>ERZ827088.4620-NODE-4620-length-11292-cov-4.037021_pt1 | contig 11292 bp, 9 predicted proteins | sample MGYA00519922_ERZ827088 | MGnify/ENA primary metagenome ERZ827088 (study PRJEB31778, sample SAMEA3449254) | human gut metagenome | biome: human gut; feature: human-associated habitat; material: faeces | place: United Kingdom | collected 2010/2012 ... | reverse complement strand
CTGCATCTGTCTGGATCAGCTTGGATGTCACATTATCGATCGTAACCTCTCTGTCCAGTGCGGAAACAATACCTGTTGTAACGCTTTGTCCGTAACCGAGTGCGTTACCGATGGCTACTACCTGATCTCCTACCTGAACGGAAGAAGAATCACCGATCGTTGCGATCTTAATATTGGAAAGGATATCATCACTGATATCGGATAATGCTACAGATACGATCGCAAGATCATTGGAAGAATCTGTTCCTTTTACCTTTGCAGATACAACAGAATCCTCTGAATCATCAAAACAGACGGAAACTTCTTCCGCACCGCTGACTACATGATTATTGGTTGCGATAAGCAGCTCTGTATCATTCTTTCCTACGATAATACCGGAACCTGCACCTTCACTTTCTCTCTGCTGTGTACCAAACATACTTCTGACTTCTTCAATTCCCTTTGTAGTGATCGCTACGATGGAAGGCATACAGTTTTTGGCAATGTCGGATACGGAATAACCTGTGCCTGCCTGCGAAACAGTCTGCGCTGTGCCTGTCGTTGTGTTTGGAATATCAGCTTTTTTATCCGTTACATCCGTCGTTTCTGCTGTCTCTGCACTTGCCACGGTTTCCTGCTGCGCCGGTTTTAAAAACGTTCTGTTACCGACTGCTACCACCCCGCAGAAGATCAATGCTGCACAAAGCCCAAATACCAGACCGTTTAATGCACTTCTGCCGGTTCCTTTCCCCGGTTTCTTTTCTTTTTTATGTTTTTTCTTACCATTGTCCTCCGGCATTGGGACTTCCGGATTTCTTTCTACATATGTTAAATCCTGATTCAAATCGTTGTCATACATAATTCTTACCTCTCTTCCTCAAAGTTGTCTTTTTGCAACTATCTGTGTTTTCCCTTTCTTTTGTTTACAGAATATTGGAAATTTGTTATAGAAATTTGTCAACTTTGTGAAAAAAGTATGTACTTCTCTTCAATCTCCGAAAACGTTTTTTGCTCGAAAATGGGCGCTGAATATAGCTTTGGCGGCTTTTTCTGTAACTTTTCTCCCATGTAATGATCAAATTCATAATATAAAAGTGTGTCGTCCACAGAAGAAATTGCGGTCTGTTCCGTCTCTGTCGGAACACGCCCCAAAAACTTTTCATAAATCGTATCCTGCAGCCGCTTTTCAATTTCCAGATAGCCGGGCAGAAACTGCTTGACCGGTCTTGTGATATCTGCCAGATAGGCTTCACTTGCATCATGTAAAAGACATGCCTTGCAGAGAAACGGACTGTATTTTCTGGCAACCGCTTCCTCATAACAATGGATACAATGCTGTCCCACGGAATAAAATTCCGGAAAATGTCCGTTTGCCCGTGTCATCAGGGAAAGGGCATGTGCGATATCACGGATCACGATCTGTTCCGGATCCGGTGAAACCGGTGTAAAATGGATCTTGCTGCTTGTTGTGATATAACTACTCATTTTTCTTCTCCCCAGTTTGTTCTATAATAATGATCTCTGTACTGTCGCGGTGTCATTTTCGTTTCTTCCCGAAATACATGCGTAAAATGACTCTGCGAGGAAAACGCAAGTCCTGCTGCAATATCCGAATAAGAATAAGAAGAATATTTCAACATATTTTTTGCAGTGTCGATCTTACTCCTTCTGATATATTCGCTGATCGTCTGTCCCATTTCCTTTTTAAACAGGCGTGACAGGTAATTGACATGCAGTCCGCAATGATCCGCAAGCATCTGTGCTGTAACCCGCTCTCCGATATGCTGATATATATAATCAATGCACTGCACCACATTTTTAGAATAGACTTTCTCTTTTTTCAGTTTCTGCATTCTTTTAGCATAATCCATACAAAGCTGCTTCAGCAGACTGTTCAGTTCCGGGATCGAATGCGTTTCATCCACCGTCTGGATATACATATCGGAAAGACCGTACGCAGTTTCCGGATCCATCCCGCCCTCAATACAAAAGCGTGTGATCATAGCGATCGATATGATAATATGATAGGAAATATTTCGTACAGGATTTTGGGACAATACACCCATCCCACCTTCCGAGCCCATTCCTTCCGTCTCATCTGCCCATTTCCGTATTTTCTCTACATCCCCCTGTTTGACCCACTCATAAAAAGATAATTCTCTCTCATAAGGAGCATGGACAACTTCACGTTCCATGAATTTTTCATAATTCAGCTTTTTCATAACAGCCTCACTTTTTACAGATAAAGTTGTTTATCTTCTCTCTTCTGTTGCATCATAATTCTAACATATTTATCACACATTTGATATCATTTATTTTATTTTCTGTTAAAGTAGCTATATCAAATGAAGTCATTTAAGTTATCTATCATAATTATACAAATAACAGGAGGTATTATCTATGAACAAACAGGCGCTGATACAGCTTTTAAACACGCTAACCCTTGATGATAAGATCACCATGATCCATGGCGCATCCATGTTCCAGACAGGTGCGGTGACAGAAAAAAATGTTCCCGCCTTTACTTTCGATGACGGACCTATGGGTCCAAGAAAAGAATATCAAAGAGATGACTGGATCCCGATCGGCGGAAATGACGATGCAACCTCTTATCTGCCAAGCAACAGTGCTCTTGCCGCTACTTTTAACAGAAAACGCGCGCTGGAAAGCGGTACTATTTTAGGACGTGAAGCCAGAGGGCGCGGTAAAGATATGATTCTTGCACCGGGCATCAACATCCACCGTTCTCCGCTTGGCGGCCGTAACTTTGAATATATGAGCGAAGATCCTTATCTGACAGCAGAAATTGCAGTTCCTTTTGTAGAAGGTATACAGCAAAATGATGTTTCTGCCTGTGTCAAGCATTATGCCCTTAACAACCAGGAAACAGACCGTACAGGCTACAACGCGGACGTCAGCGAACGCGCCCTGTGGGAAATCTATCTGCCTGCTTTCCGTGCCACAGTCAAAAAAGCGCACACAATGGGCATGATGGGCTCTTATAACCGCTTCCATGAAGAATACCTCTGCCACAGCCAGGAAATGATCGATGGTATCCTGCGTCAGGAATGGGGCTTTGACGGCATTTATGTTTCCGACTGGAATGCGATCAAAGATACCGTAAAGGCCGGTAACTGTGAGATTGACATCGATATGAACGTTACCGATGATTTTGACAATTATAAAATGGCACAGCCGCTCAAGAAAGCAGTTTTAAACGGACAGGTTCAGGAAGCAGAGCTTGACAAAAAGGTGATGCACATCCTGCATGTCATGAATGAGCTTCATATGCTGGACGGCAAGCGGCAGAAAGGAAGCTACAACGATCCTTCGCATCCGGGTAAACTGCTGCAGGCCGCAGAAGAATCCATGATCCTTCTGAAAAATGAAAAGAAGCTGCTGCCACTGAACCCTGAAAAGCTGAAAAAAGTCGTTGTGATAGGCGATAATGCCGACAGAACCCATGCTGCAGGCGGTGGCAGTGCGGAGATCAAGGCACTTTATGAGATCACACCACTGATGGGGATTAAGATGTTCCTTGGCGGTAACTGTGAAGTGGTTTATGAGCCCGGTTATTATGCCTGTGTTACCGGAAATGCATGGCATGACATCACAGCCCAGAACTGTATGCTTCCGGTCAATGATTCCATATTCGGTCCACGCCAGGACAGACTTGTAAAAAAAGAAGAAATTGCTGCTTTAAATAAAAGCTATGAAGAACGTGCGATCGCTGCCTGCAAGGACGCAGACGCTGTCATCTATGTCGGTGGTCTGAACCACGACTTTGATGTAGAGGACAGAGACAGATCTGATTATCATCTGCCATACGGACAGGATGCACTGATCAAAAAGCTTTTGGCAGTCCGCCCGGATATGATCGTCACAATGGTTGCAGGTTCTCCGTTCTCCATGACAGAATGGATCGATCAGACAGATACACTGCTGCTTTCCTACTATGCAGGCATGGAAACAGGACGAGCCTTTGCAAACCTGTTATTCGGCGAAGTATCTCCAAGTGGTAAGCTGCCTACAACATATCCAAAGGAATTATCCGACTCTCCTGCACACAGCATCGGACAGTTCGGTACTTCCACAGATGTTTCCTATGCGGAAGATGTTTATGTTGGCTACCGCTACTTCGATACGTATCAGGTCAAACCACAGTTTGCGTTCGGACACGGTCTGTCCTATGCAGCATTTACCTATAGTGATCTGCAGCTTACCGCTCATCCGCAGGAAATAACAGATCAGCTGCAGTCTCCTGATGCACTGCCTGCACTTTACACTGTTAAGTTAGCAGTAAGCAACGATTCTGATATTACAGCAAAAGAATCCGTACAGCTTTACATTGCGGCAAAAGACAGCAAGGTAAAACGCCCTGTCAAGGAGCTGCGCGGTTTTGACAAAAAAGAAATCGCAGCCCATGCAAAGGCTGCTTACACCTTTGCACTGACTGCGGAAGCATTTTCTTATTATGATATAGAAAAGCATTGTTACATTGCACCTGCAGGCACTTATGAAATCCTGCTTGGCAGTGCAAGTGATGATATCCGTCTTTCCCGGACGGTAACCCTTTCTGCAGATATCATGATCAGCAGAAGCTAATCCCCTTTATCTGGCAGCAAGTACTGCCTGTTTCATAGAGGCTACGTAGTCATACAGAGGCTGCGCAGCCTCTTCTTTGTATTCTGCCACGATCTTGACGATCGCGCTGCCTACGATTGCACCGTCTGCAAGTGCAGCCATCTTCTCTGCCTGCTCCGGTGTACTGATCCCGAAGCCGATCGCACACGGTACATCCGTCACAGAACGGATCTTTTCTATGATCTTTGCAAGATCTGTATGGATCTCACTGCGGACACCCGTTACGCCCATGGAGGATACCACATAAATAAAGCCGGTTGCTTCTTTTGCAATTCTTGCGATACGTTCCTCGGAAGTCGGCGAGATCATGGAGATCACATCGACACCGTATTTCTTAGCGACCTCTTCCACTTCTTCTTTCTCCTCAAACGGAACATCCGGGGAAATAAAGCCGTTTACGGAAAGCTCCTGACATTTTGCAAAGAAAGCCTCATAGCCATAATGGAATACCGGATTGATATAAGTCATGAAAATAAGCGGAATATCGGTCTGGCTGCGGATCTGCTTTACCGCATCAAACAGTCCTTCCATCGTAAAGCCGTTTGCAAGTGCACGGATATTGGCGTTCTGGATCACAACACCTTCCGCTGTCGGATCTGAAAACGGAATACCGATCTCAATGATGTCCGCACCGGCTTTTGCCATCTGTACTACATATTCCACTGTTTTGGAAAGACATGGATCTCCTGCCGTAATAAACGGGATAAATGCCTTTGTATCTTTGAATGCGTCTGTGATCTTACTCATGTAAATCTACCCCCTTATATCTGGCAATCGCTGCCACGTCTTTATCACCGCGTCCTGACAGGCAGACGATAATACTGTCATCCTTTGACATACTGCCTGCGATCTTTTTCACATGGGCAACAGCGTGGGCACTTTCAATGGCACAGATGATACCTTCCGTACGTGCCAGATATTCAAATGCTTCCACTGCCTCATCATCCGTTACCGGTACATAGACCGCACGTCCGCTGTCATGCAGATATGCATGCTCCGGTCCGATGCCCGGATAGTCCAGACCTGCGGAGATGGAATAAACCGGTGCGATCTGTCCCTGCTCATCCTGACAGAAATAAGATTTCATACCATGGAAAATACCGACACTTCCCTTTGCGATCGTTGCTGCATGCTTATCGGTATCTATGCCTTTTCCCGCTGCTTCGCAGCCGATAAGCTGCACGCCTTCATCCGGAATAAAATTGTAAAACATACCGATCGCATTGCTGCCGCCACCGACGCAGGCAACTACAGCTTTTGGCAGTTTCCCTTCTTTTTCAAGGATCTGCGCTCTTGCTTCCTGACTGATCACGCTCTGGAAATCTCTGACGATCATCGGGAACGGGTGTGGCCCCATAACGGAACCGAGCACATAATGCGTATCCGAAACTCTGGTAGACCATTCACGCATTGCTTCGTTTACCGCATCCTTCAAAGTCATCGTACCGCTTGTGACCGCATGTACCTTTGCACCTAACAGCTCCATTCTGTATACATTCAGAGCCTGTCTGTCCGTATCTTCTTTTCCCATGAAGACCTCACATTCCATACCGAATAAAGCTGCTGCCGTTGCAGTTGCAACACCATGCTGTCCTGCTCCGGTTTCTGCGATCAGTCTCGTCTTTCCCATCTTCTTTGCAAGCAGTGCCTGCCCCAGTACGTTGTTGATCTTATGCGCACCTGTATGGTTCAGATCCTCTCTCTTTAAATAAATCTTTGCACCACCCAGATCCTTTGTCATCTTTTCCGCATAATACAGAAGAGACGGTCTGCCTGCATATTCTACCAAAAGTCTATGCAGTTCTTCTTGAAATTCCGGATCCTTTTTATAATATTCATACTGTTCTTCCAGATGGATCAGTTCATTCATCAGCGTTTCTGAGATGTACTGTCCTCCGTATATGCCATATCTTCCTTTTTTCATTCTGTACCTCTTTTCCTGATCGTTTCCATCAGTTTTCTTATTTTTTCCGGGTCTTTCACCCCGTCTGTCTCCACACTGCTGCTCAGATCGAGCGCATATGGTCTAAACGCTTCTGCCGCCCGTTCCATATTTTCAGGGCTGATCCCGCCCGCCAGAAAAAACGGTTTCCTGCAGATCTTCTCCTGCAATTCTTCCTGCGCAAGCTGCTTTAAAATAACGTCCCATGGAAACGGCTTTCCGCTGCCCATTCCGTTATCCAGCAGAATATAATCTGCATCGGTCTGATATGCCTCATGCAGATTCGTTTCTTCTGTTACCTTTACCGCGCGGATCACAGGCTTTCCCGTCTGTTCCCGGATCTTCCTGAGCTGTTCTTCGCTCTCCTGCCCGTGCAGCTGTGCGATATCAATGATATTCTTCTGCAGCAGTGCAATGACCTCATCGGGATCTGCATTGACAAAAACACCGACTGCCCGGATACACGGATCCAGCTTTTCTTTCAGCTTCTGCGCCTGCTCTCCTGTTACATACCGCTTACTTTTCGGATAAAAGACAAACCCTATGTAATCCGGCAGATAGGCATTGACACAGCAGATATCTTCCTCTCTGCGCAGCCCACAGAGCTTTACCTTACAGTCTATCATATACCCTTTAGATCCTCCAGCATTTTCTTTTTATCAGGGCTTCTCATAAAGGTCTCCCCGATCAGCACCGCATCCGTCTCGTTATCCCGCAGTCTTTTGATATCCTCCGGTGTTTTCATGCCACTCTCCGATACAAACACGATCTCCTTTGGGATCAGCTTCCGCAGCCTTATGGAATTTTGAATATCTACCGTAAAATCCTTCAGATTCCGGTTATTGACACCGATGATCCTGGCTCCTGCCGAAAGAGCCCGCTGTACTTCCGCTTCATCATGCGCCTCCACCAGTGCAGAAAGCCCCAGCGAATCTGCAAGCTGCAGGTAACTTTTTAACTGTTCATCCGTCAGGATGGCACAGATCAAAAGGATCGCACTTGCACCGATCACCTTTGCCTCATAGATCATATAAGGATCGATCGTAAAATCCTTTCGCAGCAGCGGAATGGAAACATGTTCACTGATCTGCTGCAGATAACTGTCTGATCCCTGAAAGAAATAGGGCTCTGTCAACACGGAAATGGCATTTGCGCCCGCCTTTTCATATTCCTCCGCGATCGCAACATACGGAAAATCCGGTGCGATCAGCCCTTTGGACGGGGATGCCTTCTTGACCTCACAGATAAAGGAAAGTCCCTGTGCCTTCAATGCTTTTTCAAATGGAAACCCCGTATCTGCTGCCATGGAAAGTGCCTGCTTCTGCAGTTCTTCCGGCGGCAGTTTCTTTTTATTTTCTTCCAGCCGCACCTTTGTTTTTGCTACAATTTCATCTAAGATCATCTTTTTTCCTTTCGCTCATGTAGTTACCTCACCATATAAAGCTGTAAAAACCTGTCCATAAATGGCATGTTTATTACGGATTTACATGTCCCTGAATTTTTACATATTTGAATATTTCACGAATTCTTCCAGCTTCTTTTCCGCCTTACCGCTGTCGATCAGTTCTTCCGCAAGGCGGACGCCTGCTTCGATCGAATCTGCCTTTCCCGCTACATAAAGTCCTGCGCCCGCATTTAATACAACCGCTGTTCTTCTGGCTCCCTGCTCGCCTGCTAAAACTGCCTTAGTGATCGCAGCATTCTCATCCGGTGTTCCGCCTGTCAGCTCTTCCTTTTTGCATCTGGTCAGTCCAAACTGTTCCGGACTGATCGTATAGCTTTTAAATGTACCATCCTTTACTTCGCATACCGACGTTTCTGCACTTGCTGAAATCTCATCCAGTCTGTCCTGTCCGTATACAACGAGTGCTCTTTTCACCCCAAGGTTGGATAATACTTTTGCAAGCGGCTCTACAAGACTTTCATCATAAACACCCATTACCTGCAGATTTGCACTGGCAGGATTTGCAAGAGGTCCTAAAATATTGAAGATCGTGCGGATACCAAGCTCTTTACGGATCGATCCCACATATTTCATTGCTGTATGATAACTCTGTGCAAACAGAAAGCAGATACCAATGTTCTGCAGCAGCTCTGCACTCTTCCGGGGTGAAATCGTGATATTGACACCAAGGCTTTCCAGCACATCCGCTGCACCTGATTTACTGCTGGCTGCACGGTTTCCGTGCTTTGCAACCGGAACACCTGCGGAAGCGATAACAAGGGAAGACGTTGTGGAAATGTTAAAAGAATCTGATTTGTCCCCGCCTGTTCCGACGATCTCCAGTACATCTCCTTCATGAGAAAGCTGCACTGCATGATTTCTCATTTCTTCCGCAGAACCTGTGATCTCGTCGATTGTCTCACCTTTCATGGTAAGTGCTGTCAGATAAGCACTCTTCTGTACATCGGAAGCCTCTCCGCTCATGATCTCATTCATAACGGCTTTTGCTTCCTCATAACTTAAATTCTCTTTGTTTGTCAGCTTGATAATTGCTTCTTTGATCATTTTTGTTTCTTCCTTTCTTTGTATATTTAGATTTTATAGTATTTCTATTTGTTTCATATGAATTATTTTTATATCTTTATTGCGTTTTCTTTTTTCTATTCCCTGTTTTAAAGGGAGCAGGCGAATTATTTAGAATTTTTCTTACTATACTGCAAAAGATTCCTTATCATTTCGCCGCCCTGCGGTGTCATAATGGATTCCGGGTGAAACTGGAGCCCGAAAAGCGGATACTTCACATGCTCCACTGCCATGATCTCTCCATCCTCTGCTTTTGCCGCTATGGAGAGTTCCTTTGGAAGTGTTTCTTCCCTGACAGCCAGAGAATGATATCTGGCAACTGTTACCGGCTCTTTTAAGCCCTTCAGGATCCGGCTTTCCGGTGAGATCTGAATCTCACTTGTCTTTCCGTGCATCATTTGTTTCGCATAAGTAACTGTTGCGCCAAAGGCTTCACAGATTGCCTGATGCCCCAGACATACCCCAAGGATCGGATATTTTGTATACAGCTTCTTGACGACTTCCTCACAGATGCCTGCATCTGACGGTTTGCCCGGTCCCGGCGAAAGAATGATCGCATCCGGCTGTAATGCATCCAGCTCGTCCACAGTGATCTTATCATTTCTGTAAACATGGATATCAGCATCATATTTTCCGATCAACTGATACAGGTTGTAAGAAAAGCTGTCATAATTATCAATCAGTACGATCATCTTAAATTCCTCCATCCGCTTCTTTTAAGGCATTCATGACTGCCTTTGCCTTGTTGATACATTCCTCATATTCCTTTTCCGGGACACTGTCTGCCACAATGCCTGCACCGGATCTGACATATACTTTACCGTTCTTTGCAAATGCCTGTCTTATGGCAATACAGGTGTCCAGATTTCCGGTAAAATCCAGATAACCGATCGCACCACCGTAAATGCCACGTTTGTTGTCCTCCAGCTCATTGATGATCTCACACGCCCGCAGCTTTGGTGCACCTGAAAGTGTTCCCGCCGGCAAAATAGCATCCACCGCATCTACCGCATCTTTATCCTCTCTGATCGTTCCTGTTACGGTCGATCCGATGTGCATGACATGGGAGAATCTTTCGATCTCCATATATTTCACAACCTCGACCGATGCGATCCTGCTGATCTTTCCGATGTCGTTCCTGCCCAGATCAACCAGCATATTATGTTCTGCTCTTTCCTTTTCGTCGGCTAACAGTTCCTGCTCCAGTCTCTGGTCTTCAGCTTCTGTCTCGCCTCTTTTTCTTGTGCCTGCCAACGGGAAAGTGTACAGCTTATCATGTTCCAGCTTTACAAGCGTTTCGGGAGAAGCACCTGCGATCTCCACATCTTCACTGGAAAAGTAGAACATATACGGGGAAGGATTACTGGTCCTGAGTACGCGGTAAGTATCCAGAAGACTTCCTTCCATATCCGCCTCCATCCGGTTGGAAAGCACGACTTGGAAAATATCCCCTTCCTTTATGTAATCTTTTCCTTTCTGCACCATTTCGCAATAGGCATCTTTAGAAAACAGCGGTCTGAATTCGGATTTTAAGTGTAGCGGTTTTTCCTCTGCAGCCTCTCCGTGTAAGATCAGATCTGCCATATCGGATAGCTGTCTCTGCGCCTGATAGTAATTCGTTTCCAGATTGTCTGTCTTGCAGTTCACAATGAGCTGGATCTTCTGTCTGTAATTATCAAAACAGATCACCTTATCAAACAGCATCAGATCCATGTCCTTAAAGTGCTCATCCTCTTTGGCATCTAATGTAAGCGACGGCTCACTGTACTTAATATAATCATAGGAGAAATAGCCGACCAGCCCGCCGGTAAAGGACGGCAGATAGGGAAAGCGCGGGCTTCTGTACTCGGCCAAAATCTGGCGAAGCACGGCGGAAGGGCTGTCGGTTTTGAACAGGACGCTGCCGACCTTCATTTCGCCGTCTATGCAGGTGATTTCCAGCTTTGGGTCGAAGCCCAAAAACGTATATCGTCCCCATTTTTCATGCTCCGCCACCGATTCCAGCATATAGCAGTGGCTCGACACATTCTTCAAAATCTTGATCGCCTCGATGGGCGTGCAGATGTCCGCCAGGATTTCGCAGCTTACCGGCAGCACCTTATACGTTCCCGCGGCGGCCACTTTCCTGACTTCCTCCAGACTGGGCAAAATATGCATTGTGATTCCTCCAATATGTAATTCTGTTTTTGCTGCGGAGGCT
>ERZ827088.4585-NODE-4585-length-11356-cov-2.288736_pt1 | contig 11356 bp, 11 predicted proteins | sample MGYA00519922_ERZ827088 | MGnify/ENA primary metagenome ERZ827088 (study PRJEB31778, sample SAMEA3449254) | human gut metagenome | biome: human gut; feature: human-associated habitat; material: faeces | place: United Kingdom | collected 2010/2012 ... | reverse complement strand
TCGCGCTTCGCGAGACATTCGGCCGCTCCTCGCCCCCTCCATGCCGCATTGCCATGCGGCGGGGGACGCCTTCAAAGCTCCCTGACGCTCGCTCCTACGGCGGTTAAAGGAGCATACTTCTCTTTGTCAAGCGTAAACTTGAACAGAGTCTTTTCGAAATATTCTCCTGACGGGACATGCATCTGTTTGACAGGCCGACAGGAGCGAGACTATCATCACCGTTTACGAAAATTTATGCAGGTATTGTCATGGAATGTCCTTTTTTCGTTGCCGGGTTCCGGCAGGAAGCATATGACTGAGGCATATATCGGACTTGGTTCCAATATGGGAGATTCTGCGGCATATCTGAGCCGCGCGGTGGAGCAGATCGCCTTATTGCCGGGCATCCGGGTCGATGCCGTTTCATCTGTCTTTCATACTGAGCCACAGGGCAGGAAGGAGCAGCCATGGTTCTGCAATGCTGTTGCAAGACTGCTGTGCGAGACAATATGGACCCAGGCTTTGCTGGGGGAATTGCTCATGCTGGAAGAGCGCATGGGGCGTATACGAGATCCGTTTGACCGGTTCGGACCGCGCGTCATTGATATTGATCTTTTGCTTTTTGGAAAAGAGGCAGTGCATATTTCCAGCGAGCCGGAGCTGGTTCTCCCTCATCCTCGCCTGCATGAACGTGCGTTCGTGCTGATGCCCTTGCATGAAATCGCTCCCGGGCTTATTCTTCCTGACGGACGCACCGTCTGCGCCCTGCTGGCAGATCTGCCCCATCGGGTGGAAGAAGACAGAATATACCAGTAAAGAGTCTCCCAAAGGAGTCCCGCATGATTTTCAAGGTGGTCATTTTTGCGCTGGTCGCCTACGCGTTGTATCGCATGTTCATGAACGACAGAAAGAAGAAAGAGGAAAAGTCGACCAAGGCTCAGGAAAGTCGTGTGGCATCCGGCGAAATGGTTAAAGATCCTGTCTGCGGTGCATATGTGGAAAAAGACAGCAGCATCACTGTGCGTAATGGTGAAGTTGTTCATCATTTCTGCAGCTATGAATGCAGAGAAAAATATCTGAAGCAACTTGAAGAACAGGGAAAGATTGAGCGCTGAAAGTTCTTCTTGATGTATCTGCCGGATACAAAACCATATTCCGTACATGGAAAATATTCCCCGAGAGTTTTTTCGGGGAATATTATTTTAATGAATGTCTTTCGTGATGCGAAAAAGAGATTTTACGGAATGAATATGATTCTGACGTGATATTAATTATTCGAGCATTTTCAAATCGAAAATGTTCCCGGAGTTGAACGGAGCGAGACTCCGCCGCTCCGATGGAGGCGTGAACCCTGCGGGCCGGGCCACAGGACCCGGCTGGCAGATATTTTCCAATAACAAAACGCTCTGAGGAAAGGAAGCACTTCATCATCAAAACGTTCTCATGAGCAAGAGGAGTGAAACTCCATCGCGACCTCCCCTTTCTCCGGCGTACCAGGGCTTGCCAGCGGCGCTTGAAGTCGGTTTCAGGCGTGAACCCTGCATGGGAGAATATAGGAGGGCTGGTGAATACCTTCTTCACAAGCTACTTCCGGCTTGCTGAAATGCAAGCTAGGACGCCGGGTGTCTGGCTGGCAGGTGTTGCGCCGTCAGTCCCGGAGACATGAGATGGCGGCGATGAATATCGTTATGTCACTGATGCAAGAGTTTTCGTGACTGTATTGCGCTGAAGTGTTCGTTCGCCTATATTTCGACACTCCCTGGCATGCGTGGTCTGCCGCAAGCGGCGGCTGGCGGCATATGTGCTCCTCCGGAGGAGTGTTCCAACCTATGTCGTATTTGTTGGAGCTTTTTCGTTTTGAACATTCTTTCGGAAGCCGGGCAGGGCGAGAGGCAGTTTATTTGCAGCGCAAGACCCAGTTTCAGGCATAGGTGGGTCGGAAACAGGGATCTGATGGTAGATATTTTCAATCCCCAAATGCTCTGGTGATCATGCTTGATATAAATCCTTCCGCCCCCCTGCTCCTGTCTCTGCGCGTTGCGGGGCTGGCCACCTTTTTTTCCTTTATACTGGGGGTGGGGCTGGCCTGGGCAATCACCCGCCGAGGAGGAGCACTACGCGCGGGAATGGATGCCTTTTGCACCCTTCCCATGGTTCTGCCGCCCACTGTGCTGGGATACTACCTGATTTTGCTCGTCGGACGACGCGGGCTGATCGGCCCATGGCTCATGGAGTACGGCATCAATCTGATGTTTTCCTGGAAGGGAGCCGTGGCGGCCGCTACTGTCGTGGTATTCCCCCTTATTTACAAATCTGCCCGCGCCGCTCTGGACGGTGTGGATCATAGCCTTGAGGATGCAGCCCGCACTCTGGGGGCCTCGGAATGGACGGTTTTTTTTCGGGTATCTCTGCCTCTGGCCTGGCGGGGATTGTTTGCCGGAACCATGCTGGCCTTTGCCAGAGGGATGGGAGAATTCGGGGCGACGCTCATGATTGCGGGAAATATTCCGGGCAAAACGCAGACCCTGGCCCTGGCGATTTATGACGCATTCCAGGCTGGTAATGACGCTCGTGCCACGGAACTTGTAATTATAACTTCCCTGTTGTGCATGTCCGTACTTGTGGCGGCTGAACTGCTGGCAGGAAGGAGACGGAGCGCATGATTGACATGAACATCAGAAAGCGGCTTGGAACTGCGGTCAATGCATTCAGACTTGAGCTATGTCTGCGTCTGCCGGATGACTGCCGTTGTGCCGTCCTGTTCGGTCCCTCGGGGTCAGGAAAGACGCTGACGCTGCGCGCGCTGGCCGGGCTGCTTACGCCCGACGAAGGGCATATCAGCCTGATGGACTGCACGCTGTTTGATTCGTCGCGCGGTCTCAACCTGCCCGCCCGTGAACGGCGCATCGGGTATATGTTCCAGGATTTCGCCCTGTTTCCCCATCTTGACGTGGCATCAAATGTTGCGTTCGGGCTGGAGAAGACGGGAGTTTTCCGGACTTCCCAGGTCCGGCGCAAGGTTATGGAGCATCTGGATTTCCTGGGAATTGCCGATCTGGCAGCCCGTATGCCGGCCACTCTTTCAGGCGGGCAGAAACAGCGAGTCGCGCTGGCTCGGGCTCTCGCGGCCAGTCCCCGCCTGCTGCTTCTTGATGAACCGTTCAGTGCGCTGGATCCCTTGCTGCGCGGCCGAGTGAGGCAGGAACTTCGCGGAATACTCGAAACATCCGGACTGCCGGCGCTGGTAATAACCCATGATCCGGCCGATGTGGAAGTATTCGCAGATCAGCTGGCGGTGTATGAGAAGGGGGGGGTGGCAAAAATATTGCCCTTCCGGGAGGAGTACGGAGGGCGGCCCGCTGCGTCCGTTCTGGAATTTCTGCTCGGGACCGTGCCGGGGAGAGCGGGGGGCTTGTCTTCTCCCACGATATCTTCTGTCAGGGCTGTAGCCTGAACAGAGTATTATGCCACAGAAAGGACCACGGAAAAGGCCTTGAACAATACTGTAACAGGAGTGTGGACAGCCAGTGCCAGTTCGTCGACGCTGGCAGTTGTCACCAGAGCGCAAACCTGACTCCCTTCTCGAAGGTTTACCACTACTTCGCACAATATCCCTGAACGTGTCAGAGCAGAGACAATGCCGGTGAACTTGTTGCGTGCGCTGGTTCGTATGCTGTGTTCGTCGCGGGAAATGACCACAAGCGGCGCCTTGACCGTGGCAATAACAGTTTTGCCCACGGCAATCTGAAGATTTTCCAGACTTTCCTGTGTGATTACAGCTACAATTTCAAGATTGCTGAAACTGCGCAATCCTACTTCGGCCATGAAACCACTCTGACGCACGGTATGGACAACACCGGGGAATACATTGCGCGCGCTGGTTTTCAGTTTCGCCTCCTTGCGCAGATAATGACTGGTAATCGCCTTGATGTCCGACTCATCATAATCCAGGAGTTCGCCGGTGCTTTCCAGGCTGGGTTGCCCCAGAAAGCTTTGGACGGCAGGAAGCGGCATTCCTCCTTCAATCAGTTCCACAGCCCGGGCCTGCCGGATAGCCTTGGGGGATGCCAGTGCGGGCGAAAGTCCGCATTCTCTGGCGCGAGCATAGAAATTGCGCCGGACAAAACCCGGGTCAAGCGCACATAATGTGCCTCTCTGGGATGAAAGCGGTGCCTGGCTGAAAAAACGGCGAAGAACAGGAAGCAGGCGATGTGGCAGGGGAATGGAACGGGCATGCTGGCCACGAACATGAAGAATCCCTCCTCCAAGATCGATATCCGCTTCGTCATCGAGCGCGAGCACCTCGCCAAGACGAAGAGCGGCATGCCGGAGCAGGATGAAAAGAAGCCAGAGCCTTAAGCGGGATACTTTGTGTTCCGGACGCTTGGCCTTGTCAGCACGGTTCTTGAAGGCATGTTCCAATTTGTCCAGTTCCGGGACAGAAAGATGTTCTATACCGGGGAGCGAGGCCAGAGGCATTGCCGGGCGAGCTTCGCTTTTCAGAGAGGAGTCGGGCATGGCTGACGCGGGGAGAGAATGGGGAGGAGATATTTTGTCCATGGCTTTCATATATATCATAAAAAGAAGTATACGAAAAGACGTCACGAATGAATAGCAAGCGGTGACTGTGTTGCGGATATGGCTTTCTCAATTATAGTCTTCAAAACTCATTCAGCCCAACACGAAACACTGGAGAAGAACATGAAGAAAAAAGTGTTGCTGGTTTTGTGCGGTCTGCTTCTGACCTCTCTGACTTCCCGGGCTCTGGCCGAGGAACTGACTGTTTCCGCCGCGGCCAGTCTGACCAATGCCTTTACCGAACTGAAAGGCGATTTTGAGAAAGCGCATCCCGGGGTGAAGGTTTCCACCAACTTTGCGGCATCCAATCCCCTTCTTCAGCAGATCAAGGAAGGCGCTCCTGCTGACGTGTTCGCCTCCGCCGATCAGGCAACCATGAACAAGGCGCAGGAAGACAAGCTGATAGATCCCTCTACGCGCAGGGATTTCGTCAGCAATTCGCTGGTAATGATTGTACCGGCCGACAGCAAGGCAAGCATTGCTTCAGTAAGGGATCTGGAGAAACTTGAGCGCCTTGCCGTAGGAAATCCCGATTCCGTTCCCGCCGGACGTTATACCCGGGATTCACTTGCCTCAGCCGGTTTGTGGGAAAAGCTTCAGTCCAAATATATCTTTGGCCAGAGCGTACGCCAGGTGCTCGATTATGTTTCGCGCGGCGAAGTTGATGCAGGCTTCGTATACGGCACTGATGCCAAACAGGCCGGTGACAAGGTTCGTGTGGTGATGAAGATGGAAGGTCATGAGCCGGTTTTGTATCCCGTTGCCGTGGTTTCCGCCTCTTCGCATAAGAAGCTTGCGCAGGAATTTGTCGATTTCATACTCAGTCCGGCAGGCCGTACAGTACTGGAGAAGTACGGATTTGACGAACCCAGATAAGAGATTTCACGCGAACAAGACTGCCTGTTTCTCATGTAAAAAAGGGGGCCCGGAATTTTCGGGTCTCCTTTTTATAACCAGAATACTGTGAATGTTTTCATGGTAATATGTACCATGAGCCACACAATGAGTCCATGCAATTTTCTCAGGAATCTTTTTGCTGCATTGCGACAGGAAAACTACGGGCAACAGCAGATATCTTCAAAAATTCTAGATTTTCCGGCGTCGTGCGCTATGGGTAACCTTAATGCCATCTGCCAGAGAAGCTGTAATCATGCAATCTTTGACGAGAGAAATGCAGTGGGCAAGTGCCTCTGCATATTGATCATCAATATCCACCGCAGCCTCAATATCCAGACTGGTCAGACGCACTGCTCCGGACGGATTGCTCTTTTTCAATCCTTTTCCTCTGGCATGGATGCTGTGAAATGGAATATTCCGTGCTTCAAGCGCTTCCCTCAATGTTCCGCAGAAACAGGTCAGCGCGGCGGCAACAAGCAGCGCCGAGGCGTTACCGCCCCTTTTTTCCCGCGGGACATTTCGTGAGTCCATGACTATTTCGCCTATGACGCCGACATCGGTACGGATGGTAGCTATCCCCTGCCGCTGTTCATAAGAGACTTCAAATGTACTGTCCATGTGATGCCTGACTTGGTTAGAGCGTTTTCGTTCTGAAAATCCTCTCGAAGTTGAGCGGAGCGGGACTCGTCTCCGTTCCCCTTATCAGTGAAGCGCTCCGCACTTGCGGCATTAAGCTCAGGTTTCAGACGTGAAACCTGTGCGCCAGAACATGGGGCATGGTTTGCAGATACGTTCAATCACAACATGCCGGTTCCCTGTGAGCCGGAATTTTCGGGCGTCCCATTCGCAGGGTCACACCGTCTCTGGCCGCACGAATCAGCAGGGTAAGACGTCGTTTTTGATTTCGGCAGAAGCGTGTCCCGAGCATGAAAGGCAACGCTGCAAAGGCGGCGGGAAGGCTGAAAGGTGCATATCTGCGCAGGAGGTAGAAGCGGTTCCGCAGCATGGTATAATCCGCTTCACGATTCAGATCCGGATCTTCGGTGAATGCGAGTACAGGCGTCAGTTTATCTGCGTTGGGAGCGTGGTGGCGCACGAGCGCGCCAGGCGCCCAGTTGATACTCCAGCCGGCTCGTCTGGCTCTCAGGCCGTATTCAACGTCTTCGAAAAACAGATACAGAGCCTCATCATAAAGGCCGATATCCTCTATAAGGGGGCGCAATACAAGGCAGGACGCGCCGCAGGCAAAATCCAGTCTGCGCACGACATCCTTGCGGTCTGTCAGAGCAAAACGCTCCATGCCTTCATCAAGAAGGCGAACAGTTCCTCTCCAGCGGTTCCAGGTTCCACCGCCCGCACATTGAACAAGATCCGTATCCTGACGGAGCAGCGTTGAACCGACAATACCGATATGTGTCAGAGTTTCGTTTCCGTGTCTGTCCTGTTCTGCGGTGTGACGGAGCAGAGCTTCCAGTGTATAGGCTTCAGGCAGCGCGTCGTTATGCAAAAGCCAGAAAGCTTGACATTCCGGATCGTAAAGGAGGAAGCGCAGCGCTGTATTGAAGCCTGCCGCAGCTCCGTCATTCTCCTCACGCCGCAGCAGTACCAAAGGTGAAAGGGAGTTGTCGTCGCCGAACAGCTCCACCGGACCATCCTGACCTTGCTGCCCGGCAATATCACGCCAACCAGCCAGGATGCGATCTGCAGTTTCATTATCGGAGCCGTTGTCACATACCACAATGCGCCGGGGACGGATGGTCTGGCGGTGCACAGCCTCAAGGCAGGAAAGGGTGCGGGCCCAGTCGTTGCAGGTGAGGATGGCAACGCCTACGGTGCTGTGATCCATGGAGATGCCTCCGCGACGAGTATATCCGGCGGCCTTTTTGCAGGCTGCCGGAATACGTCGTTTTCCATTATTCAAAACGACTCACGCCGGTGATGACAACCATGTCCAGAGGAACATCGCCGTGTTCGCCCACTGCCTTGGTTTTAAGCTTGCGGATTTTATCCGCTACGTCCATTCCTTCAATAATCTGTCCGAATACACAGTAACCGAAACCTTCCGCGCTGTCGTCCTGATGATCAAGCTCGGGGTTATCCACAACATTGATGTAGAACTGAGCGGTGGCCGAGTGAGGATCGGAAGTGCGGGCCATGGCTATCGTACCGCGGAGATTTTTGAGCCCGTTCCCTGCTTCGTTGGGAATAGGGGCATGGGTGGGTTTTTCCTCCATACGCACTGTCAGCCCTCCGCCCTGAATCATGAAGTCGCTGATAACGCGGTGGAAAATGGTATTAGCGTAAAATTCCTCGTCCACATAGCGCAGGAAATTGGCTACCGTGGCAGGAGCCTTGTCTTCAAAAAGTTCAAGGAGCATATCGCCGGATGACGTTTCCACCAGAACGAGAGGATTGCTCATCATATCCTTCCTTGGAGCAGATTCATTGAGTTAAAGAGCATGTCGGTCAGAACCCTCTGCTCTGACTCACAGGGTTTACACCGAAACCGGAACTTCCGCCAGGGAGAACTGCTTCGCCCTTCACCTGAAGCCGCGAGAGCGGTTTCAGATGTGATTGAGAGAGCATTGAAATTTTTTCATGATGGGCGGAAAGCCGTTTTAAAAGACAGGACCGTACCGAGTGATGCTGCAATCTCCCGAGCATACCTGTGTTTTCCAAGCCTGAATCCTTCCCGCCATAGCTGGAACAAACCGTTACCGGGGCTGTACCGGCGTCTTGGAAACGATAATGGAATCACGGAGGCCGAAAGAGGGAAGAGTATCTCGCAGCTGGGTCATTTTAACCTCCGTACCGCGAAATAACACCTGAACAAAACTCCATGTTCCCTTCTGGGCCTTTTCCCGTTGAAGCCGGGTGCGCATCCCGGCTCCTTCCAGGCGGGCTCGCAGGGCATCAGCCTGATCCTCATTCTTGAATGCCGCGACTCTGATGACAAAATCATAGAGATTGCTGTCGTCGGCAAGAATGGATGTCTCACTCCTTTTGGCAGGTTCCTGCTGGGCGCGGACGTTGTTCCATTCTGCTGCCGTTCGGCGGCTGAATCGTCGGCCTTCAGGTTTGCCATGAACCGCAGTTCTTCCTGGGGCAGGATTTCCTGAGCCTGTTCCGTTCTGTTCTCTTCTGCAGGCAGAATTCGTTCCAGCTCGGCCTGAGGGGAGGGGGGGACCGTTCCCTTGCCGATGATTAAACCGAACAAAAAGAAAAAACTCAGCGTCACCAGTTCAAAAACCACAAACATCAGCACCAGGGAAGGAGTCAGGCGCAAGGGCCATTCCCGTCCGCCCTCCTGCGAGGGGGCCTCTTTCTTGTGCTCTCCCTGTCGGATATTTCGGGAGCGGGGACGAACGCAGGTTTTGTCCCGTGCTTCTTCTCCGGAGCTGTTCCGTGTCCGTGCAGCGTGTTCCGTGGGAGAATTGTCTTTGTCTGAAGGCAGGAAGGTCCGCGATTCTGTGGTGAAATCCGGAGTATCTGTCAACAGTTCAGGTGGAGAAGTCTTGTCCGATACGTTTTTTTGCCCCTGTGTTTCCTCGGGGCGCTCGAGCGGCATCGCGCGCGCCTCGCTTTCCACGGATGCGAGGCGCGCGTTTCCCCTGGGCCGCTCATAGTCTCGGCTTTTACGGGTCGAAGAAGAGCTGCGGTAAACTGCGTTGGCCATATTACATGGTATCCGGAGCGCTGACACCCAACAGATCAAGACCGTTGGCCAGAACCTGACGCACGGCACGCAGCAGGGCCAGCCGGGCAACAATCAGTTCCCTATCCTCTCCCGCCAGGACGGGGATATTGGCATAATAGCTGTGCAGGCGTCCGGCCAGATCCATCAGATAAAAACTTACACCGTGAGCGGCGCGTGCTGCAGCTCCTTCTTCCACCGTATCCCGAAAGCGCTCAACGGCCACGTCTTCAGATTGCACAAGCCGGCTCAGCAAGGCGGAATCGGAACGGGAGGGAAGTGCCAGTCCTTTATCCGCAGCACGGCGCAACAACGCGGATATCCTGGCATGGGCATATTGCACATAGTATACCGGATTGTCCAGGCTGCGCTGCTTGACCAGTTCAAGGTCAAAGTCCAGAGGGCTGTCGCTCTTGCGCGAAAGGAACATGAAACGTGCTGCGTCCACGCCGACTTCGTTCAGCACCTCGGCCAGTGTCACAAATTCGCCGGAGCGGGTGGACATGGCCACCTGTTCCCCTCCCCTCAGCAGATTCACAAGCTGAATGAGGGTCACACTGAAATCTTTGTCCGGGTCATGATTCATGGCGCTGATGGCAGCCTTCATGCGCGGGACATAGCCATGATGATCCGCGCCGAGTACATCAATCAGTTCTTCGTAGCCGCGCTGAAACTTGTTGGCATGATAAGCGATGTCTGAAGAAAAGTACGTCAGCAGGCCGTCGCTTTTGCGCAGTACACGATCCTTATCGTCTCCGAACCTCGTTGTGGCGAACCAGAGCGCGCCGTCCTTTTCATATGCCAGATTCCGATTTTTAAGATCTTCAAGTGTAGCTTCAACTTTTCCGGCGTCTACCAGACTTTTTTCCGAAAACCAGTTCTGATGGGAAACCCGAAAGGTGGACAGATCCTGCTTGATCCCATCCATAATGGAGTTCATGGCATACTGATAGCAGGCTTCCCTTGCCTCGTCTTCCGGCATGCCGGGCAAGGCCGGATTCTGCGTCAGCATTTCCTGCGCGATATCCCGGATATAGTCTCCATGATAGTAGTCTTCCGGCCAATCCACCGGAAGTCCGCACAGCTCCCGCATGCGCAGGTATACCGAAACACCGAGCAGCCTCATCTGCCGTCCTGCGTCATTGGTATAGTATTCGGTGGTGACTTCATACCCGGCAAAACGAAGCAGCCGGGCCATGGAGTCACCTACCGCCGCTCCACGTCCATGTCCGATGTGAAGAGGGCCTGTCGGGTTGGCGGATACAAATTCCAGCAATATCTTGCGGCCATTCCCCGTGCGCGATGCTCCGAAGTGCGCCCCTTCGGTTTCGACGTCCCGTACGCTCTCCTGCCAGAATGCGGGAGAGAAGGTGATGTTCAGGAAACCGGGACCCGCTATTTCGGCGGAAACTTCTCCATGCATGCGGGCAGCAAGTTCGGCGGCAAGTTTATCCGCCAGCTGGCGCGGCGGCATTCCAGCCTGCTTCGTCAGCACCATGGCGAGGTTGGTGGCCAGATCTCCATGTTTTGCATCCCTGGGATGTTCCAGGATTGCCTTGGCAGGCCATTCCCAGCCGAAGTCAGTGACGATGGCATGAAGTTTGTCCTGTAAAAGAAGAATGTCGCGCATGGGAGCAGTATTCCTTTCTAGGGCGTTTTCCAGTTGAAAATGTCTGCGGTCGAACCCGGTGTTCTCACCTGCAGATGTACGTTTCCTCCGGAGCTGCCCCGCGTATAATGAATTGTGACGGTCCGGACAGGAGGCGCTGGTTCGGAGCTTCAGCCGGCGGCTGAAGCGTGAGACTCTCTGTGGAGACGGAGAACAGGGAAGAGTGACTTCCGCTCGGTTTTGAATGAATTTCTCCGGATCAGATAGGTGTTGTTTTTATGCATGCCGGAATCCAGGGGCATGTCGGCTTTGGAATATCCTGTCAGGCAAAGGCGTCTGCCGCCTCTTTATTGGGGATATGCTCAGTGGTGTAGGAGCCGTCCGGTACGTTTGCCGCAACAAGGATGGGACGAACCATGCGGGTCAGCACCCCCTTGGGACCGAATTCGATCCAGCGGCGTACACCGTTTTTCCATTGGTTTGAAATGACGTCTATCCAGTATACGGAAGAAGTCATCTGCTTGCGCATGGCAGCGTGCAGCTGGTCCGCCGCTGTCAGAGCCTCGCCGGAGACATTGCAGTACACCGGGAATGCCTCG
>ERZ827088.4583-NODE-4583-length-11360-cov-2.919593_pt1 | contig 11360 bp, 11 predicted proteins | sample MGYA00519922_ERZ827088 | MGnify/ENA primary metagenome ERZ827088 (study PRJEB31778, sample SAMEA3449254) | human gut metagenome | biome: human gut; feature: human-associated habitat; material: faeces | place: United Kingdom | collected 2010/2012 ... | reverse complement strand
CCATGCGGCGGGGGGTCGTCGCTCCATAGCTCGCTACGCTCGCGCCTCCGGCGGTATGAATTCACGACTCTTGGCATACATCTTGCTTTTAACATCCCCGATACGTTTACTTCCAGATTTCTCACGGAGGACACCATGCTGGAACTGATCGGGCAGGCTCTGCTCAGCTGTCTGGAACCAGTGAACATTCTGACCATGTTCATTTCCGTCACCATAGGCATCGTCATCGGCGCCCTTCCCGGCTTCGGCGCGGCCACAGGGCTGGTACTCGTGCTTCCTCTCACCTACAGCATCGACCCTTCCACTGCCTTCATCGCCCTTACCGGCATTTATCTGGGCGCGGAATACGGCGGCTCCATTTCATCCATTCTCATCAACACTCCCGGCACCACCGCCGCCGTAATCACAGCCTTTGACGGGTATCCCCTGGCTCAGAGAGGACATGCGCGGGAAGCTCTGCTGCTCTCCAACGTCGCCTCGTTCAGCGGCGGCTGCTTCGGCGGCTTCATGATGCTGCTGTGCATGCCCATCCTCGGAAAATTCGTGCTCAAGTTCGGCGCCGGGGAAATCTTCATTCTCGCTGCCATTGGCCTGCTGCTGGTCGGCTCCATTGCGCGCGGCAACATGCTCAAGGGCATCGCTTCCGCCGGGCTGGGCCTGTTTTTCACCCTGTTCGGAGCGGACAGCATCAACGGCGTTTCCCGCTTTGACTTCGACGTGCCCATTCTTATCGGCGGGCTTCCGCTCATCGGCGGCATGCTCGGGATGTTCGCAGTGCCACAGATGATCAACCTGGCTCTCAGCGCACACATCCGGCAGGAAAAGGTGGAATTCGGAGACTGTACCATCAGCGCCAACTTCTCCATGTTCCGCAAATGCGTTGCTGCCATCTATCCAAAAATGCTCGGCATTGTCGCCCGCTCCGGTCTTTTCGGCGTACTCATCGGCATTGTGCCCGGTGTGGGAGCCGCTGTGGCCAGCATGGCCGCCTATACTTCCGCCCGCAAGTATTCCAGCCATCCGGAAGAATTCGGAAAAGGCGCAAAGGAAGGCATAGTGGCTCCGGAAGCCGCCAACAACGCCCTGGTGGGCGGTTCGCTCATTCCCGTGCTTTCCCTGGGCATACCGGGTTCCCCGGCTGCCGCCATCTACATGGGGGCCATCTTTCTGCACGGCATGACGCCCGGCCCGAACTTTCTGGTCAAGGAGGCGGATCTCGTCTATCTGCTGATAGCCGCAGTCTTTCTCTGCTCTTTTGTACAGCTCTTTCTCGGAGCCGTTACCATCGGATCTCTGGCGAGTATTCTCAAGGTTTCCGCATCCCGTCTCTTTCCCGTGGTCATCACGATCTGCTGCCTCGGCGCCTTTGTCTCGCGCGGGCAGGATTTTGATATCGCCTTCTTCCTCGTCCTCGGCATTTGCGCCTTCTTTGCCATACGCCTGGGCTTCAACATGGGGGCCATTGTGCTGGGAGCATTTCTCGGCAGCACCATGGAAGTCTCGCTGCTGGAAGGCCTGACCATAGCCGGAGCCATGGGCGGCATAGGCCCCTACCTCGCCACCCGCAAAATCGCCATGGGCATGCTGCTTCTTGTCGCGCTGTATCTTGCCTGGCAGGCCTGGCAGTTCTACAGAGCTTCCCGGGCATGCAGCAAAAAGACCGGGGAATGCAAGGAAAAAGGCTCCTGGCGCGGCTACCGGGGCTGGGATTTGGCCGTGAGTCTTGCCGTCATCGCGGCGGCGGCATGGTTCTACGGCATGGCTCGGGACTACCCGGAAACCAGCCGTCTGTTCCCGCAGATCGTATTGCTGGTCATCGGCGGATGCATGGCGATCAATGTTGTGCGCTGCATCTTCTTCGGTACGCTTTATGCCGGCATACCCGCCCCGTTTGCGGGACTCAACCTGAAAAAGGCCGCCGTATCCGTTGCGCTGTTGCTTGGGTATCTCTTCTGCATGAATCTGCTGGGATTCTATGCCTCGACCGCTCTCTTCTTCATGGCGGCCAGCTTTGTGCTCGACCTCTGGCAGAATCCGGAAATTCCCGTACTGCGCAGACTGCGCGGTTCACTGCTCTATACGGTATGCGCCGTTCCCTGCCTCTGGCTTATCTTCGTCAAGCTCTTTCGGGTATCCATGCCGGAAGGTATCCTGATGTAAAGGAAACGCTGATTAACGCGTGCCTCCGGCGGCCAAGGCGGCATGGAGGGGAGCGAGGAGCGGTCAAATGTCACGCGGAGCGGAGCCTTTGGGCGGCGAAGCCGCACGAAGGCTCAAGCGAGCCAGCCGTGGATACATGCTGCCTTTGCGGCAACGAACGTTGCCGCTCTGCCTGCGCAGGCAATGCGCCTCTTGAGCAGCTCGTCAACCCGGGTGTCAAGGCAGTAGCAAGTACCGCGCTGTCTGACTGCGGAAGCGGGATCAAAGGATTCCCAGCTTTCTTTTCTCCTCATGCAGGCGACGGTACAGGGTCGCAAGGCTTATTCCCATTTCCGCGGCAAGAAGGCGCTTTGCTTCCATGCCCCTGCCCTTTTCCGCCAGCCTGGCATGCAGGCTGTCCGGGGGAAACACATGTTCCGACCGGAAACCGCGGGCAGGGCCTCCGCTTCCCGGTTGCGCAGTTTCAAAACGGTGACGCATCAGTTCAAGATCAAGCACTCCGTTCTCACAGAAGTTTACACCGTATTCGATAAAGTTTTTAAGTTCCCTGATATTGCCCGGCCATCTGTAGTTCTCGAACCAGTTCAGAAGTTCACTGGTAATATGCAGAATGCGCCCGGTACTCACAGAAAACTGATTGAGAAAGAATCCCGTGAGAAGACGCACGTCTCCCGTCCTCTCACGCAACGGAGGCACACGCAGGGGAAAAACATTGAGCCGGAAATAAAGATCCTCGCGAAATCTGCCTGCTTCCACCAGCTCGCGCAGGCTCCTGTTTGCCGCGGCGATGATGCGCACATCCACCCGGCAGGGAGTCTTCCCGCCAACACGGAGAAAACTGCGCTCCTGAAGCGCGCGCAGCAGCTTGGCCTGAAGGGAAACCGGCATATCGGCTATTTCATCAAGAAACAGCGTTCCGCCGTGGGCTGTTTCCATCAGGCCCTTCTTGCCGCGCGGGTTGGCTCCTGAAAAGGCTCCGGCATCATATCCGAAAATTTCGCTTTCCATCAGCGCTTCGGGAATGGCCGCGCAGTTCAGAGCGACAAAGGGCTTTCCAGAACGTCTGCTGTGGGCATGAACGGCATTGGCCACAAGCTCCTTGCCCGTGCCGGACTCCCCCTGAATCAGCACTGTGGACTCGCTTTGCGCAGCCTTGAGTATATGGGACTTCAGCATCCGTATGGCCGGGCTTTCTCCCACAATTTCTTCTATCTCCGTATGGCAGTTCCTGCCGCTGCAATCCGGCACGGATACTTCCGTTCTGAATGCCAGCTGCGCCGAAGCCTGAATTATGGAAAAAGCCTGTTCCGCCTTCAGCAGCAGAGCCTGATGCTGAAGAGGGGTCTGAGCCACCAGCTGGACGACGAAGCGGGATTGCCCGCCTACGGAAACAGGCCCCGTAAAATTGGCCTGATCCCGGCATATCTCGCGGCTCGGACATTTACGGCACTGATTCATGTCGCCCTTGATCTGGGTAAGCTTGTTCCCTGTCTGCAGAGCGTATGCCAGAGTTGAACTGTTCGGCGTCTGAAAACCTCTTGCCCCCTGGAATGCCCGTGTTCCGCACACGCACACGCCATCAAGATCTATGGCCAGCATGGGCAGATCAAGCGTACAGCTCAGAGATTCCAGAAGCAGTTGCAACCATTGCCAGGGCAGGAGCCGTTCTTCCCCCAGCACCTTCTCCGTAAAGACTTTTCCCGTTTCTTCCCGCAGTCTCCTGTTCGTTTCGCCGCATGTCATGCCATGTTCCTTCCGCCGATGAAAAAAATGAAGAAGATATGAGAAATATGAGAAAAATTCTCACAAATACAACAAAAGAACAAGCCCTGCCATGACACAGGCGCTCGGAAAGTCGTGCGGATGACACTGTGCGAGACGTACGGTTTTGCCACGGCACCGAGGCGGCAACATTCGTTGCCGCAAAGCAGCCCGTGTTCCACACGGGCGAGCGGCAGTCGTTAGGCGAGGCAGGAGCCTACGAATGGCGACAGCAGAGATAAGGCAGCATGTATCCACGGCTGGCTCGCTTGCGCCTTCGTGCGGCTCCGCCGCCCAAAGGCTCCGCTCCGCGTGACATTTGACCGCTCCTCGCCCCCCTCCATGCCGCATTACCATGCGGCGGGGGGTCGTCGCTCCAAGCTCGCTACGCTCGCGCCTCCGGAGGTTAGGGAAAGGCTATCCCCAACCCTCGTCTTTCCCGTACCCGATGAGGGTCTTGTTGCCGCCGGAACCAAGCTCATGGTACACGCTTTGCGCCATGACCAGAGCGGAGAACCCCCGCCGCGCGTCGCGGATGCGCACCATGCGGCTTGCCGTCAGCCCCGGCAGCAGGGTGGCCGTGATCCGGCTCATGCCCGTGGGGTTCGGGCTGTGGGCGATCAGATTGTCGGCGCTCTGCACCACATACACGTCGCCCGGCTCGGCCCCGTCCGACCAGTACAAGCCCGCCGAACCAAGCCAGACGGCATGACGGGAAAGATCGTGCCCGAAGCTCCGCTCCAGCGTGGTGGAAAGCTGCTTGATGGCCCGCGCCACGGTGCAGCCGGAAAACACGATATGCGGCAGGGTGACGGCGGGAATATCAAGTCCCGCCACGGGCAGACCTGTGGACGACAGTAGGCGCGAGGCCACGGCGCGGGAATTTTCGCCGTGCATGGCCTGGGTGACGGTGGTTTCCAGCAGCGCCTTTTCCCGACCCAGCGCCATGACGCGCACCGTATCCGTCCCGGCCTGCTCCACGGTTTCCACCGTACCCTGCCAGTCCTGCCATGTGCCGCCCTCGCCGCGATGCCCGAAGCGCACGCGCACGGACTGCCCCACGGCCAGGCCCGCCCGAATGCTCCCGTCCGGGTCGGGCAGATCGATCTCCGCGCGGGAAACCACGGCCCGCCGCCGGAAGCTGAGCGTCAGGCGCGGCGTGCGCAGCACTTCAAACGGCCCCACGTTGCAGCGGATATTGATGCCTTCGATCATGATTTACTCCATTCGGGGGCGCTGCCCCCATACCCCCGCAAGGGGCATGATGCCCCTTGACCCCCATTGCCGGAACACATGGCAAGCCATGTGTTCCGAAATGAGGGGGTTCGGGGGACATCATGTCCCCCGACGGGGTTTGGGGTGGAACCCCAAATACAAAAGGGAGATACCGACATGAAATATATTCTCATGGTGTTGCTGTGCATGGCGCTGGCCGCGCCGTGTTTCGCCGCTTCCTGCCAGGACATGCAGGACGCCGTGGGCGGCGCGATTCAGGAACGCAACGGGCGCGTATCGGAGACGCATGATGTGCTCATGCCCGATCCGGAAACGGAGCGCGACGCGCTCTCCGTCTGTCTCGGTTCCATCAACGGCATCGGGGACGCTTTTTCTCTTGGCGTGACCTTGCCGAGTATGGATCAGATCGTCGCGGGCATCTGTAGTCAGGTGGATTCCTACATCCACCAGAAAATCAACGACGCGCACAACCAGGTGCTGAATACCGTCAACGGCATCGGCGGCAATAATCCCTTCAAGGTGTACGGCACAAGCGGCGACTACATCCTCCATCTCAAGGGGAAGCTCAGATGAGGTCGGCCTGTCTCCTCCTGCTTGCCCTTTGTCTGATGCCGAGCGTTGCCCTGGGCGCACAACGCATGAAAGTCACGTTACCGCCACAGCATCCCCTGACGGCTGACTGTGTGCTGGATGCCGCCCGCGTCAGCGGTATGCCCGCCGCCGCGCTCTTTGCCATCCTCGCCACGGAAGGCGGAAAAACCGGGGAAGCCCTGAACAACAAAAACGGCACATGGGACATGGGGCCGTTCCAGGTCAATTCCGTACACCTCAATGAACTGGCCGCAATGGGCATTTCACCCAGGTCTGTGCTGTGTGATGGCCGCGTCAACGCCCATGCCGCCGCATGGCTGCTGCGCAAGGAATACAGGCGCACCGGCAATCTCTGGCAGGCCATCGGCTCATACCATTCGCGGGCGCCTCATCGCCGGGATGCCTATATCCGGCGCGTCAAAAACAATCTGGAGCGGCTGCGCCGGGAGGGCATTTTCACGCTCTCCGCTCTTGAGCGGGAGGCGGGACGATGAACGGTCTGGATAGCAGAGACGACCACCTCTTTTTATGGTGCGCCATTCTGATTTTTGTCTTTGTGGTGCTGCCCGCCCTGTATATCGCTCATGCCGATGATGTGAACAGGCCGCTGCTGGCGCTGGCCAAAGCCCAGATTCAGGTTTTCACGCCGTTTTTCGAGGAAGCGCAAACAGCCTGGGCACGCATTGCGGAAGCCGACCCGGCTGCCTTGTCCTGGGACACCATGCACAAGGTGCTGCGCTATACAGGTTCATGGATTCGCTGGCCCTTTGCGCTGCTGCTCGTTCTGTGCGGCGTGGCCGCGATCTTCATGGGCCGTGTGGGCGGGCTTGTCCGGCGTTTCAACATGGAAAGCCTGCTGAAAAACAATGCGGAATCCTTTCCCTGCCTGCGGCCTGTGGTAGGGCGCGGCAAGTATCTGCTCTCACCAAAATCCTACGATTCCGGGCCGTGGAAAATCGCCCGGACGCCCGTGCAATTTACGCTGGAACACGGGCTGCTGCTTGATGAACAGGGTGAGCCGTTCACGCCGGAACAGGCGCTGAAAAACGGTTTGCCTTCCACGGAGCTTCCCGCCTGGGGCAACGCCCGGCTGGATGAGGAAAAAGCCCTGGCCGTGTTGACGGAACAGCTTGGCAAGCCCTTTGAGGGCTACGAGAGCTTGGCGCCCTGCCGCCGCGCCCTGGCTGCCGCCTTTCTGGCCTATGCGGATGGGAACAAAAAGGGCTGCATCGCTTTGCTGGATGCCGTTTCTCTTTCTTATGCCGAGGAAAACGGACAGGCGTCCTGTCCTTTGCTGGAAGACGGCAACTTTGTCGGCAAGCTGAAAAAAGAGTGGGACTGCCGCTCCTCCATCTTGCACGAGAAGTCTCTGAGCAGTCATGCCGCCTATGAACTGCCCTGGTTCATGGCCTTGCTGTATCGGGCGCGACAAAAGGGCGTGCTGGCCACTTCACAGTTTCTCTGGCTCCGGCCTCTGGATCGTCCGCTCTGGTACGCCCTCAACCAGTGCGGCGGACGCGCGGCATGGGCCGAAGGTTTCGCGCCGTGGGCGCACTATCAGGCGGAGGAAAAGGCCGGAAAGGTGCTGTCCGAACCGCATGTCCGGCCCGCTGTCGCCAGTCTCAAACAATCGCTGGCCGCTCAGGGCTGGCTGACCGAAATCTTTGTGCCGCCCACGCCGGAAACGGCTCCGCCCGCCGCTGCCGCCGAAACTTCGACTCTGGATACCGAATTTTCTTCCGTGGAACAGCCGCCGGACGTGGTGCTGGCCGATGCGGAGGACAATCCCGAATACGACGCCAACGAAGATGAGAACTTGGCTGACGAATACTTTTAGAGGTTACGCGTATGAACAGAACCATCAGAGGTCTGGAAGACCACGAAACGCAGGAACGAAAGCGCCTGCACCGCGATGTGCGCTCCCCCGCGCAACGTCTGGCGGATGCGCTCAGGACAGGGCAGGTGCAGATCGGCGGCATCTTCACGGCGGGGGCGTGTCTGTTTCTTTTTCCGGCCTGTGCTACACTGTTGTTTTGTCTTGGGCTGGCGCTCTTTATCGCCCGTTGCGCCTGTGTGAACAGGGAACGCCTGCCGTTTCGGATGCCGATGGGATTGTACGGCACGGACAGGGGCGATCCGCTCCCGGGCAGACGCGGTTTTGCCAAACCGGAAGGCATCTTCTTCCTTGGCAATCGACTTCAGGACGGAAAGGAACTCTGGCTGAAGGCCAAGGATATTCTGACCCATTGCCTGCTCTTCGGCACAACCGGTTCCGGCAAGACGGAAACGCTGGTTTCCCTCTCCTACAATGCCCTGGCAACGGCATCCGGGCTGTTTTACATCGATCCCAAGGCGTCGCCCAAGCTGGCGGTGCAGATATGGCAGATGGCCCGCTTCCTTGGCCGGGATGATGACTTTCGCGTGTTGAACTACGGCACGTCCGGCAAGGTCAAGGGCAAGTCTCCCCGCCGCCTTTCCAACACCAACAATCCCTTTACCTTCGGGAGCGCCGAAGCCCTGACGCAGCTTCTTGTTTCCCTCATGCCCGCGTCGGATGGGGCCAATTCCATCTTTGCCGACAAGGCCCAAGCCCTGATTTCCGGCGTCATGTACGCCCTGGTTGACCTGCGGGACAAGGGGCTGCTCAAGCTCTCCACCTCCATCATCCGCGATTCCCTGGCTCTGGAAAAATGTGTGGCTTTGGCCCTGCATCCTGAACTGGACGAGGAATCCCGCGCTTCCATTCAGGCGGCCCTTGCCACCTCCGGTTGGATTGCCGGGCGGGAGATGAAAGAACAGCCGGAATCCTTCGCGGAGCAGTTCGGCTACGCGCAATCCTACTTCGGCAAGGCCCTTTCCAGCCTGACGGATACCTACAGCCACATCTACGGCGCGGAAGATGGGGAAGTGGACTTTGCCGACAGTATCATGCAGCGACGCATCCTCGTGGTTTTATTGCCTTCTTTGGAAAAAGCTCCCGCAGAACTAGCAAGCCTCGGCAAAATCAGTCTTTCCGCCATCCGCAACGCCTGTGCTGTTGGACTTGGCGCGAATATCGAGGGCGACGCGGCGGATGTGCTGGAAGCTCTGCCGACTGATGCCATAGGCATCGGCCCCTATCTGTGCATCGTGGACGAATATGCCGCCATTGTCACGCCCGGCTTTGAAGTCGTGCTGACGCAGGGGCGCGGCCTCGGCATTGCCGCCATTGTGGCCTCACAGGACTACGCCGGTATTCTGGAAGCTGACCAGAAAGGAGCGCAACAGATGGTGGCAAACACCTCTATCAAAATTTTCATGAAAATGCAGGACGCGGAAAAAACATGGGAATTATTGCGCGGTCAGGCAGGTCAAAGCACGGTTCTTCGTACCACGGGCTTCAATATCAACGAACAGATCAGTTCCGATTACCGCGATGCCATGAATACCACGGTGGAGCAGGAAGACCGCGTTGTCCTGCGCGACTTGCAGGAGCAGATAGAAGGAGAGGCGCATTTTGTCTTTTCCGGCCAGATCGTCCGGGGAGACATGTTCTATGCCAACCCCTCGCTCAAAATGGCGCAACTGCGTGTGCCGCAGTTGTTGCAACTGGCACAGGCGGCGTAACAATGAAAAAGCTAGCTGATAATGGTCGCCAATTTGGCGAGAACTTCCTCCATCACTGTAGCCGGAACCTGTTCAAGGCATCTGCCGGAACGCGCCCGCAAGTCCAGAGCGCGCGGTTGATCGCAACGCACCACACCGGTGGTGCGTGTGCCACATCCACTCAACGACACGGCGAAACCCGCTGTACGGGCAAAATTGCCGCCGCTGGTAATCGGCAAGACCACGGGAACCTGCGTTACCTTGTTGAATGCATCAGGAGATACGACCAGCACCGGACGTGTCCCCTGCTGCTCATGCCCTTCGGTCGGATCAAGACTCACCAGATAAATGTCGCCGCGCCGCATCAGATCAACTCCCCGCCCCTGGCCGGTGATGCCGCCCATGCGGCATCCTCACCGGAACGAGGTGCGGAGACATCGCATTGGGCCAGCAATTCTTGCAGGCTGTACTTCTTCCTGACGCCCGGCTCAATGACCAGGCGCCCTGATTCCACGGCCATGCTTACCGCCGAACCCGATTCCATTTGCAGCATTTCCAGAATGGCGGGAGGCATGGCCAGCATCACTGACCCTCCGACCTTTCTCAAGTTGCTCGTGTACATGATGCACCCCCAAAAGTTATATTTTTATATAACACATATTCTTCACAACAGCAAGCGGAGCGCCTCAGCGCCCGCAAGGAGAACACACATGCTACGGATGCCCCCCTTCATGGGAATGGCGTTGACACTTTGCTTTTGCCTGAACGCCATCCTTGCCCACGCCGGAACCCCCATATCGGATCAGCTGGCCGTGCAAGCTGGCGTCAAAACCGAGATCGCCAAAGACCTGTCCCAACCCTACACGCCTCTGGAAACGCTCTCCGGCAGAACCTGCCTTGACGGTCGCTCTGTGGACGGTTTTCAGGGCGATATTGTGGAACTCTGGTCAAACCTCGAATGTCCGTACTGCGGCATTCAGGAACCGCTTCAGGCGCAAAGGGACAATCCCGGCCTGTGCATCGTCGTGCGGCATATCCCGTCCGATGAATACGGCGAATCGCTGAAAAAAGCTCTGGCCTATGAGGCATTGCGGGGCTTTTCCGCCAATGCGGCGCATCGTTTCTGGGATGCCGTTCTGCCGAAAACCTCTCTCGGTATCCCTGTTCCGTATGAAGCGGCTCTCCAGACCGCCATGCAGGAAGCCGCCATTGCGCCGGAAGCCTTCGCGGATGCCCTGCAAGCTGTCGCGCCTCTGGTGAGCGCGGATATTGTTGCCGCGCAATCGCGCATCACGTCCACGCCCACATGGATTCTGGGCGGCATCCGCTTTCCTGCCTGCGATTTCAAGGCCGGAGAACTGCCCACGGCTCTGGAACTGGCCCGGAAAGTCCGTTCTGGAGACACGGATGCTCAGGAACGCGTGGTGGGAATCATCACGCGCGGCCTGCTGGATGAAACGCTTTTGTAGCCGGAGAAGAAAAGATGCTTGACCTTTTGCCGAAGCCCTTTTATCTTATTTTCAAGGCAATACTTGAAAACAAGAAACAAGGAGAACAGGCATGGAACTGGCCAAGCTCACCTCGCGCTGTCAACTCACGCTCCCCCGCGAAGTCCGGCAAAAACTCGGCGTCAAGGAAGGGGACAAGGTTGTCTTCTATGAACATGACGGGCGAATGGTCATTGATAACGCCGAAAAATTGAAACTCGCCCAAACGGAACATAATGACGGGTAGCTCCGCCTTCGCGCCGCCTGCCTGTCTTTTGATAAAGGATAGGAACGTATGGCCAGACGGCGCAAGCAAACCCACGATCCCCGCCAGTTGTCGCTGTTCGACGTAATGGCGAATCAGATCGAAGAAATACGGGAAGAAAACATTCAGGACGATATGCGGGAGGAAAGTATCCCCGCTCCCGCAGCACAGGTTGAACAGGAACAGGCTGTTCCTGCCATGTCGTTGCAGGTGAAACCGGTAAAAGAAGAGGAACGGCAGCCGGAACCGGCACGGACAGAAAAGCCTTTTCCCTT
>ERZ827088.4582-NODE-4582-length-11360-cov-4.306502_pt1 | contig 11360 bp, 9 predicted proteins | sample MGYA00519922_ERZ827088 | MGnify/ENA primary metagenome ERZ827088 (study PRJEB31778, sample SAMEA3449254) | human gut metagenome | biome: human gut; feature: human-associated habitat; material: faeces | place: United Kingdom | collected 2010/2012 ... | reverse complement strand
CGTGGTGGACGCGGTGAAGTGCAAGATCTATATGAAGAACTTTGGCGAGTTCTTCAACAACCAGGTGGAGCACGCCTCCGCTATCCTCCTCAGCCGGACCCAGAACATGGACCAGGCCAAGCTGGCCGCCGACGTAGCCATGCTGCGTCCCCACAACGCCAAGGCGGCTATCCTCACCACTCCCTGGGACCAGCTCACCGGCGCCCAGATCGTCTCTGCCATGGAGGGGGGCCACGACTTGGCCCGCGAGCTGATGGAGGAGATCGGACACCACCACGACCACGGGGAGGACGAGCCCTGCTCCTGCGGCCATGACCACCACCATGACCACGAGCATAAGCATGAGCATGAGCACGAGCACCACCACGACCATGACCACGGGGACTCCTGCTCCTGCGGCCATCACCACACCCAGGAGGAGCTGGACGCCATCCACGCTGAGCTGGGCTGCGAGGGGGCCTGCGGCTCCTGCGACCTGTGCGACAGCTGCATCCACTCCACCTTCCACCACCATCACCATGCCGACGAGGTGTTCACCAGCTGGGGCCGGGAGACTCCTCGGAAGTACAGCCGGGAGGAACTCCAGGACATTCTTTCCGTCCTGGCCATGACGGAGGATTACGGCACCATCCTCCGCTCCAAGGGCATGGTCCCCGATCAGGACAGCGAGGGCTGGCTCCACTTCGACCTGGTCCCCGGCGAGTTTCAGATCCGGGAGGGCAGCGCCGACTACACCGGCCGCCTGTGCGTCATCGGCGCGGGCCTGGACGAGGCCAGGCTGGAAAAGCTGTTCCTGCTGGCGTGAGGTGAGGCTGCATGAAAGATCCCCGTATCCCGCTGTACCTCATCACCGGCTTTCTGGACAGCGGCAAGACCACTCTGCTCACCGACACCCTGAATATGGATTATTTTGCCGATGGGCAGCGCACCGTCCTGCTGATGTGTGAGGACGGCGAGACGGAGTATGATCCGGAGCAGCTGTCCAGGCTGAACACCCGCCTGGTCCCTGTCCAGGACCAGGCCCAGCTGAACACCAGCTTTCTCCAGGAGATCGACCGCCGCTATCAGCCGGAGCGGGTGCTCCTGGAGTACAACGGCATGTGGCCCATCCAGATCCTCCGGGACCTGAAGCTGCCCAAGACCTGGGGGCTCTACCAGGCCATCGACGTCATCGACGGCTCCACCTTCGAGATGTACCGCTCCAACATGCAGTCCATGGTCATCGACATGGTCACCGAGGCCGATATGGTCCTCTTCAACCGCTGTACGCCGGACATGCCCCTGTCCGGCTGGAAGCGCTCCATCCGGGCGGTGAACCGCATGTGCGAGATCGTCTTTGAGGACGAGAAGGGGGAGGAGCTGGAGGTGGAGGACATCCTCCCCTACTCCCTGGAGGCGGACACCATCGTCCTTGAGGACGAGGACTACGGCATCTGGTACTTGGACATCCAGGAGCACCCAGAGCGCTACACCGGCAAGACCGTGGTCTTCCGGGCCCAGGCCATGACCAGCATGAAGCTGCCCAAGGGCACCTTCATCCCCGGCCGCAACGCCATGACCTGCTGCGCCGAGGACATCCGCTTCTTCGGCTTCCTGTGCAAGTATGACCGGTCCCGCTCCCTGAAGAAGGGGGAATGGGTCATGGTGGCCGCCCGCATCCAGTGGGAGGAGTCCCCCGTCTATCAGGGGGAGGGCGTGGTCCTCTACGCCCAGCGGGTGGAGCGGGCCGACCGCCCGGACGATCCCCTGGTCTATTTCCGATGACCCTTTTCCCGGCGCCCCGGCGGGGCGTCGGGAAAATTTTTGAAAAGCCCTCCCTCCTCCTTGACACCCCTTCCTTCAGATGATAGTATAATAAATTGTAAGCGCTGTGAACGGAAAAGTAGCATCCTCCACCGGTCGACAGAGAGGGAACGCCACCGACTGAGAGCGGTCCCAGTCCGCGGGATGTGAAGTGCGTCCGGGAGCGCGGCGGGTAATGCCGCCCGGTCTGGCCCCGATAGCGGCCTTTGAGTGAAAAATGAGAGTGGAACCGCGAGCGATCGCCTCTTATGCCTGTGGGCATGAGGGGCGCTTTTGTTTGTGTCCAAGCTGCGAAAAGGAGGCGTTCCCCTTGCATCTTCCCTTTCCCCGGCTCCGGCACAGCCGCCGGAGCGCACCGCGATGTCCCGGGTGCTGTTCTTCCCGCCCACAATAAATGGGGAGACGGAATGGATCTCCCCCAAGGAGGACATCATGTTTCAGTCACTGAGTGAATTGCTGGGCGCCTATCAGAAGCGCGACCCGGCCGCCCGCAGCAAGCTGGAGATCTTTCTCCTCTACCCCGGCGTCCACGCCGTCATCTTCCACCGCGTCTCCCACTGGCTCTACTGTCACCACCTTCCCTTCCTGGCCCGCCTGAACTCCCAGCTGGCCCGCCACATCACCGGCATTGAGATCCACCCCGGCGCCAAGATCGGCCGCCGCCTGGTCATTGACCACGGGATGGGCATCGTCATCGGCGAGACCGCCGAGATCGGCGACGACTGCCTGATCTATCATGGCGTCACCCTGGGCGGCACCGGCAAGGACCACGGCAAGCGCCATCCCACCATCGGAAACAACGTGCTCATCAGCTGCGGAGCCAAGGTGCTGGGGCCCTTCCGGGTGGGTGACAACGCCCGGATCGCGTCCAACGCCGTGGTGCTCAGCGAGGTGCCGGAGGACGCCACTGCCGTGGGCATCCCCGCCCAGATCGTCCGCATCGCCGGACGGGTCACCCACTACGCCGATGACGTAGACCAGACCAGCGTGGAGAATCCCACCCTGGAACGGCTGGAAGCCCTGTCTCAGCGGGTGGAATTCCTGGAGAAGCTGCTGGATGACCAGTTCCTGAAGGAACGGGCATAGTTCTCTCACGATCCCGGGCGGCCCAGGCCGCCCTCACCGAAGAAAATGGAGGTTTTTTATCATGCTGTTATATAATTCCGCCACCCACAAGAAGGAGGAGTTCCAGACCCACACCCCCGGCCACGTGGAGATGTACACCTGCGGACCCACGGTGTACCACTTCGCCCACATCGGCAACCTGCGCTCCTACATCATGGAGGACGTGCTGGAAAAATTCCTGCGCTGGTCCGGCTATGATGTGAACCGGGTGATGAACATCACTGACGTTGGCCACCTCAGCTCCGACGCTGACACCGGCGAGGACAAGATGCTCAAGGGCGCCCGCCGGGAGCACAAGACCGTGATGGAGATCGCCCAGTATTACACCGACGCCTTCTTTGAGGACTGCCGGAAGCTGAACATCAAGCGCCCTGACACGGTGCAGCCCGCCACCGGCTGCATCGACGAGTATATCCAGATCATCACCCGCCTGCTGGAGAAGGGCTACGCCTATCAGGCCGGGGGCAATGTGTACTTCGATTCCTCCAAGCTGGAGCGCTACTACGTGTTCAACGACCACGATGAGGAGGATCTGGCGGTGGGCGTCCGGGAGGGCGTGGAGGAGGACACCAACAAGCGCAATAAAAATGACTTCGTCCTCTGGTTCACCAAGTCCAAATTCGAGGATCAGGCCCTGAAGTGGGACTCCCCCTGGGGCGTGGGCTACCCCGGCTGGCACATCGAGTGTTCCGGCATCTCCATGAAGTACAACGGGGAATATCTGGACCTGCACTGCGGCGGCATCGACAACGCCTTCCCCCACCACACCAATGAGATCGCCCAGTCCGAGTCCTATCTGGGCCACCCTTGGTGCCGCCAGTGGTTCCATGTTCACCACCTGAACACCAATTCCGGCAAGATGTCCAAGTCCTCCGGCGAATTCCTCACCGTCTCCCTGCTGGAGGAGAAGGGCTATGATCCCCTGGTCTACCGGTTCTTCTGCCTCCAGAGCCACTACCGCAAGGGGCTGGTGTTCTCCTGGGAGAACCTGGACAACGCCAGGGCCGCCTTTGACAAGCTCATCGCCCGCATCGCCGCCCTGGACCCCCAGGACGGATCTGTGGACGAAGCCGTTCTGGCGGAGTATAAAGAGAAATTTCTCCAGCAGATGGGCAACGACCTGAACACCTCCATGGCCGTCACCCTGCTGTACGACGCCCTGAAAGCCAAGGCCAGCGGAGCCACCCGGCTGGCCATCCTGGCCAGCTTCGACCAGGTGCTCTCCCTGTCCCTGCTGGACAAGGCGGCCGCAGTGCGGGAGGAGCAGGCCAAGGTAAAGGCCGCCCAGGCCCAGGCGGGTTACACCGTCACCGGCGAGGGCGACCCCGAGATCGACGCTCTGGTGAAGGCCCGGGGCGAAGCCAAGAAGGCCAAGGACTTTGCCGAGGCAGACCGCATCCGTGATGAGCTGAAGGCCCGGGGCATCGAAGTCACCGACGTGCCCGGCGGAGCTGTGTGGAAGCGCGTATAACGAAAAAATGGTTCCGGTCCTGACAGACCGGAACCATTTTTATTTCCCTTCCAGAAAAGGGACCGCAATCTGCAGCCACTCCTCCGGCCGGTAAACGGACAGGTACCCATGTCCGTATCCCTTCGCCTCATAGAGCTCGCAGGTCGGGAGCATCGATTGAAACAGGCGGGCCGACTCCTTGACACAGCGCATCTCCTTCTCCCCATACCAATACATGACCTGGGTACCGCTGTCTCTCACGCTTTCCTTCAGCCGATACTGCATCATATAGGTCCGATACATGGCATACAGCGTCTCCCGGGGCAGCTTTGGCATATCCTGCAGGTAGTACGCCTTGATCTCCTCCGGATATCTCATCTCTTCCGGCAGGAATCGGTCCATCAGGGCCAGCTGGCGGCGGCAGGCCCTTTCGCTGAACAGAAGCGGCCCAAGCAGGTGAACGGAGGCGATGCAGAACCGTGCCAGAGCCGGCTGGGGAATACACAGGCTCCCGTCAATGATGGCCTTCTCAGCCACATCCCTGTTCCGGGCCAGAAGTTCCATGACGATCTGTCCACCCAGTGAAACACCGCCCAGGGCGAACAGGCGGCCTCCGCACTCACAGCGGATGTAGTCCATCAGTTGGTCTGCGGTCCGCTCTGTGGAGCGATAGGGAATCTGGTACTCCTCCCCGTGCCCGTCCAGGGTAGGCAGAATCACATGATAGTGGGAGGACAGTGCCCGCGCCTGCCTCAAATAGTTCCACCATGCGTTCCCACCCCCATGGATCAGCATGACATGGGGGGCGGTGCGCAGCCCAAATTCGTGAAAGTTCAAGGCTTTTCTCCTCCTAACCATAGCCGTTGAGAAGATATCGTTCTGCGACCGCCCGGCATCGCCGGGCGGCTCTCTGTTTTTCTTATATCCCCAGGGCCGTCCGCACCAGGAAGATGATGAACAGGTGGGCCGGGTAGAAGGCGTAGAAGAACCACTTAGGAATCTTGGGCTCCACGTGGGTGGGTAGGAAGATCAGCGGTGCGGACAGGAGGGCAAAGATCTCAAAGCCGATGGCGTGTCCCCCCACCACCAGGGCCATTGGGTCCTCCAGGGACCCGCCCCAGAGAGCCGGGAGGTAGCTCAGCACATAGAGCAGCGTCCCCAGCCAGGGCTTGTTCCGGCACAGGTAGAAGATCAGGGTCAGGATGACGCCCGTGTTGGCGTAGTCCGCGTTCAGAACGTTGATGGCCAGCACCCCGAGGAGGAACCACCACCACTTCCGCTCCTTCACGCCGTAGATGGCCAGCAGGCTGAAAAACAGAGTGACAAAGATGTTCCAGCTGGTGAGCTCTTCCCAGAAGTTGTGGGGATGGAAGGCCAGGGCGAAGAAGGGCTGGGAGACCACCGCAAAGAGCGCCAGCCGCCCCAGATACCGCCTGATGTCCCGTGTGTACATCAGGCCAACTGTCAGGCAGTAGCAGAAAATCGGGAAGGCCAGCCGTCCTACCCACCGGAATTCCGGGTGCTGGGGGAAAAAGACGGTCCCCACGTGGTCCACCACCATAGTCAGGATGGCGAACAGCTTCAAAAAGTTCGTGTCCAGGTTGGTCCTAAGCTTTGGCGTCTGTCTCTGTGTCTCTGCGTCCATGTTCGATACTCCTCCATTTGTGTTCTTCACCGCACCGGCCCCGGGGGCTCCCGCCCCCGGGCGGCGGGCGAAAAACAAAAACGCCGTGCAGGGCAAGCCTACACAGCGCGAGAAGCACGGGCTTCTCCATGCAACACGGACGCAGGAGTACAACAGCAAAACCGACCTTTACAAGAAAGACCGGAATGTCGTATAATATCCATGCGGTGCGGCCGGATGGCCGTTGTGTAGGTGGTGTCAGCACCTGCGCAGGTTTGCGGGCGTTGGCGCGCCCGCAAACTGCCGCATTTTTGTTTTTCGTGTTGATTATAGCAGGAAACCAGTTCCAATGCAAGAGGCAGGCACACACGCCCTTTTTCGCGCAGAGGACAGAAAGAGAGGAGAGGCGGATGCCTCTCCTCTCTTTCCGCTCAGCCCGACTGGGGCATGGTCACGGTGGCCTTGAACAGGTCCCCGTCCACCGCCAGCTCGAAGGTCCCGCCCTGGAGCTCCGTCAGGCTGCGGGCGATGGACAGCCCCAGCCCGGAGCCCTCGGTGGTCCGGGACTCGTCCCCCCGGACGAAGCGCTCCATCAACCGCTCCGGCGGCACGTTCAGCGGGTCCCGGGAGATGTTCTTGATGGACAGGGTCACCTGCCCCTTCCCCCGGACCAGCTCCAGATAGATGCGTGTCCCCTCCATGGCATATTTGGCACAGTTGCCCAGCAGGTTGTCAATGACCCGCCACAGATGGCGCCCGTCCGCATACACATAGGTCTCCCCCTCCGGCAGGCTGGGGACCACTGTGAGCTTCCGGGCCTCCAGCTTCTCCTCGTACTCCCCCAGAGCCTGGTCCACCAGCTGGCACATTCCGATCTTCTCCCGGTTCACCGTCAGCGCGCCTGTGGAGGCCTTGGACGCCTCCACCAGATCCTCTGTGAGCTTTTTCAGCCGCTGGGACTTCCGATCCAGCACCTCGATGTATTCCCGGGCTTTGGGGTTTTCCACCTCCTCCATTTTCAGGAGGTTGACATAATTTATAATAGAGGTGAGAGGAGTCTTCAGATCGTGGGAGACGTTAGTAATGAGCTCCGCCTTGAATCGCTCACTCTTCATCTTCTCCTCCACCGCACCGTTGAGCCCGTCAGCAATGTTGTTGAGCGCCTCGGCGTGGAGCCTAAGATCGTGGGGCATGCGGGTAGTGTCGATCTGGTGGTTCAGGTTGCCGCCCGCGATGGCCTCGCTCCCCTTCCGCAGGCGCTGGAAGCAGACACTCCAGTGGCACAGCCACAGCAGCATCCCCAGATTGATCAGAAACAGAGGGATGGGATTGTCCCACCAGATGCGGCGGGCAAAAAAGCATAGCACCAGATAGGCCAAAAACCCCGCCACGCTCCTCCATATCATGGGGAAGGAGCGGATGGCATCCAGCAGACCGCTCCATATCCAGCTGCATGCCCGGCAAACCAGGGTGGTGCGGGCCAGGACCCCCGCCTTGCAGCGCACCACCAGGGTGCGCAGGACCAGCACGGCCAGCGCCGTCATAGCCGTTACGCACAGAGAGACCACGGTGGCGCTCACCTGGTTCTCATAGCTCTCCTGAGACGCATACCCCCAGCCGTACAGGAACTCCATCAGCGGGAAAATCAGAATGAAAAACAGGACCCCCGCCCCGATCAGATACAGGTCAAAATAGATTTTTTCCTGCCAGGTGAGGACGATCCCCTCCACTCCCTCCTTATGGCCGGAGGACCACATGAGAAAGGCAAAGCAGGCAAGGGAGAGCACCAGGCACACACAGGTGGCAGCGATCCTCAGGGGGATCTCTTTCCGGCCCCCTGTGTCGCGGGCATGGAGCTCAGAAAATTCATCCTCTGCCCCGGACAGCTCCTGGGGGACGCCACACTCGATGATATAATAGGCATCTCCGCTCTCCTCCGACCCCTCCGTCACCAGCGCAGGGTCCCCCGCATCGGGGCTGCTGTTCCAGGGCTGGGTCAGGTGCTCCCCTGGACGGAACACAGCAGAGTGGATCTCGGGCACCAGCTGCTCCAGGGACTCCCCCGGCGCCAGATTGGTGGCTAGGACCTTTGTCCCGTCCTGACTGAGCACCCGGTAGCGGAAAGAGGTCTGATCCTGCGCCATTGCTGCTCCGATCCGCTCCGCATCTGTCTCATACCGCACCTGGTCCAGATAGGCCAGTCCAGGATCCTCCAGCGCGGCTCTGGCCGCGAACCACTCGGCCAGCTGGTCCTCCCGTTCCCGGATCAGCTCTTTGAACTCCCAGGTATCCTGCCAGCTGTCTGTCAGCACATAGTCGATCCCCCGCAGCACAGCCATCCCCTGCCAGCACAGGCTGAAGACGGACACCAGAATCAGCAGTGAGGCGATCACCTTGGCCGGCACGCTCTTTCGGACATCGCTCACTCACGCTCCCCCTTTCTCGATCTTATAGCCCAGCCCCCACACTACTTTCAGATAGCGGGGCTCGGCGGGGTCGATCTCGATCTTCTCCCGCAGATGCCGGATGTGGACCGCCACCGTGTTCTCTGAGCCGTAGGCGGGGTCGTTCCATACCTGTTCATAGATCTGGGCAGAGGAAAAGACCTGTCCCGGGTGGGAGAGGAGCAGCTTCAAAATGTTATACTCAATGGGCGTCAGGGACACAGGCGCACCGTCCACCATCACCTGCTTGGACCCGTCGTCCATAGAGATGGGGCCCACGGTGAGCATACCGGGCGCCTTCTCCGCTCCCCCCAGTGCCGTATAGCGGCGCAGCTGGCTCTTCACCCGGGCGATCACCTCCAGGGGATTGAAGGGCTTTGTAATGTAGTCGTCCGCCCCGATGTTAAGTCCCAGGATCTTGTCTGTATCCTCGCTCTTGGCGGTAAGCAGGATAATGGGCACATTGCTCCCCTCCCGCAGCTTGGCCGTGGCCCGGATGCCATCCAGCTCAGGCATCATCACGTCCATCAGGATCAGATGGATCTCGTTTTCCTCCGCCGCCTGGATAGCCTCCCGGCCGTTATATGCCGCGATGGTGCGGTACCCCTCGCTGGTCAGGTAGATATCCAGTGCGGAGACGATGTCCCGGTCATCGTCACAAATCAGTATCGTGTACATACTCTCTCCCCCAGAAGCTTCATTTCCGGCCGGCTCAGCAGGTCCGGCCCGACTGTACTATAAGGATAGCATAGACAGTTTAAGTTGCAAGACCGAAAATCTTAAGAACTGATAAAATTGTGGGGCCATCCCTGTGCTTTCTTCCGCTCCTCCGCCGGCAAGGTCCCCTTCCAATGCGGGCTTCCTAACCGGTTTTTTAAATTTATCCTATTTCCTCCAAAAACACACCAACAAACCTCATAAGAAAAGGGCTTTTTTCCTCCGCTTTTTTGTTTTGAGCGAATAAATTCAATTATTTTCCATCATACTCTTGAAAGTGACAGAATAAAAGTGTAACATACAAGAAAGGTCGATTTTTCTTCCTCAGCCCACTATCGCATCATGTTGCGTAAGAAAAAGGAGTGTCCTACTATGAAGAAGACCCCGGAGACAATTGAGAAGGCGGCTGAGCCTGTCGCTGAGAAGGCGGCCGAGACCGTAGTGGAACAGGCTTCCAAGCCTGTGACAGAAAAGGCCGCTGAGACCGCCGCCAAGCCCAAGGCCGCCAAGGCTAAAAAGCAGCCCGCTGCCAAGGCCGCACCCCAGAAGACGGAGGATATCTTTGTCCAGTTTGGCAGCGGAGAGTGGAACGTCTCTGAGTTAGCCGAACGCGCTAAGGCGGCCTATCTGGCTGAGGGCCACCGCGCCGCCTCCATCAAGAAGCTCTGCCTGTATGTCAAGCCGGAGGATGGCAAGGCCTACTATGTGGTCAATGACAAGGCCGCCGGCAACATCGAGCTGTGACCCCCTTTCCTGCCTGAAAAGCGGAAAAGCCCTCCGGTCTGGAGGGCTTTTGTCATTAGAAAACGCCGCAGCTCACGCTGCGGCGTTTTTGATGCCTTAATAGAACTTCTTGCGATTCTTGCGGGCAGCCTCGGACTTCTTGCGGCGCTTAACGCTGGGGCTCTCGTAGTGCTCACGCTTCCGGACCTCAGCCAGCACGCCAGACTTGGCACAGCTGCGCTTAAAGCGCTTCAGCGCGCTCTCCAAAGACTCGTTTTCTCTTACACGGACTTCCGACATTTATATTTCCCTCCCTCCGGCGCGGCGGGGCGTCCCCTGCCGCGAAAGGGCCATTCATATGGCTTTAACAGATTCATTATATTAGACTTTTTCCTTCTTGTCAAGCTCCAGTTTCCCGAGAAAATTTGAACATTTTATGAAAACCCGCTCCGCCCGGATGGGTCTCACGCCTTGGGCTTGAAGATCAGGTTCACCAGGCGGCCCTTGACCACGATGGACTTGACTAAGTCCATCCCCTCCGCCATGCGTGCGATCTTGGGCTCCGCCAGGGCGGAGGCCACTACAGCCGCCTCGTCGCTGTCCGTGGGGACCACGATGTTGGCCCGGACCTTGCCGCCCACCTGGACTGCCATCTGCACAGTGGCGGCCACGGTCTTGCTCTCGTCATACTCAGGCCATGCCTGGAGGCATACCTGCCCGCCGTAGCCGGCCATCTCCCACAGCTCCTCACACATGTGGGGAGCGAAGGGGGAGAGCATCAGCAGCAGGGCCTTCATGTCGCCCCGGCTGGCTCCGTTGGCATAGAAGTCGTTGACCAGGGACATCAGGGCGGCAATGGCGGTATTGAACTTCATGGCCTCGATATCCTCAGACACCTTTTTGATGGCCTTGTGGACAGCGGCCTCGTTGGCCTTGGAGTACTCCTCGCCGGTGTGCTCCTGCTCAGTAGCCAGGTTCCACACCCGGTCCAGGAAGCGCTTGCAGCCACGGACGGAGTCGTCGGACCAAACCGCTGTCTTTTCAAAGTCGCCGATGAACATGATATACAGGCGCATGGTGTCCGCGCCGTAATCCCGGATCACGTCGTCGGGGTTGACCACGTTGCCCAGAGACTTGGACATCTTGACAGAGGGACGCAGGGCCTGATTGCCGTACTTTTCAATGAGTGCCTGCTTCTCCTCCTCGGTCTCCACATTGCCCACATAATGGGGGTTCTTGCCCAGGATCATGCCGTGGCTGGTGCGCTTGGCATAGGGTTCAGCACAGGGGATGACCCCGATGTCATGGAGGAAGTTGTTCCAGAACCGGGAGTAGAGCAGATGGAGGGTGGTATGCTCCATGCCGCCGTTGTACCAGTCCACCTGTCCCCAGTACTCCAGGGCCTCCTTGGACGCCAGAGCCTTGTCGTTGTGGGGATCCATATACCGCAGGAAGTACCAGCTGGAGCCGGCCC
>ERZ827088.4577-NODE-4577-length-11374-cov-5.474247_pt1 | contig 11374 bp, 8 predicted proteins | sample MGYA00519922_ERZ827088 | MGnify/ENA primary metagenome ERZ827088 (study PRJEB31778, sample SAMEA3449254) | human gut metagenome | biome: human gut; feature: human-associated habitat; material: faeces | place: United Kingdom | collected 2010/2012 ... | reverse complement strand
TAATCAAATATAACAGTTATTAAATTTCCTAAAATATGTGAAATATCAACTGGAAGTTGGCGAACAGGTTGTAGCCATCGGTAACGCACTTGGATATGGACAGTCCGTTACAACCGGTATTGTAAGTGCTACAAACCGTACACTGGATTCGGAAGACAGCAGTGAAGCAAGCTATGACGGTATCAGCCTGATCCAGACCGATGCAGCCATCAACCCTGGCAACAGCGGTGGTGCTCTGCTGAACATGAACGGCGAAGTTATCGGTATCAACTCCGCCAAACTGGCTTCCACAGAAGTAGAAGGTATGGGTTATGCAATTTCTATGAACGATGCATATGATACGATTGAAGAGCTGATGAATGAGACGACAAGAACAAAAGTCTCCGATGATGAGAAAGCAAGCCTTGGCATCTCCGGTACCGGTGTAAGTGATGAGGCAGCAGAAGCTTATGGCATTCCGTCCGGTGTCTTTGTGTCACAGGTAACCGAAGGCGGGGCAGCAGAGCAGGCAGGTATCACAGCAAACTCGATCATTACTGCATTTGACGGCAAATCCGTCAGCGATATCAGCGAACTGAAAAGTCGTCTGGAATACTATAAAGCAGGCGAAGAAGTAGAAGTAACCTTACAGGTACCGGATGGCAATGGTTATACGGAAAAAAACGTTACCGTCACCCTCGGAAAAGCGGACAGCAGCACAAGCGGAAGCAGCCTGCAGTCCGGCAGTGACGAAAGTCAGGATCAGAACCAGGGACAGGATCCGTATAATTACGGCGGTTCCGATGACAATTCCGGAAACTATTTCCGTTTCTCAAACAGCCAGAAAAGCTTTTGAACAGAAAAAATATCTTAAAAATTTCCATACAGCCAAATTACAGATACAAAGTTTGCCCCTGACATTTTATAACGACCCTTTACAGTACGGCTTTTCAAATGCTATACTGTAGAGGGTTTTTTGACGAAAAGAAACATAGATGAGGAGTATACTTATGAAGAAAAGATTTGCGATCATTCTGACAGCGGCAGCTCTTTCCATGACCGGATGCAGTCTGCTTGGGCAGGATACTTACTATATAGATCAGGGAATGGAACAGATAAACAGCGGCAATTATGAGGAGGCACTGACCAGCTTTTCTTCCGCAGAGCAGGAAGGGAAGCATCTCGTGGAGAGTTACCGCGGCAGCGGCATGGCGTATATGGCACTTGGAGAATACGACAAGGCGGTAGAGGCATTTGACCGTGCAGTGGATCTGACAAAAGAGAAGCAGAAAGATGTGAGGAAAGATATTCTGATGTACAAGGCAACGGCACTGTATCAGTCCGGCGATTACGAGGGGGCGGCCAAAGTCTGCGATACGATCCAGACTTTCGGGGACAGTGCAGATGCTTATTATCTTCAGGGACTGTGCTATATGGAGCTGGATGAGAAGGATAAAGCAGGTGTGGACTTTACGACTGCGGTCAAATTATCTCCGCAGGACTACGATCTGCTTCTGAATATTTATGAATGTTATGATGACAAGAATCTTTCCGCAGAGGGGGATGCTTATCTTCAGCAGGCTCTGGCGATCAACAGCGATGATTCTGAAGATATTTACCAGAAAGCGAGAATTTATTATTTTCTTGGCGATTATGACGATGCAAAGACAGAGCTGAATAAAATGGCAGACAGCATGGATGAGCGTTCGACCATGCTTCTGTGCAGAACTTATATGAAGCAGGATGACACCGCACACGCAAGGCAGCTTTATCAGCAGTACATGGACAAATACGGTGAGACACCGGAGGCATACAATGGCATGGTACTGTGTGATATTGCGGATGAAAATTATGACAGTGCCTTGGAAAACATCACAAAAGGCCTGGCACTTTCAAACGACAAAGGAAAACAGGATCTGTATTTTAACGAGATTGTTGTCTATGAAAAGAAGCTGGATTTTGCGACCGCAAAAGAAAAAGCAGCAGAATATGTGAAAAATTATCCTGCGGACAAGGCGGGTATCCGGGAAAATAATTTCCTGAAGACCAGATAATTATGCAGAAGGAGGATCATTTATGCAGCCATATGACATGAAAGAACTGGAAGAGAGGGTGATCCTGGTCGGCGTTCAGGAGAGTTTTTCGGAAGATGTGGAAGAATCTCTGGATGAACTTGCAGAGCTTTGTGAGACAGCCGGGGCACTGGTGGTCGGAAGGGTGATCCAGAATCGTGAAAAGATCCACCCGGGCACCTATGTCGGAAAAGGAAAGATCGAGGAGATCGCCCTTCTGATGGAGGAACTGGGAGCGACCGGCATTGTCTGCGATGACGAGCTTTCTCCGGCACAGCTTAATAATCTGGAGAAAGAGCTGGACTGCAAAGTCATGGACCGTACGCTGATCATTCTGGATATTTTTGCGGCGAGAGCCAACACAAGCGAGGGAAATATCCAGGTTGAGCTTGCACAGCTGCGTTACCGTGCGGCAAGGCTGGTCGGACTTCGCAATTCGCTCTCCAGACTCGGAGGCGGTATCGGTACGAGAGGACCGGGTGAGAAAAAGCTGGAGATGGACAGACGACTGATCCATGCCCGCATTTCACAGCTCAAGGCAGAGCTTGCACAGGTGCAGAAGCACCGTGAGCTGATAAGGAGCAAACGAAAAAAAGACCAGATGGTGGTTGCGGCGATCGTCGGTTATACCAATGCTGGCAAGTCCACGTTGCTCAACACACTGACAGATGCCGGTGTTCTGGAGGAGGATAAGCTCTTTGCAACCCTTGATCCGACGACACGCCTTCTGGAACTGCCGGGCGGTCAGAATATTCTTCTGACGGATACGGTCGGGTTTATCCGCAAACTGCCGCATCATCTGATCGAGGCCTTTAAGAGCACGCTGGAAGAGGCAAAGTATGCGGACATCATCATCCATGTGGTGGATGCGTCCAATCCGCAGAAGGAAAAACAGATGCATGTTGTTTATGAGACATTAAAAGATCTCGGTGTGAAGGATCAGCCGATCCTGACGCTGTTCAACAAGCAGGACCGTATTGAAAACCCGGAAATTTTAAAAGACATGAAAGCGGACAAAACTTTAAAAATTTCCGCAAAAACAGGGCAGGGGCTTGATGATCTGAAGGACGAGCTGGAGAAGATATTGCGTGCCAGAAGTATCCTTTTAGAGCGTGTTTTTCCGTATGAAAAAGCCGGTCTGATCCAGATTGTACGGGCAAAAGGACAGCTTCTGGAAGAGGAGTACAGGGGCGACGGAATCTACGTAAAAGCCTTTGTTCCGGCGGAGATTTACGGCAAAGTTGCATATTAAAAAGTCAGAAATCACACAAACAAAATACTATATCTTGTATGTATTTTTAAAATACAATCCAAGATATAGTATTTTTTGCATTGACTCGCAAACGATAATCTGCTAGAATAAGTTCCTGACAGCATCTGCCGGGAGGCGGATGCGAAAGACGATAATCATGCGGAAGGAGCAGATAATATATATGTTTAAGGTAGTAAAAAGGGACGGCGAAGTCGCAGACTTTGACCTTCAGAAAATCGGGTGCGCTATTGAGAAAGCATTTGATGCGACACAGATGCAGTATAACAAAGACATGGTAGATCTGCTGAATTTGCGAGTGACTGCTGATTTCCAGAAAAAGATCAAAGACGACAAGATCGATGTGGAGAGCATTCAGGACAGCGTGGAGAATGTACTGGTTCAGGCCGGCTATGCAGATGTGGCAAAGGCGTACATTCTGTACCGTAAGCAGAGAGAAAAAATCCGCAATATGAAATCTACGATCCTGGACTACAAAGAGATCGTGGACAGTTATGTGAAAGTAGAAGACTGGCGTGTAAAAGAAAATTCTACGGTTACTTATTCCGTAGGCGGTCTGATCCTGAGCAACTCGGGAGCGGTTACGGCAAACTACTGGCTGTCTGAGATTTACGATGATGAGGTCGCTCATGCACACCGGAATGCCGATATCCATATCCATGATCTGTCGATGCTGACCGGATACTGTGCAGGCTGGTCTTTAAAACAGCTGATCACAGAGGGACTTGGCGGCATTGAGGGCAAGATCACATCGGCACCGGCCAAACATCTGTCTGTACTTTGCAATCAGATGGTCAATTTCCTCGGCATCATGCAGAATGAATGGGCAGGAGCACAGGCATTTTCTTCTTTTGACACGTATCTGGCACCGTTTGTCAAAGTGGACAATCTGGACTATCCGGAAGTCAAGAAATGCATCGAATCTTTTGTATACGGCGTAAATACACCGAGCCGCTGGGGGACGCAGGCACCATTCTCCAACATCACACTGGACTGGACGGTTCCGGCTGACCTTGCCGAGCTTCCGGCGATCGTGGGCGGCAAGCCGCAGGACTTCTGCTATAAAGACTGCAAAAAAGAGATGGATATGATCAACCGTGCCTTTATTGAGACGATGATCGAGGGCGATGCAAACGGACGCGGTTTCCAGTATCCGATCCCGACTTACTCGATCACAAAGGATTTCGACTGGTCCGATACACAGAACAACCGCCTGTTATTTGAGATGACATCCAAATACGGTACACCGTATTTTTCAAACTATATCAACAGCGATATGGAGCCGAGCGATGTACGAAGTATGTGCTGTCGTCTGCGTCTGGATCTGCGTGAACTGCGTAAGAAGAGCGGCGGATTCTTCGGTTCCGGAGAGAGTACCGGAAGTGTGGGCGTTGTGACGATCAACCTTCCGAGAATCGCTTACCTGTCCGAGACAAAAGAGGATTTCTATAAGAGACTGGATCGTATGATGGATATTTCCGCCCGTTCCCTGAAGATCAAACGAGATGTGATCTCCAAACTGCTGGACGAAGGACTGTATCCTTATACAAAACGTTACCTCGGAACTTTTGCAAATCATTTCTCCACGATCGGTATGATCGGTATGAACGAAGTCGGACTCAATGCAAAATGGCTTCGCAAAGACCTTACTCATGTGGAGACGCAGGATTTTGCAAAAGAAGTGCTGAACCATATGCGTGACAGACTGGTGATGTACCAGGAAGAGTACGGAGATCTCTACAACCTGGAGGCAACACCGGCAGAGTCCACGACCTACCGTCTGGCAAAACACGACAAAGAGCAGTATCCGGATATCATCACAGCCGGCGAGCCGGGTGATACACCGTACTACACAAACAGCTCCCATCTTCCGGTTGGCTATACGGCGGACATTTTCGATGCACTGGATATTCAGGACGGACTTCAGACTCTTTATACCTCCGGAACGGTATTCCATGCATTCTTAGGTGAGAAGCTGCCGAACTGGAAAGCCGCCGCAGCACTGGTACGCAAGATCGCAGAGAATTACAGCCTGCCGTACTACACACTATCACCGACCTACTCTGTCTGTAAAGAACACGGCTACCTTGCAGGCGAGCATTTCACCTGCCCGATCTGCGGTAAGAAATCCGAAGTTTACAGCAGAATCACCGGTTACTACCGTCCGGTTCAGAACTGGAATGACGGCAAGACACAGGAGTACAAAAACCGTAAACTTTATGATGTAGAGCATTCCTGTATGAAAAAAGTCAAGACCAGCCTTGTGACTGTACGCAAAGAAGATGTTGAGATCAAGCCGGTGGAGAGCGTGAAATACCTGTTCACGACAAAGACCTGTCCGAACTGCAAGATCGCAAAAGAGATTCTCAAAGGAGAAGATTATCAGATCATCGATGCAGAGGAAAATCAGGATCTTGTAAGAAAATACGGCATCATGCAGGCACCGACACTGGTGGTGACAGACGGCACAAAAGCAAAGAAATACGTGAATGCGTCAAACATCAAGAAATATGTGGCAGATGTAAAACAGACTGTCTGATTGTGAAGTGATTCTTAATTTCAGGACTCGCAGCAAGAATGCCAGAGGCATTCTTGAAAATCAGAAAAAAAGGGAAGCCCGGATTTTAAAGGACTTCCCTGATGTTTGGCATAAAACATAATGAAAAATACCGCTCCTCATTTGTTTATGAATGAGAAGCGGTATTTTTTGGAGAATCTTCAGTTCATCCGATCAATTAGCATTTAACAACGTTAGCTGCCTGCATTCCGCGAGCACCTTCTGTTAAATCATAAGTTACTGCCTGACCTTCGTCAAGAGATTTGAAGCCTTCACCCTGGATAGCGGAGAAATGTACAAATACATCGTTTCCGTCTTCACCTGTGATAAATCCGTAACCTTTTTCAGCGTTGAACCATTTTACTGTACCTTTGTTCATGATGGTACCTCCGTTAGATAATAAAATTTTATTGTGGACTTTTGAGTTAAAAAAATCCACCAGTTATTACAGATTATATAGGGGTGAGTATAATCTCTAATAACTAGTGAATTACTTTCATCCAATAAATCCCTCAACGGATATTATAGATTTAACCACCGCAAATGTCAAGAGAATTGTGTATTGTTTTGCACCTGTATATCGGTTATACTGATACTGTTTCCGGGCATGAATCCTGATAAAAAAGGTAGGAAATCCTTTGTCAGGAAGCCACAAAACAGCAAAAAGAAAGGAAGATGAGATGTCAGAAATCATAAAAGCGATCCTGTTCGGAATCGTGGAAGGAATCACAGAATGGCTTCCGGTCAGCAGCACCGGTCATATGATCATTCTCGATGAACTGATCAAACTGAACGTGTCAAAAGAGTTTCTGGAAGTATTTCTGGTAGTGATCCAGCTTGGAGCGATCCTTGCGGTCGTAATGCTCTACTGGAATCAGCTGTTTCCGTTCTCCTTTAAAAAGGGCGAAGACACGATTCGCAAAGACGTATTTTCTATGTGGTTCAAAGTAATCGCAGCCTGCATTCCGGCGGCGGTGGTCGGTATTTTGTTTGACGACCAGATCAACGAGCTTTTTTACAATTACCAGACGGTAGCAACGGCACTGATCGTGTTTGGTATTTTATTTATTGTAATCGAAAATAAAAATCAGACGAAAAAAGCACGCATCACCAGTATTGCCCAGATCACATACCGGGATGCGATGCTGGTCGGACTTTTCCAGCTGATCGCGGCCATTTTTCCGGGAACTTCCAGATCCGGTGCGACCATTCTTGGCGGTATCCTGATCGGACTTTCCAGAACAACCGCAGCAGAGTTTACCTTTTTCCTGGCCGTTCCGGTCATGGCAGGAGCCAGCCTTTTAAAGATCCTGAAATTTGGTCTGGCTTTCTCAGGGGCAGAAATGATGATCCTGCTGGTCGGTATGGCAGTGTCATTTGTTGTATCGGTTCTGGTGATCAAATTTCTGATGAATTACATAAGAAAGCACGATTTCAAGATTTTCGGCTGGTACCGTATCGTACTTGGTATCCTGGTGATTTTGTTTTTTACATTCCGGTAATTCTGCTCTGAGACAGAGACAGGTGGAATTGCAGAAAACAGTTCCGTGGATTTTACGTCCAGACTGTGAAAGTACCTGGAAAAATTACAGACAGAATAACAGAAAGGGGAAATAAGAGAATGAAGATCACACTTCCGGATGATGTGAAACAGATCATCGAAACACTGGAACAACATGGATATGAAGGCTATGCGGTCGGCGGCTGCGTGCGTGATTCGATTCTTGGACGGATACCAAATGACTGGGATATCACGACTTCTGCGACACCGCAGCAAGTCAAGAAACTGTTCCTACGCACGGTCGATACCGGGATCCAGCACGGAACGGTAACCGTTCTGATGGGAAAAGAAGGTTATGAAGTGACGACCTATCGTGTGGATGGAGAATATGAGGATGCAAGACATCCAAAAGAAGTGACTTTTACGGCAAATCTGGAAGAAGACCTGCGTCGCCGTGATTTTACGATCAACGCCATGGCGTATAATGACAGCGAGGGTCTTGTGGACGTGTTCGGCGGAAGAGCGGACATTGAGCAGAAAGTAATCCGCTGCGTCGGCAATGCCGAAGAACGTTTCGGGGAAGATGCACTGCGTATCATGCGTGCTGTCCGTTTTTCGGCACAGCTCGGATTTACGGTCGATCCGGACACGGCAGAAGCGGCGAAAAAGCTGGCGGGGACGCTTTCAAAGATCAGTGCCGAGCGTATCCAGACGGAGCTGGTCAAACTGCTGGTTTCCCCGCATCCGGATTATCTGAGGTATGCCTGGGAGTACGGCATCACGGCAGTTGTTCTGCCGGAGTTTGACCGCACGATGGAGACACCGCAGAATAACCCGCATCACTGCTATAACGTCGGAGAACATACGCTGGAAGCCTTAAGGAACATAGAGGCAGACAAAACGCTGCGTCTGGCGGCATTGTTTCACGATTTCGGCAAGCCGCAGACACATACCACGGACGCAGACGGAATCGATCATTTTCACGGGCATGCAAAGATCAGTGCTGAGCTTGCAAATGATATCATGCATCGTCTTAAATTCGACAACGACACTTTAAATAAAGTCAAAGTTTATGTGCGATACCACGATCTGCGGCCGGAACTGACCGAAAAATCGGTGCGAAGAGCAGTGAGCAAAGTCGGGGCAGACGCTTTTGCAGAGGTTCTGAAACTGAAAATGGCAGATACCCTGGCTCAGTCCCCGAAGTGGCAGCCGGAGAAGAAAGCTTATTTAAAAGAGCTGACAGCCCTGTATCACACCATTTTAGAGAAACAGCAGTGCCTTTGCATCAAAGATCTGAAGATCAGCGGAAAAGATCTGATCGAAGACGGCATGAAGCCGGGCAAAGAGATGGGCGAGATCCTTGCAAAGCTGCTGGAGCTGGTATTAGAGGAGCCGCAGCGAAATGAGCGGGAATGGCTGATCGGAAAAAGCAGAGAACTGCGAAATACCGAAGGATAACTTCCCGTATATTTGCCCCCTGCATTTCATAAGATAGAGTAGCTTTAGGTGCCAGAATTGTGAGAGTACGAAGTAAGGAACAATTCGTGTGGCATTTTTGATCTTAATAGCTGATTTTATTGAGAGGAATTGTGGGGGGATCAAAAGTGAATGAAAAAGATCTGGTGATTTTGGAGCAGTACGACCTGCATGTGCAAAGCACAAGGCGGGGGCGTGGCTCCTTTCTTTGTGATACGGACAGAGGGCTTGTTCAGGTGACTGAATTTTCCGGTTCGCAGGAGCGGCTGTTTTTTCAGAACAGAGTGCTTTTTTTTCTGACAGAAAGAGGGATACGCTGCGATCTGCTCCTGGAAAATACCGAAGGAAATCTGGTTACTTCTGACCGCTACGGCAACGGGTACGTAGTCAAAAAATGGTTTTCCGGGCGGGAGTGTGATACGAAAAGCCGGGAAGATATTGTAGGGGCGGTGCATTATCTTGCAAGGCTGCACAATGTCCTGCGTCTGCCGGAAATACAGGAATTTCAGATGGCGGCGGCACAGACGGATGAGGCAGATCCGGCAGAAGAGAAAAAAGTCAGAAAAAATTTAGAGTATATAGCAGAGCCGCTTGACGAGGAGATTGAGCGGCACACAAAAGAGCTGAAAAAGGTGCGGAATTTCATGCGGACACGAAAGAAAAAGACCGCTTTTGAGAGCCGTTTCCTGGAACTGTATCCGGAATTTATGGCTCAGGCAGAAGAAGTAACCAGACGGGTATGTGCCAGTAGTTCACATGCTCTGCACCGACAGTGCATACGGGAGCGACGGGTCTGCCATGGGGATTACAGTCAGCATAACCTGTTTTTTGACCGGGAAGGAGCGGTGGCAGTCAATTTTGCGAGATGCTGTTTTGATGTACAGATCTCCGATTTTTATCAGTTTTTTCGCAAGATCATGGAAAAGCAGGGCTGGAATCAGAAGCTTGGCATGGAGATGATCCATGCATATCAGGAAGTGCGTCCGCTTGGAGATGCAGAATTTGAAAATTTTTGTATAAGACTCGCCTATCCGGAAAAATTCTGGAAGCTTGCCAACCATTATTTCAACAGCCGCAAAACCTGGATACCGGAAAAAAGCCTTCAGAAGCTGGAAATTCTCGATATGCAGGAAAAAAAACGGCGAGAATTTGTAAAGTTTCTGCATTAGAGGTTTCTTTTTAGACCTTTTTATTATATAATATAGCCACCTATTGAATATTTTAATGGAGGTAGCACAATGGATTATAAAAAGGTCTATGAAGAGTGGCTCGCAAATCCATACTTTGACGAAGCTACAAAGGAAGAACTGCGAGCAATTGAGGGAGACGAAAAAGAAATCAAAGAACGCTTTTATGCGGATCTGGAGTTTGGTACTGCCGGTTTAAGAGGTATCATCGGGGCAGGTACAAACCGTATGAACGTTTACACTGTGCGTAAGGCTACACAGGGACTTGCAAACTATATCAAGTCAGTAGGAGCACAGGAAAAAGGCGTAGCGATCGCTTACGATTCCAGACATATGTCACCGGAATTTGCAGATGAAGCAGCACTGTGCCTGGCTGCAAACGGCATCAAGGCTTATGTGTTTGAGTCACTGAGACCGACTCCGGAGCTGTCCTTTGCTGTGCGTACACTGAAATGTACGGCAGGTATCAATGTCACAGCAAGTCATAATCCGCCGGAATACAATGGCTATAAAGTTTACTGGGAGGACGGAGCACAGATCACACCGCCTCACGACACCGGTATCATGGCTGAAGTAAAAGCAGTTACCGACTATGCAAACGTAAAAACAATGGACAAAGATGCAGCAGTCACAGCAGGACTTTACGAAGTGATCGGTGCGAACATTGATGATCCGTATATTGAAGCACTGAAGAGCCAGGTGATCCACTGGGATTCCATCCGTGAAGTCAGCAAAGATCTCAAGATCGTTTACACACCGCTGCACGGTACCGGCAATATCCCGGCAAGACGCGTCTTAAAAGAGCTTGGCTTTGAGCATGTATATGTAGTAAAAGAGCAGGAACTGCCGGACGGCGATTTCCCGACAGTAAGTTATCCGAACCCGGAAGCAGAAGAAGCTTTCGAACTGGGGCTGAAACTTGCAAAAGAAGTCGATGCAGACCTGGTTCTGGCAACCGATCCGGACGCAGACCGTCTCGGTGTGCATGTCAAAGACAAAGATGGTGTATACCATACTCTGACCGGAAATATGTCCGGATGCCTGCTTGAAGAATACGAGCTGAGCCAGAGAAAGGCAGCAAACGGCAGCCTTCCGGAAGACGGAGCAGTAGTCAGCACGATCGTTACTACAAACATGGCAGGAACGATCGCCAGATCCTACGGACTGCGTTTCATCGAAGTCCTGACCGGATTCAAATACATCGGACAGCAGATCCTTGGTTTTGAACAGAGTGGAAAAGGAACCTACCTCTTCGGATTCGAGGAGAGCTATGGCTGCCTGATCGGAACACATGCAAGAGACAAAGATGCGATCGTTGCAACGATGGCT
>ERZ827088.4572-NODE-4572-length-11381-cov-11.357673_pt1 | contig 11381 bp, 6 predicted proteins | sample MGYA00519922_ERZ827088 | MGnify/ENA primary metagenome ERZ827088 (study PRJEB31778, sample SAMEA3449254) | human gut metagenome | biome: human gut; feature: human-associated habitat; material: faeces | place: United Kingdom | collected 2010/2012 ... | reverse complement strand
GTTTTTAATGCAATAAACTTCATTCTTTCGTTTTTGCTGACTTCAGACGGCTCGCGGCGAAAAAAGCGCTGGCTTCCTCCAGAAAGTCGTTTTCTTTCTTCAAACGTCGGTTTTCTTTCTCCAGTTCCTTTACCTGCTGGCGAAGCTTTAGGAGTTCCTCGTTAAGCGTCATAGCGCTTTGTGGGGTCTGTGAGCCAGCTCCAAGGTCAAGAGTGCCAAGACGGTTAGCCCGTACCCAGCTATACATGGTGTTCTTGGGGATCCCCTGTTCTTTGGCGGCCTTAGCTTGTCCGATTTCTTTGGCAAGTTTCACTGCCTGTACTTTGTATTCGTGGTCATATTGTCTGTTTTCTGCCGTTTTATTCACTCCTTATTCTCTTGATTATATCTCAAATCCTTGAAAATAGGGTGTCAAATTTTATTTATACCACATCATGCTTTTTTGTTACTTTATTGTTTTGGCGGCAGAGGACCGCCGTTTTCTGCCCGCGCCCCTCCGAGTTTTGAGGTCTATTCAATGAAACTCAAAATTCAGGAGGTTTATGATGGCAAAGAAAAAAGATTTCTACAATCAATCAATTTCTGGTGAGGATATCGAACTGCTAGCACAATTCACCGGAAAACTGGACAAGGTTCTGCACAACAAGAGAGTTTCATATCTGCGGAAGAAGAACCAGAAGGAGACGAAGGAAGTTTCCTTTGAAGCAAATGCCTCTTACTTAGAGAGTGTATCCTGCAGAATTGAGGTATCTGTTGAAGAGTGCGTTGAAGAAAAGCTGATGTTGGAAGAGACTGACAAACATCTGCAGAATCTTCCTGTTAGAGAGTATGCGGTTATCACATGCCTCTACATCAACGAGATGAGCGTAAAGGAGACTGCCAAGGAGTTGCGCATCAAGCACAATACGGTCAGCACGCATAAGAAAAATGCAACTGCACTGATTCGCAAAAAGATGGAGGACAAGTAATATGGGAATGTTTAAGAATATACTGGTAAGGGCACACCATGGTGACAAAGAGGCCGTGGACAAACTCTATGAGCAGTATAAACCCCTGCTGCGGAAGTACAGCTTCGTGAACGGAGTTTTTGATGAGGATTTGCATCATATCCTTGTGATTGCATTTCTCGAAATGATTCGGACATTCAAGGTCTAATCTTTCTCTGGCAAAGGGGGACTGTTGCACATGTGACAGCCCCCTTTTATTCGTAGAATCGAAGAATCAAAAAGCACATTTGGATGAAAGCAAAAACATGTGTAACAGCGCCTTTTGTTTTAGGCTGCCCCACAACTCCCAAACAAGTATTTTAGATTCTGTTCAACGAAGAATCATTTTGAAAAACCGCAAATTATCCCTCGAATTTTGGCACCCATTTGCGAGTATATAGTATAGAGAGGCAAAGAATATCTCCCCACATCTGCACCTTGATAACAGAATATCCACATCACCGGCCACATACGACTAATCTAGCCGCAACCCAAGAAGTATTTCAGCGGCTTTGTTTCTACCGCCAGCTTGGCAGGTGCTCCCCAAGGGAAGGCCCATAGTATGGAACACTTTACCCAAACCATCATCTTCACTTCAAACACAGCAGCGGCCAATCTATTACAAAGCTGCTTGTTCTGATAACATCCGTATTGACGCCCGTAAAAAATGCGTTATAATTAGCACAAATAAGTGTAATCGTTCTAAGCAAAGGAGGAAGCCATGAAGGATAACCGCGTCTTTTACCTCACCAAATCCGAAGATCAGGTGATGAACATTCTTTGGAATGCTAAAGAGCCGATGACTCAATTACAGATTCTTCAACAAGCGGGATCGCCTGATACGAGATGCTTTAAAGATCGCTCTATTTTTGCAATTCTGAATGGCTTGCTGTCAAAGGAACTGGTTCAGGAAGTCGGCTTTGTGCATAGCGGAAAAACATTCTCGCGGACTTTTGCGCCTACCAAAAGTCGTGCCGAATGGTATGCAAATGAACTATTTCACACCCTTGGTAAAAATGAGATGCGCGAGTTCCGCAGTACTCTGCGAAGCCTGCTTAAGGATTCGGAAGAATAATTATCCAACCCTCGATTTATGAGTCGAGGGTTATTTTGTTTAACAGATAAAGGCAGACCCCCTCCGCACACCGCTGTTGCTGGCGGTATGGGAGGGGGTCTGCTATTTAGGAAACTATGAGGGAATTACTTTTTGCTGCGCTTTTTGCCCACGATCAGCAGGGCAACCGCGCCACCGCTGATAGCTAGAATAGCAATCAGCAGCGTCAGCGGGAATGTGTCCGCCGTCTGCGGAATATGCGTCATCGGGGCAGGTGTTGCGGTAGCAACGGGCTTCGGGGTGGCGGTAGGTGCGGGGGTAGCTGTGGGTGCGGGGGTAGCAGAAGGCTCCGGGCTGGGTGTGACTGTGGGAGTGGGCGTAGGCGTGGCCTTCGGCGTGTAGGTATTCGTAAAGGTCATGCTCGCGGGCACTTCCGTAAGCCGTGCCTGCATCTTGCCGGTGCCATCGTCCTGCACCTCAACTTTAAAGGTGTAGGTCTGGTCATCATAGCTTACGCCTTCGGCGTCGCCCTTGACCTCCGATACCGTGTAGGTGTAGGCGGTGGGGGCGGCGTCGCTGTTGTAGGAGTCAGGATCCTTATAGGTCAGTGCAAATGTCACCTTGCCGCTGGCATCGTTGGTAGCGGTCAGGCCATTGTGCGCTGCGTCCTCCGGGCAAGACAGCTTAAAGGTAAATTCGCCTGCGTCCAGAGCACGACCGGTCAGGTTCTTTTGCAGGGTAACGGTTACTGAATCGGACTCTGCTGCGGTATAGCTGTTGTTGAAAGTCGGCGTACCGTTAATTTTCTCCAACTCGTCTCCGATGACCTTATAATAGGTAACGCTATCGGAATCGACAGTCAAGATACCCTGGCCATCGCTGACATCATGAAGCTTCACACACACCTTATAGATGGTGGAATCGTAGGTAATGCCGTTGGCATCATCACGGGCGACCTCCTTGATGGTGTACCAATGCGTCAACAGGCTATCCATTTCGCTTGCCAGCGCGGCTTCCTCATCGTTGTTGTCATCAGGAGTCAGCGCAAGCATAGCAGGCTGGCGATGCACATCGGGCTGGTTGTCCTCGGTGAACTGCTCATTCTCGGTAAGCTGTTTATCTTCGGTGAGCTGCTCGTTTTCGGCGGGCTGCTCGTTCTCGGTGGGCTGCTCATTCTCGGCGGGCTGCTTGCCCTCGGTGAGCTGCTTATTCTCGGAGGGCTGCTCGTTCTCGGTGGGCTGGTTGCCCTCGGTGAACTGCTCATTCTCGGTGAGCTGCTTGTCCTCAGTGAGCTGCTTGTCCTCAGTGAGCTGCTTGTCCTCGGTGAGCTGCTTATCCTCGGTGAGCTGCTTGCCCTCGGTGGGCTGCTTGCCCTCGGTGGGCTGCTTGCCCTCGGTGGGCTGCTCGTTCTCAGTGGGCTGCTCGTCTACAACGGGCTTTTCATCCTCGGTGGGCTGCTTGGTCGGCAGGTTGGCAAGCAGTGCGGTATACGTTGTCTGGACTTGGCCGAAACCAATGTCGGAGAATTTCACCGTGCCGTCAGCATAGTTTGTGCCGGTGGAAACTTCCTTACCATTCTCATCGGTCACAGTGAAGGTGAACTCGCCATACTTCAGATCGCGGCCGATCAATACCTTAGTGGCATTGGGGGTAAACTTGACGTCATCGCCCGGCGTTGCCGTGTAGGTGTTTACAAACTCTGCACCGCCAACATCTTTGTCGTTCAGCTTATAAACAGGGGTGCTGGCTTTAAGCTGGCCATCACCGTTATCGGTGATGGAGAAAGAGACCTTGTATTCACGGGTATCGTAGGTGATGCCGCCGAGGTTGCCGTTAGTCACCTCACGGATGATGTAGGTCTTTTCGCCTACAGTATCAAAAGAAAGGGGCAAGAATGTAACCGTGCCGTCTGCGGCGTTTTGAGCGGTACGTACAACAGCCCCGCTACTTGCATCACACAATTCGAACGAGAATTCGTTCTCCTTCAATTCACGCGTGCCGACTTTAACGTCCAGAGACTTGTGAGCGGTCAGAGTAACGTCAACGCTGGCGGCAGAATAGGTGTTGGTAAAGGTTGCGGTTGTAGCGTCAATCGGCTTGTATTCGTCAGTGCCATTCCCGCTTACATAGTACTTAGTATCGCCAACCAATTTGCCATTGCCATCATCCTTGACCGTTACCACGACCTTATAAACGGTGGTGTCGTATTTGATGCCCGCAATGGTACCGGGGTTCTCGCGGATGAAGTAAACGTAATCTTTTGCGGTGTCGAATACCAGCGGATCGTTTCCGCCGAAGGCGGCGGTCTGATTCTCACGGTTGACGGCAGCGGTACGGATGCCAAGAGCCGGCATGGGGGCATCGCCATCACAGCTCAGGGTGAAGGTGAAGGTATCCGTATCGTTCCAGTTGCGGCCGTCCAACACCTTTGTCACCTTGAACAGGTCTTTGGTGTTGGCCGTGAACGGATGTGTATTGTAGGTGTTTACAAACTTGGCTTTGTTGTTTTCGGTGTCGGTGCTGCTGTAAGTAACCGTGGCTTTCAGCTCGTTGCTTTCGGCATCCAGCGCAACCGTGACGGTGGCGGTGACATTCTCGGCATTGGTCATGCCATTGGCGGCGGTACTTGTTTCCTTGATGGTATAGTTGTAAATACCCGCCTTTGTGTAGGTGATTGTACCGAAATCGGGGGTCTTATTGCTTTCGGTTGCCGTTGCGGTTTCGCCGCCCTCATTAGTGGGCATCGGGGTACCGGCTTCTGCCGTAAGTTCAAAGGTGAACGAATCTTTACTATTCCAGTCACGGCCGGAAATGCTCTTGCTTACGCCCAGCTGAGCCGTGGTTGTACCTGCAAATTTGTTGGTGAAGGTCAGTTCGTTGGCATTTACGGGTTCCCACTTGCTTTCCGTTGCGTTCCACCTATAGTAGGTGGGCGTGACTTTCAGCAGTTCACCTGCTGTTGCGTCTGTTGTGTCAGCAGACACAACAACCTTAATCAGATACTGCTCATCGCTGTAGGTAATATTCTTCTGCTTATTCGCATTACTTGAATCTTCGATAAGCAGGTAATAATAGGTATTGCCATGGTCTTTTTCCAGCGTGTAGGTAATAGGTGCAAAGGTGACCTCACCGTTCGCATTGTTGACGGTGCTTGCCGCGTTGATCGGCATGGGGGCGTTGTTGCCAGACAGTGGCGTGTTTTGCTCGTTCACCGTTGCCGCTTCGAGCTTGAAGTTGAACTGACCTTCAGTCAACTTCATCCGATTGCCATCCTCGTCCTCGTAGATTTTCGTTGCCTGAATGTCAAGTTCCCCTTCTTTATCTGCAAAGATGTTTGTAAACTTGGCAATTGTCGCATCTGTGGCGGTGTCATCACCGAATATTTGCTGAATAGCGGGGGGATTCATTGTCAGCTTGCCAGTGCCATTGTCCACGATGGTAACGGTCACACGGTAGAAGGAGCTGTCATACGAAACGCCGGGGATTTTGTTAGTGGGGATAACCTCGGTGATGTCGTACTCATAAATGCCGGGTTTCGTGAAGGTGACACTTCCGAAGGTAATGGGAACAGACGTTCCGTCGGTAGCGCCTTGAGACGGTCCCTTTATCATGCACTCGCTATAGCGTATGATATTAGATTCAGTAGCCCCTGCAGGCAGCGGAGCACCCGGGGTGACAGCCTGCAGCTGGAAGGTAAAGGTATCGCTGTCCCGCCAATTGCGGCCCTGCAGAATCTTTTCAGCCGTGAACGGATAATTGTCGGTATCCGGGTCTACCGTAATTCCCTCTGGTTCATAGGTGTTGGTCACTGTGACTTCTTGGGCTGTACCTGCCGTGACCTTGCCCGTGCTGTTATCGGTAATGCTCGTCTGGCTGTAGCCTGCGGGCAGATCTTGTTCCGTGATGGTATAGTTGCTGCCTACGGGCAAGCCCACAATCTCGGCAGTCTGGCCGTCTTTCAGGGTGAAAGTGCCGCCGTTCTTGATGGTTTTGGTTTCCTCAGTGCCGGTAACAGTATACTTGTACTCGGCATTGGCGTTCACATTATTGCCCGCCAACTCAAACTTCATCGTAAAGCCGGTGTTTGCATTCGGGTTCAGGCCTTCGTCGGCTTTAACCACCTTGGTAATCTTCACGCTGCCGGTGGCGTTCATGGTCAGCTTACCGTTGTTGCCAAGGTACAGCACACCCTTGTTTGCCTCAAGATCCCACTGGAAGTCAATGCGGCGTTTGGCGGTATTTGTCTTGTTCTCCGTCTTATCGCCCAGCTGGCTGTCAATGGCGGCGGGCAAGCTGCCTTTTTTTGTGTCCTTTTTGATGTACCAATGGCCATCATCTTTTTTAGTAATGCAACTATCGATTTCTTCCTTAGTTGCAATGCTAATGGGCACATAGTCGGTCTTGCTAACCGTTTCAGTATGCGCAGGAGGGATAAGATGCAAATAGTTCAGCTGATAGTAATAGGTCTGCTTCGGCAGTACCTCTTTGGCCGGCTCATACTGGCCTTTAGCAACTTTGGTATACAGCAGGGTATCCTCGGTATGATAGTAGAAGCTATTGCTTGTTGCCGGGGTAAAGGTGGCAGTGGTCGAGCCGATGGTTTTGCCATCTGCCGTTGTTTTGCTGGGATCAAATTTGTTGGAGTAGAAGCTGACTCTGCCGTCTTTGGTATTTGCTGCAACATAGCTGGCAAGTGCGTCATCGGTTATATTGCCGGACGTGATCTGGTTGCGCGCATCGGTCTTAAGGCCAACAGAGTAGATGACGCTAATGGGCTGGGTATCCGTAACCGCCAGCGTAGAGTTGTTATCCTTATCAGTTGTAACCTGATAATACCGCAGGGGCAGCATACTGGCAGGGATCTTGACCTGCACCGTATCGCCGGCACTGCCGCTGCCACGGGTGACGGTGATAAGGATGTGGCTCAAATTGGCTGTATTGGGGTAAGCGTTGCTGGCCGTGCCGGTATACTCGTTCGCAAAGGTGTAAGTATCCACATTGCCATTAGTGCTTTTCGTTTTGTTCTTGTAAACACCACCGGCAAAGGCAACGGCCTCAAAGTCTTTGACCTCCATATAATCGCCCAGGGGATCATCGAAGGTCACATAGCCGCTATTTGTCGGATCATCGTCAACCACTTTCGTGGGGCCAGCCAGATTGCGAGTTATAGACTCGAAAATACTGTTAAAGACCTTGTTCAGCCCGTCAGCGTTGGAAGCCGCCAGATAGTAATTTGGATTGGCGGCCTGTTCACCGAATTCCCAGCTATAGCCACCCCACCCCTCGGTGTAAGCGGCCTGGGGATAGTTGCTGGAGACTGCCTGCATGAACTTGTTTTCGTTCGTAGTCCTATTGTCGGCGACGCTGGCAGCCGGTTTAGCACCGCTGAAAATGCCAACGGTATAAATTTCACCGCCAGCAGCCTTGATTTCTTTAGCCGTTGTGATGGCAGTGGAAGCTACCGACGGGTCAAACTTGTTAACCTTGGTCGGCGTGCCATCCGTAAAGAAGATGACGACCTTTTTGGCATTTTCGCGCGCAGGTGCAGATTCCAACGCAGCCTGGGCACGCTTCATGCCATTATCCGCACGGGTAGCACCGGCAGGACTTATACTATTTACCTGAGCTTTGAATGTATCAGCATTACTTTCCTCGCAGACAGTAAGCCCCTTCATAATCTGCGAATAGTTGTATGTGTACCCGCCGTGTCTGTAGGTATCATTGCCAATCCTGGACGAGCTCTTGCCTGCAAATTTCACGATGGAAAGCCGGATTTTCTTATTCTCATCCGCGATTCCCTTATTTTTCTCCGCAGTGCTGTCAATAAAGTCTCCGACAGCATCTCTCAGCGCTTCAATGCGCTTTGTGCGGCCGTTCTCCTCCATGGGATCGTCCATACTGCCGGAGGCATCCAGCACCAGCACTACATCCAGCGGCTTTGTATCGGTGGTAGTGGTAGACGCATGGGAGGACAGCGCCGACAGCGCGACCAGGAAATCGGCTTTTTTATCTTCTTTGGGCACCGCGATGGGGGCCTTGTCTGCCAGGTCGCCGGTGAAGGTGATTTGTTCTTCCTCCACCGTTTTGTCGGCCCAAATACGGCCCGTGGTGGCGTTGTTATAGGCCTGTGTGTGCTCCCACGCATTAAACGTGTTGGGATCGCTGATGGTTGTACCGTCGGCAGTTGCCTGCGCCGCGGTGTTTTCCCCCTCTGCATAGGCAGAGACGGGGATCAGCACCGTGAACAGGAGTGCCAGCGTCAACAGGGCGGTTTGCAACCGTATGAGTTTACTGTGCATAGTTTCCATTCAATCCTTTCTCTTTGTTGCGGAACATCTATAAATAAACAGGGCCAGGCCCCGGTATGCCTGATAAATATATCCGAATTTACTTGAAATTGCCCTTATCGCTTTTCCTTAAAATAGTCTAAGCAGACAAAAGGGTACAAAAAATCCACTATACCTAGTATAGTACAGTGGATTTATCAGAATATCTATTACCCAAAGGTTAACAATTTGCCATCCATGCGGCCAGCCGCCGGCGTTTGGAGCGGGTGTCCCCCTCAATGTTCAGCTTAGAATAAATGCGGTTGCAATATTGCTTGACGCTGCCCTCGGATAGAAACAGTCTCGCCGCGATCTCACGGTTGGAAAGCCTTGCGGCAATCAGTGCGCAGATTTCGCGCTCACGCTCTGTCAGCACATCAAACCCTGCCAGGTAGGTACGGGCATGCAGGAGTTCGGCGCAGTGCGTTTCCAACGCCTCGCCCAGTGTTTGAATCCGGCTTGTAAAAGCATCCTGCGGCATATCCTGCAGAAGCGGCTTTAGATAGCGGTAGTTCTCCGCAAAAGGAAGCACCAGACCATCCATTTTTGCTTCCTGCAGGGTTTCCTGCAGGAGCGCGGCAGCCTCGGTCTGTTTGGCCATCATCGCGTAGGCGGCGGCCGTCTGGATGCGCAGGTACAGCGCAACCAGACTGTAACGGAAAGCGGCGGCTCCCTCCAGCAGCTTTTCACTTCGGCCTATAACCTTCGGCCACGCCTTTTGGGTCAGATAGACCTGATTTTCAATCAGCAGAATCATCGGACGCCCGGGCGCAAGAAAGTTTATGCCCTCCAACCGATGCAGGCGGAACGGCTCCGGTATCGCTTCTTCCTGCCCAAGCAGCGCATAATAGTAGGCACAGCAGGCATCCCAAAAGCGTACCCACGGGACATTGTGCTGTTGCTGCAGTAGCTCATAGCGCCCCAGCGGCGTATAACGCGGGGCACCCTGACCGAACAGGGAAAGCCGAAGCGAGAGAAAGTCACCACAGAGCGCAATATTCTCCTGCCCGCTGCCGTCCGTCTGCGCATAGGTGCGCTCCAGCGCAATCATTGCATCATCAAGCTGCCCGCGCGTAAAAGCAGCTTCCGCCTGCATCAGGCGGTCAGCCCCTATGCCGTGATTATCTGTAATTTTACAGTAGTGCGGCATACAGCGGTCTATCTCGGCCAGCTCGGCATCCAGCGCACCGGGCTTGCTGTGGTACATCATCAGCACTGAGGGCGAATTAAATGTCCAGCCGTTCGCTTTTTGGATACTGATAGCCGGGCGCGTCATTTTTCGCTGGCGCTGCGGTGCAGTACGCTCATGGCCGCTATATCATTATAAAAAAGGAAGCTTGTGATCAGGTCGCACTCCCCTAACAAGTTGCTGCGGTATTCTCCGGGCCATGCGGGGTGCTCTTCAACAGTCTCCAGCAGAAGTTTTTTCAATTCCAGCATTTTGGGAATCTGATGCCAGTTGAACATACAACGCATCAGCACCAGCAGGGCAATCGGGTGTTCCTTCAGCGTTGATTTTGGGCAGGCATCCAGATCGGCCAGGACTATTTTGAGCCGTGTGATGGCCAGGCGAATGCCGGTGTCCTTCTCAATCACACGCAGCAGCGCATCATAATCGCCGCACGCGCGGTAGGCCGTCATGGCGTGCAGCAGGTGCCCATGCTGCTCATACCATTGGCCGTATCGGTCGTAATAGACGGTCTGCTTCTCTGCCGGCAGCTTATGGAACGCCCGCATGGCGCAATGCTTCATCACGTGATGGCAGCGGTACCGGTCACTGTCCGGCAAGCGCTTTACAAAAGCATTGCGAGTGGTCAAATCTGCCAGCAGCTCGGCGGCATCCTCCCGCCCTGTGACAGCTTTGGCCATTTCGATGGTAAACTCATCGGCCAGACTCAGCACGGTTAAAAATTCCTGCTGCATGGGCGGCAGCGGGTCGATCATGGCAGCCGTAAACAGGTTGTATATATCAGAACCGCGCTCCGGCAGGGCACCGCGGTCCGCCAGGGTCCGCAAATTCAGATAGACGGCTGAGATCCAGCCCTCCGTCGCGTAGAGAAGCTGCTGCAGCTGACTCTCTGTCAGGTCGGCACCGCAGCGGCGGGTGTAGACAGCAAGGTCATCCTTGTCCAGCCGCAGCTGCTTGGGGCCAAGGATACATACCCTGCTGCACAGCTTCGTGATTTCAGCTTCCGAAAGGAAGTGGTTTCTGCTGGCCACAATGATATGTACATTCTTAGGGAGCCGGACAGCACATTTGCAAAGAAAATGTGCGCAGCGGGGACCTTGCAGCAGATGGTAATCATCCAGAAAAATATAGAACGGGCCTGTTCCGACCAACGCGCGGTTCAGGTCATCCATCACCAGCATGGCGCCTTGAAGATCCGACGGCAATTTATATTGGCGCAGGAAATCAAGGCCCGCATGTGCAAAGGCTGACTGTGCATTCCGCCAGAAGATTGCCAGACTGTCGGAGTAAACACTGATGCGAACCACCCGTGTACCGGGCGCTTTGCTGCGTTCACCCAAAAACCAGTTGACGGCGGTGGTTTTACCGTAACCCATGGGAGCAACCACGCAGGTCATTGCGTATTGGTCGATCTGCTGCAGCTGTGCCTGCAAGCGATCCGACATATAGATGTCATTCAAATTGGTATTTCGATTTTGCATAATCGTGACCCTACAGCCGATCAAGTGCATCACTTTTGAACTTACTGTAATTATTATAGTACTAAATCGCCTCAAAAGCAAGAAAATGCAGATCGGTTTTGCGCAACTGCACAATACCTTTTTAACCGCCCTTACTCTTAAGATACAGTCGCTATTCGTGCCATAAAGTTAATTTTATTAATTATGCAAACAAGAACATGTAATTCCAGCGTTGTCAGGGTATACAAATAGCGCGCCGAAAAAAATATGAAAAATGCAAATTTTTTCTCGAATTTTGGCACCCTTTTGCGAGTATACAGTATAGAGGGACAAAATAAGCCCTCTTTCCCCCTTGGCACCTTGATA
>ERZ827088.4571-NODE-4571-length-11382-cov-18.571025_pt1 | contig 11382 bp, 9 predicted proteins | sample MGYA00519922_ERZ827088 | MGnify/ENA primary metagenome ERZ827088 (study PRJEB31778, sample SAMEA3449254) | human gut metagenome | biome: human gut; feature: human-associated habitat; material: faeces | place: United Kingdom | collected 2010/2012 ... | reverse complement strand
TGTCTTTTCTCTGCACTAACGTATAAGAAATTGCCATAACTTTATCAGGACAAGTTTTTAATAGGTTCGGCAACCGCGCCTCTTCCTCTCTTGTCACACTACAAAGATACAACGCCCCAAAATCGCCGTGTGGATCAATGTGGATCAGTGTGGATGAATGTGGACGAAAAGGGATCAAATGGGATCAGTGTGGATGAATGTGGATGAAAAAGGGGGAAGTTTTAGGGAAAATGGCCGATTGGAGCAGACAAAAACCGGCATTCTTCATTATGTGAAGTAGAGGCGTAGCAGCGCTGCGCCTCGGGTGTTGGGTTCTAATCTTTTGATAGGATGTTGTGGGAGAATGAGGAATGAAAGTTAGTATATGAAAATTGTTGATTTTATCAGAAAATGAATGAGTTGTTAAATCATAATTTTTCAACTGGCATTTCTTGAATTATCCTTCCTCTCAACAATTTTCCATTGGCATGTTTATTTCTTTTTATACCATCACTACCCCAAGTACCCCATTGCTTAAAGAAAAAACTGCTTTCATATTTTTCTACTTGCTTTTGGATGGCTAATACCCATTCTTCCTTCATTGGTCTTGCTTGGTTTCCACTTTCTCCACCAACTATTACCCAATTGATTCCCGATAGATTTAATACCCCTAAATCTGTCAATAAAGGTTCACATGACAAGAATTTTATTTTTGCTGGGATTTTCCTCAAGTGATCTATACGATATTTGGCATCAGAATTTTCTACGGTGACACCTAGCCAAACATTAGATGGTACTTGATGTGTTGCAAAATAAGACTCCATTCTTTCTACTCTTTTAGTCAATATTTGATATCTGTGTTGTGGTGTTGCTTCAATCACCAACATGATCTTGTCAATAAAATTAAAAGGAACATCTTCATGAAAAAGATCACTCATAGAACATACAAAAATATTGTGGGCTTTTTTCCACTGCAATGGTTCTTGTAAGACTTCATCGTGCATTGTCAATTTAAAACCATTCTTATATTTACTAACCCCCATTGCTTTAAGACGACGAGACATCACCTCGGCATAGCAATGTGCACAACCCGCTGAATGCTTTGTGCATCCAGTTATGGGATTCCATGTTTTATCTGTCCATTCTATCTTTGTTGTTTTCATTATGCTTTCTTCTTTTTATTTATTATTTGCGATGCGATATTCTTTGCCGTTTCATTGTTTGATGCAAATGCAAAGTGAAAAATAGGAGTCTGCCTTGTATTATACATAACCAATGGTTCTTCCGTCACATACGCAAAAATTGTCTTTAACCGTTCAATATATAACTCTGCAATTCTTTTAATAGGCTGACTTACTTTAGTTATAATTTCCTCTTCACCAAATAAAGTATTCACGACTTTCTTTCTGTAAAAGAAACTTTTGATTTCATCTTCACCCAATCCAAAAAAAGATGATAAAGTTTCAATATGCTTCAGTTCACCTTTTCTATCCAAAAGACGATTTACAATTACTCCTGTCGGAATAAGTATCCACAAATCCGTGTGTGTATTAGCAAGGCTCGCTATTGTATCCCAACTCACTTGCATACCAAACGGATCAAGAAGTACCATAGCTCTAAATTTTGAATTTGATTTCAATGCCTTAGACATTCTTATCACCTCTTCATTTGCGTCAGAACATCTAAACTCCAATATCCCATTTTTTACATAATTCGCAGTAAGTTTATCTTTGAGCTTATTAATAGACAATTTGTCTTTATCAACAAAATAGTAATAATCAAATCCTTTCTGTTCTATAGAAAGAATACGTTCTGCAGCTCCTTGATATAAATTAATTTCATCACCATTTATAGCATCGTCATAAAACAAATCCAATAACAATTCCGATGTGGAATTTGTTTCTTCATATCTTGATCCACTACCGGCAAATCCATCAAAATAAATCAGTTTCCAATTAAACCTATAGCGATAATTATTCATTATTGTCAAATATGCATTAACATATTTAGCAAATGTATCAAGTTTCTCTTCAGTCCATTGTCCTCCCCAATTAGACAAAGGTTCAGAAACTTTATCTAAAATATTTTCATTACCAATACCATATTCTTCCATTATATAAGTCCTTTTCAAATTGTAAGTACTTTTGTAGATTCTTCTCCAAACTGCGAAATCACGCGAACAGCAATTTTACGTCCTTTACGTTTTTCGATTGATTGACTCCGGAAATCATACAAAGTATCCCAAAGTTCTTCATTTAGATGAAGACGTAAGGTAGATTCTGCTTTCTTTTTGGTAGTTTTTGGAGCTACAGATTGCAATCCTTTCTTCCAAGCATCAAACTCTTTCTTAGAACCGCCACAGAAATGCAGACCTCTGACAATGAATTGTTCTCCATTGTAGTCATCATCAATTTCCCAATAGGCAATATCTTCTACAGAACGAGGTTTGACTATGTCTTTAATCGGGTCATAAATATCAAGTCCCTGAATCTCGACATGAACTGTTTTACCTCCTTCATCTTCAACAATTGCAATATCTGGCTCTCCTATTGTAATGAAAGCTCCGGCACCTTTATCTTTCTTCAGCAGTCCGTCTTGCATCAGATCATCATGCATACGTACTTTACTTACAACGAACGATCCCAAATTATAGTCCCTTTCATTGATATTGTCCTCAAATGAAAAACCAAGAACACATAACCATGAAGCACCTTCGTTTAGAGCTATACCACGAAATTCTTTAAGGGCCTCACTAACTGCACGTTTGCTAACTGTTCCAAACTTAGGACCAATATGGAAATAAGCCAAACGTTCTTTTCCTTCTGCATCTTTATAGTACCCTTTAGCATTAAGATAAGGATTCGATACTGTTTCTATATTGTAGAATATAGCTTGTTCATTCTTTGCTCCATTACGTATTCCTGACGATTTAAGATGAGCAAAAATTCTTTCCTGAAAATCTTCCGTTTCATTTCGTTCTTCTACACCAATCGCATCAGGGCTTACTACATTGAAGCTTTGCAATGTTTCCACGGTAAAAGGCCCGGCAACACGAATCTTCTTCTTATCTTCCTTAGGTTGATCATACAAGATTTCTTCGTCTGGTTCAAGATCATTCGCTAACGATTTCAATGTGATATGTGGAGCCGTTTTATAGACAAACCCTTGACGAATATTACCGTTTTCTTTGTCAAATAATTCATAATAGGGAAATACAGCTGTAGTTAGTCGTTTCTTGGCGATATTAAGAGCGATTCGGGATGTATCTATCGTAATCCAACGACGTCCCCATTGCTCTGCAACGTATGCCGTGGTACCACTGCCGCACGTTGGATCAAGAACTAAATCCCCTGGATCAGTACACATTAACATACAACGTTGTATAGGCTTAATAGAGGTTTGACATACATATTGAATATCTGTAGCTCCATGAGTATCATCCCAAAGATTATTAAGTTCTTGGTATGGAAAATCATTATGATATAAAATATAGCACGGCAAATCACCGGGAGCCATAACTCTATTTAATGCAATTATTCTTTGCATACCTTCCTTATGAGTTCTCCAACTTTTTTTACCACATTTATAAATTTTACCATTTAACTCAATATCATACATACAAGTCGGTGTATAACCTGATGAAGAAAGTGTACTAGTAAAAAAGACCTTAGACTTTTGAGGAAGTAAAGATGGATTATTTTTCTCATCTGATGTCATTTTTCTTCGTGTACCATCCTCTAATTCTACCCATGTATAACCCGTTCCTGCACCTATAGGCTTTTCTTCAAATAATTGACGATATTTTATTTCATCTATATTTTTAGCATACCATATTATATAGTCAGAAATTCCAGCAAGACCAGAACTTCCTAATGGCAAGGTCTTTTTGAAGGTAATAAAAGCAAAAAAATTCTCACTTCCGAACACTTCATCCATCAAGTTCCTAACCAAATGCACATTTTCATCTGATATTTGCACAAAGCATGAACCCGACTCAGTCAAAAGTTCACGAGCAAGGACTAAACGATCACGTATATAAGACAAATAGCTATGAATTCCCAATTCCCAGGTATCACGGAAAGCCTTAATCATTTCCGGCTCTCCTGTCAAAGACTCATCATTATCTTTCACATCGCGATTGTTCAGTTTCATTTGCCAATTAGAACCATACTTAATTCCGTATGGTGGGTCAATATACACCATTTGTACACGACCAGCCATTCCCTCACGTTGAAGTAAAGAATTCATCACCAAAAGAGAATCACCTTGAATCAATCGATTACGCCAATCAGCGTTGTGTTGATAATATTCTGTAATTCTTTGTAATTCATCCTCATATACCGTTTTCGGCATATCATTACCAAAAAGGGAAGCCATACCGGCTGCATTTTCATCCTCTTTTAATGTGTACAACTGGTTAATTAACATTTCCGGACGAATCTCTTCATGACGATATAAAGAACGAGTATCAACTCTCAAGTCTGATGATTTGGTCTCATCATTATCATTTTTATATTTACCAAGCCAATAAAGTTCCGGGTCACGACCACGATCAAATTCATGCTTAAATTGTTTATACTGACCTTCAGGTGACATATTTTCCGCAACCAAAGATTCTTCTCCTGCAAGTTCTGTTGTAGGAATTGACGCACGATGTTCATCATCATGATTGATAGCTCCTACAGGCATTATATTGTTATTTTTATTATTCATAATGAATTGATTTTGTTGATTAATATAGCTTTGATATTATCAATATCTGACACCTCTACAAAATCCCAGATTCCGTATGTTTCAAGATTATTTGCAGCAGGAAGCCAAAAATCATTTGCATACTTACGTTTGAAATCTTTATGTCCAAGTCTATCATTTGACAAACCTGAGATTTCAATAATTAGATTAACTTCCTTGCCACTATTTGTCTTTACTACTGCTATAAAGTCTGGTACATATGTATGTTCAGTAGCTCCAACTAGATATGGAATCTTAAAATCAAGAAAATGATTCTTCACATATCTAACCACTTGAGGCAATTCTTCAAGAGTTTTAGCTGCAATTTGCTCCCAAGAATCAGTATCAGCCACCACAAAGTTTATATGACTTTTTACTGTTGGATACACTTCTTTAGAAGTAGCTCCAAACACATATCTTGTACTTCCTGTCGGATTATAATAATTTAAAATGGCTTTTATTTTCTCTTTGTCTGTATTAGCTCGCCTTATCCCTTCATAAATTGAAGTCGCAGTTTCTTTCTGATTCCAGAAAATAACCAGCCGTCGTATTTCTTCGCTACCGTCGCCACCAATAATTTCTACCTGGGAATCATACCATTTTTCAACAATTCGTTTCAGTTGCCCAAATAACTGAAATTCACGTCCCTTTTCATGGTCAGTATAATACTGCTGAATTAATCTTTGCGTAAGTATATAAACAACCTGCGCATCACGTAACTCACGATAATCCTTCTTTAATACCTTAATATCTTCACCTATAGGAGTGGACAAAATCGTTTCTTCAGGAATTTGCGTAAAATTAAGCTTGAATTTTGGTTCATCGGTATAATCAGCGTCTATATGCCCCATTACATTTTCACTACGATAACCAACTATATTCGGGAACTTAATCTCCATATTTTTTCTTTCCTCAAGAGCCTTAATAACAATCTTTGGCTTCTGTGGTGGCGGAGTTCCTGCACCACCGCCCTTGAATGTTTTGAATGGTACCCCAATGATATGGGCATATTCAGGAGGAAATTTCCATATTATATTTTCTTTCTTATATCTTTTTATGTTTTTGGGGTCAATTTCGTTACCATCCTTATCATATGGCACAAGTTCATAACTCTGGCGACGCAGTGCACGACCTGCAACTTGCTCACAAAGCAGTTGTGAACCAAAAGCACGAACACCACAAATATGTGTTACCGTATTGGCGTCCCATCCTTCAGTAAGCATAGAAACAGAAACAACCAATCGAATATCCTGCCCCAGTTTTCCCTGCTTACCAACACTATTAACCACTTCTCTTAGAATATCTCCATCGGAAAGTGAATCTGCACTTCCAGAACCATGAAGTATAGCATATTCTTTCTTGAATTGTTGAATCTCATCCGCAAAAACTTTCTTGAAATCATCATCAACAATCGAACCGGCTTCATCAATAGCTATGCTGTCAATGAGAAGTGACGGTTGTCTTTTTACCGGCATGCCATTTCTATAATTTGAGAAGATGTCAAAATGCCCCTCTACATACACTGTGTTTCCTTCGCTATCCACAGTTTCGTAACCAGCCATATATTTAAAGACTTCTTTGGATACGGTCGTATTATTACATACGACAATAAATACAGGAGGTGCTGTAAACAGGTTTTTTACTGCTTCGCTATCTTGTCTTACACCTTTGTCGTAATCTTTATAGTCTTCAACGAACTGCTCCAAAGCAAGATTCAACAGGGACGGAAGATTAGGTGCTTTTTCTCCTAAAGGACGTTCTTCTCCATTTTCCTTAGCTTCTTTTTTAGCTTTTCTCTGTCCTTTTTTAGGCAGTTCTTTGCTTATATGTTGGTATATATTACGTAATTTAGGCTCATCCAAATCGTGGGATGAATCCATTGTAGGCAAAAACGGAATCTTAACAAGGCCGCTTTCAATTGCATCAACAAGTCCAAAATCACTTACTACCCAAGGAAACAAAGAATATGGAGTATAACCAGAACCTTTTAAGTAATAGGGCGTTGCAGAAAGATCATAAACTTCTTGGACTTTATAGCCAAGTCGTTTCATTTGTCGTAGCCCTTCGTACCACACCATTGCTTTCTTATTTTCCTCATCAGTTTCCTGTTCTTCCTCTGATTTCTTTTTTGTATTAGCATCTTTAGGTAGATAACAATGGTGCGCTTCATCATTAATTACAACAATACGCTTTCCTTTCATGTTCTTACCAAGCATTCTGGAAAGGACAGAAGTGAATTCTTCCTTGTCCTTCTGCTTAACCATTTCACCATCTTCATATTTGAGCTTTCCATCAAAAGGACTTGATTTTTTACCTGTATAAACCTTTGGCTCAAATTGATGATAATTGGTAATGGTGATGACAGAGTTTAGTCCACCAAGCAATCTGGCATATTTTTCAGGTATCAGTTCTCGCTGATGATAATAATCCAATTTATCGTATGTTGATTTACCTGACTCATCTATATAAAGAACACCAAGACGGTCACGAATAGTAATACCTGGTGCCACAATCAAAAAATGGTCTGCAAAACGTGTGTCTTGCGGATTCTCTTTTTTGTTGATATAGTGATAGAGAATAAGCATAGCCATTACAACAGTCTTTCCTGTACCGGTTGCCATTTTAAATGCCGTACGTGGCAGAATATCCTCATATTTATCAGATATGGTTTCCCGACGCCTGTCTAATTCATGAAGAATACTTCTTCCGAGATTCGGATCACGTGGAGCAACCTCATTCAAATAAATAGCAGTTTCAATCGCTTCTCTCTGGCAGAAAAAAAGTGATTTATTGAGTTCTCTTTCAGGATTCAAAAACCAATAAGCCAAAAGGTCACGCGATGAACGAGTTACTTTAGGATAGTCTTGTTCTCTCCATTCTTTAACGACCTGTCTGATTCCATTTATAAAATCAGCATTTTCATCCTCAAATGGAATATCTTCAGCTGAAAACAAAGATTTGACGGACGAAGCATTAGGCATGACTGTAAGATTAGCCGAATAAGGCCTTCGACCTTCTAAAATCTTTGAATAATCAAGATTCCCCTCAAGAGTAACATCATAATGCCACTTAGGTTCCTCGTAAGGATTATTTAGTATTGGATTAGTTGAACTCATTGCATCTGTATTCAATTATTGTTGTTTACAAATATAAAGAACATATGATTAGTTGCAAAATTTTATTATATTCTTTAAAATACAAATGCTTTGAGTTTGATCATGGCCTGGCGGTGATCTTCACTGATATGCAGCGTGTTCTGTGGTTACCAGTGGGAAAACTATGGCATCGTGATGAGTTTAACCGCCATTTCTGCCAGTACCGCTCAGCAAGAGGCGCAGCAGCGCTGCGCCTCTACAGTCATTTCCCATTATCGCTATTTATAGTCATTCATCTCATGCTGAGAACCTTTTGCCAATTCTATCATTTTGCTGACGTTAGCAAAATGATGGGTATTTGTCAACTTTCAAACGGCAAACGCACCAATGAATTGAAATACTGTTTCAATAACCATTCCTGGGCTTTGAGTTTGATCATGGCCTGACGATCATCTTCGCTGATGTGTAACGTGTTTCGTGGTCGCCAACGGGAAAACTGCGCCATTGCGTTGAGTTTTTCTTCCAGGCTGTTACGGATAAAACCGCGGCTTTGCAAGTCTTTGTACAGAATACTTGCCAACGGAATTTCCAAATCCGGGCAATTCTTGTATTCGTGAAACCGTCTGATGATCAACAGGTTCATCTTTTCTTCATTGTATTCGCGGCTCACCGCCGGCAAGGCTTTGACTTCCTTTTCCTGTTCTATCTGTTTGATCACCCGATAGCGCAAGTCGCTGTTTTTGTAGCCTTTCAGCCATTTATGAAAGGTCCGGTAGTTCAAGCCAATGTAATCGCCAAACTGTTCTTGTGCGCCCAGTTCGAAGCAAATTGAGATTTCTTCCAGGCGCAAGAAGCCACAATTCTCGTATATATCGCTCACCAATTTCGCGGCCAAGACGGAAACATCTTCCTTCACTGGTGTTTTGAATCCCAACAATACGTAGGTTTCCAACAACAGATCAATCATTCTGCCGGTTACAAACTCACTGTCAAGCTGTATAATCGGTGGTTGCCTCAAGGCTATTTTCAATCGTGTATCCAAAGCCATTGTTTTCGTACATTTTTTTGGTTAATAATTTCGCTTCTGCCGCCACTTCCATCATTTCTTCGTATCTCGATTTGCGCGCCGCCGGCTTTTTATATTCCGTGCGTGGCGGCGCAACTTGTTTTGTGCCAGTTAAAAGTTGTCTGTTTGTTTCCCAATTATTGTGGCGCCACCAGCCGATGAAACTCATTTGGTATTCCTTTTTTGTTCTGGTTGTATCTTCTTGTGCTTTCAGGACGATGAAATCATCAAAATAAGTCATTGCTTCTAAAGCATGTTCGATGATGGCTAATCCTTTTCCGCTGTACCGGACTAACGAAGCGCACCAGTCTTCGTCATTCAGTAATTCCTTTTTCCATTGATCCCATTCAGCTTTTAACGATTGATCGTTCTCGCGCACGCACGCGTTGTTGTGATTGTTGTTGTTTAAATTTATACTTTCATTTTCTTTACTATTCTTTACTTTACTTTTATCTACTTTACTTTGTTCAAAATTGCATGCAATTTTTGGATTTTTGTCGACAGAATCGTCGTTCAAATGCTCATTTGGGGTAGTTGAACTCGGTATCATGTCTGCAATTAACAAATATTCAGGATTGGAGATTTTCTGTTTTTTCCGCCGAACGGTGGCTGAGAAGTAGCAATTTTGAATTTTTTCAGACGTCAAAATGTGATACTCTTCATACATTCTTTTATTGAAAATATCTTCTTCAACCAACGAATTGACCAAGTTCATTATGGTTGCATACGAATATTTGGTATGAAACGAAGCCGAGAATATTTTTCCGATCTTTTCGTTCCAATCCATATAATAACCAGATTTGTAAATCTGGGAAAACAGTTTAAGAACAACAGCGGTGGCTTCCAATCCGTAATCGCTGATTATAATTGCTATTTTATTGTTCTCAAAAAAATTTACGTCGAGAGGGAAATATTGTAATCCCTTTATAGCAAGTGCCATATTTTTTCTTTTTGTTTGATTGTTAATTTGTTATTGTTTGTTTTTTTCTTCCATTTATCCATAGAACTTACCCCGCGACTGTAGAGGCGCAGCGTGCTGCGCCTCAAAACGGCATTCCATACAACCAAATGATAATCAACAAAATAACGAATGGATTTATTGTGTTATTTGTCGTTTTATCCTGTCGCGTTGGCTGGAGGCGCAGCACAATTCAATGGACAATTGAAAATTGACAATGGATAATTATTTTTCAACCAAATGACAATCAATAAAATAATGAATGGATTTATTGTGTTATTTGTCGTTTTATCCTGTCGCGTTGGCTGGAGGCGCAGCACGCTGCGCCTCTACACGGATCTATAATTAATTTTCAATTGTCAATTCTCAATTTTCAATTGATGAAGTTGTCAATTTTTTCTTGCAGGCTCTGACAATCTGCTGAATCGTCTTCACCCGCAATAATTCGGATGGAATGGTTCGTATAACAAGCCAGCCGCAAGCGGCTGCCTCGTTATACTTTTCCATATCCCGCAAATAACCTTCAGGCCGGAAATGGCGACCGCCATTCCAAACGCCGCCTTCCACTTCGATCGCCACGCGGACTGCCGGTATGGCAAAGTCAAAACGCCATTCGCGCGTCGGGTGAAAACGGTATTCCCGCTTGGTTTCCAAACCTGTCAGGTGATAGATTTCCCGTTCAAGGGGCGAAAAGTTCTTCTCCATCGATCAAATAATCAGTTGCTTCATCGACTGTTTTACAGGTCGTGACAAAGAGTGCTCCCATACGGTTGTCGAAAACAACCCATCGGTCTTGCCATGACTCATAAAAATAGCCGAATTCGTTTTGCTTGGAATTGTACTGATAACGTCGCGAACCACGTTCGCCGTCCACCAAATCGAAGAAGCAGCTGGCTGCTGCCGTACCAATCAAACAACCGGGCATTATCCGGTCTCTAACCTCATCGTCCATATCAATTAGCCTGTATGTTGATAAACGAATCCGATTCAAACCGTTTGCCTTCCGTAATGTACAGAAGGGCTTCGCGTTCGCAGAACGACAAGTCGTCCATCAGGCGTTCCAACCATTCATACGTATCCTTGCCGGTGTTGACACGCACAGCCAGATTGATCGGGCACGTGGTGTCGGTACGCAAACCGGCATAGATGTTAATGATTTCAGAATTGCCGCTTGGCTGGCGGTAAAACCCATCTACATATAAACCGGGAATTTTGCTATGGGTGAGTTGTTCAACATGGAAAAGTAAGTTTTGCATGGCAAGACCTAGTTCTTCATGGATAGGGGCGTCATTCATATAGGTATTTTGAAAGGCGTCGTTGTTTTCCGGATTGTACTGATCTACTTTGACTTTCAATTTGTTATCTCGTATGGAGATCAGCATGAATTTCTTTTCTGTAATCATAATAAGCTGATTTATTTGTTTTTGTATTTTGTGTTCGTTCTTTTGGCTTGACCCAAAAGAACCAAAAGTTCAAGTGATTGTCCGTTCTTTCTGGCTTGACCCAGAAAGAACCAAAGAAGTCAAGGCTGCGTCTGCTGAGCTACTCCGTCA
>ERZ827088.4552-NODE-4552-length-11425-cov-9.537819_pt1 | contig 11425 bp, 10 predicted proteins | sample MGYA00519922_ERZ827088 | MGnify/ENA primary metagenome ERZ827088 (study PRJEB31778, sample SAMEA3449254) | human gut metagenome | biome: human gut; feature: human-associated habitat; material: faeces | place: United Kingdom | collected 2010/2012 ... | reverse complement strand
CCGCCGCGTCACTGATGCCCAGCATGGATACCCCCTCGCGTGTGATGAAGGAGCGTTCGCGGAGCGTCTGCAGCGAATAGTTCTTGCCGTAATATTTAGCTATCATACGCAGGCAGGTGGGACCGCAGTCCATCGCATCCAACTGGAGGTAGTGGGGGAAGGTGTTCATTTTACTTTATGGTTTTACATGACAAAGATTGGGCTTTCCTATTACCAACTCATAATTGGAGGGAGAAGGGCATAGATAACGGAATAGACAATCTTTGCATGGCGATACTTCATCACGTATCCAACGCCAAGCCCTTTTGGATGTCATCTCATCAACAATTAAATCATATACTCTATCTTTTAATGTGCCTAATGGTGGATGATTTAAATTGGAATAAACTTTTCCATCAGGTAATACAGAAAGTCTTCCCCAAAAGTTGGTGTTCATTACTTGATGTGCAAATATATCCTGCTTGTCATAATTGGATTGTAATATGTCTTCTTCAGCCAAATAAACATTCTCTTCAAAGAAAGGTAGGTTGTCTCCTGTATATATAGGATGAACTTCTACATATTCATTTCCATACTTTGTTTCCAGTTTCTCCAGGTCTTCATATTGCTTTTCAGAAGAAATGAGATATATCCAATGGAAAGGAATCTGTTTTTCAGTCAGTATATGGTGAATGCTCGCTTCTTCTTGCTCATAGTAAATGTACAGTTCATAATTGGGTAAATCTATTTGTTGTATCTCTTTAATGAACCGGCAGGCAGTTGAAGCTGTCAGATAAAAATTCTTTTTTACTGGAATACTGTAAAGTAAATCCATTAATTCTGCTTTATAAGGGTAAGAAAACGGATTCCCTATGATATTTATAGTATTTAGATATGAATTATCAGAGGAAGACAAAAATGCTTGTAAGTCATAAAAAGGCAGTATGCTACTGTCATCCACAGGATATGGGATTTGTTTGTGCAAATTAGGAAATTTACTTTCACCTCCCAAGTAAATGGAAAACTCATTCCAGTTTTGAGCAGCATACTCACCGACATCTCTATCTTCTGCAGCTTCAATTCTGTCTATATCAGATTGTAAGTTTAGAAGAGGAGGGAAACTAACTATAAATGTTTTAGTTTCTTGAATTTCATCTACATATCCCATTTTGAGTTGTTCGATATTATGTAACCAATCAATTAAATTACCATTTGTTATATGACTTTCTTCTATTTCAATTACATATAAATTAGTCATATCCAACAAATGGTCACAATAGTATTCCGTTATTTCATTGCATAAAAAATAATATAACAGATGTGATTGGCTATTGTACATAACAACTTGTCTATTATCTTTCCATATGAAAGTGCTAGGATATATTATTAAAAGTTTTTTTGTATTCATAGCTTAAATAACATTTCATTAGAGACTTTTTTATATAAATCAGGATGTTCATGTAATATTTTTGAATAGTAATTAATATAGTTAATGATATCTTGCTTGTTTGCAAAAGAAGGACATTTAGTGCATCCGTCTAAATCGTACATATAAAACATACATTGTGAACAAAAAGGTTTCATGTAACAATTTACACATAACTTCATTATTTTTTTATAATAAGCAGAATATATTTGTGCAACTTTTCTTAAATCTAATTCAACCCCATTATCTTTTACGTATCCTAAAGTATATTTCTGGTCAATTTTTTCACAGGGTAATATTTTCCCATTTACAGTAATAAATATTTTTTTCTCAAAAGGCAAACAGGTTCCTGTAGGTGGAATTTTATTTATCTTTTTTTTAATTAAGAAATTGTGCAAATAAAAATAATTACCAGCCATTTCACTTACAAAACGAAATAATCCCATTTTATCAGGGAACATATTCTCAAAGTCAGGGTCTGAAGTGTTTATGTCTGATTTAATAGAATGAAACATGGTCTTAAATTCATTTTCTCTATTTGGATAAACTCCAAATTGATTTAATTCAGATATTTGGGCTATTTTATTGAATTCTTTTTTTATGAATTCTCGAATAGCTTTTACATTATTTCTATCATGCAGTACAGAATTGAAATTTACATATTTATTAAAATAATCAGGATATGTCGTCATTAATAGTTTTATGTTTTTAAAAGCCTTGTCAAATGAATTATGATTAGAATGGTCTATTCGGTAGCTGTGAGCGTATTTATCTCCGTCTAAACTTAATAATAGAGTTATTTTTTTCTGGTATAGATATTCCATATATTTATCCAACAATATGGCATTTGTTGTCATATTGTATTCGAAAATAGTATGAGGAACAGGAGGCAATGTTTCTATATAGCCAATAATCTGAAAAATCAAGTTCATATTTAACAAGGGTTCCCCGCCATAAAAACCTATAATAATTTTACGAATGGACGCTTTTCCAGGGTGTTTTCTCCAAATTTCAAATAGATAATCTATTATTCGTTTAGCTATATTAAAATCCATGAATCTATTTTCACGTTTATCATGAGTTGTGTAAAACTCTCCATAGCCGCAATATTTACATTTTAGATTGCATGCATCTGTTAATTCGAATGTTAACTGCTCTAAATTTATTAGTTTGGAAAAAACATCTTTTTCTGTTATTTCATCAAAGTAAATAACCTTACGCTCATAGGGCTGTACTAATTGTTTGTTTTTCATAAGGCTATTTCAATTTAAGTTTCACCAATACTGGATTGCTTTCCTCTGTTAAATCAGGGAAAGGAGATTTTGCTCCTTCTTCAAAGAATTTGAAAGCATCTATTAGCAGATAGAGATAATCTTCTTTTTGATAAAGAGTCTTATAGGCAATTGCTTGCCACAAATCAATGGAAGGACAGTAAGAATCTATGTCGTTTTTAAATAATCTGGAAATAGTTTTGCTTTTACCGTTTGCTGGGCAGAAACCTGCTCCTTGTTGTTTGGGGTTGAATAGATAATTGAATAGTAGACCTGATTTTAGAGCATATACATTACAAAGTTGTTCTCTTTCTGCATCTTCTCGGGTAATATCACCTACTTTCATTCGTACCGACCATGCGTAATCAGCTGCTCTGTTATTTCGTTGGATGATGTAATAAGGACGAACATCTGTCCAATCGGAAGTTGAATACACGGTATCGACATAATTAGGTCTTATCCAAAATAGATTCCGATTTATTTCACCATAATCTATTACTCCTCCTAACAACACAATAGTACCACGTCCCGGAGAGGTTGCTTTTATATCAAAATGATGATTGGGTAATCGATAGATGATTTTGCCCGTTTTATCTTTTACTTGACAAAAATATGCACTATCTAAATTTGCAACCTCCCCTTTTTGAAGAATTATGTCTTTTTCATAGCGAAATATTTCGTAATTTTTCCAATATGTTAACACTTCAATATTGGTACTGTCGATTTGTGCATCGACAGTTTTTATGAAATTTCCTTCTAAAGTGTATTTATTGTAGGGTGCATTATGGTTTTTTACTAGTACATAATTTTCAGCCTTATTATAAATGCCAGGGATGTATTTAGCGTATATTTCTCCTGGTCCTTGTCCTTGTTTGAATAAAGATTTTAGATATTTCCCCCTTGGAGTGTATTTGTATATTTCATTGAAATCAAGATATAGATTCCCTTGGACATCTTCTGACAATCGTACCTTCCTTGTATCTGGAATCAAAGGTTGGTCGGACAACCGGATGTATTCAATGCTATCTACAAAATCGGACAATAGTTGTGGGGTTTCTGAATATTCCACATCTGTTAAGTCTATCTTTTGGGGAGATAAAGTTATTGTTTCATCTACCGTAACTGTAGAAGCCGAATTAGCTTTGTTTTTGCAGGAACAAGTAATAATGGATAATATTATACTTATTAATAGAAAATGTGCTTTCATATTTGTTAGTTTTAAGATATTTATAAACACTACTGGAGTAAAATCTCCAGTAATGATTTGAAGGTCAATATCATTTTAGAAATGATATTACTAATCTAATTATCCAAAATATAATGCAACGGATACACCTGGCATACAAACGCATTGTAAATTTGGATTATCACCTGTACTAGTATAGCCTAAAGCTTGGTTGGCTGTTCTATTACTAGCTTGACTAGGAGTTCCTCCATTAGTGGAGCAAGAACCGCATCTACATTCACCAATCATGCCACCCAAGAGCAGCCCTTCCTGTCTTTTTCCCAACTCAACTTTATCAAGTTGCTGAAGGGATAATTTACGAAGTTTTTTCATCGCACTTAAAATTAATGATTAATAATTTAACAATATACTGAGTATTAACTCATTCGCTATTATATAGCTGCGTTACTTTTAAACGCATTGTATTCAATGAATAATATTTTTCAAAACGGTGTCTGGCTCGCTTTCCCAAAAAGCCTTTATTGGCTAAGGCACTCAATATTGAATCACTCAATTTATCCGTACAAAGCGATATTTCTTCTCCGCCTATCTTTAAGGGTATTTTATATCCTTCTTCTATCATTTCACTTATCCCCATTGCATCAGTTCCTACTAAAGGAATACCATGCATCAACATTTCAATGCCTACATAACTGCATTGCTCCTGACAGGAAGGCAAAACACCGATATCAGCTATTTGATAAAATCTGTATAATTGATCTTTTCTCAATTTTCCTGTAAAAATAACTTTTCCCCAGATACCATTACACAACCCCAAATAATCAGAAATATTGCCGTCTCCTATAATGATTAATCTGGCTTCCGGGTATTTGCTCAGTGTTTTTTTGAAAGCTTCAATCAGCCAATGAATACCTTTTAACTGATTTACACGTCCTACAAATAGAATAATCTTTTCACTTTCTGTAAAACCCAGCTCTGCTTTTATTTCTTTTTTGTCTTTGTTTGACAATGCTGTCTGTTCGTCAGACAAGCCATTGTATATTAACTCTATTTTTTCTATTGGTACATTATAAATTTCATAGAGAAAGGATTGGGTTTCACCACATAAGCAAATTACTTTGTCTACTTCATTATAAAACCGTTTGTCGTTCAGATATTCTTCATATATTTGTCTTTCGAGAATATCTCGTTCCTTTTCTTCTTGAGATAAAATAGCTCGGAAACGATGGATATTTCCACTCAAATCAAAACACCATGGCAGGTAATGTAAGGTCAGTATGGTGCGGCAGCGCGGAAAACGATTTTTTAATGCTTCCGCCAGCCATATATGGTAAGAGTAATTAAAATGAAAAATAAGTTCTCTATTTGGAGCAATATAAGATGCCAAAACATAGGCTACGCTTCGAGCATATCGTCTATAATCCTTTTCTAAGGCATGAATCTGTATAGTTGGGAGCAATAGATATCTCACACCTTCGATGTGCTTTTCTACTAACTCGTCTTTTTGAGAATCGAGCATGATAACTGTAACTTGTATTTTTATACAAGTCTGCAAGCAGTATAATAATTGAGTGATATAGGTACCTATACCGTATTGTCCTGCTTTACTATTGTTCGTTATTATATATAACTCTTTCATCCCATATTAATTTTAGTCCATTCTGCCACGATAGCTTTTCCACATTCGTAGAAACCACGATTCTTTGCATTATATCGGAAGGTGAATAACTATTTGCTACTTTCTGCTTTAATGTGCCTCGGAAACGAAGATAATGTTCCATAATATTCATATATTCAGAATGTTGCAATTCTATTCTTTCATCTATTATTTCCAAAACTTCATCTGCATTTCCTTCTACAAAACCTTGTTGAAGCAGATAGAGTATTCCCCATCCAATTTCGCAAAGTTGGCTAAATGAAATATTGTCAGTTATATCTTCATAGATATCATCTAAAAGCTCTCCAGCAAAATCTTCGTATAAACTATTGCCGGTATATCGTGCATAATGAAAGAAGAAAATGACCATTCCCATCTTGCCGTTGTATAGTCCTAAATCAGAGTGAAAAGAACCATAAAACAGGTAATGATTGGCTATCTTTTCTAATAAAACATCATCATGACTCATATTTTCTTTATTGGAATGTTATCATTCTATGCGGATAATTCCCTGCATATAACTACTTTCTTTTTTTAGTTGTATAGTATACTCTCCTTTATTCCAATTATCAATAAGAATGGGATAAGTGGTATACTCGGAAACGGTAGTTACATTATAATAAATAACATTGCCCAAAGAGTCTTTTATTATCACTTCCAAATCATTTAATTCCTTTTCGGAATAGATATAGATGTTCTGTCCGTCTATGGATAGTTGAGGGACAAATGAAATAGAACGATCATTTTCAATGTCCCATTTATCTTCAATAGAGATTACTTTATTCTCTGCCATTAACTCATATGGAAAGAGAAAAAGAAAAGCTGTTAATACTAATACTGCGTTTTTCATATTTTGCATTTCGTTTTAAAGTTTAGGCAAATCTGAAAAAAAGATTTTAATGTATCACCAAGAGCTAGTACACTTTTAGTACACAGATGACTTCTTGTACTTTCTAAAGTACACAATTAGTACACTAAAGGTTATAATCTACTGTAAATCAGAGATAAAAGTATCCAGTTTTTCGGTAGAGTTTTGTTCTCCCAGTAGTCTCTTTGCAAGGCGGGTGCGAGCATTACTTATGGCAGCTTTGGTGCGATTGGTGAAAATGGCAATATGGGTTGGTGGAATTGAAATCTTCATTAGATAGCATATTTGCAGTTCGATGACTGATAATTTTGGAGATAACTCATATAGGTGCTTGCTGAAGTTGGGATAGGCGGTATCAACCTCTTTTTGTAGCTCTGACCACTTCTCTTCAGTTATTTTGCTGTCTGCCTTGGTACATGCCTGATGGAAAAAATGATAGATGGAAGTCTGACGCAGGGAGTCTTGTAAAACTTTTTGTTTTTTTAGACAGGCGATAATTTCTTTGTTTTTAGCTTCCAGTTCCTCTTTTTGAGCCAGGAGCAAGTTTTGCAGGGCTTTTGCTTGCTCTAATTCTTCCTTTTGTGCTTTCAATAGTGTTTCCTTTTCTGTTATTTCCCCTTCTTGCTCGACTAGTTTTTGCTCTAATTCTTTTACTCGTGGTTCTGTTTCTATTTGTTTTTGCTCTAATTCTTTTATTTTGCAGATGTTTTCTTCATGGGCTTTCATGCTCATTGCTTCTTGTTCTTCTTTTAGTTTGCTAAGCTTGTGCATTTGTAGGCGAGTGTTTTGTACTTTCTTTTTATAATGGAAATAGACACTGATAGCTACCCCCATGATGACCACAGATATACAGCCAAGTATCCATAAGAAAGTATTCTTCTTTTCATTTTCCAACAGGAGTGTATAGTTCTCTTTCTGGATGTGCTGATAATTATACAGGGAGTTTATTTTGGCAATCGCTTCTGTTCGGGTAATCTTCTTAATGGAGTCTGCCAACAGTTGAGCCCGCCGGATATAGGTTATGGCTTGAGGATAATTGTGTTTTTGAATCTCAATGGATGATAAATGTCGGTAGGCACTATGCTGTTTGTAAATATCACCATATTCTATGGCTTGATGCAGGTAATAACAGGCGGAGTCCCATCGGTTTTCACCCCGATAGACATCGCCTAATACCAACAGGGCATTTGCCATATCCGGTTGATGCTTGAGGGCAGTGATAAGCATTCGTTTGGCGGAATCGGCTTTTACCAAGCTATAATAGTAAAAGCTGCCTAATTCTCCTAAAATGCGATATGCTTTATGAGGACTGCGAGCGGATAATGTTGTGCGGTATGCTTTTTGATAATAATGAAGCGCACTGTCCTTTTGATGTTTGGCATCATACATGCGTGCAATATCTCTTAATGCATAGGAGATTTTGTCTTTTTTCCCTTGTGCCAGATAACAGTTTACCGATTCCCTGTTGGCTTGCAATGCTTCATCGTAAAGCCCTTGATAAGCAAACAAGGTTCCCATTTGATTATAGGTTCGTGCCATTAAATCGGCGGATTGCTTCTTGTCGGCGGCCGACAGTTCCTTGCTCCGGCTAATCACTTCACGAAAGGCATCCAAAGCACTCGGGGCATCATGCAGGTCGCGATATACACTGCCTTGATAATAGTATGCCTCTATCAGTTTGTTCTTGTCGCCATGCTCATCGTAGAATTTCACAATAAGGTTGATAAGCGAATCGGAGGTATGGAGGATATACAGTTTGTCTTTTGCCTTGATGGTGAGCAAATGATAGTACATTTGTGTTTCTTCGGGTTCACACCCGATGCTGTCTTTCAGTAAAGAGAGATAATGCAGGGCGCTGTCGGGGGCTGTTTCCACACAGCTTTGGGCTTGCTCCATGAAAAGCGGATAAGACCGATAGTGGCGCGAACACCCCAATGACAGACTTATCCCAATGAATAATATGAGAAATAAACGTGCCTTCATCAAGAGGCAAAGATATGAAAGTTTTATTAAAAGCAATATTTTTCTTCAAAAAAACTTTATCTTTGTCCAAATGAAAATCCAATAGACTGAAATACATAAAACTATGGCAAAAGAATTAGAATTAAAGTACGGCTGCAATCCCAATCAAAAGCCGTCACGCATCTTTATGCAAGAAGGAGAATTGCCCATCGAGGTATTGAACGGACGCCCCGGATATATTAATTTTCTGGATGCATTCAATAGCTGGCAGTTAGTAAAGGAACTCAAAGAAGCCACCGGACTACCTTCGGCTGCATCTTTCAAACACGTCAGCCCCGCCGGAGCTGCTGTCGGCATAGAAATGAGTGAAACACTGAAGAAAATTTATTTTGTAGACGACCTTCCTCTCACCCCATTGGCAACAGCATACGCGCGTGCACGAGGCGCCGACCGTATGTCTTCTTACGGAGATTTCATTGCTTTAAGCGATACATGCGATGAAGCAACCGCACGGCTCATCAACCGTGAAGTATCGGATGGTGTCATTGCTCCCGACTATACGCCTGAAGCGCTCGAAATCTTGAAAAACAAACGTAAAGGTACTTATAACGTCATCAAGATTGACCCGTCTTACCGTCCTGCCCCCATTGAACACAAGGATGTGTTTGGTATTACTTTTGAACAAGGACGTAACGAAATCAAACTGGACGAAAGCTTGCTGACTAATATTCCGACAAAGAACCAACACTTCACGGAAGAGGCCAAACGCGACCTGATTATCGCCCTTATCACCTTAAAATATACACAAAGTAATTCTGTATGTTATGTGAAAGACGGTCAAGCTATCGGTATCGGTGCCGGACAGCAAAGCCGTATCCATTGCACCCGACTGGCAGGCAACAAGGCTGACATCTGGTATCTGCGCCAACACCCTAAAGTAATGAACTTGCCATGGATAGAAAAAATCCGCCGTGCCGACCGCGACAATACTATTGATGTGTATATCAGCGAAGACCACGATGACGTATTGGCTGACGGAGTTTGGCAACAATTCTTTACCGAAAAACCTGAAGTACTGACGCGTGAAGAAAAACGCGCATGGCTGGATACAATGAAAGGAGTTTCACTGGGGTCGGACGCTTTCTTCCCATTTGGCGACAATATAGAACGCGCACATAAAAGCGGAGTGGAGTACATTGCACAAGCCGGAGGTTCCGTACGCGATGATCACGTTATCGATACTTGTGACAAATATGGAATTACCATGGCATTTACAGGTGTCCGCTTGTTCCACCATTAATTATTGAAAAAATAAAGAAAGGGGGAGGGTATCAAAACTAAAATGGTCTACAAATCGTCAACTGTAGGGGCAGGATTTGCCTGCCCGAACCAACGGTCACGACCTTGGAAATAATACACAAAACATTTTCGGGCAAGCAAACCTCTTTCCTACTAACAAAATGACATCATTATCAACGTTTTGACACAATCCCCCTCCCGACAAGTTTTAAACCTATGTCTAAAAATCGATTAGAAAATATAGTGGAAACCGAAGCTCAGCTCATCAGTATCTAAATCCAAACCGAAGTTTTTCGTTTTAGTTCCCATGGGAGTTTCATCCTGTGAATATCCTAAGAAACCATACTTAGCAACCAAACAAAAACGGTCAGACAGCTTAATTGCCAATCCCGGCTTCAAACCAATGTTCCAAGAATTTGCAGCATCGCTTCCCTTTACTTTAGCTGTAGAAAAGCCGAATCCTCCATCTACAAATAATTTGATTAAATCACATAATTCCTTCGGAAATTCTTTATTCATTTTTTTTATCAGTTCACGAGAATAATGTACCTTTCTCGGTATATTGATTACATTTTTTCCGATTACGATCACTGTGTTTGATGGGTTCAAATCAGTGAAAACAGAGATGGAAGAGCTACTGTTCACGTTTGGAGCAGACAGACGCCAGATCTTTTTTAAATTAAAGATTCCGGCAGTGCTTCCCTGCTTTTTCTCTGCCATTAAGATGGCAGTGCCGCTGTCCATCATTGGAGCAGCGATTGGAGAATGGCTGGGTGCACAGAGCGGACTGGGATATTTCAGCCGACGGATGATGACCCAGCTGGATGGAGCAGGTGTATTTGCACCGATTCTTCTGCTCTCTGTGGTGGCCATGGCTTTTGTAGGTGTGGTAAGTGCACTGGAGAAGCGTATGATCCGTTGGAGAAACGATTAAGAATGCGAAGAACGACGTGATTCGTCATGCATTCGACAAAAAATATTTGATATCAGAGAGGATAAGTGAAATGAAACATAGAGTATTAGCAATATTATTAGCAGCAACCATGTGTGTGGCATCTGTGACCGGATGTGGCAAGCAGTCAGCAGACAATAGTTCTGCAGCAGGAACAGAGGCAGAAGATAACAGTGCAGCAGAGACTGCAGACACACAGACAGATAACAAAGACTTAAGAGAAGTCAACGTAGTTCTGGACTGGTATCCAAATGCCATCCACACCTTCCTGTATACCGCCATTGAGCGTGGATATTTTGCAGAAGAGGGACTGGATGTGAAGATTCATTTTCCGGCAAATGATAACGATGCGCTGGCATTGGTAGCAGCAGGAAAAGCAGAGATCGGTATGTACTATCAGCAGGATGTGATCCAGGCGGTTGCTAATCAGGGAACAGGAATTAAATCCATTGGCGCGATCGTACAGTCTCCTCTGAACGTGATCCTGTCTTTGAAAGACAAAAATATCACCAAACCGGAAGATCTGGTTGGTAAGACCATCGGTTATGGCGGAACGGTTTTGAGTGAAGCTCTTGTAAAATGTATGATGGAAAATGTGGGAGCAGACGCTTCTGATGTAAATATGATCAATGTAGGATTTGAACTGATGAGTTCCATGACTACCGGAAATGTGGATGCAACTATCGGCTGCCTGGTAAATCATGAAGTTCCGCAGCTGGAAGAAGAAGGCTTTGACGTGAATTACTTCAGTGTCAGCGGATACGGCATTCCGAATTACTACGAGGAAGTATTCCTGACCAACGATGATCTTCTGGAAAATGAGCC
>ERZ827088.4541-NODE-4541-length-11441-cov-21.996926_pt1 | contig 11441 bp, 10 predicted proteins | sample MGYA00519922_ERZ827088 | MGnify/ENA primary metagenome ERZ827088 (study PRJEB31778, sample SAMEA3449254) | human gut metagenome | biome: human gut; feature: human-associated habitat; material: faeces | place: United Kingdom | collected 2010/2012 ... | reverse complement strand
TCACGAGAGGAACGCATCAATTTTCATTGGATTTCCTCTCCAAATGGCTCGAAATGCGGTAGGTCGGCTCAAACCGACGCGAGAGTTCGAATCTCTCCATCTCCGCCACCGAAAAAGCCTGTAATCAAGCCGATTACGGGCTTTTTTCTTATACCTTTTTCTAAGAGTAAGTGATCAAAGCAGACTTTTGTTTTTCTCTCCGGATTTTCGGCTTAGCCCTCCCTCCAACGGCTTCCGAAGTCGCCGCCCTCCGGTAGAGCAAGCCCTGTCTCCATCGCCTGTGCCGAGGTGATTTTAGACTTGTAATCCAAGTGGGCGTAGATGTTCGCCGTGGTGGTAAAGTCGCTGTGCCCCAACCACTCCTGAATGTGTTTGAGGGGGACGCCGTTGGCCAGCAGCAAGCTGGCGCAGCTATGGCGAAGATCATGAAACCGCATCTTCGCCATCCCGTGTTTTGCTATGTACTTAGGAATGATCGCACAACAGCTGGCAGTGCAAACATAGGTATCGTAGGTACAGAAAATCAAGACAGGAAAAGAACCGGCAGGCAGCGGCTCACGCCACTGCCTGCCTGTTCAAAAAAATCAATTACTTAGCGCATCTGAGAGAGAGAGAGAAGCCGGGGGTGCTGCTTGTTCTCTTTCCCCTTTTCCCGTTACAGAATAGCGTAATTCACGATCAGTCCAGCGAACACGATGGACACCATGCTCAGCAGCTTGATGAGGATGTTGATGGCCGGACCCGCAGTGTCCTTGAAGGGATCGCCCACGGTGTCGCCCACCACGCCGGCCTTGTGGCAATCACTGCCCTTTCCGCCGAAGTTGCCTGCCTCGATGTACTTCTTGGCGTTATCCCAGGCACCGCCGGCATTGGCCATGTAGATAGCCATCAGGAAACCAGTAACGGTGGCACCGGCCAGCAGACCGACCACACCCTTGAAACCCAGGATCATACCTACCACAATGGGCGTCACCACCGCGATAACGGTGGGCAGCACCATCTCCTTCAGGCTGGCCTTGGTGCACAGATCCACGCAGCGCGCGTAGTCGGGATCCGCCTTGCCCTCCATCAGGCCGGTGATCTCGCGGAACTGGCGGCGTACCTCCAGCACCACGCTCTGGGCCGCGCGGCCCACGGAGTTCATGGTAAGCGCTGCGAACACGAAGGGCAGGCACGCGCCGATAAACAGGCCCACCAGCACCACGGGGTTCATCAGGGAGAAGTCCTCAAAGGTGACATTCGCGCCCACTTCCTTGACCTTTTCGATATAGGAAGCCATCAGTGCCAGAGCCGTCAGCGCGGCGGAGCCGATGGCAAAGCCCTTGCCGGTAGCTGCCGTGGTGTTGCCCAAAGAGTCCAGCGCGTCTGTGCGCTTGCGAACCTCCGGCTCCAAGCCAGCCATCTCAGCGATACCGCCGGCATTGTCGGCCACGGGGCCGTAGGCGTCGGTGGCCAGGGTGATGCCCAGCGTGGACAGCATACCCACTGCCGCCAAAGCAATGCCGTACAGGCCCATGCCTGTGCTGGCTGCGCCGTCGGAGAGGAAGAACGCCAACAGGATGCACACCGCCACGATCACGATGGGCACCGCCGTGGAAAGCATACCCAGGCCAAGACCGCCGATGATGATGGTAGCGGAGCCGGTCTGGCTCTTGCTGCTCAGCTCCTGGGTCGGCTTGTAGGTATCAGAAGTGTAATACTCCGTGGCCTTGCCGATCAGCACGCCGGCCACCAGACCGGAGAGAATGGCCACATACAGTCCCCAGTGCTCGATGCCCAGCAGGGCCCACACCAGAAAGAAGGAAATAATAGCAATCAGAATAGCCGCCAGGTTGGTGCCGCGGGACAGTGCTTTCAGCAACGTGCGCTGGTCGGCGTTCTCCTCGGTCTTGACGAAGAAAGAGCCAATGATGGAGCAGATGATGCCCACCGCCGCCATGACCATGGGGATGGCCATGGCCTTGAAGGCCTGATCGCTGAACGCGGCCACGCCCAGCGCGGAGGCGGAGATGATGGAGCCAACATAGCTCTCATACAGGTCCGCACCCATACCGGCCACGTCGCCCACGTTGTCACCTACGTTATCGGCGATAACAGCGGGGTTGCGGGGATCGTCCTCGGGAATACCGGCCTCAACCTTGCCCACCAGGTCGGCGCCTACATCGGCCGCCTTGGTGAAGATGCCGCCGCCCACGCGGGCAAACAGCGCCATGGAGCTGGCGCCCATGCCGAAGGTCAGCATGGCACTGGTGATGTCAGCGGCCTCCAGTTTGAACACGAAGCGCAACAGCATGAACCACACGCTGATATCCAGCAGGCCGAGGCCGACCACAGTAAAGCCCATGACGGAGCCGGCGGAGAAGGCCACGCGGAGGCCGCGGTTCAGGCCGTCGCGGCAGGCGTTGGCGGTGCGGCAGTTGGCCTTGGTGGCGATGCGCATACCCACGAAGCCAGACAGGCCGGAGAAGAAACCGCCGGTCAGGAACGCGAAGGGCACGAACCAAGTCAGCAACTTTAAGGCCGCCATAATGCACAAAACAACGATCATACAGGCAAAAAACACACCTACAACGGTGTATTGCCGCTTCAGGTAGGCGTTGGCGCCCGCACGGATAGATTGCGAAATTTTGCTCATAAGCGTGGTGCCTTCGTCAAAACTCAGCACTTTTTTGCCGGTGACGAAGGCGAAGATGAGTGCGATGACAGACCCTGCAAAGGTTGCCAAAACAAGGTATTTTTCCATGTTTTTCTCTCTTTCCGTTCCGAATTGTTGTGAAATTCGAAATCTTCTTTTTTGTTCCTGAAATATTATAAAGAAAAACAACGCGCACGTCAAATTTTCACACTTTTTTTTGGTACGCCTGAAAAAGTGTCCGGTTCTTTTCGTTATTTTGCCCGCAACTTTTTTGTGAAAAAACTTCCCATTTTGTGGCATTTACATCCGGTTTTTCCCCAGCCGCGGAAGATGTACCATACGTTTAGAATGTATTTTTCACCACGATATCCCACGGTATTTCAGGTACAAAAATTTTTTTATGCAACTTTTTCACTTGTATTGGTACCATTTCCTTAAAAAATATAGCAGAAATCCTTTTTCGCACTTTTTGCTGCGTTTTTTTGCTTTTCCGAATTCGCACGCCGGGGGCGTTTGCTAAATTGCACAACGGCAATTTGCAACATTTTCCCCGCAAATGTCCACGGCGGGAGAACGCGAAAGCTATGAAGCTTTGCGTTCAAGCTATATACATTTGCTTTCCTTTTTTGATACCTCAGCGGTACATCTGGGTAAAAAAGAAAGCCCTTTCGGGCAATGTCATTAAGTTAAGCAAATCCGCGCACACGAAAATAAATATCCCCCGGCCTAGCCGGGGGTATTTCTTATGCGGGCGAAGCCCTATGTTACCAGCCACGCCTCATGCGGCGTTAGTACGACTTGCCATTTGCATAGGCTATCCTACCCACACCGGTATAAGTCCGGCACCTTTTCATTCTTATATAGCCGTCATCCCTAACACTTACGCTTTTTCTTCTGCCTAATTATCTCAACAACAGCCTTTACTTCTATCACACAATTTGCTAAACTTTTTCTGCCATTTTATTCTTGAATGGCCTCCCTTTGTTTTGTAGCTTGCAGTTGCCAGACCGCATCGCTACTATAACAGAGGGAGTTTTATTTTTCCTCATCGGCAGCAACCTCTTTTGAACCACTCGCCCAGCGAGTGGTTTTCGGGATACAAAAAGCCCACCTCGACTTTTCGAGGTGGGCATTTTTTTTGCTTTCGTTATGTGGATTGCTTGTGCTTACTTCGCGGGCAGGACAATGACCTGTCCCTCGTAAATGGTGTTGGCGTTCACAAGACGGTCGGCGTTGCGCTCGAAGATGGCCTTGTACTTCATCAAACTGGAAGTTATCACTCTGATTTTCTCCAGAACAATCCTTCTGAAGTTGCAATTTTCTCAAACAACATACACATTTCTTCATCTGGATTATAAATACTCATATTTAAGCAATCCCATCCAAACTGGAGAAGCGCATCTTTACTTGTAAATAATATATTTACATCTCCAGAATGATTTTCCAGTATAGTATCAATGATTTTTATTACTTGTTCAGGGGTGGGCTGTTCAATCCATTTGCTCCATTGAACAGATACAGGATAGTAACACATTGCTTTTAAAATAACGCCAACAAATCTATCCCTTAACCCACTGCAATCATAGTGGTTGAGTAGATAAGTTTCTACTTTAAAAAACTGGCCGTCACAATTCATGGGTACTTGTTTAGGAAGAAAATCCATTATGTAGCAAGTAGTTTCCAAAAGTTTGTCAATTATGTCCACTGAATCACGCTCCTTTAACAATCTCGATTAAACTAAATTTAGCTATCAAATAAATTATATTTTCGTTGAACATACCTTTCAATAAAAAATGCCTGCATCGAATCTTCATCCGCTGTTTTATGATGAACAACAAGTATCATTTTACTCATTTCATATTCATCACTGTTCATGAATAGGCGTCCAAATCTACGTTCATTTTCATTCTCATCATTTAATGAAATATCTGGATTATTATAATTAGTTTTTCCGCCAATAAGACCATATGTTTTATTTGTCTTTTTTTCAATAAAGAATTTAATATAAGTAAAGAATTTAGTCGCACCGTCCTTGTCTTGACGAATTTGACTCCATTTTTTATAAATTGACATATCGTATTGTTGGACTTGATCTCCAAAAATTTTTTTGAGGTCATCTTGTATAGAATCGAATGTATAAAATTCAAACTGAAGGGTTAGTCCAGCAACATTAACATCAAATACTTTACTTTCCATCATTTCCTCCTGATTATTTAATTATCAGTTCATTAATTTTAAACTGTTAGATAAATTCGTATTTACCGGTTTCTTTCACCGCTGCCAAATCCATCATATCATGCGTTTCCATACAGAGCAATAAAAAAGATGGGCCGCAGAAAATCCGTGATGGAATTTTCAGAGCATTGGCAGGACTTGTTGAGATTTCCTTGGAATAATTTTGCTCTCACGGTCCGCGGGTCTGACAGGCCACCGGCCTGTCAGACCCGCGGACCCCCCCAGGGGGAAGGCTAACGGGGGTCATATGCGCTCGTAGGCGCGGCGGGGGGTGCCGTCGGCGACGTGGATGGTGCCGGTGTACGCGAAGCCGGCGCGTTCCAGGCAGCGGCGCATGGGGTGGTTATCCTCGTGGGTGTCCGCCCGCAGATGGGGACACCGCGTCCACGCCCAGGCCACGGCCTCGGCCAGCACGCCGGTATGGGTACCGTCGCTGCCCAGGCGGTGGAGGGTGCCGTATGGCGTCGCGTCATCCAGCCACGCGCCGTCGATGACCTGATAGGTGGGGTCGTCGCCGATGATGAAGGCAAACACGGCGTACACGCCGCCCGCGTCCTCCATGACGAACAGCCGGCCGGCGGCCACGTCCGACCGGAGCAGTGCTTCGGAGGGGTAGCCGTTGACCCACTGGACGGTGTTGCCGCTGCGGCGCATGAACTGCCGGGCGCTGTGGTAGATCGCCAGGGCGCGGGGAATGTCGAAGCTTGTCGCAGGTCGGATCATATCAGTTTTTCAGGCTTTGCAGCGGGGCGGGGATACGGCCGCCGCGGGCGATGAAGTCGGCGCTGGAGGCCTCGTGGACGGGCATCAGGGGCGCGCTGCCCAGCAGGCCGCCCATCTCCACGGTGTCGCCCACGTCCGCGCCCTCCACGGGGATGATGCGGACGGCGGTGGTCTTGCTGTTGACCATGCCCACGGCGGCCTCGTCGGCGATGATGGCGGAGATCGTCTCCGCCGTGGTACTGCCGGGCACGGCGATCATGTCCAGACCCACAGAGCACACACAGGTCACGGCCTCCAGCTTGTCGATGGTCAGGGTGCCGTCCAGGGCCGCGGCGATCATGCCCTCGTCCTCGGAGACGGGGATAAAGGCGCCGGACAGGCCGCCCACGTGACCGCTGGCCATGACGCCGCCCTTCTTCACGGCGTCGTTCAGCAGCGCCAGCGCCGCCGTGGTGCCGTGGGTGCCGCAGACGGACAGGCCCATCTCCTCCAGGATGCGGGCCACACTGTCGCCCACCGCCGGGGTGGGAGCCAGGGACAGGTCTACGATGCCGAAGGGCACGTCCAGACGGGCGCTGGCCTCGGACGCCACCATCTGCCCCATGCGGGTGATCTGGAAGGCGGTCTTTTTGATAGTCTCGGCCACCACGTCGAAGGGCTGGCCCTTGCAGCCCTGCAGGGCGTGGTACACCACGCCGGGGCCGGACACGCCCACGTTGATGACGGTGTCGGCCTCACCCACGCCGTGGAAGGCACCGGCCATGAAGGGGTTGTCCTCCACGGCGTTGCAGAACACCACCAGCTTGGCGCAGCCCAGGCCGTCGCGGTCGCGGGTCAGGTGGGCCGTCTCCTTGATGACGCGGCCCATCTGGGCCACGGCGTCCATGTTGATGCCGGCCCTGGTGCTGCCCACGTTGACGCTGGAGCAGACCAGCTCCGTGCGGGCCAGCGCCTCGGGAATGGAGGCGATGAGCCGCCGGTCGCCGGAGGTAAAGCCCTTCTGCACCAGGGCGGAGTAGCCGCCGATGAAGTTGACGCCGCAGGTCTTGGCGGCGCGGTCCAGCGTCAGGGCCAGGGGGACGAAGTCCTCGCTTTTGCAGGCCGCGCCGGCGATGGCGATGGGCGTGACGGAGATGCGCTTGTTGACGATGGGGATGCCGAACTCGCTCTCGATATCGCAGCCGGTTTGGACCAGCTTTTCGGCGCGGGAGCAGATCTTGTCGTAGATCTTGTCGCAGCAGCGGTCCATGTCCTCGTCGGCGCAGTCCAGCAGGGAGATGCCCATGGTGATGGTGCGGATGTCCAGGTGCTGCTTGTCCACCATGGCGATGGTGTCGAAGATATTTTGCAGACTCAGCATATTCCCCACCTCTTACAGCTTGTGCATGGCGTCGAAGATGTCCTCCCGCTGGATGCGGATGGACAGGCCGCGGCTCTCGCCGTAGGCCTTCAGGTCGGCGCGCAGGGCGTCGAAGGGCGCCTGACACTCGGTCAGGTCCACCACCATCATCATGGTGAAGTAGCCCTCCATGATGGTCTGGCTGATATCCAGGACGTTGATGCAGCTGGCCGCCAGGGTGTTGCACACACCGGCGATGATGCCCACCTGGTCCTTACCCACAACGGTAACGATCGCTTTCATAACTATATACTCCTTTCGGATGGTTTTTTGTTTTGGCGCGGGAAACGCGGTTTGCCGAAAACCGATGGATCCCGTGTCCTGCCGATGGCAGGCCGACGACGGCGTATCGGGTATACGGCGAGGAGACCTGACGATGGCAGGGCGCGGGAGACGCGGTTTTCACTCCAGCTCGTCTAATGTCAGCGAATAGCTGGGCAGGAAATGCTCGCGGAAATAGTCCAGCTCCGGCAGGGCCATGGCGTCCATGGCGGCGGCGGTCTGGGCGGCGGCCTGACGGAACTCGGTGTTGCCGGCCTTCAGCTCCTCGATGCACTTGATGTGGGCGGAGAGCTTATCCGCCGCCCTGACCAGCTGCTCGATCTCCGGGTCGGCGGGACGGAGGGCGTCCTCGTAGGCGGGGCGCAGGTCCTCCGGCAGCATGGAGAGGAGCTTGTCCTCCGCCACCTGCTCCACGGCCTTGTAGGCCTCGCGGATACCGGGATTGTAATACTTGATGGGGGTGGGCATATCGCCGGTGAGTATCTCGCCGGCGTCGTGATACAGCGCCGCCACGGCCACGGCGCCGACGTCCACCTGGCCGCCGAAGCGCTCATTGCGCAGCACCGCCAGCGCGTGGGCCAGCACCGCCGTCTGGTGGCTGTGCTCCTGGATATTCTCCGTGTAGCTGTTCCGCATGAGCGACCAGCGCTGGATGAAGCGCATACGGTTGATATAGGCGAAAAAGTGGTTCATGTTATGTCAACTCTCCTATCAGTACATCACCATCTATACCGACTATTTTTGTATCGATAATTTTATTATGTAAATCTTCGGCGCGGACGCACACCTCACAGTAGTTGGGGGCGTGGCCGGTGTAGAGGCCGTCCTTCTCCTGCTCATAGAGCACCGGGTAGGTCTGCCCCACGCAGCCCTCCAGATAGGCGCGGTGCATAGTCCGGGCCACGGCCACGGCGCGGCGGGTCCGTTCCTCCTTTACCGCGGCGCTGAACTGCACCAGCTCCGCCGCCTTGGTGCCGGGACGGACGGAATAGGGGAAAATGTGCATATCCGCGAAGGCGCACTTTTCGATAAAGGCCATGGTCTGCTCGAATTCCCGGTTCGTCTCGTCGGGGAAGCCGCAGATCAGGTCGGTGGTGACGGCGGGCCGGTGGAAATACTGCCGCAGCAGTGTGACGGACTCGTAAAACCGTGCCGTGTCGTACTTCCGGTTCATGCGGCGCAGCGTCTCGTCACAGCCGGACTGCAGGGACAGGTGGAAGTGGGGGCACAGGTTGGGCAGCTTCGACGCCCGGCGGCAGAAGTCCTCGGTGATGGTACGGGGCTCCAGGCTCCCCAGCCGCAGACGCATATCCCCCGCGGCGGCGGATACCGCCTCCAGCAGGTCGATGAGGCTTTCGCCGTTTTTCAGATCGTGGCCCCAGGAGGATATCTCGATACCGGTGAGCACCAGCTCACGGTAGCCCTCGCGCCGCAGCTGCTCCGTCTGGGCCACGGCCGTCGCCAGCGGCAGGGAGCGCACCGGGCCGCGGGCGTAGGGGATGATGCAGTAGGTGCAGAAATTCACACAGCCGTCCTCTACCTTCAGCATGGCCCGGGTGCGCTCGGCCATGCCGCCGGCGGGCAGCACCTCGAATTCCCGGCGGCGCAGGGCATCGTTCAACAGTCTCACCGGCTCCTTTTCGTGGGCTGCCTGCTCGAACAGGTCCAGAAACGCCATGCGGTCACCGGTACCGGCCAGCAGGTCCACGTCCAGTGCCGCCACCACCTCCGGGTGGGTCTGCACATAGCAGCCGCAGGCGGCCACCACCGCGTTGGGGTTCAGCTTATGACACCGGCGGATCATCTGCCGGGATTTCTTGTCACTGATGGCGGTGACGGAGCAGGTGTTGACGATATAGCCGTCGGCCTCTGTCTCGGCGGGCACCAGCGTATGACCGCGGCGCAGCAGCTCCTGCTCCATGGCCTGTGTCTCGTATTGGTTCACCTTGCAGCCCAAGGTATAGATGGCAACACGCATCTTGCACTTTCCCCTATTCTATCGTATAATAAGGTTTCACGGGTGAAGGTGTTTTTCACTCCCGCTTTTTGATCGGTTTATTATACTGTATTTTACCGTGTCTTTCAAGACCCGTTCGTGAAACAGGAGGCTCTCTATGGTCTATTTTGATAACGCCGCCACCACGCCGGTGCCCAAAGCCGTGGCCGACGCCATGTACGAGGTGCTGACGGCGCACTTCGGCAATCCCTCCTCCCAATACCCCATAGGGGTGGAGATGAAAAAAGCCGTGGAGGGCTGGCGGGCCGTCATCGCCGGGGCGCTGGGCTGCCCCGCGGAGCGCCTGTACTTCACCTCCTGCGGCACGGAGAGCGATAACTGGGCCATACAGGCCGCCCTGTGGCAGAACCGGCACAGGGGCAGACACATCATCACCACCGCCGTGGAGCACAGCGCCGTTCTGGAGCCCTGCAAGCTGCTGGCCCAGCAGGGGTATGAGGTCACCTATCTGAAGCCAGGACGGGACGGCAATGTCACCGCCGAACAGGTGGCGGATGCCCTGCGGGAGGACACCGCCCTGGTGTCTGTGATGCTGGTGAACAACGAGACGGGCTGCGTCTTTCCCGCGGCGGACATCGCTGCCCTGCTGCGGGAGAAGGGCTCCCCTGCCCTGCTGCACTGCGACGCGGTGCAGGGCTTTTTGAAGGTCCCCTGCGACCCGGAGGGCTGGGGCGTAGACCTGATGAGCCTGTCCGGTCACAAGGTCGGCGGGCCGAAGGGCGTGGGCGCGCTGTACATCGGTCCCCGGGTGCGGAACCCCCGCCCCCTGCTGCCCGGCGGCGGACAGGAGCGCGGCGCGCGCTCCGGCACCGAGGCCACGGCCCAGATCGCCGGCTTTGCCAAGGCGGTGGAGCTGCGGCTGGCCGATTATGACGCCAAGCTGGCCCACATGGCCGGGCTGAAGGCCTATTGCCGGGAGAAGCTGCTGGCCATGGGCGGCGTGGTCCCCGTGGGCGAGGGTACGGCCCCCCACATTCTGGCGGTGTCGCTGGTAGGGTATCCCAGCGCCAACATCGTAACGGATCTGGGTGCGCAGGGCATCTGCATCTCCGCAGGCTCTGCCTGCCATCAGGGGAAGGCGAGCCATGTGGTCTCCGCTCTGGGGCTGGACAAAAAGACTGCCGCCGGCGTGATCCGCATCTCCTTCTCCCCCGACAATACGGAAGCGGACGTGGACGCGCTTTGCCACGCACTGAAGTCCCACCGGGACAGCCGCTTCCCCATGCTGTGATATACGCCCGCGGCGCGGGCACAACGATATTTTGAGGTGGACTATGCTCAAAGCTCTTAAGCGCGACAGGGCCTTTTACGGGTATCTGCTCCGGTTGACCGGCCCTATCGCCCTGCAAAATCTGATCACGTTCTCCCTGGGCCTGATCGACACGCTGATGGTCAGCCAGCTGGGCAACAATGAGATGGCGGCGGTAACGGCGGCCAACGTGCCGGTGTTCCTGCTGATCTCCATCGTGTTCGGCGTCCAGTCCGGCGTAGGCATCCTGATCAGCCAGTACTGGGGCAAAAAGGACCTGCCCAGCATCAGCCGTGCCATCGGCGTGGCGGCGGGGCTGGGCGTGGCTCTGGCGCTGGTCATCGCGCTGGCGCTGTTCCTGTGGCCGGTGCAGATCATGGACCTGATGAGCAACAAGCATCATCTGTCCCTGCTGGGCGCGCCGTATCTGCGGGTCATCGGCTTCTCCTATGTGTTCAATATGCTCTCGTCTATCTACGTCAGCGCGCAGCGCAGCGTGGAGAACGCCAGCTTCGGCATGAAGCTGTTTGGTATGTCCACGGTGCTGAATACCGGCATGAACTACCTGCTGATCTTCGGCAAGTGCGGCTTTCCCATGCTGGGCGTGGAGGGCGCGGCCATCGCCACACTGCTCTCCCGCGTGGCGGAGTTCGCCGTGTGCCTGTTCTGCGCCCTGCGGAGCCGGGTCATCCCCCTGGACCTGAAGGCGCTCTTCCGTCCGGGCTGGGAGATGCTGCGCCGGTTCGTGAAATACGCCTCGCCGGTGATGGCCAACGAGCTGTTCTGGGGGCTGGGCAACAGCCTGCTCACCGTCATTCTGGGACACATGACCATCTCGGTAGAGTTTCTGGCGGCCAACGCCGTCATGGGCAACCTGAACCGCCTGTTCCTGGTGGTGTGC
>ERZ827088.4536-NODE-4536-length-11450-cov-4.425976_pt1 | contig 11450 bp, 9 predicted proteins | sample MGYA00519922_ERZ827088 | MGnify/ENA primary metagenome ERZ827088 (study PRJEB31778, sample SAMEA3449254) | human gut metagenome | biome: human gut; feature: human-associated habitat; material: faeces | place: United Kingdom | collected 2010/2012 ... | reverse complement strand
TCGTAACTCGCATCTAGTTTAACCCAAATGTTAATTTTTTATTGGGACAGCACTGCACGGACCGTGCGTCCCTACAAGTAAACCATACCTTCCTTTCCGTCCGTACACGGAGTCCTATCCGTTCTCGCCTACCCTCCTTTCCGTGGTCGGGCGGTGTGAAGGGACCACCCGGGCACAAAGCAGACGATTGATTTCCTATCCGCAGCTTAGAATCTGTCTGGAATTTATCGTGTGATGATTGGAGATGAGTTTGTGAGTGATGATACATCCTGCCCCGCATGCACACGCTGCGGGATGCCCCCTCAAGGACCGGCCCGCAGGATAAATTTGTCCCAAAACAACTCTTTATTGATAGCTTTATTGCACTCATTACATTTTTGTACATCCCATAGAAACGTTTTATCACTATGAATCAACGCATTAACCCATAAGACTTGTACATGGAAGAAAAGGCCATACATCCTTACTTACCCCTACATTTGCACCCAGAATCAAGAAAGCATGACAACCAACTGATATGATTAGATTGAAAATAGGAATTGTACTGTGCATATTGTCCGTCGGCGCCCTCACTTCATGGGCACATGGCATCACGCCCCTTGACACCCTCCGTATCCCCATAAGTGTCGAGGTCTTCTACCGGCAGGGACACGCCCAGTTCGACTCCACCTATCAAAACAACCGCGAAAAGCTGGACTGCCTGCTGGAAATCTTACATAAGCTCTCATCCGACAGCACATGTCGGCTCGACCGCTTCAGCATCGTCTCCGGAGCATCGCCCGAAGGCAACACGACGCTGAACAAGAGCCTGTCAAAAGACCGCTCGCGGAACATCGGCGACTACCTCTGCCGCCGCATCCCCGCCTGGCAAGCTTCCCTGCTCAGGGAGTCATACGTCGGCATCGACTGGGACCGGCTCCGGCTTCAGGTCGCACAGTCCGACATGCCCGGCAAGGAAGATGTGCTCCACATCCTGAGCAACACCCCCGAATGGGTCATCCAGGATGGCGTCGTGGTCGACAGCCGCAAAAGGCAACTGATGATGCTCCGCCAAGGCGATTGCTGGCGCTACATGGAACAGCATTTCTTCCCCGGCCTGCGCCGCTCGCTCGTGGAAGTGTCCTACATCCTCCTGCCGCAGACGCCCGAGCCGGACTACACCCCCGACGTCGAAACCGAAGAAGTCCCGCAGGCCGAGCGCATCGATTGCGTCCCCATGCCCGAGATGACATCGGAAAGCGAACCGGCGACGCAGGCACAGCCGTCAGCACCCTTCTATATGGCCGTCAAGACCAACCTGCTCTATGACGCCTTCCTCGTCCCCAATGTCGGCCTGGAGTTCTATCTGGGCAAAGGCTTCTCCGCAAGCGGCAACTGGATGTACGCCTGGTGGAAAAGCGACAAGCGACACCGCTACTGGCGAATCTACGGCGGCGAACTGGCCCTGCGGAAATACTTCGGCCGGCCTGAAGGAGGCAGCCCGCTCAGCGGACACCACGTGGGAGTCTACGGCCAACTGTTCACCTACGACTTCGAGACCGGAGGACGGGGATACATGGGCGGCAAACCCGGCGGCACGCTGTGGGAGAAGATGAACTACGCCGCCGGACTGGAATATGGCTACTCGCTGCCCATCGCCAGCCGGCTCAACCTCGACTTCGCCATCGGAGTGGGCTATTGGGGCGGGACCTACTACGAATACCTGCCCATCGACGACTGCTATGTCTGGCAGGCGACCAAGCAACACAAATGGTTCGGTCCGACCAAAGCCGAAATCACACTTGTATGGCTCCTCGGCCGCGGGCATCACAATCAGAAGAAAGGAGACAAGCGATGAAAAATAGCATATTTCTACCCCTGGCCATGCTGCTCTGTCTGCTGGCCGCATGCGAACACAAGGACCTCTGCTACGACCACACACATACGGCTGAAGTCAAGGTCGTGTTCGACTGGAGACATGCTCCGGAAGCCCAGCCCTCGTCCATGAGGCTCTACCTCTATCCGGCCGACGGAGGCAAGATGCTCCCCTACGAGTTCGCCGGGCGGAACGGCGGAGTCATCACCATCCCGGGAGGCTCCTACCGCGCCCTCTGCATCAACAACGACGCCGAATCCGTCATCTACACCGGACCGGAGACCTTCGAAGGATTTGAGGCTTCCACCACCAACTCCACGAAGACAGGCTACCCCCGGACCGTACGGGGCTATGCGGACCCAGAGACAGAGAGCCTGCACCGCTCGCCGGAAATGCTCTGGACGGACCGCAGAGACGACATCCACATCGTCCTCGGGGTAAAAGACCAGACCATCACGCTCTATCCGGACACCTCCGTATGCCTCTACACGGTCGAAATCCGCAATGCGAAAAACCTGAAGGACCTCTCCCCATTCGCCATAAGCGGGTCGCTCACCGGACTCTCGGAAGGATTCCTGGTCGGCAGGAACAAGCTCGACGACAACCTGACGACTGTCCCCTTCGAGGCGCAACACGACCAGGTGTCGACCATCAAAGCCAGCTTCCTGGGCTTCGGACACAAACGGGACGCCAACCTGAAACACTGGCTGTTCATCTATGTCAGAATGCCGGACGGGAAGAACTACTACCACACGTATGACGTGACAGACCAGCTGCTCCGGGCGACGGACAAGCATCACGTGCACATCCTGCTCGACGGCCTGCCCCTGCCCAAACCCATCGAAAACGGAAACGGGCTGCAGCCGAAGGTGGACGACTGGGAAGAAGTCATCGTCGACATCCCGATGTAAAGAAACAAGTGAAAGAGACCATTCATATATATATTAGTTTTTTAAATAAATATCTTGTAAACCAACTAATCAAATCAATTATGAAACGAAAATGTATCTTAGGGCTTGCAGGACTCATGGTTCTGGGAGCATGTACCAACGATGAGGTAATTGACGTAAAGCAGACAGGAAGCATTGACCTGCGTCCGCTCATCGAGAACTCCACCCGTGCAACAGCGACGACTGTCGCAAACCTCGGGTCTTTCAAAGTCGACGTGCTCAAAGGCACCGAGACCTACGGGGCTATGACCGTCACAAGTAGCGACAACGGCACAAAATGGACTACGTCGCCTCTGACCTACTGGCCTTCCAACGCCAGCCAGCAGCTGGACTTCTATGCCTACGCACCGACCACAACCGAGGGCGTGACCATCAACGGCACAGGCAAGAAAATCACGTCATACACCCCCTCCACGACCGTTGCTGCCCAAAAAGACCTGGTCATCGCCTACAACACCGGCACCAAGACGGCCAACGAAGCCAGCGGAGTCCCCTTGCTCTTCAAGCATGCACTCTCACAAATCGAAGTGAAAGCCAAATGTGCGAACGCCAACATGAAAGTGGAAATCATCGGTGTGAAAGTCGTCAGCGTGGCTAAAGACGGTACATTCACCTTCCCCACGGCCACGACTCAAAGCGGCACCGGCCATGAACTCGCCCTCGGACTGTGGAATACTGCAAGTTCGCAAAAAACCGCTTACATGGTGAGAAACTCAGCCCCTGTGGAGCTGACCAAAACAGCACAATCCCTGATGCCCTCCACCAGCGGTACGTTCATGCTCATCCCGCAAGCGATTACTCCATGGAACAAACAGAACAACTCAACGACAGCAGGCAGCTACATCTCCGTGCTGTGCTGCATCTCCAACGTCAGCGGAGACAATGAGACCCTAATCTTCCCGACTACAGCCGGCAAGTATGGCTTCTCTGCTGTCGCAATCGGTACGACGGACAACGACAAGACCTGGGAACCCGGCAAGAAGTATATCTATACCCTGGAATTCTTCGGTACTGACAGCGGCGGTGGTCGTTTCGACCCGGATCCGACAGTGCCCGATGGCGGAGGTGGAGATACGGACGTAGACACGACCGACCCGAAAGACGGCGGCAAGGAAATCCTCAAGCCCATCACCTTCACTGTTGACGTAGAAGACTGGACGGAAATGCCTGTTGACTTGAACATGTAATATCCCGGACACAAACTTATACATCTGTAGCCTGACCTGTGAAGGGCCGACAAGATGTCTTTATGAATACCAAACCACTAAAAAACGAAAGGGGCTGTGCCGATTCCGGCATGGCCCTCTTTCTTTGAAAATGAAGAATGAAGAATGATGAATGAAGAATTGCCTTGCGGCGTATAAGACTATATGCACTCTTCATTCTTCACTCTTCATTCTTCACTCTTCATTCTTCATTCTTCACTCTTCATTCTTCATTTTAAAAAACCATCCTCACCACGCCTTCGGCAGCCAACACGAGGAGGATGTAGCGCAGGAGCTTGCCCAGCGTCATGGAAAACAGGGTGACAGGCAGGCTGGCACGCATCAGGCCGAGCACAATGGCGATGCCGTCGCCGATGACAGGCAGGAAGGAGAAGAATGCCATCCAGGCACCGCGGCCACGGATGAACCGCTCCGCCCGGGCCAGCTTCTCAGGCTTCACCTTCAGCCAGCGTTCGACATACTCCATCTTGCCCAGATGGCCTATCCAGTAGCACGTCATCGAACCGGCCGTGTTGCCCAGCGTGGCGGACAGGACGGTCAGCACGGGGTTCAACCCCATCTGCACGAAGGCCACCAGCAGAGCCTCGGAGCTGAAAGGCAGGATGCTCCCCGCCAGGAAAGAGGCCAGGAACATGCCGATGTAGCCATAGTCTAAGAGAAATTGGAGAGCTGTGTCCATAGATTGAAAACATAGAACGCCGACAGGACGACGAGCACGACGATGAGCGCGACAAGGCTGCGGCGGTCGCGGTTGACGGCAAAATAATGGCCCGCCAGCAGGCTGCTGCACGGCAGCATCGCGCCGAGGAGGGCGGCGTAGTGTTGCGGTTGGAGGAGGAGGAAGAGCAGGCACAGGGCCTCAACCGTCATGACATAGTAGAGCTGGATGCGCGTGCGTATCTTGTCCGCATAGCTGCTGCCCGCATAGAGCACGCAGCTCCAGAGCGTCAGGGCGGCAAGCACGCCCAAGTTGGCCCAATGCACGGGCGTGAGGCAGGCATAGCTGACCGGAAGGAACCTGACGGCAGCACGCAGCGGGGCATAAAACACCTCCATGTCGCCCACGGCACAGGCATAGCCCAGCATCAGCCAGTGGGGGAGCGCAGCGCCGATGAGCGCGGCGAAAAACGTGCGCCACGTCACATTGTGAAACCACGCCTGCATCACCAGCAGGAAGGGCAGCAGGAGCAACATCGGGGGAAAGGCCAGCGTCCCCAGCCCGAAGAAGAAGAAACCCTGGCAGACCAGCCCCACGGGGTCGACGTGCTGGTAGGTGTGGAAAAGCGAGAGTAACATGGCCAGCAGGCAACAGCTGACCACGCCGCCCGCCTGCAGGGTGTGGGGCAACAGGCAGGCCGCCAGCAGGGCATAGAGCGAGAGGTGGCACGTCGCCGTCACACGGATGAGCGCATGGCGCACCGTCAGCCACGCCAGCAGGCACAGCACACCGGCCTGCAACACGTAGGCCGCCAGCCGCCGCGCATACGAAGGCCACCCGCCGGCCACGCCGCTGCCCCAGTCCGCGCCGTCGGGAGCGAGGCCGGGCAGCAGCCACCAGAAGGCGGTCGCAAGCACGACAGCGACGAGAAGCGGGAAGCTCCCCGTCGCCATGCGGTCCTGAAAATACCGGCCGTTCATCGCTGCTTAGAGGTCAAAGCCGATGTCCGAACGGAAATAACGTTTCTCAAACTGGATTTTCTGCGCGTTGCGGAACGAACGTGCCAGGGCGTCGGCCTTGTCCGTGCCGTAGGAGCTGACGGCGATGACACGTCCCCCGGCCGTGACGACCTGTCCGTCCTTCATCGCCGTGCCGGCATGGAAGACGATGCTGTCGTCCACCGCGTCGATGCCCGTGATGGGATAGCCCTTCCCGTAAGCCTCGGGGTATCCGCCCGACACGAGCATGACACACACGGCCGAACGGGGGTCAATCTCAAGCGTACGTGCGGCCAGGTCGCCCTCGGCCACGCCCTCAAGCAAGTCGACGAGGTCGCTCTTGATGCGCAGCATGACGCTCTCCGTCTCGGGGTCTCCCATGCGCACGTTGTATTCGATGACCATCGGTTCGCCCTTCACGTTGATAAGTCCGAAGAAGATGAAGCCCTTGTAGTCGATGCCCTCGGCGGCAAGTCCCTCGACGGTCGGGCGGATGATGCGGTCTTCCACCTTCTGCATCCACGCACGGTCAGCGAAGGGGACGGGCGAGACGGAGCCCATGCCGCCCGTGTTCAGGCCGCGGTCGCCCTCGCCGATGCGCTTGTAGTCCTTCGCCTCGGGGAGTATCTTGTAGTCGCGTCCGTCGGTGAGCACGAACACCGAGCACTCGATGCCGCTCAGGAATTCCTCGATGACCACCTTGGCCGAGGCCGTGCCGAACATGCCGCCCAACATCTCGCGCAGTTCGCGGCGGGCCTCGTCGAGCGTCGGCAGGATGAGCACGCCCTTGCCCGCACAGAGTCCGTCAGCCTTGAGGACATAGGGCGCTTCGAGCGTCTCGAGGAAAGCCAGTCCCTCGTCGAGCGTCTCGGCGGTGAAGCTGCGGTAGCGTGCCGTCGGGATGCCGTGGCGCTCCATGAATCCCTTGGCAAACTCCTTGCTGCCTTCGAGCACCGCGCCAGCCCGCGACGGGCCGATGACGGGTACGGAAGCCAGCTCGGGGTCGGCCTTGAAATAGTCGTAGATGCCCTTCACCAGGGGGTCTTCCGGTCCGACGACGACCATGTCGACACCCTGTTCGAGCACGAAACGGCGGATGCCGTCGAAGTCGTCAGCCTTGAGGGGCACGTTTTCACCCACGCGGGCCGTGCCGGCATTTCCCGGGGCGATATAGAGCTTTTCGATTTTAGGACTTTGGGCAATCTTCCAGGCCAGCGCATGTTCGCGTCCGCCTGAACCGAGCAATAAGAGTTTCATAGTAAGTATTCATTTGATTTCTGCCTGCAAAATTATTCCATCTCGCGCAGACCTACAAATTTTCCAGCCTTCCTCTGCGCTCCTGCCGGGCCTCTATTCCACCCGCAGACGGAATAGAGGCCGTGGTCGGTATGCGCGATGCCCGTTCCTAATCCGATGTGAGCTCGGACACACGAACCGTGTGTCCCTACACAGGCATACACAAAGATTTTGGGAGCATTTCTTTCCATAAAAAAACGTAGGAATGCACGGTCTGTACATTCCTACGTCTCATTTCGATATATCGCTTGCGGCTTACTTCAGATGGTCTTCAAAATAGCGCGTGATGTGTTCGTGCAGGTGCACGCGGTCACGGCCGACCATGTTGTGTCCCTGTCCGGGGTAGATGAAGAGGTCGGGGTGTGTGCCGGCATCGATGCAGGCACGCAGGAAGGAGAGCGTGTGCTGCGGGACGCACGTGGGGTCGTTGCCGCCGATGATAAGCTCCAGACGGCCTTTCAGGCGGCCGGCGCGTTGTTTCAGGTCGGCGTTCTTGTAGCCCTCGGGGTTGGCCTCGGGGGTGTCCATGTAGCGTTCGCCGTACATCACTTCATAGTATTTCCAGTCGATGACGGGGCCTCCGGCCACGGCTGCCTTGAACACGTCGGGATGGGTCAGCATGAGGTTGGTCGTCATGAAGCCGCCGAAGCTCCAGCCGTGTACGCCCAGTCGGGAGGCGTCGACGTAAGGCAGGCTCTTGAGCAGTTCGACGCCCTTCATCTGATCCTTCATCTCCTCTGTGCCGAGCTGGCGGAAGGTGCAGTTCTCGAAGGCCAGCCCGCGGTTGGAGCTGCCGCGGTTGTCGATGGTGAGCATGACGTAGCCTTGCTGCGCCATGTAGATGTCCCAGCCGCGCGCTGCGTAGCGGAAATTGTTCTGGAGCATCTGGGCATGCGGGCCTCCGTAGACGTAGATGATGGCGGGGTATTTCTTGGCCGGGTCGAAGTCGACGGGCTTGATGATGCGGTAGTAGAGGTCGGTCTCGCCGTCGGCAGCCTTGATGGTGCCGGTCTCGATGTCGGGCACACGGAAACCTTTCCAGGGGTCGTCGGCCGTGAAGAGGCATTTCGTCACCTTGTTGCCGGCTGTGGCGATGAGGTCGATGCGGCGCGGCACGTCAGGCGTAGAGTAGTTGTCGATGAGGTAATTGCCATCGGACGAGAGTTGCACGCTATGGACGCCCTCACTGTTTCCCACGGGACGGCGGCGTGTGGTCTTCACGTTGACGGCGTAGGTGTTGGTCTGCATGGGCGAGATTTCGGTGCTGGTGATGTAGACCTCTTTCTTCTTCTCGTTGAAGCCGACGATGCTCTGCACGAGCCAGTCGCCCTCGGTGAGCTGCGTGACGCGGAAGCTCTCCTTGTAGGTGCCGCCGTTGGCGCTCTGTTCCACTTTCGGGGCTACGGGCGAGGAGGTGTCGAAGAGGTAGAGATGGTTGTACCCGTCGCGCTGGCTCTGGTAGATGAACTTCGTGTCGTCCCAGGGCAGGAAGGTGAGGGGGAATTGCGGTTCGACGTATTTCGGGTGCATTTCCTCGTAGATGACGGCCTCGCGCTTGCCTGTCGCGGCGTCGTAGCGCACGAGCTGGGCGTAGTTCTGGTCGCGGTTGAGCTCTATCATGTAGACCTTCTGTTCGTCGGGCGACCAGCTGATGTTGGTGAAGTAACGGTCGGTGGGGTCGCCGGCGTCGAGGTAGACGGTCTTTCCGGAGGCGAGGTCATAGACGCCCACGGTCACCTTGTGGCTGGTCATGCCGGCCATGGGATACTTGTCGGGGACGAGGGTGGCGATGCGGGTGTCGACGTCCACCTGCGGATAGTCGGTCACCATGCTCTGGTCCATGCGGTAGAAGGCCAGGCGTGCGCCGCGGGGGCTCCAGAAGGTGCCTTTCATGATGCCGAACTCGTTGCGGTGGACGGCCTGCCCGTAGACGAGGTCATGGTCGGCGGGCGCTGTCGCAGGGTCGGCAAACTCGGGGCTGAGGGAGATGATGTCCGAAGCCTTGGCCGAGGGGCTGACGAAGAGCTGGTCGCCCACGGTATAAGCAGCCGAGCGTCCGCCGGGAGCCATGTCGAGATTGGCCGCTCCCTTGCCCAGGGCCACGAGATGGTCCACCTGGCGGTATTCGAAGTTGTAATAAATCATGTAGTCCTGCGAACGGAAGCGCACGATGGGGCGGTCGGGTTCGGGGAAACTGATGTCGTAGAGGCTGTAGATGCGCGGCAGCTTCGCCCCGGTGTAGGCCATGAGGCCTTCGTTGATGTCATAGAGGGTGAAGAGGAGGGTCTCCTTGCCGTTGCGCGGATTGACAGTCTTCACTTCCTCCGCATCGGGGACGATGCAACGGTCGCCCCACCACTGTACGCCGTAGAGGTTCTTGATGGAGCAGTTGTAATAGTTGCTTCCGCCGGGGATAAGGTCGTCGAGCGTGAAGCTTTTCAGTTCTTGTGCCATGGTAATGACTGCTGACAGCAGCATGAGCGCCAGCGAGAGGTTAATCTTTTTTCTCATAACGTTTAGGTTTTTTCTCTGTGTCGAATGACTTTCTGCGGTTGGAATACGGACGCTTGCCGTCGCGGCGTTCGTCGTCGCGTCCGTAGCGCGGGCGGGCGTTGCGGGGTTTTCCCGTGCGGTCGTCGCGGCGGGGACGGCGTTCGGCTGTCTTCTCCGGGCGCGTCGTCTTGAACTCTCCGGCATTGGTCTCCATGTAGTCCCTGAAGCTGCCGCTGAAGAGCTGGTATTTGCGGAACTGGCAGGCCAATGCGCCGTTGAACAGCTCGATTTTCTCCGAGGCCTTCAGCCCGATCTGGTCGAAGCACTCGTCGCGGTAGCTCAATATCCAGGCCACATTGCCCGTGAAAGCGTGTTTGAGGCGTTCGCCGATGGACTTGTAGAGCCCCAGGAGGTCGTCCGTGGAAATGCGTTCGCCGTAGGGCGGATTGGTAATCATGATGGCAGGCCCGGCCGGCTGGGTGAATTCCTCGAAGGGACGCACCTGGAGGATGATGTCTTTCGACAGTCCGGCCGCCTTCACGTTGCGCGTGGCGATTTCGTTGGCATGGCGGTTGATGTCGTAGCCGTATATCTTGTGGGTGAACTCGCGCTCCTGGGAGTCGTCGTCATAGACCTTGTCGAAGAGTTCGCGGTCGAAATCGCGCCACTTCTCGAAAGCATATTCCTTGCGGAAGACGCCGGGGGCGATGTTGCGCGCGATGAGGGCCGCCTCGATGGGGATGGTGCCCGAGCCGCACATGGGGTCGATGAGGTCGCACTCGCCGTGCCAACCGGTCATCAGAATCATGCCGGCGGCCAGCACTTCGTTGAGCGGCGCCTCGACGGCTTCCTGGCGGTAGCCGCGGCGGTGGAGCGACTCGCCCGAGCTGTCGAGCGAGAGGGTGCACTGATTCTGTGCAATATGAATGTTGAGGGAAAGGTCGGGATTGTTGATGCGCACCGACGGACGCTTACCGGTCTTCTCGCGGAAGTAGTCGACGATGGCGTCCTTCACGCGATAGGCTACAAACTTCGAATGGCGGAACTCGTCGGAGAACACCACGGCGTCGACGGCGAAACTGTTGTCAGGCGTGAGGTAGTCTTCCCATGCCATGCTCTTGACGACATCATACACCTCGTCGGCCGTGTCGGCCTTAAAATGCTTGATGGGCTTGAGGATGCGGATGGCCGTACGCAGGGCGAAATTGGCCCGGTACATCATCTCCTTGTCACCCGTGAATGACACCATTCGTCTTCCTATTTCTACATTGTTGGCCCCCAGTTGGGTCAATTCTTTGGCCAGGACTTCTTCCAGTCCTTGAAATGTTTTGGCTATCAGCTCAAATTCTTGCATACAAATATATCATAAGGTACATTTACGAGGGTGCAAAGTAACAGAAAATCTGCCATTTGGTCAAAGCTTCTCCGTTCCTTTTCATCATTCTGTGGAAGAAGCCGGCTCACAATTGCCCGACGACGTCCGGGGCGAGCCCCGTGGCCTGCGCGATGGCTTCCGTCGCCAGCCCCATCTGTTTAAGATTGCGAGCGATCTCAAGCTGCTTACGGCGTTCGCCTTCGGCACGACTTTCAGCAAATCCTTCAGCACGACCTTCGGCAAATCCTTTTTGTCGCTCAAATGCCATGATAGCCAAGCGGTCACGGTAGACCTTGATGCTTTCGTCGTATTTCATGCGATCTTCCTTGCTCAGGGCGGAAATGTCGGAAATCTGTTCCAGCTTCTGGATAACATCGCAATCCGTGAGAGGCAATCGTCGTAAAGTTTCCATATTTCTTCAGTATATAAGGAAGGTATTACAAAGCCTCAATGGTTTCCGCCGTGAGCCCCGTGGCCTGCGCGATGGCTTCCGTCGCCAATCCCATCTGTTTGAGGTTGCGAGCTACTTCCAGCTTGCCTTCCTCACGGCCTTCGGCCTGTCCTTTTTGTCGCTCAAATGCCATGATGGCCAGTTTGTC
>ERZ827088.4535-NODE-4535-length-11451-cov-2.673745_pt1 | contig 11451 bp, 16 predicted proteins | sample MGYA00519922_ERZ827088 | MGnify/ENA primary metagenome ERZ827088 (study PRJEB31778, sample SAMEA3449254) | human gut metagenome | biome: human gut; feature: human-associated habitat; material: faeces | place: United Kingdom | collected 2010/2012 ... | reverse complement strand
TTTATCGAGCAGTTCATCGTGAACCTCGGGCGCATGTTCAATATCCGGGAGATCGCCGTGGATCGATGGAACGCCAGCATGATGGTGCAGGCCCTGCAGGACGACGGCTTTACCATGGTGCCCTTCGGTCAGGGCTTCAAGGACATGAGCAACCCGACCAAGGACCTGATGCGCCTGGTGCTGGAGCAGTCCCTGCGGCATGACGGGCATCCCATCCTGCGCTGGTGCATGGACAACGTGTACGTGCGCACCGATCCCGCCGGTAACATCAAGCCCGACAAGGAAAAATCCACCGAAAAGATCGACGGCGTGGTCGCGCTGATCATGGCGCTCGACCGGGCGCAGCGCAACCTGAACGGCGGCAGCGTTTACGATGAGCGCGGCCTGCTGACGCTTGACTGGTGAGGTGATCAAAATGCCCAAAGCGCCAAAACGCCCCTGCCGCTATCCGGGCTGTCCGAATATGTGCGACAAGGGCGTGTACTGTTCCAAACATATGCAGTTTTCATCCGATCGAATGCGCGGCGGCGCGGAGGCCCGTGGCTACGACAGCCGCTGGCGAAAGGCCCGCGCGGCTTTCCTGCAGCGCAACCCGCTGTGCAATGAGTGCATGAAGCACGGCATGCTCACACCGGCAACGGTGGTCGACCATGTGATTCCGCACCGGGGCGATCAGAAGCTGTTCTGGGATGAGGACAACTGGCAGGCGTTGTGCAAGAGCTGCCATGATCGGAAAACCGGTCACGGCTGCTAAAAACAGAGATTGCATACTGACTGCTGTATCTAATGTCGTTCAATCATCATTCTGAGGATGCGCAGCATCATAATTCTTGATGCCTTGTATAAGTTCTACTTTAGCTTTCTCAAGCTCAGCCTTGGATTGAGCACGCTTTTCCTTGAAATAGTTAATTATCGGGACGACAGATATACCAATGACGAATGCTGCAAGAATCACTGGAATCATCTGGAGTCTTCCCTTACTGGCTCCAGACTCTATCAGTTTTTCTACCAACTTCTCTGGCCCACCAACAGAATGAGCAAGTTTAGAAAGCTTTGCATAATTCCACATGTATAGGTTCCTCCTTGCAAACGTCTTGCTTCATTATATCATACAAATACCCATCATACATAGGGAGGTCACCATGAAAAATCCATTTCTTGGCTTGTTCCGCGCCCGGGACAAGCCCCGCGATGCGGTATCCGCGGCGACGACGTTCTTCTTCGGCTCGTCCGCTTCCGGCAAGTCAGTGAACCCCAAGAACGCCGTGCAGGTGTCCACGGTGTACGCCTGTGTGCGCGTGATCGCGGAAACCATCGCCAGTCTGCCGGTGGGCGTGTATGAAACCACCGCCAACGGCAGTCAGAAGTCCATGGATCACCCGCTGTATCGCCTGCTTCACGACGAGCCCAACCCGGAGATGACCAGCTTTGTCTGGCGGGAAACGACGCTCAGTCACCTGCTCCTGTGGGGCAACGCCTATAGTCAGATCATCCGGAGTGGGAAAAGCCATATCCTCGCCCTGTATCCGCTCCTGCCCGACCGTATGGAGGTGGACAGGGACAGCAGTGGCAAACTGACCTATACCTACACCACCACGGAGGGCGGCACGGTACAGCTTCGCCCGGAGGACGTGCTGCACATCCCCGGCCTGGGGTTTGACGGCATCATGGGCTACAGCCCCATCGCGTTGGAGAAAAACGCCATCGGTCTGGGAATCGCCGCCGAGGAATACGGCAGCACCTTTTTCAAGAATGGCGCTCGCCCCAGCGGCATCCTGACGCACCCGAACACCGTCAAGGACCCCAAGCGCCTGCGGGAAAGCTGGAACGCAGCCTATGGCGGCTCCGCCAACGGCTCGAAGGTCGCCATTCTCGAAGAGAACATGTCCTTCACGCCCATCTCGCTGCCGAACAACGAAGCGCAGTTCCTCGAAACACGCAAGTTCCAGGTGGAGGAAATCTGTCGAATCTTCCGTGTGCCGCCGCACCTGATCGGCGATCTGAGCCGAAGCACTTTCTCCAACATCGAGCATCAGTCCATTGACTTTGCGACGCATACCATCCGACCGTGGCTGGTGCGCATCGAGCAAGCTATGAACCGCGCCCTGTTCTCTGAAAATGAGAAGGGGCGCTTTTATGTGCAGTTCAACCTCGACGGCCTGATGCGCGGCGACTACAAATCCCGCATGGAGGGCTACGCCATCGCGCGGCAAAACGGCTGGATGAGCGCCAATGACATTCGGGCGCTGGAAAACCTGAACCCCATCCCGGACGAGGAAGGCGGCAATACCTATCTGTGCAACGGCAACCTCGTGCCGGTGGCACTTGCGGGTATTTCCATGGCCGCCGCCGCGGTGTCCGCGTTGGAAGATCAGCCTACCGAGGAGACCCAGCAGGAACAGCCTACACAGGAACAGCCGCCGCAGGAACCCCCGAAATCGAATAAACGGACAAGGAGGAATGGCCATTGAGGGAACTGAGCCTGAACGGCTACATCGATGAGGAGAGCTGGTTCGGCGATGAAATCACCCCGGACAGTCTGCATGAATTGCTCTATGGAAAGGACAATGCCGCCACGGACGATGTGCACATCCGTCTGAACAGCTATGGCGGGTCCTGCAACGCCGCCACGCGGATGTTTGACGATATTCGCGCATATCCCGGTAGCGTAAAAATCACCGTTTCCGGCACCGCGGCTTCCGCCGCGACGGTCCTTTGCATGGCGGCGGACCGGCTGGAGATGACGCCCGGCAGCCTGTTCATGATCCACGACCCCAGCACGGTAGCCTATGGAAACGAGCGCGATATGGACGAAGCGAAAGCCGTCCTGCGCGCCTGCAAAGAGAGTATTCTCAACATGTACGGTACCCGCATCCGCATTTCCCGGGATGACGCCGCGGACATGATGATGAAAACCTCGTGGATGGACGCCAATGAAGCCTTTGAAAAGGGCTTTGTGGACGGCGTGACGGAAACGCCCGCCAAGCTGCCCACGGACAGCGCGGGACACAAGGTATCCCTGGATACGGCAAAAGCCGGAGTTCAGGCCTGGTTCGATCGAAAGACCAGGCCTTTTTCTGTGCAGCGAACGCCCCAAAGCACATCGCAGCCCGCCTGTGCGGAGCAGTCCAGGGAACCTGCGCCCGCACCGGATAACCGCGTGCGGGTTTTCGCCACCGACACACGGCTGGAACATCTCAGATTTTAAGGAGGAGACTCGTATGAACCAGATTCTCACCATGCGCGAAAAGCGCGCTTCCCTGTGGGATGCCGCTAAGAAGTACCGCGACTCCCACATCGGCAACGACGGCACCATGTCCGCTGAGGACGCTGCTGTCTATGACCGCATGGTTGACGACGTCGACCGCATGAAAAAGGAGATTGACCGCCTGGAGCGCCAGGAGGCTATCGAGAACGAAATGAACCGCCCGACCGCCAGTCCCATCCTGACCCGCCCGGAAAACCCCATCACCGGAGAGGACAAGAAGGGCCGCGCGTCCGACAGCTACAAAAAGGCGTTCTGGCAGAACATGCGCAGCAAGAGCGTGTCCCACGAGGTGTTCAACGCGCTGCAGATCGGCACCGACAGCGAGGGCGGCTACCTCGTCCCGGACGAGTATGATCGCACACTGGTCGATACCTTGCAGGAAGAGAACATCTTCCGCAGGCTGGCGCACGTCATCTCTACGGAATCCGGCGATCGCAAGATCCCCGTGGTCGCGTCCAAGGGCACGGCCAGCTGGATCGACGAAGAAGCGGCGTATCCTGAAAGCGACGACAGCTTTGGGCAGGTTTCCATCGGCGCGCACAAGCTGGCGACCATGATCAAGATCAGCGAAGAGCTGCTGAACGACTCAGTGTTCGACATGCCTTCCTACATCGCCCGGGAATTCGCCCGCCGCATTGGCGCTGCCGAGGAAGAGGCCTTTTTCACCGGCGACGGCACAGGCAAGCCCCTGGGTGTCCTCGCGGCGACCGGCGGCGCGCAGACCGGCGTGACGACCGCCAGCGCAACCGCCATCACCATGGATGAGGTCATCGACTTGTTCTACTCTCTGCGTTCTCCCTACCGCAAGCGGGCCGTGTTCCTCGTGAACGACTCCACGGTCAAGGCAATCCGCAAGCTGAAGAACGGCAACGGCGATTACCTGTGGCAGCCCAGCGTAACGGTCGGATCGCCCGACATGCTGCTGGGCCGTCCGGTGTACACCTCCGCCTATATGCCCGCCATCGCCGCCGGGGCCAAGAGCATTCTGTTCGGCGATATGGGCTACTACTGGGTGGCCGACCGCGAAGGGCGTTCCTTCAAGCGACTGAACGAACTGTACGCCGCCACCGGGCAGGTGGGCTTCCTTGCCTCCGAGCGCGTGGACGGCAAGCTGATTCTGCCCGAAGCCGTCAAGGTCCTCGCGCAGAAGTCCGCCTGATGAGGAGGGATTGTCATGGACAGCATCACCCGTAATTACCATGCCCATGGCGGCAACGAATGGGTTATCGGCGGGAAGTTGACCTTCCTGCCCGGGGCCACCGTCGAAGGAGCCGAAGGACTGTTTGACTTGCCGAACGCCGCGGAGTCGGTGCGGCTGGAGGCGCTTGCGGACAGCGAAGCAAGCACCGTGGCCGCGCTGCGGGAGGATTTCAACCGTCTGCTCGCCGCGCTGCGAGCGTCCGGCCTGATGGCTTCCGAATGAGGTGACGCCCATGATCGTCACCGTCGATGAGGCCAAGGCGCACCTGCGCATTGAGGATGACGATGAGGGCGTCTATCTGGAAAGTCTGATCACGCGGGCGCAGGCCGTCGCGGAGGACTTCTGCCGCACAGCGTTCGCGGAATTCGTGCCCGAACCTGTGCGGCTTGCCGTGCTTCTCTTCGTCAGTTACTACTACGAAAACCGCGACAGCCCCGACCGAACCGCCTACGGAACCATGCGCATGGCGTTTGAGAACCTGCTTTATCCCTACCGCGACCCCGACAAGATGTTCTGATTCGGCCATCGAACGGCGCAAGGCCGTCCGCTGGCTACGCACTGCAAACCCGCGGAATTGCTCGTGCTATTCGGGGCTAAAGCCCCTCACTCAACAGGAGGTGAGACACTTTGCGCGGTTATAAATCCTTCGACGGGACGCCGCATCCCGGCGACCTCCGTCACCGTGTGCAGATCGGCTACACGGAAAACACCATCACGGAAAACGGGTATCCCGAACCCCGGGACGTCATCCTCTGCAAGGTGTGGGCCTCCGCGATCGACGCTGGCAACCAGCATTATCGCTCCGCGGATGCGATGAACACCGAGCAGGTCATCAACTTCACCATTCGATACCGCCCGGACGTCAAGCCGGGCATGTGGGTTCTGTTTGGCGGTGAAAAGTGGGAAATCTCCACGCTGGGCGAATACGCCTTCACCAAGGCCTATCTCGGCCTGAAGGCGTCCGTAGCAAAGGGCGTGAGCGGATGAAGCAGGTACAAAGTGCGCTCAGGGACATCGGCATTCCCGTGTACGCGGGCGTCTGGCGGGCGACGTCCTCCGCCCAGAATCCTCCGCCACAGTATGTGGTGTACTCCACCACGACCACGGAAGCCGCCCATGAGGACGATCATCCCACGCTCTATCGCACCTATGTGTACTTGAATCTCTGGTCGCGCACTGACCCGACCGAGATGCGTCGCAAAATCCGTGAGGCCATGTACGCCGCGGGCTTTGGCATGGTGGAAGAATCGGACAAGGGCTACAATCAGCCCGCATACGATACCGCGACCAGCCAGTTCACCGTGCAGTGGACGTGGTGTCTGAGGGGGCTGGTCTGATGCCCGTCAACACAGAGGGCTTTGCCGAACTGGTGGGTCAGATCGAAAAAATGGCGCATCGGTTGAACACCGATGAAGAAGGTGCGCCCACGGCCAAGCGCATTCTGCAGGCCGCGGCGCAACCCATCCACCAGCAGATGAAGGCCAACGCCAGCCACGATCCCAAAATCATCACCGGCAAGCTGCACGGAGCCATCAACATTGGCAAGGTCAAGCGCCGCCGCAATGGCGGCCAAAACATCACCATTGGCGTGCACCGCAAGGACTGGGACGACCCCGAATATGTGCCCGCCTATGTGGAATATGGGCATGGTGGCCCAGCGCCCGCGCCCGCACATCCCTATATCCGCCCCGCGTATGACACCCGGCAGAATGAAGCCTACGGAATCATCCGGGACGGATTGCTCAACGAAATCATAAAGTGAGGTTTTTGCCATGGCAGCTACTGCTTCTCCGACTGTATCCTCGACCATTGGTCTGAAAAACGTGGTCATCGCGCCGCTGACGGTGGACACCGAAACGGAGTGCACCTACGGCACGGTGCAGGCGGTCGCTGGCGCGATCGAAGCGACCATCACCCCTGAAAACGCCGACCCGGACGTTCAATACGCGGATGACATCGAGTTTGACGTCCTGTATCCCGATCCCAAGCTGAGCTTTTCCCTGAAGCTGGCGGACATTCCGCTGACCATTCAGGAAATGCTGCTGGGCAACGCCGTCGACGACAACGGCGTTCTGGTGCGGACCGCCACCGATAAGCCGCCCTATTTCGCCGTCGGCTTCAAGAGTGAAAAGAGCAACGGCAAGTACCGGTTCGTGTGGCTGTACAAGGTGCGCGCCAAGCCCGTCACCGAAACCTACCAGACCAAGGAAGGCGATACCATTACTCGCCAGACCGGCAGCGTCGAATGCACCGCCATCAAGCGCACCCACGACGGGCGCTATCAGGCGGTGGCGGACGAAGGCGAGAACGGCTTCGACGAGACGCAATCCGCCACGTTCCTCGACTCGGTGTACGAGCCGACTTTCACGGAAACCTAATAACGCTTGCGGCGCTCACGGGATTATGCCCGTGGGCGCTGTGTTTTTGGAGGTCTCATGGCACTTGAATCTTTAAAGCGAAACGGACACAACCTCGACCTTGGTGCGTTCGAGCGGGCGGGTCCTTATGGCGTTCCCTGTCTCCAGCCAGAACACCTGGACGAGCGCCTGCATTGGACGCGCTTCAATCACGCGCTGAAAGAAAAGGCACGCGAAAAACTGGGCGTGCACTTTTTCATTGACGACTACCTGTTCCAGCGCGTCTGGAACGACCCGGCCCGGTATGCCATGTTCCTTCGCGCCTTCAAGGCGGTCATGACACCGGACTTTTCCCTGTTCTCCGATTATCCCCGCGCGGTGCAGATCTACAACCACTGGCGCAAGCATCAGCTGGGCGCGTACTGGCAGCGGCTGGGAATCAGGGTCATCCCGTCCATCAGTTGGGCGGACAGAGACAGTTTCGCGTGGTGTTTTGACGGGGAACCGGCGGGCGGCACTGTGGCGGTATCCTCCGTGGGCGCGATGAAAAACCGGGATGCCCGCGGGCTGTTCATCGAGGGCTATCGGGAAATGATGGCCCGGCTTGAACCCGAAAAGGTCATTTTCTTTGGGGACGTTCCGGATGAATGCTCCGGCAACATTGAGCACCACGCGCCCTACTATGAAACCTTCACAAAAGAGCTTGCTTTCCTTACCAGAGAGAGGTAATGTGAATGGGAGGACGAGGCGGACGGTCGCACGGTGGCGGCAGTCGGACGGCCCCACAGTCATCCCGGTACGACGCGGTGGAACGCCTTGCCCGTCAGATGGGTATCTACCTGAACGTGGGCTCCCTGCAGCGTGGCAACATCAACCCGATCTACGTGAACGAAACCCTGAACAGCATCCAGTACATCTACACGCACTTTCCGATTATGACGGGACGCGTTCAGTACATTGACGCTGAGACGGGAAGTTCGCGGGCCTACGCGTCGGCTGGCGGCGACGGCGGCCTGCACATGGGCCTTTATGGCCGCCTGAGCGAGCGGGATCTGCAGCGGCAATGGGAATGGGACGTCAGATCGGGCTTTCACCCACAGGGAACAAAGCCGTCCGGCATCTTTATACATGAGATGGGCCATCAGATTGAAGCCTATCTGAACGCCCGGAATTACGGCAACGCTTGGAGCTGGGGAAAGACCTCATCGGAGATCGTCTTGCGGGCCGCAAGGAAAATAGACCCGACGATCACCGGGCTGCGTGACCCCAAGGTCTATGCGCTGGCGTCCGACATCTCGCGCTATGCCGTGAGCAGGGGTAGCCACGGTCAGTATCCGTGGCAGGTCTGGGAAACGCTGGCTGAGGCCGTGCAGGATTTCAGCAGCAACGACATGAACGCAAAACCCCTTTCCATCGCCATATGGGAAGAATTGAAACGGAGGGCTCGCAGATGAGCAAAGTTGGCATCAACGATCCGCTGCTTTTGGAGCGGCAGGAACAGGAAAACGCAATGTACCATCGCATCATGCAGGACGGCAGGCTGGACCGGAACGGTTATCTGATTGAGCCGCCCGCGGATATGACGCCTGAGGAGGAAGCCTACTATCATCGCCTGCTCAGGGAGCGCGGTGGGAAGATCCAGTACACGGTGTGAGGAGGGCCTTATGATTACCTGTACCCTTGGAACACAGAAATATACGGTTGACTTCGTAAGCGGCAGAGCCCTTCGTGAGATGGGGCCTGCCGCTAAAATGTATGCCCGGATCGTCGCGCTATCCAACGCGGCGGTCAAGGGCGAGGCGCTTCCCGAAGGAGGCGACCTGAATATCGCGGAAGCGATGGACGTCATGATCCGCTGGTTCTGTATTCTCTTTGGCAACCAGTTCACGCCGGACAATGTGCTGGATGGCTATCCGGTGGATCGTCTGATGCACGACATTGCGCTGGCGCTCATGGCTGTTCAGACGCAGACCACGGAGATTCTGGACGAGTTCCCTACGAAAGCAGCGCGGGCAGCGGCAACGGCTCCTCAGAGCCCGGCGGCAACCTGACGCTGCCGGACTTTATATACAGCACCTATAACGCCCTGCTGGAAGGCGGGTGGCGCATGGCCGAGATAGATCAGACTGATCTGCTCGGCTTTTTGCGTGTTCGGGCGTGGAACGCGCGCCAAAACAAAAAGAAGTCCGAGCCGAAGCCCGGATTCATTGACACGGTGTGGCCCGGCGTCAGACCCGGATAAAGGAAGTGAACCCTCATGGCTGAATCCCTGCGCGACCTCGTCGTGTCGCTTTCCCTGAATACCGAAAACTTCACCCGCAACATCAAGTCGGTGGGTAAGCAGATCCAGGAAGCGGAGTCCTATTTCAAGCTCGCCGCCGCCGGAGTGGACAGCTTTGAGAACACCACCGAAGGGCTGACCGCCCGGCTTTCCATGCTGGAACGCAGGCTTTCCCTCCAGAAGGACGTCGTCACCCAGTATGAGCGGGCGCTGGCACAGGCCACGTCCAAACTGACAGAGTGCTACAACCGGCAAACCGATTACGCGCAGCGGCTGGAGCAGGCGCGTCAGCGCCAAACCGCCCTGAGCACAGAGGTGCAGAGCGCGTCCAGCGCATATGAGCGTTACCGGGACAGCCTGGGCGAAAGCGACTCCGCGACCATCGCCGCCAAGGCGAACATGGAAGCGGCGCAGCAGGAATATGAAGCCGCCTGCAACGAGGTCAAGCAGCTTGCCGGGCAGCAGGACGCACTGCGCAAGGCCACCCAGAACGCGGCGGACGCGGTTTCCACACAGCAGACGCACCTGAATAAAGCGCAGGCGTCCGTTCGGGAAACCGAGCGTGCCATTCGGGGATGCAACAACGCCCTTCGCCTGTCCCAGACCAACTGGCAGGCCGCTGGGGACAGAATGAAGGCTGTCGACGCGGCGGTCACTTCTCTAGGCAAGCAGATGCAGCTGGCCCAAAGCCGGTTCAGACTGGCCTCCGCAGGCATCAAGGACGTGAATACCAACGCCGGTGCCCTGTCCGCGAAGCTGGTCATGCTAAATGAAAAGCTGGTTCTCGGACAGCGGACGGCTGCCCAATACGCGGAAAAGCTGCAAGCTGCCCGGGAACAGCTGGTAGCCGCGCAGGCAGCCAACGATCCCGAGAAAATTCGGGCAGCCACAGACGCGATCACGGACGCGGAAACCGCTCTGACCAACGCGCAAGCTTCGGTCCGGGAAACTGAAGCCGCCATCCGGGAAACCAACCGGCAGCTGGATACCGCCCGGTCGCTGTGGACAGCGGCGGGCAAGTCCCTGTCAGATTTCTCCGTTCACTGCGAATCGGTCAGCAAAACCACCGGAGCCATCGGGCGCACCCTCAGCGCAATGGTCACCGCACCGGTCATGGCACTGGGCGCGACGGCAATCAAGTCCAGCATCGAATTCGAATCCGCTTTCACTGGGGTGCGCAAGACCGTGGACGCCAGCGAAGCCGAATTCTCCCGGCTGGAAGACACGGTGAAGCGCATGTCCACGGAAATTGCCACGGACACCACCGAAATCGCCAACGTCATGGCGACCGCCGGTCAGCTAGGCATCCGCAATGATGCGCTGGAGGACTTTACCCGCGTCATGATCGACCTGGGCAACAGCACCGACATCGTATCGGAGGAAGCAGGTTCCACGCTGGCAAAGTTCGCCAACATCATGGACATGGATCAGAGTCTGTTCCAGAACCTCGGCTCCACGCTGGTGGACCTGGGCAACAATTTTGCCACCACCGAATCCGCCATCATGGAAATGGCCCTGCGCCTGGCTGGTGCCGGAAAACAGGTGGGCCTTTCCGAAGCGCAGATCCTCGGGTTTGCGACGGCCCTTTCCGCTGTCGGCATCGAAGCACAGATGGGCGGCTCGGCGCTGTCCAAGGCGCTGGTCAAAATGGAGGTGGCTGCTGCCACTGGCGGTGAGGCGCTCACGGATTTCGCTACCATCTGCGGCATGACCGAGGAACAGTTTGTACAGATCTGGAATGCCGATCCCGCCGTCGTCTTTCAGGCGTTTATCCAGAACCTGGCCCGTATGGACGAGGAAGGAATCAGCGCCATCGCGGTACTCAACGACATCGGCATCGCGGAGGTTCGCCTGCGCGACACTCTGCTGCGCTCCGTCAACGCGACAGAGCTTTTTTCCGCCACGCAGGAAACCGCCAACCGCGCATGGGAAGAAAACACAGCCCTCGCCGAGGAGGCGGGCAAGCGCTACGCCACGACGCAGAGCAGGCTCATCAACCTTAAAAACAAATCCGTCCTGTTCGCACAGCAGCTGGGCGACGATCTCAACCCCACGATCCACAGCCTGATCGACGGCGTGGATGAATTGATGGACCGCTTCATGGCACTGGATGAATCCCAGCGCAAGCAGATCATTCAGACGGTCGCCTTCGCGGCTTCCATCGGCCCGGCCTTTCTGGCTGTTTCCAAGCTGACGAAGGGGCTGTCGGCGTTTACCGGCAGCATCGGCAAGTTTGCCACAGCGGTCGGCAAGGCCGGAGGCGGCTTTGGCGGTTTTATTTCCGTCCTTGCCAAGTCCCCGGCGGTCTGGCTGGCCGTTGCCGCGGCGGTCGTGGCGGGCACGG
>ERZ827088.4534-NODE-4534-length-11451-cov-3.962882_pt1 | contig 11451 bp, 7 predicted proteins | sample MGYA00519922_ERZ827088 | MGnify/ENA primary metagenome ERZ827088 (study PRJEB31778, sample SAMEA3449254) | human gut metagenome | biome: human gut; feature: human-associated habitat; material: faeces | place: United Kingdom | collected 2010/2012 ... | reverse complement strand
CCGGTTACACATACCACATTCTCCAGACTTCCTGCTTCGGCATCCGCCGGAATCTCATAGGTATATTTCAATGTTACCTGCGCTCCCGCAACAAGTTCTTTGACGGTTACTGTTCCATCTTCATTCAGACTGATATTACTGTCCTCCTGAACCTGAAACGCTCCATCTAAGCTGTCTTTTACAACAACGTTCTGAATCGGCTGCTCTGTTGGATTCACAACTACCATCTCATACACTGCCGTTTCGCCTGGATGATACATCCGTTTCTGAGCTGTTTTCAAAATCTGAATCTCACCGCCCTTAACCAGCACTTTCTCTGCATCGGTATCAGACGGCTCCACATAGGATGACGGATCGACCAATATCTCCTGTCCCGCTTCATTCTTGCCCGGCTCCGGCACTACCGGAGCACCCTTGACAACAACGATATTATCAATTCGACTTCCAGCGACCGCATCCTCCGGCACCTGATAATCATAGGAAATCTCCTGAAATTCACCTACTGCCAAATAGTCGATAGTCTCAATCACACCACCTGCCATTGAATCTCTAACCGGGATATCTTTCAGATCTACGTCACCAGTATTCGTAATCAAAATATGATACTGAACTGTCTCGCCCGGTTCATATACGGATTTTTCTGCATTTTTTGTCACCTTGATATCCGGGTGATAAATTACTGTCTTCGGCTTAGGCGTCTGGTTCGGATTCTCCGGCTCCTGTACTTCCTGCTTCGCATTCTCAAAATCAACTTCCATGGATACCATCGGTTCAGGACGCCCACTCTGCTCCGGCTCTACGAGAGATAACTGCTGCGTACAGTCGTTCTGATCTCGATAGTAGCCTGTCGGGGCCTTAACCTCGACCACTTCATACTCGCCAAGTGGCAGTCCTGTCACCTGTGCCTTGCCGTCAGAATCTGTCCGAATCACATATTTCACGGCTGTTCCATCCGGAAGGCTTCTCTGTACTCTATCCTCGTGCTCCTGATAGAACTTCTGCACCTCGGCTTCTGCTGCATTCTCATCCGGCACAATGCCAATATAAGAAGACACGTCAACTAGCTCACCCGTAGGCACATCTACCGTATAGTGTTTCATTACATTGCCTTTCAGTATGCCATACTGTTCCAACACATCTGCACCTTTAGCAAACAAAGTTCCAGTATAGCCATCCGGGTAAACAATGTCTTCTTTTGCCAGCAGCGCGTACTCTGCGCCGGGCAGACCCTTGATCTCATAAATCGGCTTATTTGCCACATTTCCGTTTTCATCGGTTCCTTTTTCTGTAGCAGTCGGCACCTGTCCCGTTTTCTCAATGACTACATTGCCTGTAATCGGCTTATTAAAGACACTAACTACCTGTAACTTATTTTCATCCTGAACTGTAAAAGTAATCTTATCGCTCACCTGGCCTGACAGATAATTTTTATCCAGCTCTACCGCATCTGGCTTCGCAGTTGTATATCCATCTTTGATATACAGGTCGTAGTGATATCCTCGTGGGCTCACCAACTCCTGCAGCGTATAGGTCTTTCCAATCTCCAGACCACGGATAACCTCATTATTGTTATGCGCCGTCAGGACTGTCGTAAAGGAATTACCGTCCTCATCTACAAGCTGCAGCGTAACCCCATCCAGCTCTTCTTCCGTGAAATAGTCCATCACATTAAGCTGAACCTGTGCCGGATAATTCTTGAAGCCCTCTGAAATCTCAATCACTTCTCTCTGGTCGTCCCGGTAAGAGGCGTCTACTTCGATCCGTTCTTTTGTTGTGGTATACCCCATCGGAGCTTTCAATTCTTTTAAATAATACTGTCCCAGAGGTAAATCCGGTGAAAAGACTGCTTTCTGCACTTCACCAGTTTCATCAACTGTAGTCTCTGCTGTCGCAATCAACGTTCCCTTCTTTACGACTGTCTTACCCTTCCAGTTCTGCATATCTTCCGCCGCATACAGGCCGAATACTGCACCGGTCAGCGGCTCATTCTGCTCCGCATCCAGCTTTTCAACCTCTATCTGCACTTTCTGACGCGGATTTTCATAGTTGCTATCCCGATAAATAACCGGAACTTCCTGTCCTGCATAGGAAATCTCCACCTCTCTGGACTTTGCGTTTTCTGTGCCCAGCGAAAATCCTTCTCCTGCTTTAGTCTGGGTTATCGTATATTTACCAAGCGGCAGCCCTTTGGCAATCTTTGTACCTTCCCAATCCTCCTGACCGGTCCAGGTCTGTCCGCCTGCATTGGTCGTAAGTGTTGTTACCAGCTCGCCCTCCGAAAACAGCTTTACGGCATTAGCCCCACCTTCCGGACTATAAATATCCTCCGCAGCCCGGATTTCAAACTGTGCTCCTTCAATCGGCTTCAACTCATAGGAGAAGCTATAGTCTTTGTATTCACTCAGCTCTTTCTCTGTCAATCCGTCCTCGTCCGGCGTGTCTAACCCAATCAGGCCTTTTACATAGCCAAAGAAGTGGTTCACTGCTTCTCCCAGTCTGTCCAGAATGGTACTGCCATCCTGCTTTGCAGATACCAGCTTTTCGCCCTCGGCATAAATGGAAATCTTTCCGATAGCCGGTGTATTCTTCTGTACTGCCGTAATTACGAAAGCAGCTACCTCACTATCGTAAGACGCTTCCTGCGAAGAGACTACGATTTTGACGCTATTACTGTCTGCCTTGTCCCAAGCCCCATCTGCTTCACTTTCATAGAAGGTATGGTTTCCTGTTGCTACAGAATCTTTTTTAGCGATCACTCCCTCATATCCCTGCAGTACATAGCCTTCCGGTGCTGTTACCTCTTCCAGTGTATAAGTTCCCACCGGAAGCGCTGCCGGTGTATCCACATAGACGTTACCCGTGGCCTCAGCCTGTGTAATCTTTCGTGTCATATAAGGATTATCCTTTGTTCCGACCATTTCACCCTGACTGGACTGTACGACCAAATCACCGTACTTGCTCTTGTAAGCTCGTTTCTGAGCAGAAGTCCATTCTGCGCTGCAATAATCAAACCAAGAACCCTCTGTATCGTGAATCACATAGCCTGCTCCGGGCTTCAATACCATTTTGTGACTATTGGCATCCTGTTTCCGAATCCGAATCAGGGACGTAATCGGCTTATCCACGGCAATCACCAAGTCATCCAGCGGCTGCCCTTGGCCGTCGCCTTTCATCTCGCCATCTTCGTCATCACCAGTTACATTGAGCACAAACGGTCTGGTTGCAATATGATCCTCCGGCGTTGTCGTCTCTACCACCAGATACCGGCCATAGGGCAGCTCCGGTGTCGTCACCACACCACGGCTATCGCTGATCAGCTCCGCCACCAGATAGGCATGGTTGCCATCTGCCTGGTATGCCATGCCGTCCGCATAGGTTACGGATTTTGCAAGCCGTCCATTCGCAACATCTTCACTGCCTGCGTCTGCGTACACGGTAGCCGGTCTCTGTTGGCGCATAGCGTCAAAATCCAGTGTGGTCGGATTTCGGAAGTCATCTATAATAGCTTGGGGCAACTCCGCGTCAGACAGTGCTGCGTATTTACCATCTGCCAGCTCTGACACCAGATATACTGAGAACTTCGCGCCTGCTACCGCCTCAAAGGAACTCTGCTTATCTGTTCCGCTGATTTTATAGAAGCTCAACGCCTGCTTTTTTACCTGCTCTGTTACTGTATTTTTCCCGGCAGTTGTAGCTTTCAGCTCCGCCTTGAAAATACCGTCTGTCTGCTCATCCAACTCCAGCGCACATGCATTAACCGGATATTTGGTACTATCAAGCAAATATCCTTCGGAAGCCTTGATTTCCTGCACATACCACAGATCGCCAACAACAAAGACTCCTTCAAAATCAAACTTTCCATCTATATCCGTAGTTGCCTGTGCCACCAGCTTGTCACCATCGTACAGCCCATAAACTGCTCCGGCCAGTGTTGCATCACCCTGGCTTATGCCTGCAGAAAGGGCTTCTTCATCCTCTTTCAATAAAGAATCATCCGGCTCTACTTTTCCGGAAAAGCTCCATTTTTTCAGCTTATTTTCAAAAGACACTTCAGAAGTATTTCCTGTGTGGGCTGTGTCGTTATAAGTCACGGCCACCTTCTGACTATCCGGAATAACATACTGATATAGTTCCTGGGTGGCCTGCTCCTTGCAATCTGCATCCGCCGGAACTGCTGAAGCCTTAACTTCCTGCACCTCATAAGTTCCGACCGGCAAGTTCTTAAATATCAATTTTCCCTGAGTGTCTGTCACCCCGTATTTTAAAACCGGGATACCTGAATCAGAAGTACCACTAATTCGATAAGCAAAACCTACAAGTTTATCATTATAATGATATTCTGCCTCTGCCGCTGCATTGTAAGCATCCTCTGGCGCTGTCTCAATTTTCTTTGTCAGCTCCACATTTCCTGTCTTATAGATATTATTCACAGAATAGAGACTTGTCTGGTTCGGCTCTACATTCACTGTACCAGACGCCGGTACATCCCAGTAAGATGCTGTCCCGTTTTCGGTTACTGTATAAGTTCCCATCGGTACGCGCGTGAAAGATGCAACGCCAGACGTATTTGTCATAACTGTCTGATTAATAGTATCGCCATAAGCCGAGGTTCCGGTCAGTGTCATGGTAAATCCGGCCAGTGAAGTCGCATAGCCACTTGGATTGGTGATACTTTTCACTACATTCAGATCACCATAACCTTTCAGTAGCTTTCCATCTACGCCTACACTGGATAGTTCAATGGAATAATACTCGCAGCCGTGGTAACTCACGCGAAAAGGTGCTGACGGTTCCGCATGAAATGCCACTCCCACGCTCATGCTGTAGTCCGTCCGGTCATCATCGACTGTTCCTGTAACATACTGCCCCTTCCAACGCATAGTAGTGTTATCTGACGTATAGTAACCTCTTGCTCCCGTCTTACCACAGATACCCTCGCCTCTGTCCAGGTCATGGGCAAACAGATATCCATCTACTGTCAGCTCCTCGTTGGTTCCGGCCCGGAAGAAATGATACTCCATTTCCACGGTAAAGTCCTGTGGCTCATACCCACACCATGCTGGTGAACCAATGGAAATCAAATCCCGTCCGAAGCTCGTCGCCACAAAGGCATCTCCAGCTGACAGCCAATAATACACCAGTACATCCGCTTTTACATGCTGACCATCCACATAGCAACTACCGGATTCGGGATATTTAATCCACACATTGTTGTCCTTGGAATAATTGGTCGCATATCTGCCGTCTATCCAGCCAGGGCCGTATACCGCAGTGCTTTTCCGTCCCTGGTAAATGATGCCAGCCCCGTACTCCGGGGGGATACTATAAATATCGCCTGTATTCGCAAGAGAGACAGGATCAACATAGCTTGCAAAAAAAGCTCCTGCTGCCTCCAGCTTTCTCATCTCCACCTGTTCCTGCTGCTCTTCGTCCAGGGATTCATACAAGTCACAAATCTCGGTAAACGTATCATAAAGTGCTGTCAGTTCATCCTTATCCATCCACCACAGCTCTGGCTCTGCTGGGAATGTATCCACCATTTCTTTCAGCCGCTCCAGTTTTTCTTCATCCGTTTCCTGAAATTCCGTTTTGGAAATCTCCGTAGTTTCCTCTGCTTTTTCCGTTTCTCCTACTCCTGCCACTTTCTCACTTTCCAGCTCTATCGGCGTTTCTTTTTCGGATTCTTCTGTGGAAATAGTATCATTGGTCGTTTCCGCTTTTTCTGAATCACCGTGTGCTCCCTGCTCTTCGTCAGCTATAGACATATCTGACGCTTCTATCTGCTTCTCTCCTCCGGAAGCATAAGCTATCGAAGGAAATGCACTTGCCAACAAGTTCACACACATCACAATCGCCAAAAGCAAAGTAATGATTCTTTTAAAATCCATTTTCTTCCTCCCTTCGTAATCACCTAAACTTTTTCACTTATACCTGTCCTCTCACTTCTCCATCTGACCACTCACCTCTTTCCACAAGATTTTCCTATTCACCTAACGCTCCTTTCCCCGCTGGTCCTGTAATCATTGTAGATTTATGAGGATTTCAATTTTATACCGCAATCCACGCATTTCTACGTGTCCGCCACGCACCCTATTTCAGTTCATAAAAAAGGAACAGACCCATTCTGATCTGTTCCCTGTCATCTTCTTACTATATCTCATCCTACTTTTTCTAATATCTCCACCTTTTCGAGACTATCCAGCATCTCTTGAAGCATACTTCTGACCAGCATTTTCTTCATCTGGGGCAGTCTTCCGATTCGTTCCTCCATGTCCGAAAGCTCCGTCCCGTTTTCTCCCCTCGTCCTGCTCTCTCCAAATAATAAATAGTCCACCGACGTTCCCAGTGTTTCCGCCATATCCATCAGGATATCCACACTGGTTCCTCTGTATCCCCTCTCAATATCCGCTACCGACCTCCAGGACAGAGCTATCTTTTCCGCAAATGTCTCCTGTGTATATCCACGTATTTTCCTTAATTCTGCAATTCTCCGGCCGCTCTTTTTGTAATCGTACATACTTCCTCCTCTCCGGGTAAAACCGATTGGAAGAAACTTGTTTTTTTCTGTAATAAATGAAACGCAGAGAACACCCAGTCCTTTCCTACCGGTTGTCCCCTGCGTCTCTGGTGCTTCATTGTCTTTCCATCCGACAATAGCCCTTATCAGGTGGGCCCTATTCACTTACTTTAAATCTTCCAGACATCATCCACTGCCTGACTGCGAATCATCGCTTCTGTCATACCTCGCAAAGCCATAACTCTCTTGCATCTACAGCACTTGATTTCCAGTTCCACACTGCCTGCCAAATAGTCAAACATGTGCTGATTGCATTTTCTACAACGAATCTCAATCCTGCTTCTTTTATCTTTTGTTCCTGTCAATCTTATTCACTCCCGACTATACAAAATCCATCCATTTTGTACCTGCCAAGGAAAGGGAAATCACCTTTGCAAGTGGTATCTGCCAGAAGTTCCGGCGCATAGTTTTCTCTATGCTCTGGCAGATAAATTTAAGCTGATCTGTACCCGTCTTTCTCTTCTCGCTCCTTTCAAAATTCGAATGTATGTTCGTTTTTTCTTATTATACTTCCTACAGAACGTGATTACAAGCCCTATTTTAACGATTTTCTATTTTTTATCCAATCTCCCAGATTCCAGATACTCCGCTAACTCCTCCCTGCTCCTTGTGATATACTCATACGTCACATACAGCGGCGCAATCCGCTCTACCAGCCCTTTTACGCCTGCCGCCGTAAAGGGTTCATGCTTATCGATCCGGAAAATGTGCTCATAAACCTTACAGAACCGCTCCGTTGGATCCTCCGGAAGCTCATGGGGCGTCTGAAGCCATTCCTTCACATAGTTTCCTGTCAGGGACTGCTGGAGATGTAAGCCTTTGATATAGGGAATCATATCTTTCTGCCGGTCCAGCATCCGATGCAGGGCCTCCACCGCTTCCTCCTGGGTCTGCAAATCCAGATCCGTATGGAGGTAATGCCCGGTATCCAGCATAAAGCCCTTTTTCCCATAATGCACCTGGCTAATCAATGCCCGGGTGTCCTCCGGCTCCAAAAAGGTCAGGCCTGGCCACCAGAGATTTTCCATAAGGAACCAGAAGGAATACTCCTGACCGTCCAAAAGCTCATTGATAAAAGCAGCCGCTGCGTCCACCACTTCCCGGTCTGTATGCTTTCTCTCATAAGTAAAGCCTTCCTTGTCATCCACCTGTACCACATGAAAGACCACATACTCCGCACCTACACGCATGGCATAATCCAGATCCTTCCGGTAGTGCCGGATCAGCTCCTTCCTGTCCTGGTTTACCCAGTCCCCGACACAGCAGCAATGGATTCCGGTCACCATTCCCGGTACGATCAGCGGACACTTTTTCGGCGACAGATAGATATCCGGAGCTTCCGCTGTAGAATATGGCAGGGGCATAAGCTCCAGCCCATCACAGCCATGTTCTGTATAAAATCTGTGCAAGTCCTCCGCCGATGTAAAACGAATCACATCGTCATAGGAGGTCGTAAAATTCATCTGAAATTTCATCGTCTATTTTTCCTCAATATATATTCGATATCCAGTATTTCGTACTAGTATAGCACATCTGATAAATCATTTTTTCTTTTACATGTTGATATTATTCTGAAAAATGTATATACTATAAGTAGGAATTTCCCTACTTTTCATGTTTTTCAGGAGGTGACATTATGACTTCAAACACTTTTATCGACAATGCAAAAGTTATGGCAAAGGGACAAATCACAATTCCAAAGGACGTCCGTGAAATTCTTGGAATTTCCAATGGGGATCGCGTTACCTTTGTTGTAGAAAATGGTAATGTTCGACTTATTAACTCTGCTGTATATGCCATGCAGATACTCCAGTCTAAGATGGTCGATGAGGCTGAGGCTTCCGGCCTTACATCAGATGATGCAGTTATGGATTTAGTGAAAGAAATCCGTGCAGAAAGTGAGGCATAATGAAAGTTCTGATTGACAGTAACATTCTCATATCAGCAGCTTTAAATAGCAATGGCACACCTTACCAGGCTTACTTAAAAGCAGTTACTTTTCCTAACCATGGTCTTATATGTGAACAGAATATCGACGAATTACGGCGTATTTTTAATCGTAAATTTCCAAATCGTATAGCAGCGTTAGAACAATTTCTTTCCATCGCTTTAATGACCTTGGAACTTGTTCCTACTCCTATAGAGGAATACCATGCAGAGAATAAAATTCGCGATGTCAAGGATCGTCCTATTCTTCGTGCTGCTATTCACGCTAATGCAGATGTTCTTCTTACCGGAGATAAAGATTTTCTTGAATCAGGGCTTCATACTCCTAAAATTATGACTGCATCTGATTTTCTTACAGAGCTGTAATAAAATAGCACTGTAATATCTTACATCATTGTTCAAGCCCCGTGTACATTTCACTGCCGTACACGGGGCTCATTTTCCTTACAGATACTCCACCCGGATCCCGGCTGCCTTACAGTATTCCTCTACCTTTGACCCCGGATAGCATCGGATTGCCGTATTCCCATTTACAATCCGCTCTCCGAGCACTTCCGGATCATGCCGGATTTCTACTGCCTGAAGGCGGATGCAGCTGCGGAAAGCCCCGTTTTCAATGCTTTTCACGCTTTCCGGCAGTACCACTTCCCTGAGATAGTGATTCTTGCTGAAAGCATCCTCTCCTATATAGCAGAGCTTATCCGGCAGATGGAGTTTCCGGATATTGCATCCGGAAAAAGCTTTTTTCCCAATCGTTACCAGTTCCTTCGGGAAGCGGAACTCCTGAAGCTTCTTACATTTGCAGAAAGCCCAGTCTCCTATCTTCCGGATACTGTCAGGGATTTCTATGTGTTCCAGCTTCTTGCATCCCTGAAACGCATTCGCATCTATAAAAATCAGTTGGCTTTCCTTTATAAAATGAATGTTTTTCAGTTCCACATCGCTTTGGAACACCGCTTCCGGCAGTCTTCTGAGGCTGGAAGGGATATAGACCTCCTGAAGCGTTGGACATTCTGCAAAGCAGCCCTTTCCCAGCTTTTCCAGGGTTCCCGGCAGGGATACCCGTTTTAATGCACTGCAGCCATAAAATGCACGCTCCCCGATACAGGTCACGATCTTCGGTACCTCTAACCGTTCGATCCTCTGATTTTCCCGGAAAGCCTCCTCACCTATCCTTGTAAAATGCCTCGGAATACAAAGAACCGTGCGTTCACAAAAGGCTTCCCCTTTTATTCTTGTCAGGCTTTCCGTCACAGCCCGGTTCTCTCTCTTTTCCACATCCATGTTTTCTCTGTCATTTTTCTCCATCTTCGATATACTCCGTTGTAAAACCTGATTCCTGGCAATAGGCGTCTACCTTTGACCCCCGGTAGCACCGTATCCGCGCTGCCTTATTGATGATCCACTCCCCGATATACTCCGGATCATGCCGGATCTCCAACACCTGCAGACGGCTGCAGCCGTGGAAAACTCACTTCTCGATACGCCGGATATGGGTTGGCAGGCGCACTTCTGTCAGGTACATACACTTGAAAAACGCCCGTTCTTCCAATACCTCCAGGGACTCCGGAAGTTCCAGCTCCTCGATACCACAGAAATAGAAAGCGTCCTTCCCGATACGCTTCAGGCCTTCCTGGAACCGCACCTTCTTCAGTGCCTTACAGCGGTAGAACGCCCGGTCGCCGATATAGGTAAGCTTGGGCGGCAGCAGAATCCGCTCCAATGAAATACATTCGTAAAAGGCATTCTTTTTGATCCGCTCCGTCCGGTTATCTTTTGTAAATAATACCTTCTGGAGCCGCCGATCTTCCTTAAATAAATCCTCCGAGATACACTCCAGACTGTTTGGGATATACGCCACCCTAAGAGCCGGACATTCTGCAAAGCATCCGCTTCCAATCCGCCAGATACTGTGTGGCAGCGCCACTTCCCTCAACAGCTTGCTATGGCGGAAAGCATCCGCACCGATTTCCAGCATCCCGTTTGGAAGCATCAGTGTTTCCATCTTGATATTGCTTTTAAAGGCCTCCACGCCAATCTTTCTATAATATACCGGAACCTTCACCGTTTCCTCTTTCATGTAGCTGGCCGCGCTTTTCCGGGTCAGTACCTTCCAGACCGACTGCTGTTCCTGTTTTGTAGTTCCATAATCACTCATCAATCAGTGACTCCCTCCAGAATACGGTCGCTCTAAGGCTCCAGTATCCCATATTTTTTTCGGATACGCTCAAGCTTGCAAAGCATGGGCTCACCCAGTACAGCCAGAAAAAACACTGTGGCTGCTCCATGTATCACATTCATAGGAAGGCCGCTTGCGTACATAGCCAGAAACGCCGCCTTATTGATACTGCCCATTCCCATGAACACGGACGCTGTATCCAGCAGAAATCCGTAGATCATCAGCACTGACAGACCCCCGTAGATACAGAGCCACAGGCGGAAATGCTTCCATCTGCCCCGTTTTCTCCGGAAAATCAGGCCGCCCAGGAATCCCACGATTCCAAAAGCGAACATTTGCCAGGGCGTCCACGGCCCCTGCCCGAAGAAAAAGTTCGACACAAAGCCCGCCAGCGCTCCGGTCAGGAATCCAGCCTCCGCGCCCAGTCCCACGCCTGCGATAATCACGATGGCCGCCACCGGCTTGAACTGGGGCAGCATAAAGAACGCCGCGCGCCCCGCCACAGCCAGAGCCGCCATTACCGCGATCACCACCACTTCCCGGGCCTGTGGCCGCCGGTTCTCAAAGACCAGAAAGAAGGGCAGCATGGACAGGATAATCAGGCACAGGGAAATGAAATAATAGCTTCGGTCATTCAGAAAAAAGATCCCGAACAGTATCACCACCGGAATAGCCGTCAGAATCAGCACAAAGGCCAGCACCGTCCGCTTTCCGATCCCCTTATCCTCTGTCTCCGTCCGGGTCTGAT
>ERZ827088.4529-NODE-4529-length-11466-cov-4.217071_pt1 | contig 11466 bp, 8 predicted proteins | sample MGYA00519922_ERZ827088 | MGnify/ENA primary metagenome ERZ827088 (study PRJEB31778, sample SAMEA3449254) | human gut metagenome | biome: human gut; feature: human-associated habitat; material: faeces | place: United Kingdom | collected 2010/2012 ... | reverse complement strand
ATGTTTTGGAATCGGGCGGGGGAGTTCGAGGGGGCGGAAGTCCGCCTCGAATGGAAATCCCAACCCCCGCCGCCCTTGCTCCGCAAGGGGGCGGCGAGCAGAGCGAGGCGAGGGCTTTTCCGCCCTGGACGGGGCGGAAAAGGATCGGGATGCCGGCTGAGGGAAAAGTCCTCCAGGGACTCTTTTTCCTCAAACTGAAGGGCCGCCCCAGATGGGGCGGCCCTTCAGCATTTGTACTGCAAAGTTTTACGGATAGAGTGCCAAGATCCGGGTCCAGACGCCGGTGGCACCCTGGGAGTTGGGGAAGGTGCCGATGGTATAGCAGCGATCGGCCTCGATGTCCCCCAGGTTGCACACGTTCTCTACCACGCCGACGCCGTTGCCCAGGAGGATCTGGTGGCTCTCGGTGGTGGTGGTGTCGGGAGAGATAGACTCCATGGCGATATAGCGCACTCCCTTGTCCACCATATATTGGGCAGTCTCGGGGAGAAGATAGGGGTAGTTGGTGATATACTCGTCGGGATCAGTCTCCCAGAGGGCGTCATGGCCGGTATGGAAGAGGACAGCCTCACCGGACTGGATCTCTCCGTTCTCCTCCTCCCAGGCTTTGACATCGTCTACTGTGATGCCGTAGGAGCCGGCGGGCACATCCAGCTTTACTACACAAGCGGGGCCGATCAGAATGAGGGGGTCCACGGTGTCGATCCCACCGCCAGTCTCGATGACATGATAGGGAGCATCCATGTGGGTGCCAGTGTGGACGCAATAGCTGAGGACCTCCAGGTTGTGCAGTCCGCCGTCTACGCCGATACGGCCGAAGAAGTCAGACTGGGGGAGCTGGAGAGCGGGGTCCGCCGGCATATCGGCTTCTTGAAGATGAGAGATGTCGACCACCGTGTACTGGCTCAGGTCCATGCCCAGGGAGGCTGGCTCTTCGGCTTGAGTGGAACAGGCGGAGAGGGACGCCGCAATGGCGCCGGTCAGAAGGATCGCAGTCAGTTTTTTCATCGTAATTCTCCTTTCAATCTGGTCCGGAAGGTGATATGAAATCTTCCAGGGGCCCGCTGGAAGGACTTCATCTTGAAATGGCTCTACCAGGGAAGATCCTGGTCCAGATACCACTGGGCGTTTTCCCGCGTGATGATATCGGTTTGCTGATAATTGGAGAAGGACAGAGGCTCGCCGTCCAGGTAGCGGCAGATCTCTTCTACGGCCTCCAGCGCCATATCGGGATATTGAATGACAGTGCCGTCTATGCCGCCAGCGGCGATCTCCTCCACCACAGAACGCTGGCCGTCGATGCCCACCAGAGCCACCTCTCCGGCCAGCCCCCGGCGGACCAGAGCCTGGTAGCAGCCCTCGGCCATGAGGTCATTTTGGCAGATGACCCCATGGAGATCAGGGTAAACATTGAGGCAGTCATCCAGGATGCTCTCAGCGTTGAGGCGGGAGAACTCCCCGTTATAGGTGCCCAGGAGACGGATGCGGGGCTCCTGAGAGAGCACCTGGGTGATCCCCTTGTCCCGGTCTACGGCGCCGGAGGAGTTGGGAATGCCGGTGAGGTAGATCACGTTCCACTGGGCGGCGTCAGGAAAATGCTCCTCCAGAGCGGAGATGAGCAGCCGGGCGGCCTGTTCCCCCATGGTGACGTGCTCAGCCCCCACATATCCGATGGTGCGGGAGAGGGAGGAGGACTCTACCCGGTTGTCCAAGGTGAGGACCGGGATGCCGCGGTCGTTGGCATACTGGATCGCGGGAAGGGGGCCCTCCATGGTATAGGGGATGAGGATGATCCCGTCCACAGGATCATCGATCAGATTTACCAGGTCCTGATTCTGTTTCTCCTGGCTGTTTTCCCCATCGCACAGGATCAGCTCCACAGATCCCTCGGAGAGATCGAACTCCTCCAGAAGCTGAAACATAGCGCTGCGGAAGAGCAGGCTGGTGGTGGGAAAACTGACGCCGATCCGGTATGATCCCTGATCCGCCTCCTGAGAGGCGGGCGAGGAGGATGGGGGAAGGGACGTCCGGCAGGAGCAGAGCAGGAGAGCGAGGGTGAGAAAAAGCGGTGTCAGCGGTCTCATGGCAGAGAGGTCCTTTCTGGTAATATGGCCATTCGCCCCCTTTAAAAGTTTGCTTTCTCTCTCTACCAACATTGTATCAGAAACTTTTTCAGGGTAAATGGGGCAATCTTTCATTTTGGTGTGTTATTTTATGCCTTCCCTCAGAACAGATGGCTCTCCCGGTATTCCCGCGGGGTCATCCCCACCTGCTTTTTAAAGACCTTCATAAAATGCTTCACATCCTGATATCCGACCTGGGCGGCGATCTCATAGATGCGCCTGTGGTAGTCCAGAAGGGCCTCCTTGGCATGCTGGATGCGGAGAGCGGAAAGATATTCGGAAAATCCCATCCCTTCCACCTCGGCAAACAGCTTGGAGAGATAGGTGGGGGTGAGATACACCAGGGCGGCAGCGGAATTCAGGGTGATGCGCTGGGTGTAGTTTTCCTGAAGATACTCCTTGACCTGCTGGATGAGCAGGACCTTGCTCCCGCGGGGCTGGGCGTTCTCGTGAAAAGAAGGAGGTTCCGGTCCGGGCTCTTCCAGAGGGACCGGGTCGTCAGGGCCGCGGGTCTGATCGATGCGCTCGATGCATTTGAAAACAGCTTCAAAGAGCTCGTCTTCGGAGGCGGGTTTGAGCAGGTATTCCACCACCATCCCGCTGGAAAGCATTTTCCTGGCCGCTTCAAAGTCACTGTAACCGCTCAATGTGATGACCTTTGTAGAGCTGTGCCGGAGGACCAGCTCGTCCAGGAGCTGAAGCCCGCTGAGGCCGGGCATTCGGATATCTAAGATGAGAATATCGGGCTGATGTTTCAAAAGCAGGGCCAGGGCCTCCCAGCCGGTGGAGGCCTGATAGAGGGGACGGATGTTCAGCGTGTCCCAGGAGATATCCTCCAGGATGTGCCGGCGGGGGATCTCCTCGTCATCAGCGACTAATAAAGAATAGTTAGACATGGGGCTCTCTCCTTTCCAGAGGGATGCGAAAGAAAACACGTGTGCCCGCACCGGGGCGGCTCTCTATGTGGATATCCCGGGGCCCATAGGCAATGCAGAGCTGCTCATGGATATTGCGCAGAGCGAAGCTCCGCCCCTGGATGGGCCCCTCACCATTGATCTGACGCAGCAGGGGCCCCAGATCCTGGGGCGAGATCCCGATGCCGTCGTCGGCCACCTGAAAGAAAAGCATGTCGCCTTCTTTTTGAAATGTGATCTCGATTCGGTGCTGCGCGGGGCGTTTTTCAAAACCGTGGACGATGGAATTTTCCACAATGGGCTGAAAGAGATATTTGAGTGCCACAAACTGCTCCATCTCCGGGAAACGCTGGATCTGAAAGACAAGCGAGCGGCCGAAGCGCATCTGCTGGAGCTGGAGATAGCTGCGGAGCAGGTCGGCCAGCTGGTCCAGAGGGAGCTTGTCGCTGCCCTGAGAGAGACTGATCCGGAAATATCGGGACAAGGTCAGGATCATCCGGGCAGAAGTGTCCGCGTGTTCATGGCTGGCCTGGCTGTAAATGGTGTTCAGAGTATTGTACAGGAAGTGCTCGTCCATCTGGGACTGGAGAAACGAAAGCTCAGCCTGCTTTCGGAGCAGCTGCTGGACATAGATCTCGTCGATGAGCTTTTGCAGCCGTTGGATCATTTGGTTGTACCGGTGGAAGAGCAGGCTGATCTCATCCCGCTGGACCGGGACTGGAGCCTGGGCGAGTGTGCCCTGCTCCATATCGCTCAGATGGCTCATAAGGGCGGAAATGGGCCTCACCACATACCGGTACAGGATCAGACTGCCCAGAGAGATGCCCAGGGCACCGCACAGCAGGGCAAGGAGAGAGAAGGCCCGAGCGCCGCCGGAGCCGGAGAGGACGATATCTTCCGGGACACAGGAGAGATATTTCCATCCGCTCTCTACGGCGTTATAGTAGGAGATCAGATAGTCGGTGCCATCCTCCTGGTAGGAGTAAGTCCCATACTGGCGGTTTTGCGCAAAAGCCTGGGAAAAGCGGCTGTCTTGGCCAATGTTCTGGGACGTGGAAAGCGTGCTCCCATAGGAGAGGAGCACCTGTCCTGCATAATTGCTGATCCAGACAGAACCGGAGTACAGCTCCAGAGCGGAAAGAGCGGTCTGCCAGGCGGAGTCCTTCAGATTGCAGATCAGGATGCACTTTTCCTGCTGGGCAGGACCTGAGACCGGCCGGATATGGGAGAGCATCCGGCTGCCTCCGCCGGCGGAGGGGAGCAGGTGCCAGACGATGGGGGACTCAAAAACATCGTAGTACATCTGGTACAGCTGCTGAGCATAGTGGTGGGAAAAGGAGAGCTCCTTCTGCCCGGGCAGCATGGTGACCACTGTCTCTGTCTCGGGAAACATGAGATAGATGGAATCCAGGGTGCGCAGCTGGCCCACATACTGGCTCAGAGCCAGGGAGAGCTGGCTGCGTGCTTTTTGGCGCTGGTCAGAACCGGCATCGGCCTGCTGGTATTGGGAGATCAGAGAGAGAAAGCCGGGGTCCTGACTGATCTCCCGGCTGAAATCACTGACCTGCTCCATCACATCATCCATCAGGAGAGAGGCCCCATAGAGGTTGGTATAGATCAGATTTGACGTTTGACTCAGCATATTTTTTCGGGTCAGCTCCATGGAATAGTGCCAGAAGACCACGATGGGGACCAGAAGGACGAGAGCGATGACAGCAGGGATGCGGAAGCGGATGCTGCGGTACCAGGAAATCTGTTTCATAGGCTTCCTCCAGCAATAGAGTGGTCTTGTTTGTGTTCTATTATAGGTATTTTCCGGCGCACCGGCAAGAGAAATCGTACCGGTGAGAGAAAAGGGCCGGACGGCGAAAGCCGCCCGGCCTCAGGCTGTTGAAAGAGTCCCCGCTAAGGTGGGGGTGGGAGAAAGCGGGGAGAATAAGACCGCGGCCGGACAGGATGCTCCCGTCCGGCCGCGTATCGTCTGGGGACAGCTTCAGTTCCCCAGCATGATGTTCAGGATCTCTACGTCGGTGCTCTTCATACCCACCCGGCCCATGCGGCCCACTGCCGCGATGGTGTCCTCCGGGTCCTCCATGGTCATGCCCTCGCCGGGCTGGAAGACGTTGCCCGCCAGGCTCAGCTCCAGGGCCATCAGGGCGTTCTCCACCGCCAGGCCGATCTTGGCCGCACAGCTGGCCTTGGCCCCGTCGCACACCATGCCGCCCAGGGTCTCGATGCTGTTGGTGATGGTGTCGCAGAGGATCTGATAGATCCGCTCCTGCTCCCCCTTCTGGCGGAGCATCATATAGGCCACGCCGCAGGCGGCCCCGGTGGCGGCGCTGGTGGCGCCGCAGTAGGCGCTGAGGCTGCCGATGTACTTCTTCTGATGCACGCTGATCAGATTGGCCAGCACCAGGGCGCGGAGGATCAGCTCCCGGTCCGCCTGCCAGGCCCGCCCATAGATGACGATGGGCATGGTCACAGTGATGCCCTGGTTGCCGCTGCCGCTGTTGATGACTACCGGCAGGGAGCATCCGCTCATCCGGGCGTCGCTGCCTGCGGCGGCGGCGGCCCGGGCCTGGAGGCGGACACGGTTCAGCCCGCTGGCATTCCCCGCGTTCTCCATAAGGATGCGGCCGGTCTCCACACCGTAGTTGCCCTTGAGACCCTCGTCAGAGATGGCGGTGTTATAGTCGATCTGGCGGCCGATGAGCTCCTCCACATCCTCCATTTTCACCGTGTCCGCGAATTCCAGGATGTTGGCCACATTGAGGAGCATCCGGTCCGGACCGCCGCTCTGTTTTTTGCAGCTGGGGTCGGGGCGGCTGTCCAGCAGGACCGTGCCGTCCTTCTTCATGTAGGTGATGTTGTTGTGGTGCTCCTGGATCTCGATCTCGGCGGAGTGTCCGCCGCCCTCCAGCTCCACCACGATATACAGGTTGTCCACGTCCTCCACCAGCTCGCAGGTGCAGAAGCCCTCCTTCACCAGTGCCTGGGTGGTCTGGATATCCGCCGGCGTCACGGTCTCCAGCACGGCCAGCTCCCGGTCCGGGTCTCCGCCCACGATGCCCAGGGTGGCCGCCACGTCGATGCCGCGCATACCGCCGGAGTTGGGGACGATGACGCCCTTCACGTTTTTGATGATGTTGCCGCTGCACCGGACCCGGCAGTGCTCTGGCATTACGCCCAGCAGCTGCCGCGCCTTGGCGCCGGCATAGGCGATGGCGATGGGCTCGGTGCAGCCCAGGGCCACCAGCAATTCCTCCCGAAGGATGCCGAGGTGATTCTGATAAAGTGCTTGATCCATGCTGTATCGCTCTCCTATCTGGGGTGGTATCTGAAAATGAACACTTGTAAAGCACAAGCAAATCGAATAAAATAAGCAAGAGATAGACAACTGTTTGATTGGAGGAGACGGCCATGTTCAGTCTGACCAGTCTGAAATGCTTCGCGGCGGCGGCGGAGGAGCTGAACTTCACCCGGGCAGCCAAGCGCCTGTTCATCTCGCAGCAGGCCCTGAGCAGCCACATCTCCAAGCTGGAGGAATATTACGGGGTCAGGCTGTTTGACCGGGGCATCCCCATGACCCTGACCGATGCGGGACGGGCCTTGCAGAAGCATGCCCGGGAGATCCTGAGCTCGGTGGACGACTACGCCCGGGAGGTCCAGGACATCAAGAACTTCCGGCAGGGCGAGCTGACCGTGGGCATCCCGGTGACCCGGGGGACCATCATGCTGCCGCCCCTGCTGTCCGCCTTTCATCAGCTCTTCCCCCAGATCCGGCTCCATCTGGTGGAGGGGACCGTCAGCGGGAACATCGCGGATGCGCTGTACGATGGCACAGCCGACCTGTGCATCGGCTATCAGCCCGAAAACACGGAGGAGCTGGCGGTGACGCCGCTGTTTGAGGAAAAGTTCGTGGTGCTGGTCCCTGACCGGCTGATGAAGGAGCACCATCTGGACCGGAAGCTGGGGGAGGGCGCCCTGTCCATGGACCGCTTTGCGGAGCTGCCCTTTGTGGTGCAGCATCCGGAGACCATGAACGGCCGGGTCTTTCAGACCCTGTGCCGGAACGCCGGGATAGAGCCGGAGGTGGTGGTCTCAACCCAGAATCTGATCACGGAGGCATCCCTGTGCATGGAGGGGATGGGGGCCTGTGTGCTGCCTCTGACCTTCCTGTCACCCGACCAGCGGCTCTCCGGCCACGGGAGTACCCCCCTGTTCAGCCAGGAGGGGCTGGACAGGCTCTCTATTTTCCTGCTGGATACCAGCGGGATCGGCCGGTTCCAGATCTCAGTCTGCCGCCTGAAGAGCAAGCTGCTCACCCGGGCGGGCCGGGAATTCATCAGCCTGGCCCGGGAAATTTACAGCGGCGTCAGCGCTGGTCAAATACCGCCTCAATTTCATTTCGAGTCGTCCCGATAAAGGAGAGCATGTCGTCGTCCAGGGGGTAGCGGATGACGCAGCCCGGGGTGAGGATCTGATGCCGTCCGCCCAGGAGCTTGAAGCACTGGAAGATCTGGTTCTGGATGGCGCCCCGGTTCTGCTGGGTGATGTCGGTCCGGCTCAGGCCGCCCATGAGGCACTTGCCGGTGAGGGCATAGGCCTCGTCCAGGGCGGGCAGGGATTCCCAGGCGTGCCAGTTGAAGACCTGGACGGGGTAATCCTTGAGGATGTGGAACATGATGTGGTCTCCGTGGCAGTGGATGGTGTTCATCCAGCCCTTCCCGGCGGCCTCCAGCACCCGCAGGTCGTAGGGCTTGCCGTACTCCAGATACTGGCGGTCCGTACACTTGTCATAGGAGCTCATCTGGGAGGCCAGGAAGATCCCGTCGGCCCCCATGTCGATGGCCGCGGCCACCAGCTGGGCGGTGGTCTCGGTGATGACCTCCAGCGCCGCCTTGACATCGTCGCCATGGCCCTCCTCGATGTAGGAGATCAGCTTCCCGCCGCTGATCTTGTCTGCGATGGTGATGGGGGTGAAGGCGGTGAAGATGACGGGGACCTCCTCGCCCTTCAGCTTCTCCAGGACCAGCTGCAGATGGCGCAGCTCCCGGGCGTTGCTGCCCTGGGTGCAGGGGCAGACCGTCAGCTTCCGCCAATCGGCGGCGCAGGAGATGGGGGTGCTCACCACCTTGGCCACGCCGCCCTTGACGATCTCGGAGTAGTCCACGGTGCAGCCGAAGTCCTCGATGGCGTACATGCCGTTGTTCATGGTCTTGACGAAGTCGAAGTCATATTTTTTGTAGAACTCATAGGTCTTCTGGGAGATGGCCTCCGGGTCCAGATCGGTGCCCGGCATGTGGGTCCAGAAGGAGTAGGGCATCTTGTCCGGCTTCTCGCCGCGGATGGCGGCCTGGATGCGTTCTTTTTTTGTCATGAGATCACAGCTCCTTTTTTATGGCGCTCTCGTGCGCCTGCGTCAAGCTCCGGCCCGCCTCCAGCAGAGGCGGGCCGGTCAGGTTCAGCCTTTTTTGATGATGATCTTGTCCCGGGGGGAGTTGGTCAAAAACTCGAACCCGTCCTCGGTGATGAGCACTGTGTCGCTGTTGCGCACCGCGCCCAGCTCTGCGCTCATCAGGCCGGGCTCCACCGTGAGGATCATGCCGGGAGCCAGGGGGGCCTTGTTGCCCTTGGTGACGGAGGGGAACTCGTGGGTGGACAGGCCCATCCCATGGCCGCAGCGGCCGGGGAGGATGCTGCCGAAGCCGGCGTCCTCGTACTCCTTCATGGCGGCGAAGTACAGGTCCTCGAAGATGGCGCCGGGGCGGAGCATGCGGAAGATGTTGTCCCGGGCCCGGAGCATGGCGTCATAGGCCCGGGTGCGCTCCTCGTTCACATGGCCCACGATGACGGTGCGCTCGTTCTCCACGTTGTAGCCCGCGATCCGCGCCCAGCTCATGGGCATGGTCAGGTCGCCGGGCATGGGGACGTAGCCGGTGGGGCAGTCACAGCCGTAGTTGAGCCGCTCGTTGGACATGCACCAGACCACGAAGGTGTCGATGTCGGCGGTAAAGTTTTGCCGATTGATATGCCGCTTGCGCGGATCGCACGGATGCGGGAAGCTTCCCGCGGCAAAGATACGACGATCGGACACTGGGAAATATCTGGCGTTATTTCGCCAAAGCCACTGCCGACCTATCCGAACGGATTTCCGGAAGAAGTATTAAAGCCGTTCCGGGAGCAGACAGGACGCGGCGTGCTCTGCAACAAACCGTATTCCGGAACAGAAGTCATCAAGGCATATGGGGATGAGCATGTCAGGACGGGAGATTTGATCGTCTACACATCTGCAGACAGCGTATTTCAGATCGCCGCACATGAGGATGTGGTGCCACCGGAGCAGCTTTACGAATATTGCAGGATCGCCCGGAAAATACTGCAGGGAGAGCATGGCGTGGGCCGTGTGATCGCCCGTCCGTTTATCGGGACAAGCGGTCAGTATACAAGAACGCCGAGAAGACATGATTTTTCACTGGAACCGCCGAAGCAGACGATGCTGGATGCGATCACAGAGGCGGGACAGGATGTGATCGCGGTCGGTAAGATCCACGATATTTTTGCGGGCAGAGGCATGACGGAATTTACGTATACGTCAGGTAATGCAGAAGGGATCGAAAAGACACTTTCTTATTTACAGAAAGATTTTAACGGATTATGCTTTATCAATTTGGTAGATTATGATATGTTATATGGGCATCGTAACGATATAGACGGCTATGCAAAGGCACTTGCGTATTTTGATGAGAAGCTGCCCGAGATCATGGCTGCCATGTGGGACGAAGATATGCTGATCATTACGGCAGATCATGGCTGTGATCCCGGTTATACGGTTTCTACGGACCATTCAAGGGAGCATACGCCGTGTATCATGTACGGAAAGCATGTAAGACCGGAAAATCTCGGTACGAGAGAAACTTTTGCGGATATCGGTGCAACAGTGCTCGATTACCTTGGAGTAACCGGAAATATTGCCGGAAAATCTATGCTGTAGTAGATAGAAAAGCAGAAAAAGAAATACAACTGGAAGGAAAGTAGCAATGAACAACAAGTATGAAGCGGAAATCAACAAAAGAAGAACTTTTGCCATTATCTCGCATCCTGATGCAGGTAAGACGACACTGACAGAAAAGTTCCTGTTATACGGCGGAGCCATCAATCTGGCAGGTAGTGTAAAGGGAAAGGCAACAGCCAGACATGCGGTATCTGACTGGATGGAGATTGAAAAGGAAAGAGGTATTTCCGTGACATCTTCTGTGCTGCAGTTTGAATATGATGGATTCTGTATCAACATTCTGGATACCCCGGGACATCAGGATTTCTCCGAGGATACTTACAGAACCCTGATGGCAGCAGACTCTGCGGTCATGGTAATTGATGCCAGCAAGGGTGTTGAGGCACAGACAAGAAAGCTGTTCAAGGTCTGCGTCATGAGAAAAATCCCGATCTTTACCTTTATCAATAAGATGGATCGCGATGCAAATGATACGTTTGAACTTCTGGACGAAATAGAAAAAGAGCTTGGGATCGCGACCTGTCCGATCAACTGGCCGATCGGCTCCGGTAAGAATTTCAAAGGTGTTTATGAAAGAAAATCCAAATCTGTCTTTACCTATTCCGATACGGAAAAGGGAACAAAGGAAGGCGAAACAGAGATCATTCCGATCGCAGAACGGGACAGGCTGACCGCAGAGATCGGGGAAGATGCCCTTTCTCTTCTGGAGGAAGAGATCGAACTGCTTGACGGCGCCAGTGCAGAATTTGATCTTTCTGAGGTGCAGAGCGGTAACCTGACGCCTGTATTTTTCGGATCAGCACTCACAAACTTTGGCGTGGAAGTATTTTTAAAGCACTTTTTGGAAATGACTACAACACCGCTTCCGCGTATTTCTGATAAAGGACCGATCGATCCGGTGGAAAATGAATTTTCTGCTTTTGTGTTCAAGATTCAGGCGAATATGAATAAGGCACACAGAGACCGCGTGGCATTTATGCGTATCTGCTCCGGCCGCTTTGATGCAGGCATGGAAGTGAAGCATGTGCAGGGCGGAAAGGTCATGCGTCTTTCCCAGCCGCAGCAGATCATGGCAGATTCCAGAAAAATTCTGGACGAAGCCTATGCGGGTGATATTATAGGCGTCTTTGATCCGGGTATTTTCTCGATCGGCGATACGCTCTGTATGCCAAAGGATAATTTTCAATATGCAGGTATCCCGACCTTTGCACCGGAGCACTTTGCACGTGTCCGTCAGGTTGATACGATGAAGAGAAAGCAGTTTATCAAAGGAATCAACCAGATCGCACAGGAAGGTGCGATCCAGATTTTTCAGGAATACAATACTGGTATGGAAGAAATCATCGTCGGTGTTGTCGGCGTACTTCAGTTTGATGTGTTAAAATACCGTCTGGAGAACGAATATAACGTGGAG
>ERZ827088.4527-NODE-4527-length-11472-cov-3.898397_pt1 | contig 11472 bp, 8 predicted proteins | sample MGYA00519922_ERZ827088 | MGnify/ENA primary metagenome ERZ827088 (study PRJEB31778, sample SAMEA3449254) | human gut metagenome | biome: human gut; feature: human-associated habitat; material: faeces | place: United Kingdom | collected 2010/2012 ... | reverse complement strand
AGCCCTGAAAGCCAGGGCCATTGGTACCACCGTTACCGCCAAAACCGCCACCGAAACCGTTCCCCCAGCCAAACATGCCGAAGATCAGAAACAGGATAACGCCAGCATTCATGATCACTTCGCCTCCTTCTTCTTGATGATGCCGTCGATGATGGCATCAATGTTGGTGATGTCGCTCATGTCGATGTGCATCATCTCACCCACCAGCATCAGGATCTGGTTGATGACGATCAGTGCAAAGGAGATGACCAGCGAGATGTAGATGACGTACATAGGCACCTTCATGACCGGGGTGGTCTGACCGGCGCTCATCTGCTTGGCCACCAGGGCCACGCTGAAGCGCAGCATGGTGCAGGAGAACACGATCAGGGCCACTTTGGCGATGAAGTTGACGATTTTGCCGACCATGGTACCCTTGAGCTTTTCCGTCAGGGCGGTCACGCTCACCTGCGTGCCGTCGCGCAGACCCAGCTCGGTGCCGATCAGGGCCATATAAACCATGCAGTACAGGGCCAGTTCCTCGGTCCAGGGCATGGAACCCTTGATAAAGTTGCGGTTCACCACCGAGATAAAGTAGCACACGACCATGATCACAAAGGTCAGGGCCGTTGCCCACAACTCGGCCAGGGTGACACCACGAACCACTTTCTTCAGTGCTTTCATGGAAGCTCCTCCTGTGTATGACAGCAATCCGCGGATGCAGCCTCAGAGGCTGCATCCGTGAACTGCGGCACAGATAGGCGTTCTATCTATGCGGGTTTCTTCTTATAAACGTGCAGGGTCTGGTCAGGCTTAGGCCTGAGCTGCCTTGGCGGCATCCACAGCGGCCTGCCAGGTCTCGTCGTAGGTCACGCCGCTAGCACTCTTCTTGGCCTCGTATGCAGCCTTCAGCTCGTCGGTGTCGATGTCGTACATGGTGACGCCCACGCCTTCCAGCTGGCCAATGGCCTCGTCGTTGGCCTCGTTCAGGTACTGCCACTGCTTCTCGCAGCCAGCCCAGACAGCCTCCACGAAGGTATCCTTCATGTCGTCGGGGATCTTGTTCCAGGCGTTATCGCTCATGCACAGGGGGATGTAAACGAAGCAGTGATGGGTCTTGGTGACAGAGGTGACACCAGCCTCATAGAACTTGTTGACCCAGCAGTTGGACACAGCGTTCTCGCAGGCGTCGATGGTGTTCTGCTGCAGAGCGGTGAACTGGTCGCCGGCTGCCAGAGCAACGGGGTTTGCACCGAAGGAGGTGAAGGCCAGCAGCTGACCGTCGTTCTGCATGGTGCGGATCTTGACGCCGTTGAAGTCTGCCATGGTCTGGATGGGCTTCTTGCTGAACACATCACGGAAGCCGGACTCCATGTAGCCGATGACGTGGATACCCTGAGCGTTTGCCTTCTCCTGGATCAGATCGCCCAGCTCATTGCGCACAGCGTAGTTGGCCTGATCCTGGCTGTCCCACAGGAAAGCCTGGTCCAGGATGCTCATCTCGGGGATGTAGTTTGCCAGCACGGAGTTTGCGCAGCTTGCGATGTCCAGGTCGCCCTGAATGGCCATGTCCAGAGTATCAGACTCGCCGCCCAGAGTGCCGCCTGCAACGACCTTGATCTGGAACTGGCCGTTGGTGGCCTCGTTCACGCTGTCCGCGATGGCCTGAGCGCCCTTGTAGTAGTTGGACTGCTCGTTATCGACCATGGACAGGGTGAAGGTGACGGACTCACCGGAAGCTGCAGCGCCAGCGGTGGAACCAGCCGTGCTGCCGGCGGTGGAGGCAGAAGAGCCGCCGCAGGCTGCCAGAGCAGCAGATGCGCCGATGATGCCGGCTGCCTTCAGGAAAGAACGACGAGAAATAACGTTTTTCATGGTAAGATCTCCTTCTTCACTTATGTATATGCTTCGCTTTCTTCCAAGACGCACATCGTCATGTGACGTATGACGTCTTATGTTGGCTAAAATATAACACCGTCAACAGAGCTTGTCAACGGTGTCTGACTCAATTCTCCATATTTTACAAACGGAAAATTCATATTTTGTTAATTATCACGATTCTGGTTCTGCTCCATGCTCATGCGCCGCACGATCTCGATGCTCTCGCTGTTTTCGGACACATGCTCATACATGCTATCGTACGCTTTTTGGGGGTCGTTGGCGCAGATGGCCTCCGTGATCTGCCAGTGGGTGCGGATGGTGTCCTTCAGCAGGCGGGGTGCCTTGAACTTGGTGAACATCTCAATACTATAGGTGATCACGGGCATGATCTCGGTGATCACACTGTTGTGGGTGCAGCGGGCCACATAGGCGTGGAATTCCTTGTCGGCCGGGCCGTGGTCCTCCCCGGTACGGATCTTGTGCTCCACCTGCTCACACAGCTGGCGCAGAGTGTCCTTTTCGGTTTCCTCAATGCGCTGGGCGGCCAGCTGAGCCACCCACGGCTCCAGCTGCAGGCGCAGCTCCATCAGGTCCACCGCCAGCGTGATCTTATCCTTTACATAGGCAAAGCCCAGCGGGTCCTCGATCTGACCCGGCTTTTCCACCACAAAGGTGCCCTTGCCCCGGCGGATCTCCAGACAGTTGCGTGCCACCAGCAGCTTGACCGCTTCGCGAATGGTGCCGCGCCCCACGTTCAGGCGGGCAGCCAGCTCAAACTCGTTGGGCAGCTTCTCGCCTGCATTGATGTTCTGGTCGATGATGACCTGATTGATCTGATCCGCCACCTGCTCTGCAAGGGAGGAAGTGCGGTTGTCCTGAATGTTGCTGAATACGCTATGATCCTGTGCCATCGTATCTGTACTCCGTTCTGCTCCGCTTGCTTACAGCTTCTATAAGGAAGCCGTATGTCTTTTGTAGACGTCATGACGTCGGACGTCGTTCCTTTACTTTATTATAGACGTATTTTGTTTGACATGCAAGTAGATTTTCCTGGTTTTGTTGACATCTCACCGACATTCGTTTTTTCTTTTGTTTGATTGCACAAATTCCATACAGATTTTTTAGCAGAATATTCACATCCTACCCGCTCGGTTGGATGAGCCGGATTGTTCTGTGCGGTTTCAGGCATGAAAAAACAGCAGGCCGCAGCCCCTTGACGCAGAGCCTGCAAAGGGGTATACTCCGTGTCAGTGAAATATTCGGCTATGACGAGAACAAGTACCCGGGTAGAGTGCTTCAGAGAGCTGCCGGTGGATGCAAGGCAGTGCATGAACCCCGTGGGAAGATCCTCTCCGAGCTTTCGGGCTGAAACAGCGGCTGCTGTGTGTAGGCCCGGACGGCAGGCTTCCGTTATCAGAAGCCGCGCATTGTTGGATGCGCACTGAGGGGTCGGCCCGGTTCTGGGTCGGCAAGTAAGAGTGGTACCGCAGAGGATGTACACGCCTTTGTCTCTTAGGATGGGAGACAAAGGCGTTTTTTATTGCGGCACCGGGCCATTCCGGATGTTTCATGCAAGAACAGCCTGTAAAACAGAAAGGACGAAACAACATGAAAACTCTGGAAAAAGTAAGCGATTTTGTGGGCAAGTACATGGCCGCCATCGTCATCGTGGTGGCAGCCGGTGCCCTGTTCTTCCCCGGCCCGTTCAGCGTGGTCAAAACCAGCTGGGTGAACACCCTGCTGGGCATCGTGATGTTCGGCATGGGCCTGACGCTGAAGCCCAATGACTTCAAGGTGGTGTTCAGCCGCCCGAAGGACGTCATCGTAGGCTGTGTGGCACAGTTCACCCTCATGCCCTTCCTGGCATGGGTGCTGACCATGGTGTTCCACCTGCCCACCGAGCTGGCCATCGGCGTCATTCTGGTGGGCACCTGCCCCGGCGGCACCTCTTCCAACGTGATGACCTACCTGTCCAAGGGCGATGTTGCTCTGTCCGTCGGCATGACCGCCGTTTCCACCGTGCTGGCTCCTGTGCTCACCCCGCTGCTCACCCTGCTGTACGCCGGTCAGCGCGTGGACGTGAACCCCGTGAACATGTTCCTCTCCATCGTCAAGGTGGTGCTGGTTCCCATCGCACTGGGCTTTGTGGTCAACCACTTCTTCCATGAATTCACCCAGCAGGCCGTGCGTGTGCTGCCGCTGGTGTCCACCACCGCCATCGTGCTGATCATCTGCGCCGTGGTCTCCGCCAACAGTGCCAAGATCATGACCAGCGGCCTGCTGATCCTGGTCGTGGTCGTCCTGCACAACCTGCTGGGCTACCTGACCGGCTACGCCGTGGGCAAGGCCCTGAAGCTGGATTCCACCAAGTGCCGCGCCATCTCCATCGAGGTCGGTATGCAGAACTCCGGTCTGGCCACCAGCCTGGCTGCCGCCCACTTTGCCCAGTACCCGCTGGCCACCATCCCGGGTGCCGTGTTCTCGGTGTGGCACAACATCTCCGGTGCCGTGCTGGCAAACTTCTATGCCCGCACCGCCGATAAGCAGTAACGACCAAAAACCATACCAAAAAGGCAGGTGCCGCGCGGCACCTGCCTTTTTAAATTGCAGTAGGATTTACTGCTTGTGATACTTGCGGTCCTCTTCCTCGTAAACAGGGTCACAGGTGAGGTACATGCCCAGACGATTCAGGGTGCCGGTGTCCACGCCGGACAGCAGCACGGTGGAGTGCACGTCGCAGCCCTTGAGGTTAGGCAGCTGGTGCAGGGCAGCCGCTGCCAGCTCGTTGGTGGCGGCGCTGCTGGACAGGGCGATCAGGATCTCGTCGGTGTGCAGACGGGGGTTCTTGCCGCCCAGATAGTTGGTCTTGAGCGTCTGAATGGGCTCGATGGCGGCAGCGCTGACCAGGTCGGTCTCCTGCGGGATGCCGGCCAGTGCCTTGAGGGCATTGATCAGGGCGCTGGCCGTCGCGCCCAGCAGGGGGCCGGTCTTGCCGGTGATCACAGTGCCGTCGCTCAGCTCAATGGCAGTTGCAGGCGCGCCGCCGGTGGCCTCGCTGCGGGCATGAGCCTGCTGCTCCACGGCACGGCTGCCCACATTCAGGCCCGCCTGATTCATCAGCAGTTCCAGCTTGTAGCGCTCGCTCTCATGCACAGTGCCGGTGATCTTCTGCTGGCACAGGCACTTGAAGTAGCGGCGCACGATCTCCTTGCGGGAGGCCTCACGGCAGACCTCATCGTCCACGATGCAGTTGCCTGCCATGTTCACACCCATGTCCGTGGGGCTCTTGTAGGGGCTCTTCCCGGCAATCAGCTCAAACATGGCGTTCACCACCGGGAAGATCTCGATGTCTCGGTTGTAGTTGACGGTGGTGACCCCATAGGCTTCCAGATGGAACGGGTCGATCATGTTCACATCGTTCAGGTCGGCGGTGGCGGCCTCGTAGGCCAGATTGACCGGGTGCTTCAGGGGGAGGTTCCAGATGGGGAAGGTCTCGAACTTGGCGTAGCCCGCCGTCACCCCCCGGCGGTAGTGGTGATAGAGCTGGCTGAGGCAGGTGGCCATCTTGCCGCTGCCGGGGCCGGGTGCGGTGACCACCACCAGAGGGCGGGAGGTCTCGATATAGTCGTTCTTGCCGTACCCCTCATCGCTGACGATGTGGGCGATGTTGTGGGGGTAGCCCTGGATGGAGTAGTGGCGGTAGACCCGCACCCCCAGCTTCTCCAGCCGCAGGCGGAAGGAATCGGCGGCGGCCTGCCCGGTGTACTGGGTGACTACCACGCTGCCCACATACAGGCCCTTGGAGCGGAAAGCGTCGATGAGGCGAAGGACGTCGCTGTCATAGGTGATGCCCAGGTCGCCCCGCACCTTGTTCTTCTCGATGTCGCCGGCGTTAATGACGATGATGATCTCGGCCTTGTCCTTCAGCTGCTCCAGCATGCGGATCTTGCTGTCCGGCTGAAAGCCGGGCAGCACCCGGCTGGCATGGAAGTCGTCGAACAGCTTGCCGCCGAACTCCAGATACAGCTTACCGCCGAACTGGTCGATGCGGTCCCGGATGTGCTGGGACTGCATGGTCAAATATTTCTGATTGTCAAACCCTTCCCTGGCCACGACGGCCACTCCCCTCTCACAACACAATACCAATTTATTTTACAAAGGTTTAGGCGGCACGTCAAGGGAGAGGGGAAAGAAAATTGGAGAACTTTGACGGGCGGGACGGAAGATCTTGTCCGCTCCATGTGGATTCCAGGCAGAAGCTGTGGTACAATAGTCAGGCGGCCACAGGCCGGGAACAGGAGAGATGAACATGGAATGGGACGAGCTGATCCGCATCTGGATCATTGTCTGTCCGCTGGTCTTTCTGGGCGGACTGATCGACGCGGTGGCCGGCGGCGGGGGGCTGATCACCCTGCCCGCCTATCTGCTGGCAGGACTGCCCCCGCACCTGGCCTCCGGCACCAACAAGTGCGGCAACTTCTTCGGAACACTGATAGCCACCGGGCGTTTTCTGAAGCGGGGGGACGTGCATCTGCCCTCCGCCCTGGCCGGGGGCGCCGGGGCGCTGGTGGGTGCTTGGCTGGGGGCGCGTTTGAACATGATCATGCCGGAGCAGGCCCTCTACTACCTGATGCTGGCTGTAGTGCCGGTGATGGCGGTCTTCCTGCTGTTTAAACGGGACTTCGGGACGGAGGACCGGTCCGGGGAGCTGGGAGTGGGGAAGCTGGTTCCTCTCTCTCTGGCCATCGGACTGGTGATCGGGTGCTACGATGGATTTTTTGGTCCGGGGGCTGGGACCTTTCTCACCCTGGCCTTTACCGGCCTGTGCCGGTTCGACCTGCTTACCGCTGCGGGCAATACCAAGGTGGCCAACGCCACCTCCAACCTGGCCAGCCTGGTGACCTTCGCCCTGGGGGGGAAGGTGCTGTGGGCGGTGGGCATCCCCGCCGCCCTGTTCGGCATTGCGGGGGGCTATGTGGGGGCCGGGCTGGCCCTGAAGGGCGGCGCAAAGGTGATCCGCCCCATGTTCTTCGTGGTGCTCACCCTGCTGGTCGTCCGGCTGGTCTGGGACCTGCTGGCGTGATAAAAAACAGTGGAAAAAGAGAGGGAAGGGATATGAATCGCATCTCGCTGGTAGGCCGGCTGCGCACCCAGAAGCTGCTGGGGAGGACCGTCCTCATCCTGCTGGCCTTCTCCCTGCTCACGGTGGGGGGCTCCTACCTCTTTGTCCGGGGAGAGATGGTGTCCCGCTACCGGGAGCAGGGGATGGAGGGCACCATGTCCATGCTCCAGCGGACCAGCACCTCCCTGGACCGGACCATCCAGGCCCTGGAGCTTCAGATCCAGACCTTCTGGAAGGACGATGACGTCTCCAGCCTGCTGGTGGCACCGGAAAAGCCGGATTTCTCCAGGACCTCGGGGGCAGCCGCCCAGATCCAGGGGCTGCGGGAGGGGAACGAGCTGATCGAGCGGTGCTGGCTTTACCTCTATCAAAGTGGGCAGATCCTCACCGACCGGCAGCTGCTGCTGGAGGCGGGAGACCCGGAGCGGCCTGGGCAGCTGGAACGGTGGTCCGCGGCGGCGGAGAGCGGGACCCCCTCCCTGTGGTGTGAGGACGGAAAGATATATCTGCTGGTCGCCTTCCCACAGCCCAAAAAGCTGGGACTGCTCATCGTCCAGCTCAGCGCCAGAGACCTGTTTGAACAGTTCCAGGAGGGCTGGAGCGGCCTGTCCGGAGACCCGGTGTACGTCTATGACGGGGCGGGAGAGCCCGTCTTTCCCAACCGGATGACCTACCCGGAGCGGGAGGAGCTGATGGTGACCGGGGAATCTCCCCGGGAAGGCGTGTACGCTTTGAGCGGACAGAGAGACACTGTAGTTTGTGTGGCCAGGTCCCAGACGGCCGGGTGGTACTGCCTGACCTATTGGAACAGCGGGGACTGGCTGCCCTCTCCCCAGGAGATCCTCACCGCCTTCCTCCCTGCGGCGGCGGTGCTGCTCCTGCTGATCCTGATCCTGTCCCTGGTGATCCTCCAGGTGATCTACCGGCCAATCCAGCGGATCGTGGAATCCATGCTCACAGGGCAGGAGACGGAGGCGGGCCAGGACGAGGCCGGGCTCATCAGCGCCGCCCTGGCCCGGGGACAGCGGGAGAACCAGCGGCTGACCGGACTGCTCTCCGATGTGCGCCCGGCGCTGGCCCAGCGGTTCTTCCAGTCCCTGCTGGAGGGGGGCCAGACGGAGCCGGAGGAGGTGTCCAGGATGCTGGCTGCTCTGGAGAGCCCCTTTCCCCTGGAGGGGACTTACCTGGTGCTGGCGGTGGAGGCGGTGCCGGAGAGGAGCGCCTCGGCGGTGGAGGGGGAGATCTACACCCGGAGCCTGTGGAGAAGCCTGAAGCGGTTTTGGGAGGGACGCTGCCTTGCCCAGATCCAGCCCGCCCCGGGCGGAGGGCTGTCGGCGGTGCTGTGCGCTTCCCCACCGGTCCCAGGCGGATTCGCCATCCCCCTGGAGGACTGCCGGCAGGCGCTGGAGCGGGAGACCCGGGACTTCCCATTCTCTGCCGCGGTGGGGGCCAGCCAGGCCAGAGGAAGCCTGCTGGAGCTCTCCGCCGCCTGGCAGGAGGCCAGACAGGACCTGAATTACCGGAAATATTGCTGCGGGGAGGCCGGGCAGCCCGGCCCCGGTCCGGTAGGTGCGGGCGTATATGATGCCCAGGTGCGGGAGATGCTCCAGAAGGCGCTGAGCGGAGAGCTGGAGGGGGCCAGGGCCCAGCTGGCGGACCTGCGTCAGGCAGTAGGACGCGCTCAGTCCCCGGTGCAGATGCGCTCTATGCTGCGGGGCTGCGTGCTGACCCAGGTGCTGAAGGTCCAGCGGGAACTGGGGGAGCGATACTCCGCCGCCTGCGCTGCGGACTCCCCCGACTTCTGGCAGGAGCAGGAGCGGCTGCTGGCTGAGCTGGACGAGTGGGGACACAACAGCCAGCGTGGCTATATGGACCGGGCCCGGGACTACATCGCCGCCCACTTCTCGGACAGCGGGCTGTCCCTCAACGAGGTGAGCGGCCACGTGGGGCTGAGTGTGTCCTATCTGTCCAGCCTGTTCAGCAAATACCAGCCGCCGGGCTTCTCCCACTACCTGCGGCAGTACCGGGTGGAGCAGGCCCGCCTGCTGCTGGAGTCCACCGACGCCAGTGTGACGGAGATCGGCTACCAGACGGGATTCAACTCCTCCAACAGCTTCATCCGGACCTTCAAGAGTCTGGTGGGCGAGACGCCGGGCAGGTATCGGGAGCGCTGTCAGGGCAGAAAATATGAAAACGGAAAGGATGATGATACATGAAAAAGGTGGACAGATGGGCGGCGCTGACAGCGGCGCTGCTGCTGACGGTCTCCCTGGCACCCGCCTCCCAGGCGGCGGAGGCGGGAGAGAAGATCGTGATCCTCCACACCAACGACGTCCACTGTGCCCTGGACGACGCCATCGGCTATGCCGGCCTGGCGGCCTATGCCGGGGCGCTGGAGGAGCAGTACGGGGCGGACCGGGTGACCCTGGTGGACGCGGGAGATGCCATCCAGGGCCAGGCGGTGGGCACCCTCTCCCAGGGGGAGTACATCATCTCCCTGATGAACGCGGCGGGCTATGACCTGGCGGTGCCGGGCAACCACGAGTTCGACTATGGGGTGGACCGGCTGATGGAGCTGGCGGCCGGGGCGGAGTTCCCCTATCTCAGCTGCAACTTCACCGGCCTGGCGGCGGGCGAACCGGTGTTCCAGCCCTATGCTCTCCTGGACTACGGGGACACCACCGTAGGCTATGTGGGGATCTGTACCCCGGAGAGCCTGACCAAGACCGACCCCACTTACTTCCGGGACGAGGCCGGGGAGGCGGTGTACGGCTTCCGGCAGGGAGGAGACGGACAGGAGCTGTATGACTGCGTCCAGGCCGCAGTGGACCAGGCCCGGGCCGAGGGCGCGGACTATGTGGTGGCGGTGGGCCATCTGGGTAATGAGGGCATCTCTGCCCAGTGGTCCTCCCAGGCTGTCATTGCCCACACCACCGGCATCGACGTGTTCCTAGACGGCCACTCCCATGAGCAGTATGAGCGGACACTGCCCAACCGGGAGGGGAAGGACGTGGTGCTGGCCCAGACGGGCACCGGCCTGACCGCCATCGGCCAGGTGATCTTGGACCCCGTCACCGGGGAGATCCAGGCGGAGCTGGTGGCCGGCTATGCCGGCAGGGACCCGGAGATGGAGGAGGAGATCGCCGCTGTCCAAGCCCAGTATGAGGAGCAGCTGAGCCAAGTGGTGGGCAGCACGGACGTGGCCCTGGTCACCACCGACCCGGCCACCGGGGAATACTGGGTTCGGAGCCGGGAGACCAACCTGGGGGACTTCTGCGCCGACGCCTACCGGGCGGTGATGGGGGCGGATATCGCCTTTGTCAACGGCGGCGGCATCCGGGCGGAGCTGGCGCCGGGGGAGGTCACTTATGGGGACATCCTGGACCTGCACCCCTATGGCAACGCCCTGTGCCTGGTGGAGGCCACCGGACAGCAGATCCTGGACGCCTTGGAGATGGGGGCACGGAAGTATCCCCAGACCAGCGGAGGTTTCCTCCAGGTGTCCGGCCTGACCTATACCATTGACGCCGCTGTCCCCTCCTCCGTAGTGGTGGACGAGAACGGGGCCTTCCAGTCTGTGGACGGCCCCCGCCGGGTGACCGGTGTGAAGGTGGGAGGGCAGCCGCTGGAGCTGGACCGGGTCTATACCCTGGCCTCCCACAACTATATGCTCAAAAGCGGCGGGGACGGCTACACCATGTTTCAGGGCTGCACCCTGCTGAAGGATGAGACGGTGCTGGACAATCAGGCACTGATCCGTTACCTGGGCCAGATCCTGGAGGGGGACCTGAGCGCCTACTCCGCTCCTGGGGGACAGGGCCGCATCCAGATCGCGGAGACGGCGGAGGAGACCGGCGGGGCACCTGCGGAGCCGGAAGAGCCCGCGGCCGGGGCGCGGATCTATGTGGTTCAGCCCGGGGACTGCCTGTGGACCATCGCCCGGCAGGAGCTGGGCGGCGGCCTGCGGTGGGTAGAGATCTATGACGCCAACCGGGACCAGATCCAGGACCCGGACCGCATCCAGGCGGGAATGGAGCTGGAGCTCCCCGCCTGAGGAGGAGCGGGGCGCGCCCCGGAGGGTGGGGGTGCAGACCACGGTGACATCGGCCCCGGAGTCCAGGTGCTGCTGGAACACGTCGGCCACAGGCAGGTTCAACGCCAGATCGCCCCGGCCCATGATGACATAGTCCTGGCGGATGTTGTTCAAGTAGTCAGACACCCCGGCCAGGGCGTCCATGGGGCCGCGGTAGTCCCCGCCCCGGCGGGCATAGCTGAAGGGGGGCAGAATGCGCAGGCCGCCGTGCTTACGGCTCAGGTCCCAGTCCTTGCCCGAGCCCAGGTGGTCCAGGAGGGACTGATAGTTCTGGTGGACGATGATGCCCACGTCGGAGATGCCGGCATTGACATAGTTGGAGAGCATAAAGTCGATGAGGCGGTAGCGCCCGCCGAAGGGAAGAGAACAGGTGTTGCGGGGACGGGTGAGCTCGCCC
>ERZ827088.4525-NODE-4525-length-11474-cov-4.440144_pt1 | contig 11474 bp, 10 predicted proteins | sample MGYA00519922_ERZ827088 | MGnify/ENA primary metagenome ERZ827088 (study PRJEB31778, sample SAMEA3449254) | human gut metagenome | biome: human gut; feature: human-associated habitat; material: faeces | place: United Kingdom | collected 2010/2012 ... | reverse complement strand
AGGGTGAAAAGTATAATTTTATTACCCGCGAAAAGTTTGAGGATATGTTAAAAAACGACCGTTTGCTTGAACACAACGAGTTTGTGGGGAATTATTACGGTACCCCCCGCGAGCCGGTTGAAAGGGCTGTTGCTAACGGACAGGATATGGTAATAGAGGTAGATGTGAACGGCGCGGCGCAGATACGCGAAAAAATGCCCGAGGCGGTGAGCATATTTATCATGCCGCCGTCATTCGCAGAGCTTAAAAGGCGGCTTTCGGGCAGAGGCACGGAATCCGAGGAGCTTATACAAAAGCGACTGGCTTCCGCTCTCGGCGAAATAAAGCGCGCTGTGGAATATGATTATATAGTAGTAAACAAGGATATTGCGGCGGCAGCCGATAATATTATGTCCGTGATTTTGAGCAGCCGCTTGAAAACGGACAGACAAACCAAAATTATTGACGAGGTGCTTTCAGAATGTTAAATCCGAATATAGGCAAGCTTATAAAGAACTACGATAACAGATACCGTCTTGTTATTGATGTGGCGCATAACGCGCGCGAAATTGCGCAGGAAATGGAGGAGACCGGCGACCTTTCAACCGAAAAGCCGGTAAGCATTGCTATTGATAAAATGGCGGCGGAGATAGACGAGAAAAACGACTGATTAAAAAGGAGGGAGCTTGTATGACTGGGCTTGCGGCGGAGGTGGCGCTTGACGGCGCAACAAACGCGTATGACAGGCTTTATTCGTATGCGCTCCCGAAAAATTGCGGCGCTGTGCCGGGGTGCAGAGTGACCGTGCCCTTCGGTAAGGGCAATATAAAAAAACAGGGAATGATTTTCAGCGTTTGCGAAACTCAGACGGATAATTTAAAGGAGATTATTTCCGTTACCGATAAACAGCCCGTTTTAACGCGCGAAATGCTTGAATTATGCCTTTTTTTGCGCGAGCATTATTTCTGCACTTATTATGACGCGGTGCATGCCGCACTCCCCGCAGGGCTTAATTACCGCCTTGTAAACAATTTTTCCGCCAATGAGGATTTTTCGGCGCTCTCACTTTTGGACGATACCGAAAAAGCGGTTTTCGATTATCTTTTAAAAAGCGGCGAAAAAGAGGAAGGTGCGGTTAGACGCAAGCTCGGCATTACTTCGGATATACTGGAGGAAATGTGCGAAAAAGAGGCGCTTTTCAAAAACAGGGAAAGCCGCCGCCGCGTAAACGACGCGGGCGAAAAGCGGGTGCGTGCCGCCCTGACGGATGATGTAAACGAAGAAAAGCTGACCCCGAGACAGCGCGAAATATTCAATTTTGTGCGCGAGGCGGGGAGCATAAGCATTAAGGAGCTGCGCTATTTCACGGGAGTATCGGCAGGAGTCACCGATAAGCTTATAGCCGAGGGCTTTTTAATACCCTATGAAAAGCGGGTATTCAGAACGGTTATAAAGCAGGGGCTTGAGGCAGAGCAAACCGAAATTGCGCTGACCGACGAGCAGCAGGCGGCATATGACGGTATGACCGCAGAGTATGAGAAAAACGAGGGCGCGGTATCGCTGCTTTACGGGGTTACGGGCTCGGGCAAAACGCAGGTGTTTTTAAAGCTTGCCGATCGAGTCATAGCGGATAACCGCGGCGTAATAGTAATGGTGCCCGAAATATCCCTGACTCCGCAATTACTCGGTATTTTCGCTTCGCGCTACGGCGATAAAATAGCGGTTTTTCACAGCGCTATGTCGATGGGCAAGCGCATGGACGAATGGCAGCGGGTAAAAAACGGCGACGCGCTTATAGCCGTGGGCACGCGCAGCGCAATATTTGCTCCCTTTGAAAATTTAGGGCTTATTATAATTGACGAAGAGCAGGAGCACACCTATAAATCCGAACAGTCGCCGCGCTTTCATGCGCGAACGCTGGCACGGTTCAGGGCAAAATATAACAAGGCGCTTTTATGCCTTGCCTCGGCTACGCCATCGGTGGAAAGCTTTACCGCTGCAAAAAGCGGCAGATATTCGCTTTACAGGCTTAAAAACCGTTTCGGCGGGGCGGTGCTGCCGCAGGTTGAAACGGTGGACATGAAGCAGGAAATTTTAAGCGGAAATTCATCGGTTATAAGCCGTAGGCTTTACGAAAAGCTGACCGACGTGCTCGAAGAAAAAAAGCAGGCTATACTTCTTTTGAACAGGCGCGGGCATAATACATATGTTTCCTGCCCCGAGTGCGGGTATGTTATGAGCTGCCCCAATTGCAGCATATCGCTTACCTACCACTCGGCGAACCACAGGCTTATGTGCCATTATTGCGGGTATTCTGTGCCACGGGGCGACAAATGCCCCAAGTGCGGCGGGCAGCATATGAAATTTTTGGGTGCAGGTACGCAAAAGGTGGAAGAGGAGCTGAAAAATCTTTTCCCTTCGGCGCGTGTCTTAAGGCTGGATGCCGACAGCACTATGGCTGCCGATTCATATGCCATGTACCTTGAAGCCTTTGCCGCGGGCGAATATGATATTTTATTAGGCACGCAAATGGTGGCAAAGGGGCTTGATTTTCCCAACGTAACGCTTGTGGGTGTGTTGGGAGCGGACAGTGCTACCTACAGTGAGGATTTCCGCAGCTTTGAAAGAACCTTTTCGCTGCTGACCCAGGTTGTGGGCAGAGCGGGGCGCGGCGGAGACAGGGGGCTTGCGATAATTCAGAGCATGAACCCCGAAAGCAGCGTTATAAAGCTTGCCGCCCGCCAGGATTACGACGGCTTCTATGAGGAAGAAATTATGACCCGCCGCCTTATGGTATACCCGCCGTACTGCGATATTTGCGCGGTCATATCCCGCGCGGCAGACCGCGCAGCCGCCGAAAAGGCGATAACCGATGTATTCCGCGCAATTCGCGGTATGCTTGAAAATGAATACAAGGATGTTAAGCTGATAATTCTCGGCCCGTCGCCCGCCTCTGTACCGCGGGTGAACGGCAAGTACCGATACAGAATGATAATAAAGTGCCGCGAGGGCAAACGCTTCAGGGAGCTGCTGCGGCGGGCGCTTGACATAAAACTGACAAAAGACGCGACCGTTTCGGCGGATATGAACCCCGAAACCGTAATATAGGAGGACCTGCCGTATGGCAATAAGAAACATTGTTAAAATAGGGGACGACATTCTGCGCAAGGTGTGCCGCACACAGCTTAACTTTGATGAAAGGTTGGCAACCGTGCTTGACGATATGGCGGAAACCATGTATAAAGCCGAGGGTGTAGGGCTTGCCGCACCGCAGGTGGGAATACTCAGAAGATACTGTATAGTAGATGTGGGCGACGGAATTATAGAGCTTATAAATCCCGTAATTGATAAGGAAAGTGGGAGCCAGGAGGGGCAGGAGGGCTGCCTTTCCATTCCCGGCAGATATGAGGACGTTGTAAGACCTATGAAAGTGAAAGTTCACGCGCAGGACAGAAACGGAAAGCCCTTTAAGCTTACAGCCGAGGGCTTTAAGGCAAGGGCTATATGCCACGAAATTGACCACCTTGACGGAATACTTTATATAGACAGAATTAAAAAATAAGCCGAGGTTTTCTTGATGAAAATAGTTTTTATGGGCACCCCCGATTACGCGGTTAAAACGCTTGAGGCGTTAATAAACGCGGGTCACACCGTTGCGGCGGTTTTCGCCCAGCCCGATAAGCCCGTGGGCAGAAAGCAGATACTTACCCCGCCGCCCGTAAAGGTATGCGCCGAAATGCACGGGATACCGGTTTTTCAGCCGCGTACTTTGCGCGACGGCGAGGCAGAAAGGATAATAAGGGATATTGCACCCGATGCTATAGCGGTGGTGGCTTACGGTAAAATTTTACCGGAGGAAATTTTAACCCTGCCCCGCTACGGCTGCATAAACGGGCACGCCTCGCTCTTACCGAAATACAGGGGAGCGGCGCCCATACAGTGGTGCATTGTAAACGGCGAAAAGGAAACAGGCGTTACCGCAATGCAAATGGATAAGGGTATGGACACCGGCGATATTTTAAAAACCGCCGTTACCGAAATAGGCGCGGAGGAAACCGCGGGCGAGCTTTTTGAGCGGCTCTCGGTTATAGGAGCTAAGTTACTGGTTAAGACCCTTGCAGACCTTGAAGACGGGGGCATTACCCCCGTAAAACAGGATGAAAGCAAAGCTACATCGGCGCCGATTATTAAAAAGGAAATGGCGAAAGTAAGCTTTCACGATATGACCGCGGACGAGGTTCACAATGCGGTGCGCGGCTTTTACCCGTGGCCTGTAGCTTTCTTTATTTCGGGCGGCAAGCGTATAAAAATAATAAAGAGCCGCGTTGTAAATATGCACGGCACGGCGGGCGCGGTGCTTAAAAGCGATAGCGAGCTTATTGTCGCTTGCAAGAAAGAAGCGGTTGCGCTTGAAACAATTCAGCCCGAGGGCTCAAAGCCCATGAGCGCAAAGCAGTATTTATGCGGCAGACCCATAGCTTTGGGCGCCGAAATTGAGGACAAAAATGGCTGACGCACGGAAAACCGCCGTAAACGCCTTAATGCGGGTGAATTGCGGCGCGGCGTACTCTAATATAGTGCTCAATGAGGTTCTATCGAAATCGGAACTGACAGGAGCTGACAGGGCGCTTGCCTCCGCGCTGTTTTACGGCGTGCTTGACCGTAAAATAACCCTTGATTACATTATTTCGCAGTTTATAAAAACGCCTGTGAAAAAAATAGCGCCGCTTACAATAAACACTTTAAGAACCGCCGTTTACCAGATATATTATATGGATAAAATACCCGACAGCGCCGCGGTAAACGAGGCGGTAAAGCTTGTGAAGGGCTCAAAGGAGAGCGGAAACTCAGGCTTTGTAAATGCGGTCTTGCGAAATATTTTACGAAACAGGGTAGAAATGCCCTGCGGCAGCGATATAAAGTCGCTTTCGGTAAAATATTCCTGCCCCGCCGCTGTTGTGGGGTCGTTTGTAAAGGACTACGGCACCGAAACCGCAAAGCAGCTTTTAATTGCAAGCCTTGATACCCCTCCGCTTACCGTGCGGGTAAATACCTTAAAAATAAGCGCCGAGGAATTGGCGGGGAAACTGAAAGAACAGGAAATTACTGCCGAAACAAGCGGAGATAGAGATGCGTTTATTTTAAAGCACTGCTCCGATATTTCGGAAAACGAGCTTTATAAATCGGGGCTTTTCTACGCACAGGATCTTGCTTCTCAAAGGGCGATCGGTGCGGCAGATCCGAAGCCGGGGGAAAGGGTGCTTGATATATGCGCTGCTCCCGGCGGCAAGAGCTTTACCGCGGCAATGCTTATGCAAAACGCGGGCGAAATAATTTCCTGCGATTTGTACGAACAGCGCGTAAGACTTATTGAAAGCGGCGCAAAGAGACTGGGAATCGGCATTATAAAGCCGAAAACGGCAAACGCCGAAATTTATGATGAAACACTCGGCAAATTTGATTTGGTGCTGTGTGATGTTCCCTGCTCGGGGCTGGGCGTATTGCGCCGCAAGCCCGAAATTAAATATAAAGGTGTTTGCCTTGACGAAACGCTTACACAAACGCAGCTTAAAATACTTGAAAACGCTGCACGGTATGTTAAAACGGGCGGCAGAATTTTATATTCCACCTGCACATTAAGGCAAAACGAAAATGAAAATCTTGTAAATTCGTTTATTATGCGTTATAATATGTTCCGTAAAGCGTATGAACACACATATATGCCGCATATTGATAAAACAGACGGGTTCTACTGCGCGCTGCTTATAAAGGAGGGAAACGCTCCGCTTGAGTAAAATCGATATAAGGTCAATGTATCTGCCCGAGCTTGAAAATTATTTATCCGAAATGGGCGAGCCGCGCTTTCGCGCTAAGCAGATATTTCACTGGCTGCAATCGGGCGTTACCGATTTTGATGAAATGACCGATATTTCAAAAGCGCTGCGCGAAAGGCTTAAAGCCGACGCATATATTGCAGACGCCGAAACCGAGCGCAGGTATGCCTCACGCCTTGATGAAACGGTGAAATATGTTTTCCGCCTTTTTGACGGCGAGCTTATTGAAACCGTGCTGATGAAATACGAGCATGGGTACACCGTTTGCATTTCAACGCAGGTCGGATGCCGAATGGGCTGCAAATTTTGCGCCTCGGGCATAAACGGACTTACAAGAAGTCTCACGGCTTCCGAAATGCTGGCGCAGATAACGGCGGTTCAGCGGGATAATAACATACGCGTTTCCAATATAGTTATGATGGGCATGGGCGAGCCGCTTGACAATTTTGATAATTCGGTGCGGTTTTTAAAGCTTGTATCGGATGAAAACGGGCTTAATATAGGGCTTCGCCACATATCCCTTTCCACCTCGGGTGTGGTGTCGGGCATAAAAAAGCTCAAGGAATACAATCTTCCCATAACGCTTTCAATTTCGCTGCACGCCCCGAGCGACGATATACGTTCTTCCGTAATGCCCGTTAACAAGCGGTGGAATATAGACGAGCTGCTTGCCGCCTGCAAAGAGTACCAAGCGGTTACCACAAGGCGAATTTCCTTTGAATACGCGCTGATAGACGGCGTAAATAACTCCGACGCCTGCGCGGATATGCTGGCAAAAAAGCTCCGGGGCATTATGTGCCATGTTAATCTTATACCTGCAAATCCGGTAAAGGAGAATTCCTTTAAAAAGCCGGACAGAAATAAAATACTCCGTTTTAAAGAAAGGCTTGCCGCAAACGGCGTGAACGCTACGGTGCGCAGAACGCTGGGGGCGGATATAGACGCCTCGTGCGGGCAGCTCAGAAAACGGGTAAAGGAGGGTGAAAGCATTGCAGATATTCAGTAAAACCGACAGAGGACGGGTGCGTACCGATAATCAGGACGCTTACTTTGCCGGTAAAATAACCGACGACTCGGTTTTCGCGGTGGTTTGCGACGGCATGGGGGGAGCTAATGCCGGAAATGTTGCAAGTGAGCTTGCCGTACGGCATATTTCGGAGTATGTTATCCGCTCCTACCGAGACGGAATGAATATGACCGACACCGAAAAAACGCTTAAAAACGCTATTGTGAGCGCAAATATATCGCTTTATGATAAGGCGGTAAACAACGCGGAGCTCGCCGGTATGGGAACAACCGCCGTCGCAGTGTTTGTAAAGGACGGTACGGCGGTTATAGCCCATGTGGGGGATAGCCGAATTTACCTTGTAAACGGTGAGATAAAACAGCTGACCCGCGACCACTCGGTAGTACAGTCGCTTATAGAGAGCGGGAAAATAACCCCCGAGGACGCAAAGGTTCACCCGCGTAAAAACGTTATTACAAGGGCGCTGGGCGCCGAAGAGGACGTGGCGGTTGACAGCGATTGTCTTAATTTATCAAACGGCGATACGCTGCTGCTTTGCTCGGACGGACTTACAAATTTCCTTGACGATAAGGATATTTTAACGGTCTTTCAAAATAACGATATATCCGCGGTTGCCGAAAGGTTGGTTGAAGAAGCCAACAAAAACGGCGGCGGCGATAATATAACGGTTGTCACGGTTACAAAGTAACGTCAGAAAGGATAAAAACATATGGATAAATTTGTAGGAAAACGGCTTGACGGCAGATATGAGATTAAGGAAATAATCGGCGTAGGCGGTATGGCGGTAGTATACAAGGCGTACGACAATCAGGAAAACCGCATAGTGGCGGTTAAAATTCTGAAAGAAGAATTTATTTCAAACGAGGAGTTTGTCCGCCGCTTTAAAAACGAATCAAAGGCTATTGCAATGCTTTCCCACCCGAATATTGTAAAGGTGTTTGATGTAAGCTTCGGCGACCTTATACAGTATATCGTAATGGAATACATTGAGGGCATTACCCTTAAGGAGTACATCGAGCGTGAGGGCAGCCTGCGCTGGAAAGATGCGGTGCACTTTACCATTCAGATATTAAAGGGACTCCAGCACGCGCACGATAAGGGCATTGTGCACAGGGATGTTAAGCCGCAGAACATAATGGTGCTGCCCGACGGCACTATTAAGGTGACCGATTTCGGCATTGCCCGCTTTGCAAGGAGCGAGCAGCGTACCATAACCGATAAGGCTATCGGTTCGGTTCATTACATCAGCCCCGAGCAGGCAAGGGGAGAGCGCACAGACGAAAAGACCGATATTTATTCGGTAGGTGTTATTCTTTACGAAATGCTTACCGGACAACTGCCCTTCCAGGCGGAAAGCGCGGTTTCGGTTGCCATAATGCAGCTGCAGCGCGACCCGCAGCTGCCCACCGAGATAAACGGCTCGATTCCGTTGGGGCTTGAGCAGATAACCATGCACGCAATGCAGAAAAACCCCGAGCGCCGCTATCAGTCGGCTTCCGAAATGCTGTGCGACCTCGGCGCTTTCAGAAAAGACCCGTCGCTCACCTTTGATTATTCCTATTTTGTGGACGATTCTCCCACAAAATTCGCTCCCGCCGCATTTGATTACGACAGTGTTCAGATACCCGAGCGCGAAGAGGAAGAGCCTAAAGAGAAGAATAATATGATTCCGATACTGGCGGGCATTGCCGTAACGCTGGTTATTGCAATAGTTATACTTGCGGCAATATTTGTGCCGAAACTTTTATCGAGCACAGGTTCTGAGCTTACCTGCCCGAAATTTGTAGGTCAAAAGCTTGAGGACGTAACCTCAAACGATGAATACAAGGCAAACTTCAAGTTTGAGGAAAAGTGGGAGTCCAACGCCGATTACGCTTACGGCTATATCTATGAGCAGTCAAAGGCAGAGGGTCAAAAGCTTAAAAAAGGCGCTACCATAACCCTGTTTATCAGTAAGGGGCAGTCTACCACTAAGGTGCCCGACGTTTACGGCAAGACCGAATCCGCCGGCGTTTCAGAGCTTAAGGCGGCGGGCTTTACCACCGTTGTTACCGAAATGCCCAGCGAGGACGTTGAAAAGGGGCTTATTATAAAGACCTCTCCCCAGCGTACCGAGGTTGTTGAAGAAAATGCCAAGATTACTATTTACGTAAGCTCGGGTAAGACTATACAGAACGTTAACGCTCCGTCGGTCACCACTATGAAGCAGGCGGACGCTGAAAAGCTTTTGAAGGATAAAAAGCTTATTGCCGAGGTTGAAGAGGTTTATTACTCAAAGGGCAGTAACTATGAGTACGCGCCGGTGGGCTATGTTATTAAGCAAGAGCCCGCAAGCGGCAGCAGCATTGCCGAGGGTTCAACCGTCAAGATATATGTCAACAAAGGCTTCTCGGCTAATATAACCGTTAATCTGCCGAGTGATTTAAAGCTGGAACAGTATTATGTATCGCTTTGGGCTGACGGCGTTGCGGTTGCCGAAAGCAAAATGCTTGACTCCACCCAGATTAGCAAGTACACCTTTGAAAACGTAACCTCAAAGCGCGACAGCGGCACTTACACGGTAAAAATAAGGTCTGCTTCAAGCAAAGCGCTTGATTATCAGGTAATAACCGTGGACTTCAAAGAGGGTACCGCCAAGCGAGTGGGCAGTTACGACGATTATAAAAATCTGGATGCCGATACTTCTTCGTCTGATAACGAGGATTTCAATTGACAGGTATAATTATTAAAGCGCTGTCGGGGTTTTATTATATTGACGACGGCAGCGCGGTATATGAATGCAGGGCAAGGGGAAATTTCCGCAAAAGCGGAATTTCCCCTTTGGTCGGAGATAGGGCGGAATTTGAATTATCGGGCGGCAGCGGCGTTGTCACCGCTGTTTTGCCGCGCAAAAATTTCCTTTCCCGCCCGCCTGTTGCAAATATCGACAGGCTTTTTATAGTTTCATCATTTGAAAACCCTGCTCCCAACGAATACATAATAGACCGCCTTACGGCGATTGCCGTGTACCGCGGAATAGAGCCGATTATTGTATTTAACAAGTGCGACGCGGGGGATTTCAGCTGCTGGGAGAGTATTTATCGCGCCGCGGGCTTTAAGGTATTTACCGTATCCGCCGAAACGGGTGACGGAATAGATATGCTTAAAAGCGAATTTTCGGGCGGCATAAGCGTTTTAACGGGTAATTCGGGCGTCGGGAAATCGAGCATTTTAAACCGTGTTTTCGGAAATGCCGCGCTTAAAACAGGGGAAGTCAGCGAAAAGCTCGGCAGGGGCCGCCACACCACCCGCCATACAGAGCTGCTGCGCCTGACGGACGGCGGTTATATTGCCGATACACCGGGCTTTTCCTCGCTTGAAACGGGCGGCGACTATGAATTTAAGGAAAAGCTTATTTCCTGTTTCCCCGATTTATGTGAATACAGCGGCGGCTGCCGCTTTACTTCCTGCACGCACACCTGCGAAAAGGGGTGCGGGGTTATTGCGGCGGCTGAAAACGGCGAAATACAAAAAAACCGCCTTGAATCATACAAAGCGCTTTTTGAAGAGCTGAAGGATATAAAGCCGTGGCAGGCAAAGCGTTAAAAACCTGCTCGCTGCGGCTTTATGGGCAACGGAAATTTTTTGTTTCAAAACGGAAGGTTTCTGTTGCCTTTTTTATTTTTATATGCTATACTTAATTGAACGATTAATTAATGTCTACTGAATAATTGCATTAGCAAATGCAATTATATAAAATCGAGTTAAAATCTCGATTTTATGGGTCAAAACCTTTGTTTTGACCGTCAGTATCCATTGATTGTCGCCTGATTTTAAAAAGAATCAAAATGTGATTCTTTTTAAAGTGCAAGGTTTTTTCGCAAAATTGCGCAAAAACCTTGCACCTGAACAATTCAAAAGTTTATACCAACATGCTTGGTTAAGGTTCTTTTGAATTGTTCAGCAGGCATTAATTAAAAACGGCGGTTGATAAATACATATGAAAACAGAACGGCAGCACAATGAAAGAAAAACGGAGATTATGGAAAGATGCTTTGAGTGCTATGCGGAAAACGGATTCACCGGCACGGGGATAAAGGCGTTGGCGGCTGCCTGCGGGTGCACAACGGGAAATCTTTACGCTTACTTTAAAAATCTTGACGAGCTGATAATCGAATCAACCGCACATTGCATGGCGAAGGTCGAGGACGATTTTATGGCAAAGGCGCCCACCGACGCAGAGGATGTTATGCGGTTTATTGAGGAGATTCCCTACTGGACGGCGAAAAAACACGGAAAAAAATACAGATTAATGTATCAGGTATATACCCATCCGAAATATATTGAATACGGGAAGAAATTTTTTGAGGGTGTAGACAAAAGATATACCGAATACGCCAAGCTGCTTGAGCCTAAGCTTGGTATTCCGTGCGATGTGCTCACTCCGCTTATCTTTATTCTCGTCCGCGCGTGCGTGCACTACGCCATGTTTGAGGATGAATATTATTTAAAAAGTCAAACCGAGATATTAAAGCAGACGGTCGGCTTGTTTGCCGATAAATATAAAAATACTGATTTCACGGAGGTAAATTAAAATGAGAAAACGGCTGTTTTTAAACTTAATTTCGGTCTTCATTGTCGCGCTTACTGCCGCA
>ERZ827088.4524-NODE-4524-length-11474-cov-73.173045_pt1 | contig 11474 bp, 10 predicted proteins | sample MGYA00519922_ERZ827088 | MGnify/ENA primary metagenome ERZ827088 (study PRJEB31778, sample SAMEA3449254) | human gut metagenome | biome: human gut; feature: human-associated habitat; material: faeces | place: United Kingdom | collected 2010/2012 ... | reverse complement strand
CCGGTTGCAAGGTTTGCGGTCATCGGGATTTAAGTCCGGATTTGAACGGAAATGGCGAGATAGAGCCTGAGGAATGGGTGAAACAGTGTCCCTGTTTTGATGTTTCGAAAGAAAAATATAGTAAATAATATTTATATATTAAAACGTAATAAGACTAATTCTCTTCTGAATTTGTTAAAATATTAACACATTGGAAAGAGAATTAGTCTTATGTTATTATGTAATTACTTTTGAAATTACTTTTTATTTACATTTTCAGTGCCATATCCATAGCCGTAACCGTATTTTTTACCGTATCCGTAATACTTGCCATACTTGCCGTATCCATAGTAATATCCGTACTTCTTTTTCTTCATGTCCAGTCCGTTGATAAGGGTACATAGGTTGGGCAGTTTTTTCTGTTCGCTCAGTTCGTTGATTAAAGTATAATCTGCCTTGTGGGTGTAGTCTGCCCGGCACACATAGATGCTGGCGTTGGCTACGCGCGAAATCAGCAGGGTGTCGGTCACCATGCCGATGGGGGCGGTATCCAGAATGATATAGTCAAAATGCTTTTTCAGTATGTCGATAGCCTGAGACAAAGATTCACGTGCCACCAGTTCGGTCGGATTGGGAGGAATAGGACCTCCGGGCAGAATGGATAAGTTGGCATTGATGCGTGAAACTTGTACCAGCGACATCAGGTCGGTATGTTCCGGATTGGCGAGGAACTGGCTGATGCCTTGTTCCCTGTGTGATAAGTTGAAAGCTTTGTTCAGACTCGGCTTGCGGATGTCAAGCCCCACGATCACGATTTTCTTTCCTAATAAAGCCAGACTGACAGCCAGATTGGAAGCGATAAAGGTTTTGCCTTCTCCTGTGGTGGTGGAGGTAACCAATATGACTTTCTCGTCGCTCCTCATCATATAAAGTACATTGGTGCGTACATTACGGAAGGTTTCGGCCATCAGGTCGTTTTGGTTTTCGTGTACTACAATGCTTTCTTCTTTTCCTTTATCTTCCGACAGGGGTACATCGCCCACAATGGGAAGGGAGGTGATTTTTTCCACATCGGCGCGGCCCTCTATCTTGTATTTTAAGAGTTCGATGATATAGATGACAACTACCGGCAGGGCGATTCCCAGAATCAGTGCTACCAGATAAATCATCTTCCCTTTGGGAGATACGGGGATGGCGTCTGCCAGTGCTTCGTCCACCATGCGGGCGTTGTTGGCGGTAGATGCCAGAGTGATGGCGTTTTCTTCACGCTTTTGCAGCAGCATCAGGTAAAGGCCGGCTTTGATTTCCTGCTGGCGCGAGATGCTGACCAGCTGGCGTTCTTGTCCCGGAGCATTGGTGATGCGTCCGGCGTATTTGCCTGCCTGACGTTCCAGATCCGCCTGGGTGATGGCCAAACCTCTTTGTACGCTGTTGATGGTGGTCAGCACATTGCTGCGCATGGCGCGGATGCTGGCATCCAGATTGACTACCACCGGGTTGTTTTCCTGAGAGGAACGGAGCAGGCGCTTGCGTTCCAGCAGCATCTCGTTGTAGCGGTTGATCAGCTCGGCAAGACCGGTATCTGTCAGGCCCACATTGACCGGAAGTACTTCGTAGGCATGATCCGGATTGTTGGCATAGCCGGCCAGGAATTGTACCAGCCGGAGCTGGGTGCTGTTTTCGGCACGTTTCTTTTCGTATTCCGAGTTTTCACTCAATGCCAGTTGGGCGTCGCTTTTCAAGTCGGTGAGCCCGGCATCGCGCTTGAAGGTTTCCAGTTCCTGTTCCGTGGTTCCCAATTCGCCGTTGATGATTTTGATACGTTCATCAATAAATTCCGCGGTCTTGGTAGCCACTTCGTTTTTGTCATCGTTGGCATCCCGGTTGTAGACTTCCACCAGCTTGTTGATGAAATCCATGCCGCGCTGCGTATGCGTGCTCTTTACAGAGATCTGTGCGATAGTGGTGGATTTGGAAGTAGGCTCTATGCTCAATGCTCCCCGGTAGGCGTTTGCCACACTGCGGGGGGAAGAAACCGTAGCCATGATTTCCTGCGTGCTTTGGACAGTTGTGGAGTCTTTAGGGGTAAAGCTGAACGTGCCCGACGGGGTAGTCAGCAAGGCGGGCAGCTTGTCGAACTGCTTGTTGTATTCCTCTTCTCCTATCCGGAGTTTCACATTCAGCTTGTTGCCCGGCTGCAAGGTCAGGTGAAGACGCGCGGGGGCAGTCAGTTTCTGGGCTTCTTCGGGGGTAATCCATACTTTCACAGGGGAACTTTTGTAAAGTTCGATATCATGGAAACTGCTCTTCGTGGCATAGCTGATGTAAAGATCCAGTTCTTCCACCACTTTTTTGATAAGCGTGCGCGATTGCAGGATTTCCACTTCATTGTCAAAGTTGTTGATGGAGGAATAGAAGCCCAGGTCTTCCAGGTCGCCCATGCCGCTGCTTGCTTTGCTGTTCTTGTCATTGTCCTTGATGATGACGGATGCCGAGATGTTGTACACCGATGGAGTGTAACACAAATAGAGCCAGGCTCCCGCCATGCACAGCAGGGTACATGCCAGAAACCAGGGCCAGTGGATGGCGTATTTGAAAAGAATCGCTTTGAAATCGGTCTTTTCTTCCTTTTCTTCCAGATAGAGGTCGTCGTATAAGTCTTCTTTCATAGTTCTGTTTATTTGGTTATGGTTACGATCAGGCTGGCCAGTGCAACCAGAGTTCCTACTACCGAGAACCAGATGGTGGTGCTGTTGCTGATACTTGCATTCTTGGCTTTGGTCTTATTGGGGGTGACATAGACTACATCGTTCTGCTGGAGATAGTAGTAAGGAGATACGATGATGTCGGCATCGTTCAGGTTCAGCGGAATCACCTGGCGGTTGCCTTGCGCGTCTTCACGGATCAGTTTCACTTTGTCGCGTTGTCCGTATACGGTCATGTCTCCCGCCATGGCGAGCGCTTCCATGATATTTACTTTTTCATTGGTGATGGTGAATGTGCCGGGTTTGGCAACTTCTCCCATCACGGAGATTTTGTAGTTTGTCATGCGTACATTCACAATGGGGTTTTCCTTGATATAGGTTTTCAGTTTTTCCTTTATCATGTTTTCCGCCTGGCTTTTGGTGAGGCCGCCGATGTGCAGTGTGCCCAAGACCGGGAAATCAATGTTTCCGTTATTGTCTACCAGATACTGTTGCAATGCCGGTTGGCTGGTAAGGCCCTTGCTGTTTGCCGTGATAGGGGTGGCTACCGTCAGGTTAAAAGGAATGGCGGCATCGGGGTCACTGGTGTTTACCGTGATGGTCAGCAAATCTTTGGGCATGATGTGTGCATCATACAGGGGTGTTTGGACATTTGCCATGTTCAGGTACTCGGAACCTTGCAGGTAGGGTACCTTTTTGTAGGCGCTGCAACTGCATAGCAGCAGGGAAACCAGCGCGAATAGGGTCAACTTTAATCTTCTCATTTTTTTGGCTCTCTGTTATTTAAAATTTTTCAGTTTTCAGGTCTTGTTTTAATAAGCTTGCTTGTCTTTGTGCAGCGCGTTTGCCACGGTTTTATACATAATATAAAGGTCGAGCAGGAAAGACCAGTGCTCCATGTACCATATATCGGCTTTCACACGTCCTTCCATGTCTTCCAGTTCGCGGGTTTCGCCACGGAAACCGGTCACCTGCGCCCATCCCGTGATACCGGGCTTGATGAAATGGCGGACCATGTATTTATTGATTATCTTGGAATATTCTTCCGTGTGTTTCAACATGTGGGGGCGTGGCCCTACAATGGACATATCTCCCAGCAATACATTGATGAATTGCGGAAGTTCGTCAATATTGGTCCGGCGCATGAAATCGCCGAATTTGGTTTTCCTGGGATCGTTGAGGGTGGCCTGTAAGGTGTCCGATTCCTTGTTGACTTTCATGGAACGGAATTTATAGCACCAGAATTCTTTGTTGTTCAATCCGTTACGTTTCTGACGGAAGAATATGGGGCCCGGAGAAGTGATTTTGATGGTCACTCCTACAATAAGGAATATAATGGGGAATAATGTGCATAAAAAGAGCAGTGAGAAGATTACATCGAATATGCGTTTCAACATTCTGTTCTCTATTTTCCCCAAGGGCTCCTTGCGGATGCTGAGGATGGGCACGCTGCCTATCATTTCAAAGTGCATGCGGTGGCGCAGGTAGTTGCGTACATTAGGCACGCTGTAGAAATGTATCAGGTTGTTCTCGCAATAGTTGATGACCGGCACTATCTGTTCGCTCAATGCCGAGGGCAGGCAGCAGTAAAGCTGGTTCACCTTGTGCTGTGCCAGGTAATCAATGGCTTGCTCCGGTTTTCCCAGATAGGTACAACTGGCGGGGAATTTGGCATTGGGGGTGGTGTCGAAGTAGCCCAGTACCCGGTAGCCGGTGGTAGCGTCGGAGCTCATTTCATGGTATAGCTCGGCTATATTTTCGGTGCTTCCCAAATAGAGGACGGTACGGAAATTTCCCCCATGGCTTCTGTATAGTTGTATGCAGAAACGGAAAAGCAGGCGATAGACAGTGATACAGAGGATGAGCAGAATGAAATAATAGATAAAAAAGCGTTTGGAATATATTTCAAGCTCGGATAATACCATCAGCCCGGTCGATAAAAAAGAGAAATAGAACACGTTGCGGAGTACCCGGAATACAATTTGGTCGGCACGGGCTCCCCGACGATGCAGTATGACACCTCCTGAAATAGTGCATGCAAAATAGCATACGCTGAACAGAGTCAGAATTTGGGGTAAAGTACCGCTACAGGTTCTTTCCCCAAACAACTCGTTCCATATTGAATTAAATGAGATGAAAAGTACATTCAGAATGACTAAATCTCCTAGGATGACTGCTAATTTTAGTACTTTGTTGAATCTCTGGACTTGTATCATAGGTAAAACTTTTTATATGTCAGATCTATATGATGTTTTTTTCAATAGGTTTCAACTATGTCGCTTTTTTTCTTTCTTCTGCTCTTCTGTTACTTTGTAAGTAACAGAAAATTCATCAATAAACATATTATATAATTCACATCTCGCTATTTTACAACGAATAAGATATAAATATCTGAAATATAACATTTTAATGCATTGCGCTGATTGTGTGAAGCGTGATGTCTATCATCATTTTTAGCTAATTTAAGAAATGTTCATTTCATTATTACTTTTTATCTATTAGACAATCTTTTTTATTAATTTTTAGAAAAGAAGCGGGGCATTTCTTGTTTGTTATCAATTTATTGTCTATTTTTGTCCCCGAATAAATTCTGTTACTTACAAAGTAACAGAACTAAAATGCCATGATACTCAACGTTTTATCTATTTATGCTCTTTTCTTTCCATTTTTTGAAACGTATAGAATTATTGCATCATTAGCTTTCTTTATCTCTTCATATTTGAAGTTTTTCAAATATGTTTCTGTAACTTTCACTGACGAATGTCCAAAAGCCTCACAGATTAGTTGTTCAGAGAAATTACAATATTTGGCAAGGGTGGCCCAGGTATGGCGCGATATATAGAATATAAAAACAAAACACAAGAAAAATGCAATTATTGCACAATATATCAATGTATATCAGGTTTTTATAAAAAGAATGTAGAATTGCATTTATTGTTGATTTTAGCCATCGATAGTGTTATTTACAGTTTTTATGTTACTATTTTGTTGTGCAAAAAAGCACCTGTTTTCGATTAAAATCACTATCTTTGTAGAAGAAAATAAGCAATTCAAGTATATGGCTCGTACCAAGAAAATAGAATCAACCCCTGTACGCATCCGGTTCAAGGAACTGGAAAATGGAAACAAGTCTATCTATCTCGATATTTACTACGAGAAGAAGAGGCGGTATGAGTTTCTGAAATTGTACCTTATCCCAGAGAATTCCTCGGAAGCAAGAAAGCAAAACAAGCATACAATGAAAGCTGCTGATGCAATAAGGGCACAACGTATTCTTGAAATATCGAACAATAGAACACCCGTAACCATTTCAGAAAAGGCAAAGGTTTTACTGGTTGATTGGGTAAACGAGTATAAGAACAGAAGTATTCAACAAGGAAAGACATCATCAGAAAACCATGTGCATTCAGCCTTAAAACAATTGCGGAAATACAATGCCAAAGCTCGTTTGTGCGATGTGGATAAGGATTTCTTGGATGGCTTTGTTGAATTTATGAAAGGGCAAAAAGCAAGGCGTACCAAAGTTCCTTTTGCCAAAAAAACCATATCCAATTATCTTGGGGTTATCATTACAGCCTTGAATATGGCAGTTGATGATGATGTGTTGTCTGTAAATCCCGGATTGGCTATTGACAGGAAAGCCATTTGCGGTGAAGAAACTCCACGCGAGTATCTGACTATTGATGAAGTCCGCAAGCTCATAGAAGCGGATGCACCAAGAGCAGATGTGAAAATTGCATTTTTGTTTTCCTGTTTCTGTGGATTACGGTTAAGTGATGTCCGTGCCTTGCAATGGAAAAAAATCATTGAAGATAACGGGAATATTCACATGGAGTTGCGACAAAAGAAAACTGGTCGGATGCTGTACTTGCCACTCAACAAGCAAGCGCAAGCCTATCTGCCTCACACTAAGAGAAGTGCTGAAGATTATGTATTTTCTCTGCCTTGCACTTCTACCATTGATTTACAGTTGAAGAAGTGGGCCCAAAATGCAGGAATCAATAAAAAACTGACCTATCACATGAGTCGGCATACTTTTGCAACAATGGAGCTTACCATGGGGGCAGATTTATACACAACTAGTCAGTTACTTGGTCATGCCGATGTGGAAACAACACAAGTTTATGCGAAAATCATAGATGCTAAAAAAGAAGCCGCTGTATTACTAATAGATTCTCTATTCTAATATTTATAGTCAAACAGAAATATATTGCAAATTTTGCATGTCGCAATTATCTGTGTATCAGTCATAGCAGAAAGAAATTTTTCGTAATTCAATTCTGTTTGACCATGACAATCTTATTTCTATTTTTAAATTATACAGTATGTATTGTTTAATTAAAAATACTGTGTATATTTGCATTTTGTAGAAACAGCCTCTTTATGTCTGTTCCTCAGAAAGCTATGTTATCCATTATTGTATAGTAACATTAATCAAGATAACAAAATGCAATTAATATTTTCATGAATAATAGTACAACAAAGGTATATGGCACGTACGAAAAAGCAAGTTAAAGTAAAGGAACCTGTCCGTTTACGTTTTAATGAACTCAAAGATGGCAGGAAGTCCATCTATTTGGATATTTACTACAATGGCCGGAGAACTTACCAGTCATTGAAACTCTATCTTGTACCAGAAACGGATGTGTCGGCGCAAATCCAAAATGCCAACACACTCGCAATAGCCAATGCCATTAAGACCGAAAAAATTTTGGACCTGACCAACAAGATAGCAGGTATCACAGACCGTTCGTATAAAGCGAATATGCTTTTCACGGACTGGATGAGAGTTTATCGGCAAGATGTGGAAAAACGGGCTTCGGCATCTGCACTTATTTGGGTAGATCGGGTAACTAATGAATTGGAGAAGTACGATAACAGTGTTACCCTTGCAGAAATAGATAGGGATTATATTATGAGATTTCTCAGCCATTTACTAGATAGACCTGCACTCACACGTGACCATAACCAACTGGCCAAAAATACGGTTTTCCTCTACCTCTCTTATATACGGGCTGCACTGAATTATGCAGTTAAGGAGAACCTGCTCCAGTCAAGCCCATTCAAGAAAATCAAACGGGATATGCTTTCAGGTTCGGAAGCCAAACGTGAATATCTTACAGTAGAGGAAGTAAAACGTCTTATTGCAACTCCTTGCCGTCGGGATGATATGAAGGCTGCATTTTTGTTTTCCTGTTTTTGCGGTTTGCGCATTATGGACATCAAAAACTTGTGTTGGAAACACATTAGTAAAAACGGGAACAGGTGGCAGGTAGAAATACGGCAGTATAAAACCGGCGCATTGTTGTATTTGCCATTGAACATGAATGCACGGAAATGGATGCCGGAACAAGGGGATGCTTCTTCTGAAGACCGTGTATTTCCCAAGTTGAGTATTTGGTATAAAAGCATACTTCGCGATTGGGCCACAGATGCCGGAATAGAAAAGAAATTTTCATTCCACGTGGCGAGGCATACGTTCGCAACGCTGGCCTTGACCGCAGGGGTTGACATCTATACGACAAGTCAATTATTGGGTCATGCCAATATCAGACACACTCAGAGGTACGCACAAATCATCAATTCTAAGAAAGACCATGCCATCTCCCTTTTGGATGACGCATTTATCCAATAACTTAAAACAATAGATTTATGAAGCGTAACCGTAGAAATGATTGCCTTTTTTTAAAACAAGAGATTGGCAAACAAGCCGCACAAGAGTGTCGGAAATGAACGTGATGAACTTTTTGCCTTGCTGAAAGAAGCCTCTTTTACTTATCGGAAGGAAGTTATCGGTGAGAGTAAATTGTATGAACTGTATGTGGAGGATTTTCTGAACGGTCATTATTATAGTGACCACCGGGATGCCGCCGGGAAAAACCGACATCGGAAAAACATCGGTATTCTCAGAGGAATACTGACAAAACGTAAAGACCTTGTGGAGCTATTCTTCTCCAATATACTTTTTGCTCCTAACCGCATGGATGAGTTGCTTCGTCTGTTCAACACAACGAAAGCATCCTCCGGTCTGAAAGAAGAACCGGATAAGCCACGCCCTGAAACGAACCTTCCTGCCTTGTCTTTGGGTAGCTTTTTGAATGACAATCAACTGAGCCTCATTGCGCATTGTGCTAATGAGGCTCAACTTTTCACTACCCCTGTGAATGCAGGCATACTGCGTTCTCTTTTGGAAGGCACGTTGCATCAGCCGTTGAAGTCTGCCAATAACCGGTTGGTAGCTTTCTTTTTCGACCGGTTATGTCACCACCGTCTCATTCTCGGACGTTGGGAACATCTGTTGGAACAGGCCGGTTCCATATTGGGTTCCAAAGACGGCCGTCCGCTCAAACACGGCCAGTATTCCAGTGCACTTAGTCTTGCCAAGAGCAATCCAAACAGTATGCAGGAGGTAATCAGCCAATGCGTACAAGCTGTCAGAGAAATGACAGAAAGAAACACAACGGATAACAAGTGACACAGAAAAGGATAACAGTTCGGATAACACTTCCGAACTGTTACTCTCCTTTTTACAAGCATTGAAAAACACATATCTACCTTTGCCCCGAAGCGATAAAGTTTCGGGGTATCACTCCCCCATGTCTAACTCAAAAAAGAATACAAAATGAACCAACAAGAAGAAAGAAACTGTGTAGCGGTGTCCTGTTCATCATGTTTCCTGAAGCTTAGTATGCTCCAGAAACAAACGGAGAAGATTGAAAATATGCTGTTTTGCATCAAGAAAACACTCAATTTCAAAGAAGCCTGCCTGTATATGGGGCTGTCGAGAAGCCAGTTGTACAAACTTGCCAAGAACGGGCATATCCCCCACTACAGACCGTCCGGTAAACTGTTGTATTTTAACAAGCAGGAATTGGACGAATGGCTCTGCCGGAACCAAGTAGAAGAAACCGAAAAAAACTGTCCAAAGGAGATGCCGGACAGCATGAATGAATGTGTTGAACCCGATAAACAATTTGCATCATGACAGAAGCCGGATTTCTTGAAACACTTAAACGGGTAGAAGATGTGGCCGTCATCCTGACCCGAATGGAAGATATAAACGTAGTATTGGGCAAGATAACCACCATTGAAGCCTTCATTGATCGTTTCGGGACGCTTGAAGCCTTGATAGAGCGTTTTGAAAGCGTGGAGAATCAACTCTATTACCTGAAAGATATGCTGAATATTGATGAAGCCGCCAAATACCTGAATATCTCCAAAGGGCATATGTACCGGCTTACCTCCAACCGTGACATATCCTACACCAAACCGAATGGCAAGAACATCTTCTTTGAAAGGAAGGAACTGGATGAATGGAAACGGCGCAATCCAGTCCTTTCACAAAGGGAACTGGAAAGACAGGCTGCTATAATGACCGCCCATGACCACACCGGCAAGCCCAACCATAAAAAGAAAGGGGGAAAGCCATGATACCGACCCACCTGCTTCAAACCGGAAATGACATAGATCGTTCGGTTTATGAACAAATCCTGCAATTCATCCGCCTACGTGTCACCGAGACCTACGCTTTTCCGCCGGAAATTGTCCGTGTCGATGACATAACCATTGCCACGCTCGGCAACTTCAGTGCTTCGGTCGGTAAGCCCAAAAGCAAAAAGACTTTCAACATCACGGCAATTGTGGCTGCAGCGTTGTCGGGCAAAAACGTGTTACGCTACAACGCACATTTGCCGGAAGGCAAGCACAAGGTGCTTTATGTAGATACGGAACAAAGCAAATGCCATTGCCACAAGGTGCTTGAACGCATCCTGAGACTGGCCGGGCTACCTACTGACCGTGAAACGGACAACCTCGAATTTTTCATGCTGCGGGAATACAGCCCCAAACAACGCCGACAGATTATCAACCATGCGCTGGCTTCCGATCCGGGTATCGGTTTTGTTGTCATTGACGGCATCCGTGACCTCCTGTATGACATCAACAGTCCCAGTGAGTCTGTTGATTTGATAAACGACCTCATGCGCTGGTCAAGTATGCACGACCTCCATATCCATACAGTATTACATCTGAACAAAGGAGATGACAATACGAGAGGACATATTGGCACAGAACTGAATAACAAAGCGGAAACCATTCTGCAAATCACCAAGAGCCAGTTTGACGGTAATATCAGTGAAGTAAAAGCCATGCACATTCGTGAAAAGGAGTTTGAGCCGTTCGCTTTCCGCATCAATAACGATGCCTTGCCTGAACTGGTGGGAGAATACTCGTTTACACAAGAGCGTAAGGGCTTCTGCGAATCCATTTCCGATGTACAACACGCCCAGGCTCTCAGGCTGGCATTCAGCGAGGGGGACATAACCGGATACAGACCGCTTATCAAAGCGCTCCAACAGGGATATACCGAAATCGGCTTCAAGCGTGGCCGGAACATCTGCATTGAACTGAACAAGTATCTGATGGGGCGTGGCATTATCGTGAAACAGGATAAGAGCTACCATTACAATCCGAAGGTGCTGGAGTATAGCGGCTGTACCTCCGATAAAGAGGTTTAGTTTAACGTCGGTGTATATATAAGATAAACTTTATTAAACCCGAATAGAAACACAAAAGTTATTATGAACATAGCCCAGACCAAACAAATAGATATTGTGGACTTCTTGAAAGCAATCGGTTGTTTCCCTACAAGGGAAACCGCTTGTGCGGCATGGTTCCGTGCCCCGTATAGGGAAGATATGACACCTTCATTCAAAGTCAATAAAAATCGGAATATCTGGTATGATTTCGATGCGCCCATATAGGCTACACAATAAATATCTCTATGGCAAG
>ERZ827088.4523-NODE-4523-length-11476-cov-2.896156_pt1 | contig 11476 bp, 8 predicted proteins | sample MGYA00519922_ERZ827088 | MGnify/ENA primary metagenome ERZ827088 (study PRJEB31778, sample SAMEA3449254) | human gut metagenome | biome: human gut; feature: human-associated habitat; material: faeces | place: United Kingdom | collected 2010/2012 ... | reverse complement strand
TGCTGCTGGTCGCCGGGTTTATCGTGGGGTGGAATTTCGGTCTCAAGACCATCTTCTGCGTGGTGATCATCTCCTTGGGCATGAACTTCTGGCAGGAGGTGCTTCCCGATGGCAACTTCCTCGGGGTCGACAACCTGCTGGCCATCGTCATGGGCGGTATTCTGGCCGGCGCCGGCATCGCGCTCTGCTTCTCGCAGGGCGGCTCGACGGGCGGCACGGACATCGTGGCCATGATCATCAACAAGTACCGCACGGTCAGCTACGGCAAAATCCTCATCTACTCCGATTTCGTCATCATCGGTTCGGCCCTGCTGGTGGGCATGGGCATCAGCGCCGTGATTTACGGCTACGTGATGACGGCCGTCGTGGGTTACACGGTCGATATGATCATGGCCGGTAACCAGCAGTCGAGCCAGGTCTTCATCGTCACGCACGACTACGAGAAAATGGCCCAGGCGATCGTCGACAACGTCCACCGCGGGGTGACGCTCATCGACTCGCAGGGGTGGTATTCGAAAAAGGAGTCCAAAATCGTCATGGTGGTCTGCCGCAAGCGGGAGACCTCGATGATCCTCAAATTCGTCAAGACCATCGACCCCGAGGCCTTTATGACCGTCGGATCGGTCATGGGCGTCTACGGGAAGGGATTCCAGACAATCGGGAAGGGCTGATGCAGCTCTACGCCGACATAGTTCTTCCGCTGGCGCAGCCCGTCTACACGTTTGCCGTGCCCGGAGGCACGGACGTCGCGGCCGGACAGGCCGTGGCGGTGCAGTTCGGCGCACGCAAATTCTATACGGGCATCGTGTGGCGGGTCCACGACCGCCGGCCCGATTTCAAAACCGTCAAACCGATCCAGCGCGTGCTCTACGATGCGCCTCTGCTCTCGGCGCAGCAGATGGCGCTGTGGGAGTGGATCGCCTCGTACTATATGTGCTCCCTGGGGGAGGTGATGCGCGTGGCGCTGCCTGCGCTGATGAAACCTTCGGGCGACACGGAGGAGGAGTTCTCCGGCGACGAGTTCCGTCCCCGCACCGAGTGTTATGTGTCGCTGGCCGCGGAACTCCGCGACGAGGGGCGTTTTCACGAAGTCTGCGAGAAGATCGAACGGCGCGCCCCGAAGCAGTACGAGGCGCTGCTCGAGCTGGCTGCGGCCGGCGACGAAACGCGCATCGCGACGGGCGAGGTGGCCCGCCGCCTGCTCCGGGCCGATTATGCCGTGCTGCACGCCCTCGAGCGCAAGAAATACATCGTCTGCACCCAGCGCGAACGTTCGGTCGAGCGCGGCGGGTCGGCCTTCCGCCTTCCGGAGCTGACGGCGCACCAGCTGACGGCGTTGAACGCCCTGCGCGAACAGTTCGCCGCCGGGAAAACCACCGCTCTTTTGCAGGGCGTCACCGGTTCGGGCAAGACCGAGATTTACATCCACCTGATCGCCGAGGTGCTCTCCCGGGGCGGCGATGTTTTGCTGCTGGTGCCCGAAATCGCCCTTACGGCGCAGCTGATCGAGCGCATGGAGCGCATCTTCGGCAGCCGCGTCACTCCGTACCATTCCAAACTCACCAACCGCCGCCGCACGGAGACCTACCTGCGGCTGAACCGCTCCGACGGGGGCGAGTTCGTGGTCGGCGTGCGGTCGTCGGTCTTCCTGCCGCTGAAGCATTTGCAGCTGATCGTCGTCGACGAGGAGCACGACGCCAGCTACAAGCAGACGGAGCCTGCGCCGCGCTACAACGCCCGCGACTGCGCCGTGGTGATGGCCCGCCTGTGGGGCGGCCGCACGCTGCTGGGAAGCGCCACGCCGTCGCTCGAAACGTGGCTCAACGCCGAGGGCGGGAAGTACGGCCGCGCCGTGCTGGCGGAGCGTTACGGCGACGCCCGCCCGCCCGAAATATTCGTTTCGGATACGATCCGCGCCGCCAAGCGCGGCGAGCGGCATGCGCATTTCAACAAACTGCTGCTGGACAAGATGGAGGAGACGCTCGGACGGGGCGGGCAGGTGATGCTGTTTCAGAACCGCCGCGGATTCTCGCCCTACGTCGAGTGTTCTCAGTGCGGGTGGACGGCCCGCTGTCCTCACTGCAACGTGACGCTGACCTACCACAAGGGAGGCGCCAGACTCGTCTGCCACTACTGCGGCTACACGGCCCCGGTGCCGGCGAAGTGCCCTTCGTGCGAGGTGACGGAGGTGCTGCCGCGGGGATTCGGCACGGAGAAGGTCGAGGAGGAGATCGCCCGGCTCTTCCCCGAAGCCCGCGTCGCCCGGCTGGACCGTGACAGCGTGACTTCCGAGCGGGCGTTCAACGCCATAATCTCCGATTTCGAAGCCCGCAAGACCGATATTCTGGTCGGGACGCAGATGATTACGAAGGGATTCGACTTCGGCGGCGTGTCGCTGGTGGGGATTCTCAATGCCGACAACCTGCTGAACAACCCCGATTTCAGGGCTGCGGAGCGGGCCTTTCAGCTCATGCTGCAGGTCGCCGGACGCGCCGGACGCCGCTCGGACGGCGGCGAGGTGGTGATTCAGACCTCCGAGCCGGGGCATCCCGTGATCCGGCAGGTCGTGGCGGGCGATTTCGCCGGGATGGCCCGCATGCAGCTCTCCGAACGCGAAGCGTTCTTCTATCCGCCCTATGCGCGGCTGACATCGCTGACGCTGCGCCACCGCGACGTCGCGCTGCTGCGCCGCGGCGTCACGGAGCTGGCGGCGCGCCTGCGCGTCAGGTTCGGCCGCCGCGTGCTGGGGCCGATGACGCCCCCGGTGGACCGCATCCGCGGCGAGTATCTCGCGGGGCTGCTGCTCAAGATCGAAAGCGGCGCTTCGTCGGCCAAGGCCCGCGCACTGCTGGCCGCCGAGCTGAAGGCGTTCGCCGAAAATCCCGAATTCAAAACGATCACCTTCATCTGCAATGTCGATCCTCAGTGACCTGCTGCGCGACGTCGCGGCGCTTTTCTTTCCGCCGCGCTGCCCCGTCTGCGGCGTCCCGCTCGCGCAGGGCGAACGCACGGTGTGCACGCTGTGCCGCACGACGGCGCCCCTGACGGGGTTCTGGCTTGAGGCGGACAATCCCCTGCTGGCGAAGTGCCGGGACATGCTGCCCGTCGAGCGGGCTTCGGGTTTTCTCTACTACATTCACGGAAGCGGGTGGCGGGAGCTGATCCGCGGATTCAAATACCGCGGAGCGTGGCGCACGGCCCGCGCGATGGGCGAGTGGTACGGACGCTGTCTGAAGGAGAGCGGGCTGTACGACGGGGTGGAAGTGGTCGTGCCCCTGCCGCTGCACCCCGTCAAGCGGTGCAGGAGGGGGTATAACCAGTCGGAGTACATCGCCGAGGGGATCGCCTCGCAGCTGGGAGCGGAGGTAGACCGCCGGAGCGTCCGCCGCAAGCGCAATACGGAGAGTCAGGCCCTCAAGCCGCGGCGCGAGCGCGCCCGGAACGTGGACGAGGCTTTCGCGGTGCGCCGTCCCGAACGGCTCGAAGGGCGGCATGTACTGCTGGTGGACGACGTCTTCACGACGGGCAGCACGATGCTTTCGTGCGCCGGGGAGATGCTGCGCGCCGCACCCGGATGCCGGATCAGCATCGCGGCGCTCGCCGTCTCGCGGCGGGAGCTGGGGGTGAGGGAGTGATCGGAAATTAAAAATTCTTTTTCAACAGGCGTTATCCCCTGCTGCGGGGACTGTTTGCGGGAGAATCGTGTCATCAACATGATTTTCGATAACAACTTTGCCGCGGCCGTTTTGTTTTCTCCGCCCGAATCGCTATTTTTGGGCTCTGAACGAAAGGATAAATCATGGCTAAAGATTATAACCCCTCCCAACGCAACAGGGAGGCATTCGAGGCGCTGACCGACACCGCCGGCAACGTGCCCCCGCAGGCGGTCGAACTGGAGGAGGCCGTGCTCGGCGCGCTGATGCTGGAAAAGGACAGCATCATCGCCGTGCAGGAGTACGTCACGCCCGACGCTTTTTACACCGAGGAGCACCGCACGATCTACCGCGCGATCGAGGAGCTTTCGATGGAGCTCAAACCGATCGACCTCTATACCGTCACCGAGCGGCTCAAGGCCAAGAAGGAGCTGAAGAAGGTGGGCGGTGCGTCGTATCTGGCGCAGTTGACGCAGAAGGTCGGCTCGGCCGCCAATGTCGAATTCCACGCCAAGATCATCGCCCAAAAGTACGTGCAGCGCGAGCTGATCCGCTCGGCGACCGAGATTCAGAAGCGGTCGTACGACGAATCGACCGACGTGACGGAGCTGATCGGATATGCCGAGGGCGAGATATTCAAGGTGGCCGAAGGACACGTCAAGCGGTCGGTGCAGGCGTCGAAGGATATTCTGGCCCGCGCGCTGATGCAGATCGAGGAGGCGTCGAAGAATACGAGCGCCTTCAACGGCGTGCCGTCGGGCTTCATGGCCATCGACCGCGTGACGCTGGGCTGGCAGCTCTCGGACCTGATCATCATCGCCGCACGCCCTTCGATGGGCAAGACGGCGTTCGTGCTCTCGATGGCCCGCAACATGGCGGTCGATCACGAGCAGGGCGTGGCGTTCTTCTCGCTCGAAATGTCCGCCGTACAGCTGATGATGCGTTTGATTATCGCTGAGACGGGACTGAGCGGAAACGACGTCAAGTCGGGCCGTCTGACGCCCGAACAGTGGCGGCATCTGGAATCGGCGACCAAGCCGCTGGGCAGTGCGCCGCTCTATATCGACGACACGCCGGCGCTTTCGGTCTTCGAATTCCGCTCGAAGGCCCGCCGTCTGAAGATACACCACGACATCAAGATCATCATCATCGACTACCTGCAGCTGATGACCGGCAATCAGGATTCGAAAGGAAACCGCGAGCAGGAGGTGGCCTTTATTTCGCGTACGCTCAAGGCGATCGCCAAGGAGCTGAACGTGCCGATGATCGCGCTGTCGCAGCTGAGCCGCGCCACCGAAATGCGCGGCGGCTCGAAGCGTCCCCAGCTCTCGGACCTCCGCGAGTCGGGCGCCATCGAGCAGGACGCCGACATCGTGGCCTTCATCCACCGTCCGGAGTATTACGGCATCAACCAGGACGAGAACGGCATGCCCACGGCGGGCATGGCCGAGATCATCCTCGCCAAGCACCGTAACGGCGCCGTGTGCGACGTCAACCTGCGCTTCCTCAAGGAGCAGGCGCGTTTCGCCGACGTGGATGACACGATGCTGCCGCCGTCGCAGGCGGCTGACAGCCAGCAGGCCTACGACGACTATGCCAGCGGTTCGAACGCCGTGCCGGGAGCCGGAATCGGCGGCGGACTGGGCGCGGGAATCGGCGGCGGGGAGTTCGACCCCAATCCGCCCGCGCTGAACGACGAGGCGCCGTTTTAGACGGGGCGCCGTTTTGGAGGGATGCTGCGGCCGGAGCGGAAGGTGCGGCCGATATGGTCGGAGAAGTCGGTGCGGCTGAGGCGGTCGGTGCAGGCGATGCAGGCAGTGCGGTCAGTGCGGCCGACTGTGAAAGAGGCAGGTAACAGAATGGTTAATTGATAATATTTTTCTGATAGATGTTTGTCCGGACCTATGCAGGAGCGATCGTGGGGATCGATGCCGCGGCGGTGACCGTCGAGGTCAATATCGCCGGCGGCGGACTGGGAATGTACCTCGTGGGGCTGCCGGACAGCGCCGTGAAGGAGAGCGAGCAGCGCATACGTGCGGCGTTCGAGAACTCCGGGGAGCGGATGTCGGGCCGCAAGGTGGTCGTGAGTCTGGCTCCGGCCGACCTGCGCAAGGAGGGCGCGTCGTTCGACCTGCCGATCGCCGTCGGGATTCTCGCGGCGATGTCGCGAGTGGATGCCGAAACGCTTGCCGGGACGATGTTCGCCGGGGAGCTGTCGCTGGACGGGACGCTGAAACCCGTGCGGGGCGTGCTGCCGATGGCGGTGCGCGCGCGGGAAGAGGGATTGCGGCGGCTGGTGCTGCCGGCGGCGAACGCCGCGGAGGCGGCCGTGGTCGAAGGCGTCGAGGTGATCGGGGCCGGAAGCCTGAAGGAGGTGATCGGACTGCTGAACGGCGAACGGGAGATGACGCCGGCGGTGCCTGCGGACGGGGAGCCGTTCGGGGCGGAGTCGGGCCGTTATGAAGAGGATTTTGCCGATGTGAAGGGCCAGACGCATGTGAAGCGTGCGCTGGAGATAGCCGCCGCGGGCGGTCACAACGTGCTGATGATCGGGGCGCCGGGTTCGGGCAAGACGATGCTGGCCCGCAGGATGCCGACCATCCTGCCGCCGCTGTCGCGCGAAGAGGCGCTGGAGACCACCAAGATACACTCCGTGGCCGGGAATATGGCGGCGGGCGGTCTGCTGGCGCGGCGGCCTTTCAGGGCGCCGCACCATACGATTTCGCAGGCGGCGCTGATCGGCGGGGGACAGTCGCCGCGGCCCGGCGAGGTGTCGCTGGCCCACAACGGGGTGCTGTTTCTCGACGAGCTGCCGGAATACGGCAAGAATACGCTCGACGTCCTGCGCCAGCCGCTTGAGGGCGGTACGGTGACGGTATCCCGATCGGCGCATTCGGTAACCTTTCCGGCGGACTGTATGCTGGTGGCGGCCATGAATCCGTGCCCTTGCGGCTATGCCACCGATCCCCGGCATACGTGCGTCTGTTCGCCGGGGCTGATCCGCCGCTATCGGGCGCGGCTGTCCGGGCCGCTTCTGGACCGCATCGACCTGCATATCAATGTGCCCGCCGTCCCTTACGAGGAGCTGCAGGCCGGGGCCTCGCCTGTGACGTCGGCCCGGATGCGCGAACGAGTGCTTGCTGCGCGGGCCGTACAGCAAGCGCGTTATGCGGAGGTTCCCTATTGCCGGACGAATGCCGATCTGTCCGGCAGCCTCCTTGAGAAGCACTGCTGCATGGGAGCGCCGGAAAGGGCTTTTCTGCGGGAAGCCGTGCAGAGGCTGGCGCTTTCCGCCCGCGCCTATACGCGGATCTTGCGGATAAGCCGGACGATTGCGGATCTCGCCGGATCGGAATCCATCGGCGTTCCCCATCTGGCCGAGGCTATCGGCTGCCGCGTGCTGGACAGGGAAGCGTTCTAGCTTCAGCCCTTCCCTCGAATGGTGGAGGTGGGCTGTCTGAGGAAAAAGGAGACACGTGCCGTATTCCCCTTAGGTTTTGAGGGGGGCTCTTCCGTCATCAACCTTCATTCAAGGAGCATGTCATGTCGTTCAGACTGATGGACAAAGCCAAGGCCGCCGGCTGAGCGGCGAAGACGGCTCCAGAGTTGCTGGAGCAGGTATTGGCGTCCCTGCCGAGTGTGCCGGACCCGGAGGGGCGCGTGTTGCACGGTTTTGAGCACAACGAGGATGCCGTGATCCTCCGCACGCCGCCTGCGGGAATGGCGCTGGTGCAGACGGTGGATGTGCTGAGTCCTCTCGGCAACAATCCCCGGCTGTTCGGTCAGGTTGCGGCGGCGAACGCGCTTTCGGACGTGTACGCCGTCGGTGGGGTTCCGTGGTCGGCGATGAATATCGCGGCGTTCCCGGCACAGGATGTGCCGTTGGAGGTCTTTGCCGAGATTCTGGCGGGCGGCCTTGAAAAAATCGTCGAGGCCGGAGCCGTGCTTGCCGGCGGGCATACGCTGGAAGACGCGGAAATCAAATACGGTTTGTCCGTGACCGGCTATGTGGATCCTGACTCCGTGGCCAGTAACGCCGGGCTGCGTCCCGGAGACGCGCTTGTGCTGACCAAGCCGCTCGGCACGGGCGTGCTGGCGACCGCAATCAAGGCACAGTGGAACGGCAGCGGCAAGGCCGAAGCAGATCTCTACCGTTGGGCCACCCATTTGAACGCGAACGCCGCCGAAGTGCTGCGGGCCATGAACCTCAAGGCCGCAACGGATATCACGGGATTTGGGCTCGGCGGGCACTTGCTGGAGATGGCGCGGGGTTCCCGGGTCGTCGTCGAGATAGACACCGCCTCGTTGCCTTTTATCGACAACGTGGAGGCGTTCGCCTCTGACGGCCTAATTCCTGCGGGCAGTTATGCCAACCGCAGGCATTGTTCCTGCCGTACGTTCGTGAGCCCCGATGTGGACAGCCTGAGGGCCACCCTCGTATTCGACGCGCAAACTTCCGGGGGGCTGGTGCTGGCTGTGCCTCAGGAGCGCGTAGAAGAGGCTCTGGAGCGCCTTGCCGCTCTCGGTGAGCCCGGATGGCTTGTTGGGCACGTTTTGCCTCTCAGAGACGGTCCTCAGCTTCTTTTGAGCTAATCATGAAGACGGCAGGAGGGGAGAGGAAAGGGCTTCCTCTTGCCCTTCTGCACCTCCCCCTCTCTTCCTAAGGCTTTTGAGTGGCGGGGAGGTTACGCGTCAGGAGTTCCGTTGTATGGAAAGGCTGAAAGGGCGCTGGATGGACAAGCGGTTTGAGAAGAGTATCTGATGTGGCGTAAACCGTGCGCCGCTGAAGAGTACAGAAAGGCCGGACGGTGTTGCCGTCCGGCCTTTCTGTACTCTTTTTCGAGGGGGCCGGGGGGATGGTTCCCCCCGGCGGGTGCAGGGCGGAGCAGCGCCCCGTGTTCATTCGGCTAATAGATCCACTTTTTGCCGTCGTAACGGGTCAGTTCGCGGATACGGCGGGCTTTCGGGGTCGTGAAGGTGCCGGTCTTGGCCTCGGAGATGGTCTTGCCGGTGCATTCGTATACTTTTTCAAGATATACGATGTGGCCCACGTATTCGCAGCCGGGGCCCTTGCCGGGGTAGATTTCCGTGGTCATGGTGGAGGCGTCCACTTCCGTGTAACGGGCCACATAGCCCTTTCCCTGCTTGGTCACCGACATGTTCTGGCGGTTGTTCTTCAGGGTGTCGTTGGCGCGGGCCACGTAGCTCTTGGCGAAAGCGTCGAGTTTGGCCTTCACCTCAAGGGTGGTTTCCTGAGCGGGAGCGGCGCTGGGTTTAGCGGCCTGAACCTGCTGGCCGCAGATCAGGGCGGACGAAAGAACCAGAGCGAACAGTGCGGATTTCTTGATTAACTGCATTGGGGAAAGGTCCTCTTGAGCACAAAAGGCCCGACGAGAGTCCGCCGGGCCTTTGTTGATTGTTACTTGCGTACTAGTCCATGAAGACCAGTTCAGTACGGCGGTTCATGTACCGGCCTTCTTCCGTATTGTTGTCATAGCGGAAAGACTTGCCCTTGCCAATGGCAATCATACGGCTGGCGGGCACGCCCTGGGCAACCAGATAGTTCTTCACGGCGTCAGCGCGGCGCTGGGAGAGCTTCAGGTTGTAAGCGTCGGTGCCGATGCTGTCGGTCCAGCCGAGGAGCTGCACCTTCATGTTCGGGTGTTCCATAATGATGCGGGCGGCTTCATTAAGGATGCCCTGAGCTTCGGGGGTCAGGTCGTACTTGTCGAAGGCGAAGTTGACGCCACGGAGGACGACGACGTCTTCAACGACGGCCACGCGTTCCTGGCAGAACACATCGCCAACGAACTTGTCGACGGCGGCGTCGCTCTTGAGGAGGTCGATGGCCTTGACGGACACGGAGCAGGCGTTGAGGGCCGCGATGGCGTCCAGAGTGGCCTGGCCTTCAGGAGAGGAGGCGACGGAGATCACATGGAAGCAGACGTTCGGATTGGCGGCGTAGATGGCCTTGACTTCGTCGATGGGGCTGATGCCGCGGTTGCTTTCACCGTCGCTCACGAGGATGACGGCCGCGCGCGGGGTCATCTGGCTGATGATGCCGTTGTGGGCCTGGATGCCGTCGCCCATGGGCGTGAAGCGGGCGAAGGTTTCCAGATTGTCCTTCAGGCTGTCGACGCCGGCGGCGAGGGTGGAGCGAACCCACGGGCCCTGGTTCACGACCGCGCCATAAGGAGCGAAGGTGTACAGGCCGCCCTGATAGCCGAGTTCGGGCACCATGTCGTTGACGCGCTTGATGACTTCCTTGGCAACGGCCATCTTGGTCTTGCCGACGGAGGGGAAGTTCATCATCATGGAGCCGGAGTAGTCCACCAGATAGTTGAAGCTTTCAATGCGCTTCTGGCAGATTTCGGCCGAGTGGGCCGCAAAACCGGCCGTGGCCCAAGCGAAGATCAGGGCGACGGCGAGGACAATAGAACGGGAAAATTTCATGTGAGCCTCCGTTTCTTTGAGTTAGGCGTTTTCACCCCGTCCGGAACGGCAAGGGCAAAGCGTCCTGCAAAATTGACAGCGAATATGTGCTGCAAGGCCCCTTTGGGCCTTTCCCTTGCTCAGGAGGTGCTGCAATGTCGACCCGGCCGGGCATCCTCTAGCGTTATCCGGCCGGCGAAACCGTTCTTTCGGCATTGCCATATTCACTTGAATGAGACTCTACCTGTGGGCCGTACAAAGGTAAAGAGCCTTACTTGTATTTTTTTCCCGAAACCGGGTCTTTTCAATGAGAGATAACAACAAAAAAACAGGGCGAGAGGAAACCTCTCGCCCTGTATGGGAACAATGCGTACGCAGCCGCTTACCAAAAGGCTTTACGGCGCGTCATCTTCCCTAAGATGGGATCACACGCAGCCGGTGGGCTTGGGCAGACCAGCCATCTTGCAGGCTCCCTTGCCGGGGCCGGAGGGGAAGAGTTCGTACACTTCTTTCAGCTTGTAGCCGGTGTTCTTGGACAGGATGCGCACCATAGGAGCGATCCCGTTCTTGCGGTAGTAGTCCTGAAGGAAGTCGAGAATCTTCTGATGGTCTTCGTTCAGATCGGTAATCCCTTCGGATTCCTTCACGTACTCCAACCATTCCGGGCACCACTCATCGAACTTGAGCAGGAAGCCGTCTTCATCAACTTCGAAGGTTTTACCCTTGTAGGTGACTTCAGCCATGTGTGCGTCCTCCTTGGACAGTTTATGTGACTAGGAAACCCTGTCACGCTTTTCCATACAGAATGAAATCGAAAAATCTGATGGAATCACTCACCACTCGACGGACCCCAATGCAGAGCCCGCAGAAAGCCACCGGATGTGTGGGGGCACATCTGAGGCGCTTCCATATTGGAGGGCATCTATCACAGCGCTATGGAAATGGCAAGTAGTTGTTCCCCTTTTGCTCTTCATTGGGCAGTCAGCCAAGCCTCTGCCGCAGACAGCATTTCGGAACACAATTCATCCATTTCAGGGCCGTGGTCGTAGCCGGCCAGATGCCCGAGCCCGTGGGCCAGAAGCCTGAGGCAATGCTCCTCCGGATCTTGCCCGTACAGGAGCGTTTCCCGGTGCAGGGTGTCGACGGAAAAGACGAGGCTCCCGAGCTGGACGGGGACGTCTTCGTCCTCCGGCCCGGCGATCTGCTCGTCTATAGGAAAAGATAAGACATTGGTGGGGCCGTGGCAACCCATGTACCGCAGGTTGTAGTCCGCCATGCCCGCATCGCGGACAAGGACGAGATCCAATTCGGCGGGCCCGGAACCGGCTGCGCGGAGCATGGCCGAGAGCGCCCGGTGCAGTTCCGCCCTGCAGAACGGGAGCCGCCAGCAC
>ERZ827088.4506-NODE-4506-length-11513-cov-4.287136_pt1 | contig 11513 bp, 7 predicted proteins | sample MGYA00519922_ERZ827088 | MGnify/ENA primary metagenome ERZ827088 (study PRJEB31778, sample SAMEA3449254) | human gut metagenome | biome: human gut; feature: human-associated habitat; material: faeces | place: United Kingdom | collected 2010/2012 ... | reverse complement strand
TCCGAATGATACGCTCAAGCGCAGCGAGCTCGCAGCACTGGTCGTGCGCATGGTCGAGCCGTCCGCGCGCCTGACGCTCTCGTGGCAAAGTCTTTCCTATCGCTCCGCCGCCGGTACGACCTGGGGCGACCTGATCGCGGCGCCTGCCGAGGTCTCCGCCGCGCCGGCAGCCGACGACGCCAACGCCATCGACGCGCTGATCCGAAAGATGCTCCACGACGGCGCCGACAGCATCACTCTGCAATACGACCGTACGCTGACCAACGAGGAGGTCACAAAGCTCACCCGCGCCTTTACGGTCGGCGTCAAGCGCCATTGCGAGCAGATGTACAACTCCACCTCCTGCCGCAGCTATTCCTCCGGCAAGGTGCTGCTGACCTTCTCCTCGACAGCCTGTGACGGCGCGCAGCTCAAAAAATACCGTGAGGAGACGCTCGCCCGCGCAATTCTCGTCCACGACGCGCTGTGGGAGAGCGGCTATCTGACGGGCGACATGACGCAGTATGAGCTGGCGCGGGCCTACTACGTCTGGCTTTGCAACAACTGTGTCTACGACGAGGGGATCGTCTCCAGCAGTTCTCTGAGCCATCTGGCCTATAGCGCACTGGTGGACGGCGTAGCCGTCTGCGACGGCTACACGGGAGCATACGACCTTCTGCTGCGGCTCGAGGGCATCGAGTGCACCGCGCTTATGAACACCGACCACATCTGGACCGTCGCGGAGCTCGACGGCAAGACCTATCACATCGACACGACCTGGGGCGATCAGGGAACGCGCGTGGACATGAGCTTCTTCGGCATGACCGAGGCGCAATCCCGTACCAAGCATGCATGGTAAACGGAAGCGACGGATAAAAAGCAGCGGCTGCATCGCAGCCGCTGCTTTTTTGCTGTGTTGATGGATTCTCAGCGCTGGCCCTTGTCGTAGGGGATGCCCTCCGCCTTGGGAGCGCGGGAACGCTTGGAGGTGAACGCCAGCACGATGAGAGAGATGATATAAGGCATCATGTTGTACACCGGACTGGGAATGTTCATCGCCGTGAGGAAGCCGAAGCCCATGTAGACATTCGAGAGCGCGCGGAACAGGCCGAAGAGGAGCGCCGCGAGCGCGATGCGCTGGGGCTTCCACTGTCCGAAGATCATGACCGCGAGGGACAGGAAGCCGAAGCCTGCCACGCCGTACTCAAAGCGCCATTCGGAAACGCCGGCGGTGATGAACACGATGCCGCCGATGCCGCCGAGGAAGCCGGAGATCAGCACGCCCGCCCAGCGCATCTTGTAGACGTTGATGCCCACGCTGTCCGCCGCCTGCGGATGCTCGCCGCACGCCATCAGGCGCAGACCGAAGCGGGTCTTATAGAGCAGGACGTAGGACGCGGCGAGCAGCAGCGCGGTCACGAGCATGAACCAGCTGAACTCGAACGAGCCGAGATTGACGGTGAACGCCTTCTTCGCACCGGCATACTGCACGATGGAGGAAACGTCGTCGGGATTCGCCGCGGTGTTGATGGCCTTGACGATGACCGTCGCGCCCGCGGTGCCGAGCAGATTCAGCGCGGTGCCGACAAGCGTCTGGTCCGCCTTGAAGTTGATGCAGGCCACGGCCAGCAGGCAGGAATAAATCATGCCGACCAACGCCGAAATAGCCAGAACGCCGAGGATCATCACGATGGCGGGCACATTGGGCGAAATGTAGCGCATCGCCAGCGCGCCGCCGAGGGCGCCCATGATCATAATGCCCTCAAGGCCGAGGTTGATGACGCCGGAGTGCTCCGCGAAGCAGCCGCCGAGGGCGACCAGGATCAGCACGGAAGCAAAGATCAGGGTGTATTGCAGCAGCAGTACCATTACTGATCGCCTCCTTTCCCGGCCTCGGCCCGGGCCTGCGCTTCGGCTGCCCTGGCCTTCAATGCCGCCTTCTCCTCACGCTTGGCCGCGTAGGAATTCATCGCGTGCTTCATGAACAGCACGAAGCCGCAGAGATAGATAATGAGCGCCGAGATCAGATCGGAGATCTGCGCGCAGTACATGGACTTATCCACATACGCGCCGCCCGCCGTGATGTGCTGGATAAAGAACGAGGCGAGCACGGTGCCGATGGGGTTCAATCCGCCGAGGAAGGCCGCGGCGATGCCGTTGAAGCCCATCGCGGGGACGGAGGAGGTGGAGCACTGCCACTGCTCATAGCCGGTGAGATAGAGCATCGCCGCGCCCATGCCGGCGAGCGCGCCGGAGATCATAAGGCTGAGAATGACGTTGCGCTTTTCCGCCATGCCGCAGTATTTGGCGGCATTCTTGTTGTAGCCGGTGGCCTTGAGCTCATAGCCGAACTTCGTCTTTTCCAGCACGACCCACACGAGGATCGCCATCAGCACGGACAGCGGGATCGCGAGACCGACGTACTGGTTGTTGTTGAACAGCGCGCCGAGCCCCAGCGAGGGCAGCACGGCGGATTCGTTGATGTGTGCGAGCACCTTGGTGTAGGGGCTGGCGTCCTCCTTCACCGTGGTGAGGAGCATATTGGTCAGATACAGCACGATCCAGTTGAGCATGATGCCGGAAATGACCTCGTTGACGTTGCAGTAGGACTTGAGCAGGCCGGAAATGCTGCCGAGGATCGCGCCGCCGCAAATGGCGAGCAGCATACACGGAAGCCAGCTCCAGCCGAGGCCGAGCGCCGCGTACAGGCTCAGCGCCACGCCGGCGCAGTACTGTCCGGCTGCACCGATGTTAAAGAGGCCCACCTTGTAGGCAAACAGGATCGCCAGCGCGCACATCAGCAGCGGCGCGGTCTTGACGAGCGTATTGCCGAAATATTTCAGCTGTGAGGCGGGGCGGTTGTAGGTCATAAAGTTCTTGATGACCGTAAGAATGGCCTCGCCCGCACCCGCGGGATTGATGAGCAGCAGCACAAGGTAGCCGAGGAACAGTCCCAGCACGATGCACAGGAGGGAGGCCAGCAGCGACTGGAAGCCGCCGCTTTTGAAAATATTCTTTTTCATGCCTTCACCTCATCTCTCTTCGCGCCTGCCATGTAGAGGCCCAGCTCCTCCTGCGTGGTCTTTTTCGGGTCGAGCTCGCCGACGATCTCGCCCTCGTACATCACGAGGATGCGGTCGGGCACGTCCATGACCTCGTCCAGCTCCAGACTCACGAGCAGGACCGCCTTGCCCTCGTCGCGCTGCGCGACGAGCTGGCGGTGGATGTATTCGATGGCGCCGACGTCCAGACCGCGGGTCGGCTGCACGGCGACGAGCAGCTCGGGATCCTTGTCGATCTCGCGGGCGACGATGGCCTTCTGCTGGTTGCCGCCGGACATGCTGCGGGCAATGGTGATCGGGCCCTGACCGGAACGGACATCGTACTGATCGATGAGCTTTTCGGCGTAGGTGCGGATGTTCCTGCGGCGCAGGAAGCCCGCCTTGTCGGTGAACTCCGGCTCAAAGTAGCGCTGGAGCACCATGTTGTCCTCGAGCGAATAGTCGAGCACAAGGCCGTGCTTGTGACGGTCCTCAGGGATGTGGCTCATGCCCATCACGCTGCGCTGGCGGATGGACGCATGGGTGATGTCCTTACCGCAGAGCTTGACGGAGCCGGAAACGAGCGGCTCCAGGCCGGTCAGACCGTAGACGAACTCCGTCTGGCCGTTGCCGTCGATGCCGGCAAGGCAGACGATCTCGCCGCGGCGGACCTTGAGCGAAACGTTCTTGACGGCATTGTTCTTGTGGAGCTTGGAGGCCATGGTCATGCCCTCGACCTCGAGGACGACCTCGCCCGGCTCGGCGGGCTTTTTGTCCACATGGAAGCTGACGCTGCGGCCGACCATCATCGCCGACAGCTCCTCCATCGTGGTGTTGGCCGTTTCGACCGTGTCGTTTATGATACCATATTTATCAGACAATAGCAATTGGTCAGATAGCTCGAATTTTTTCGTGCAATCGTGTAAAATTCCGGCTTCGGCAGCAGCATCCGGGTCGCAGCCCCAGCGCTCGGCAAGGCGGCGCGCCTCGTGCTCGCAGCCCCAGACATGGGAGATGCGCCGCGGCTTGAGCATGGGATATGCCTGTTCGCGCAGCCAGTTGAGGTCGGGCCTGGCGCCATAGAGCCGCTGCTGGATGATGTGCGCGTACACATCGGGGGCGAGATACTCGCTGCCGCGCCGCTGCGGCAGCAGGCGGCGCACGTCCGTGCTCGTGACCGGGATCGGCTCTGCCGGAAGCGCGATGACGCGCGCACCGTACGTCTGGCGCAGATAGGCACTGAAGCGCTCGACCTCGGCGTGCTCATCGCTTGTGCGCGCAAGCGCGACGAGCGTGACCTGCGCAAGCAGCGCGCGGTAATCGTGCCACTGCTCAAACGTCGTGAGCATATCCGTACCGACGACGAGGTACAGCTCCGCGTCCGGATTGCAGTCGCGCAGCTCGCGCACGGTGTCGACCGTGTAGCTCTTGCCGGAGCGGTGCAGCTCCATGTCGGAGACCTCCACCCCCGGTTCGGAGGAAAAGGCCAGCATCGTCATGAGCAGGCGCTCCGACGGCTCCGGGCTGCCCGGTGTGAGCTCCTTGTGCGGCGGGATGCGGTCCGGAATGACGAGCGTCACATCCGGCTCGATTGCCGCGCGCACGGCGCGCAGTGCCGCCGTATGGCCGAGGTGCGGCGGGTTAAAGCTGCCGCCATAGATGCAGATCTTCATTTCTTCGCCTTTTTCACGAGCTCGATCTTCGGCTTTTGCTCGTTGCGCTTATAGAGCACGAATTTCGAGCCGATGACCTGCACAGGCTCTGCGCGGCAGGTCGCGGCAAGCCGGTCGCACGCCTCGCGCGCGGTCAGGAGCGAGTTTTCGAGCACGCGCCCCTTGACGAGCTCGCGTGCCTTGAGCGCGTCGTTCATCTGGGTGACGATGTTGTCGGTGATGCCGCCCTTGCCGATGTGGACAATGGTGTCCTCCGTTGCGGCCAGACCGCGCAGCTGGGCGCGCTGTTTACTTGTCAGCATAGTAATTCCTCAATTCTTCTTTCAGGATTTTGAGCGCATTTCCGCGGTGGGAAATGGCGTTTTTCTCTTCCGGGCGCAGCTCCGCCATGGAGCAGTCATAGCCCTCCGGCAAAAACAGCGGGTCATAGCCGAAGCCGTTTTCCCCGCGCGGGGCAAACAGGATGCTGCCCTCGCACGTGCCGCGTGCGCGCAGCACGTCGCCGTTCGGGAACGTACAGCAGATGCACGACACGAACCGCGCCGTGCGGTCGGTGCGTGCGCCGAGATTGTGCAGCAAAAGGTCGTTGCGCGCGGCGTCCGTATCGTCGTGCCGGCCGGTATAGCGCGCCGAGTGCACGCCGGGTGCGCCGCCGAGCGCATCGACCTCGAGGCCGGAGTCGTCCGCGATGGCGGCCTGCCCCGTCGCGCGGGTCACGGCGATGGCCTTCAGATAGGCGTTTTCCTCGAAGGTCTCGCCGGTCTCGTCGACCTCAAAGTCGCAGCCGGCCGCGCTCTGCGGGATGATCTCGATGCCCATGTCGGCAAAGATGGCGCGAAACTCATCTAACTTATGTGCATTATTGCTTGCAAGGATCATGACAGCAGCGCCTCCACAAATTCCGCAGGTTTGAACTCCAGCAGGTCGTCGATCTGCTCGCCGACGCCGACATATTTCACCGGAAGCTGCAGGTCGTTTGCGATCGCAAAGACGATTCCGCCCTTGGCCGTGCCGTCGAGCTTCGTGAGCACGATACCGGTGAGATCCGCCGTGTCGAGAAACTGCTTGGCCTGGATTAGACCGTTCTGACCGGTCGTGGCATCAAGCACCATGAGCGTCTCGACGTCCGCCTCCGGCAGCTCGCGGCGGATGACGCGCGTGATCTTATTGAGCTCGTTCATGAGGTTTGCCTTGTTGTGCAGACGGCCGGCGGTGTCGATGATGACGACATCCACGCCGCGCGCCTTTGCCGCCTGAATGGAGTCGAACACCACGGCGGCGGGGTCAGAGCCCTCCTCGTGCTTGACGATCTCCACGCCGGCGCCCTGCGCCCAGACGGTGAGCTGGTCGGCAGCCGCCGCGCGGAACGTGTCCGCGGCGGACAGGAGCACACGGTTGCCCTCCTTCTTGAGCTGGGAAGCGAGCTTGCCGATCGTCGTCGTCTTGCCGACGCCGTTGACGCCGACGACGAGCACGACCGACGGCTGCGTCGTGAGCAGGAGCATGGTGTCCTGCACCTTGAGGATGCGCGTGAGGATCTGCACGAACTCCTTTTTCACCTCCGCGCCGGTGGTCAGCTTTTTGAGCTCGATGGCCTTGCGCAGCTGCGCGATGGCCTTGGTCGTCGTCTCAACGCCGGTGTCGGCAAGGATGAGCGTCTCCTCAAGGTCCTCGAAAAACTCCTCATCGCCCGGCGCATAGGCGGCAAAGATGCCGGTCAGCTGGGCGTCCATTTTCGTCTTGGTCTTGGTCAGACCCTGTTTGATCTTATCAAAAAATCCCATAGACTATCTTCTCCGTTACGATATGGTTTTAGCCGCCTCATCCAGCGAGAGCTCGATGATGCGCGACACGCCTTTTTCCTGCATGGTCACGCCGAACAGGTGGTCGGCCTCCTCCATGGTGCCGCGGCGGTGCGTGATGACGAGAAACTGCGTGCTCTTGGCAAGGCGGCGCATATACTGCACGTAGCGCGTGACGTTCGCCTCGTCGAGCGCGGCTTCGATCTCATCCATGACGCAAAACGGCGTCGGACGCACCTTCAAAATGGCAAAGTAGAGCGCGATGGCCACGAACGCCATCTCGCCGCCGGACATCAGGCTCAGCGTTGAGAGCGCCTTGCCGGGCGGCTGCACCTTTATCTCGATGCCGCTGTCGAGCACGTGCTCCGGATCCTCGAGCACGAGCGCCGCCTTGCCACCGCCGAAGAGCTCCAGGAAGGTCTGGCGGAACGCCTGATCGATCGCCTGAAACTGCGTAGTGAAGATGCCCTCCATCTCCCCCGTCACATCGGCGATGATGCCGGTGAGCTCACGCTTGGCCTTGAGGATATCGTCCCGCTGACCGGTGAGGAAGGTGTAGCGCGTGTTCACGCGCGTGAATTCGTCGATCGCGCCGAGGTTCGGCGTGCCCAGCGCACCGATGCCGCGGCGCAGCTCGGCGATGCGGCGGCTGGCCTTGGCCATATTCTCGATCGGCTGGCGCAGCGCCTCGGCCGCCGTGCGGCTGAGCTCATAATTGTCCCAGAGCTTGTCGAGGATCTGCTTTTCCTCCATGTCGGCCGAGAGCTTTTTCTGCTCAAAGCGCGACACGAGACCCTGCATATCCAGCAGGTCGCGGTTGCGTGCCTGCGCATCGCGGTCGGTGCGCGTGCGCTGTCCCTCCAGCTCCAGCTTGCGGCTGCTGCACGCGGCGAGCTCACCGCGCAGCGTCTCGGCGCGCTGGTGCAATTCGGCCAGACGGCGCTCGTGCATTTGCAGCGTCTGCTGCAGCTGCTGCGTACCGGTCTCCGCCTGCGCGATCTGGTCAAGGCGCGCCTTGCGGTCACCGGCCATCTCCTCGAACAGCTCATGGATCTGCTGCGTGGTGCGCAGGATGGTCTCGCGCTCAGCCTCGAGCGACGCCGTCTCCGCCCGCAGCCCGGCCAGCCGGTCGGCCAGCTCCTGCCGGCGGCGGTCAAACGCACCGCGGCCGAGCTCGCTCTGATCGCGTTCGGCGCGAAGCTGTGCAAGCGTCTCCTCCGCCGAGGCTGCATCGGCGCGGGCAGCGGCGATGCGCTCCTGATTCGTCTTTTGCTGCGCGCGGCAGGCATCAATGGACGCATTTTGCCCCGCAATGGTCTCCTGTGCGGCGTTTTGGAGCAGCACGACCTGTGCCGCCTCGCTCTGCGCCCTGTGCAGCGTCTCGACCGCCTGCTCCAACTGCGCCTGCACGGTGTCGAGCTGTGCGTGCGCCGTGTCGAGCGCCGCCTGCGCATCCTCGAGCTCGAGCGCACACTGCTGCTTTTCGAGCGTGAGCGCGTCCAGCGTCTCACGCAGGCGCTTGAGCTCATTGGCGCGCGACAGGATGCCGCTGCCCTTGGCGGCGCTGCCGCCGGTGAGCGAGCCGCCGGCGTTGACGAGCTGCCCGTCAAGCGTGACGATGCGGTAGCGGTGGTCATAGCGCTTGGAGATAGCAATGGCGTCTTTCATCGTCTCGGCGACGACGGTGCGGCCGAGGAGATTGCTGACGATATCGCGGTAAGCGGCCGCGCAGGTGACGAGCGTGTCGGCCACGCCGACATAGCCCGGTTCCTGATCCGGCACGCTGTTTAGGTGCATGGGGCGGATGGTATCGAGCGGCAGGAATGTCGCACGGCCGGTATCGCGCCGGCGCAGCAGCTCGATGGCCTGTGCGCCGCAGCTCTGCGTCTCGACGACGATGTTCTGCGCCGCCGCGCCGAGCGCCGTCTCAATGGCGAGGGCATAGCGGTCGCCGGTCTTGATGAGGTTTGCCACCGGGCCGCGCACGCCGCGCAGCGTCCCCTTTTCGGCCGCGTGCATGACGGCCTTGACCGCGCGGTTGTAGCCTTCAAAGTCCTTTTCCATCTCGGTGAGCATACGGATGCGCGATTCGGTGCTGCGCAGGTCGACCGTCAGCCCGGACAGCCGCTCCTGCCGCTTTGCCAGCGCCTGCTCACAGGCGGAAAGATGCTGTGTTTTTTCTCTCTGCTGCGTGCGCAGCGCGTCGCAGGCGGACTGTGCCTGCTGCTGCGCGGTCTGCTTTTCCTGCGCCTGTGCCTCTAGCGCGGCCAGACGCTCTGCCGCCTCCGCAGCGGCGGTGACGATGGCGTTTTCCTGATCGAGCAGCTCCTGCGATTTGTCGGCCAGGAGCGTGATGCGCGTGCGGCACTCGGCCAGTGCGCTGCTCTGCGCGCTCTCCCGGGCAAGCAGCTCCGTATACGCACGCTCGGCCTCGCCGGAGGATGCGGCGTTGCGCTCGATGTCCTCGAGCACGGCATCGATCTGCTGCGCGTGCTGCGCCTTTTCACGCTCGATCTGCTCCAAACGCTGCTGCTGCGCGTCGATCTGCGCCTGCAGAGCGCTGGCGCGATCCGCCTGCTCGGACACCTCCACGCGCAGACGCGCGATGCTGTCGGCGCTGTTTTGCAGGTTCGTGCGCACGACGGCCGCAGCGCTCTCACACTCGGCGGCGGCGCTCTCCGCCTCGGAGATCTGCTCGCGCGTGCGCTCGGACTCCAGATCCTTCTCGCGCATTTTCTGCGCGATGTTTTCCGACGCCGCATAGAGCTGCTCAAGCTCGCGCTGCGCGCCGGCAAGGTTTTCCTTCGCGGTCTGATAGTCGTGGTTCACGGTCTCGGCCTGCGCGTGCAGCCGGTCGAGCGTCTCCATCCAGACGGAGACCTCGGCGCTCTTGAGCTCGTCGCGCAGGTGCAGATATTTCTTCGCCGTCTCGGCCTGCTTGCGCAGGGGCTCGACCTGCAGCTCCAGCTCATCGACCTTGTCGTTGATGCGCAGCAGGTTTTCCTCCGTGCGGGCAAGCTTGCGCTCCGACTCCTCCTTGCGGTAGCGGTAGCGCGAGATGCCGGCCGCCTCCTCAAAGATCTCGCGGCGCTCGTTGCTCTTGCCGGAGACGATCTCTGCAATGCGTCCCTGCCCGATGATCGAGTACCCGTCGCGGCCGAGGCCGGTGTCCATGAGCAGCTCATTGATGTCGCGCAGGCGGCAGGGCTCGCGGTTGATGGAATATTCGCTCTCGCCGCTGCGGTAATAGCGGCGGGTGATCATGACCTCGGTGTTTTCGGTGTCGAAGATACCGGTGCTGTTATCGAGAATGAGCGACACCTGTGCAAAACCCATGGGGCTGCGCTTTTCCGTGCCGCCGAAGATGACGTCCTCCATCTTGCCGCCGCGCAGCGTCTTCGTGCGCTGCTCGCCCATGACCCACAGGATGGCATCCGATATGTTCGACTTGCCGCTCCCGTTCGGGCCGACGATCGCCGTGATCTCCTGGTCAAAATTCAGGCGCGTCTTGTCCGGAAAGGACTTGAAGCCCTGGATCTCCAATGCTTTTAAGTACACAAAATCCCTCGCATACCCGGCCCAGCCCCGCGCAGGGGCGCCGCCGGTATCTCAAATGAAAATAATACAAAGTAAAGTATACCGCCAAAAACGCCATTTTGCAACGGCAGGAGCGCATTTTTTCAGATATGAAAAATACAGCCGCCTGTTTTTGCAGGCGGCTGTTTGCCGTTATTCGCTCAGCGTTTCGAGCGCGCAGCGGGCGGCGGACTGCTCCGCCTCCTTTTTGGTGCGCCCTGTGCCGCGGCCGATCTCGCTGCCATTGAGCAGCACGGCCATGGTGAACGTCTTGTTGTGATCCGGACCGCTCTCGGCGCAGACGGTATAAGAGAGCGTCTGTCCGGCGCGGCGCTGCACGCGCTCCTGCAGCTCGGTCTTATAGTCTGCGACGTGGTGGATCTCCCCCTCGGCCAGACCGTTAAGGATGTGCGCGAGGATAAAGCGCTGCGCAGGCTCCAGCCCGCCGTCGAGGTACATGGCGGCGATGACCGCCTCTACCGCATCGGCGAGGATGGACGGGCGCTCGCGTCCGCCGCTGCGCTCCTCCCCGTGGCCAAGGCGGATATAATCGCCCAGATGCAGTGCGCACGCCACGCCGTGCAGTGCCTGCTCGCACACGAGCTCGGCGCGCAGCCGGCTCATCTTCCCCTCCGGCATGTCGGGATAGAGCTGATAGAGCCGTGTCGCCGTGACCATGCCGAGCACGGAGTCACCCAAAAACTCGAGCCGCTCGTTGCTGGTATAGCCGCGCGCACGGTTTTCATTGGCGTAAGAGCTGTGCATGAGCGCATTCTCCAGCAGCGACCGGTCACGGAATGTATAGCCCAAGCGGGCCTCCAGCGCCTCCATCAGTCGCACTCCTTTGCCGCGTGCTTGTCCACACGCATATAGGAAATGTTGGCCGTGATGTCGTCGATGATGCCGGAGTCGACAAACGAGATCGCCTGACGGATGGCGTTATAGATCGCGCGCGCATCCGACGAGCCGTGCGCCTTGATGACGGGCTTGCTGATGCCGAGCATGGCCGTGCCGCCGACCTCGTTCGGGTCGAGAGACGCCTTGAGCGCCTTGAACTCGTCCTTGATGGCGAGCGCCGCCATCTTGGTCTTGAAGTTTTTCATGAAGATGCCCTTGAGCTGGCGCGTCATGTACTTGATGCTGCCCTCGATGCCCTTGAGCAGAACGTTGCCGGTGAAGCCGTCGGTGACGACGACGTCCACATCGCCGTTAAAGACCTGTGAGGCCTCGACATTGCCGATGAAGCGGATGCGCCCGGCGGCGTCCGCCGCCTTGAGCAGCGGGAAGGTCTCATGCTGGAGCTGCGCCCCCTTGTGGTCCTCGGTGCCGTTGCTGAGCAGACCGACACGCGGCGCCGCGATGCCAAGCATGGTGCGGGCATAGTAACTGCCCATATAGGCAAACTGCAGCAGATACTCCGCCGTGCATTCCACATTCGCGCC
>ERZ827088.4496-NODE-4496-length-11531-cov-9.633583_pt1 | contig 11531 bp, 15 predicted proteins | sample MGYA00519922_ERZ827088 | MGnify/ENA primary metagenome ERZ827088 (study PRJEB31778, sample SAMEA3449254) | human gut metagenome | biome: human gut; feature: human-associated habitat; material: faeces | place: United Kingdom | collected 2010/2012 ... | reverse complement strand
GTTTTGGCTTGGCTTTTGGCTCTCCACGGACGTAGCGCCGTGGAGAGCCAAACCGACGTTCACAGTTTGGCGGTTATGGTGGGGGTCGTGGTGGTGGCGGGTGCATCTCCATAGGGCTGTACCTCGTTACTCCACGACTTCGAAATCCTTGAGGATGTAATTCTCGTAGACTTTCAGAACCTCAAAATCAAGTTTGCGGTTCAGAATGTCAGTTTCCTTGCCGCCGCACTCGGCGACCAGCTGGGCGTAAATGTCGGGAGTGGCACGAACCTGCAACACCTCAACGCCGCCGACGTTCTCACGGTTTTTCTTCACGCAATGCAGACGGAAAAAATTGTAGTTTTTGACCTGTCCGGCATCTTTGCCAGACTTAGCGGTAAAAGAACCTTCGCGGTGTTCGGTTGCCAATACAGTGTACTTCATTTTGTAGACCTCACTTTTTTACTTTAGAGACTGCTTTTCTTATGTCTCTGTGTATTTAAATCACCTCGGTTAGGTGATGCGTTTAGTCTACAACGGAACTAAGTTTAAAAAATTCATATTTAGATATTGACATTCAAAATAATATGTGATAAAATAAAATGGATAATACACTTGACAAAATGAAACAATGCGGATATAATAATATTGTACCTTGAAAAAGGGGCAATGTTATATTCGCGAATTTATAGCATATGACAAAGCCCCTTGTAGAATGCGCATTCTACAAGGGGCTATTCGTTTTATGAAACTCAAATACATTAAGGGGAAATTAAGTTATATGACAATTTTTGAATTTGATAGCGTTGTAAAAAATAGTTCTATTGAATGGAATCTAAATGAGATGTGGAAAGAAGTGGGAAATTATCCAGATTATGCAGTAAGCGACTATGGACGATGCTGGAGTAAGAAAACGCATAAGATGTTGAAGCCGCAGGGAAAACCGTATAAACGTGTGCGCCTATATAATGACGAAGGTGGAAAAGATAAGTATATTCATAGACTTGTTGCAAGCGCCTTTAAAGAAAATCCAAAGGGGCTGAAATATGTGTGTCACATTAATTCTAGACCCTCGGATAATAGGGCAGAAAATCTAAAGTGGGGAACGGCAAAATTTAATAATGGAGACATCCATAGACGGAAAAAACTTAGTGATTCGCTTCAAGGACATGAGGTTACTAAGCACACTCGTAAGTTGATTTCTAAGGCAAGGGGAACACAAGTGTACCAGTGTGATTATAAGGGGAGAATCTTACGAAAGTGGAGAAGTATGTCCTATGCGGCCAAGCGTACAGGCGTAAACGCTGCTAATATTAGTAAATGTTGCAGAGGTTTACGTCAAAATGCAGGTGGTTATTGTTGGAAATATGTTAATGAGATTGTAGATTTTATGAATGTCGCCTAAAGCAGAAAGTGAGAATAATTATTGATTAATATTGTAGATGCAATAATGGGCGAGGGCAAGACAACTGCAGCAATCGCCTATATGAATGAAAATAGTGCGGAAAGATTTATTTATGTAGCACCATATCTAAGTGAGACAGAACGAATAAAAGAAGCTTGTCCAGCACTTCATTTTCAGCTACCAGATAATGAAATGTTTGGAAGTAAGTACGCACACTTTCGATGGCTTGTTCTGCGCGGTGAAAATGTTTGTATCACACATGAGTTGTTTAAATGCTTGTGTACAGATTTATGTGAGCATCTAAAGGCTTATCATTACACTTTGATTTTAGATGAAGAATTGGAGGTGATAGAAAATTATGAAATAAAGGAAGGCGATTGGAAATTGATGCTAGATAGTAACCTTGCCACTACCGCCGAGGACGGATATTGGAAGTGGATTGACCGTGAATATGATGGACGATTAGCAGAAATAAAGCAGCTAATGGATAGGCATTCACTTGAAAAATATGGTGAGAAAACAGCAATATGGAAACTCCCGGCAGAAAATTTAAAAGCGTTTGATAATGTATATGTGCTGACATATATGTTTTTGGGCTCGGTTATGGATGCTTATTGCCAAATGGAAGGCTTGGCGTATGAATACTATCATATTGAAGAAACGGGCTTTGTAAAGGGCTATAAGGCGGCAAATAAGGAAAGAATAAAAAGGTTAATCAGTATTTATGAAGGAAGGCTCAATACTGTGGGAGACGCTACAAATGCACTTTCAAAAAGTTGGTGTGATAGAAATACAAGAATGCCATTGCTGAAAAATAACATCTATAACTATTTCCATAATATTGAGAGTTCACCATCTGAATTTAATATGTGGTCGTGCTTTAAGAAAAAGCAACGCTATCTAAAAGGAAATGGATATGCGAGGGGATTTGTACCGTTTAATACAAGAGCGACGAATGATTACAGCAATAAAAAGGTTTTGGCATATGTGGTTAATAGTTATTTGAATCCTGTAATTGTACAGTATGTGCGAAAACATGAAGTTGAATTAAATAGTGATACATTTGCTCTTTCATGTATGTTGCAATGGATTTGGCGTTCACAGATTCGTAATGGGAAACCGATAGATATTTATATCCCATCTAAAAGAATGAGAAATTTAATGATAGAATGGCTATATAATGAGATATAGAAGATTGTATCCTCTAAAAAAGAAATTGATACTAATGATTCGTTGGATTTTTTATGTGTTTCTTAAAAGAAAAGTAAGTAAATAAACATATTAAGAAAAATAAAAAACGATATCCGATTTATTAATTAGCAATCAAAGCAGGAATACATAAATATTCCGGCTACTACATATATAAGAAAAAGCGCTATAGGTTCTTTTCTGTTAGATGCAGAGCGAACTTGTAGCGCCTTTGCTTTTTATTATCTAGATATTAAATTATTCGACTTTTATTTTGTCTTTAGCGTATTCAAGTGCAAGCCCTATAAGTTCATTGCGTGAACGATTTGTTTTCCTTGCTAAATCGTCATAAAAATCAACAATGGATTTGTCAACACGAATTGTAAACATTACAGGTTCTGTCTTTTTTGTTATCTTTAGTTCTTCCACAATATCACCGCCTATAGATATTATGACCTCTAGACAGAAATAATAAAATGTTTAATATATGTTGAAAAATAAACATAAATGTGCTATTCTAAATATAGGGCATTGCCCATAAAGCGAAAAAAAGAAAAGAGGAGAAAAAATGGCAAATAATGTTAATACGATTATTAGCGGCCTTTATGCAGGAGCGGCAATAAAGAAGTCATCAACAGGCAAAGCAGCTTACATTATTGCAAATGGTGGCTATCAGTATATCAATCAACAGAATGTGGATAATATTACCACAGTAAACAAGGAAACAGTTAATAATGTAATGGATGCGTCACTAGGTAGTGCTGTTTTTGGCGCAGGAGGCGCGGTTATAGGAATGAATCAGAAGCAGATTTTGTTAGAGATTCAGTGGAAGAACGGAGGAAAAAGTCTCGCAAAGGTTGATGCTGACATAAATGAGGCGATTGTTGTTGGAATGTATGAAACCCTTTCATCTTTACAGCAAGAGAAGATGCAGAAGGGGGACCAAACAACAAATACGATTTCAACGATTTTTTGGTTCTGTGTATTTATTTTCTGCATCGTCATTTATTGTTTCCCTAATGCGATTTGAACAATGAAAAAGCGGTTATCTGTGGGGGCTTTCATGATGTGCAATGCAGTAGTTGCACTACTTGCGGCGGGCATTTTGTATATGTTTATTCGTAAAGACCCCTTTGTTGATATTCTAGAGCGAAACTTCCCGATATTTCGACAGATGAGAACAGTTATATATCATCCTCTAGAGAATAAATCCTTGCTAGGCTTATTTGTAAAAAATCAACTAGGCGATATGTTATGGGCGTATTCATTAGGATGTGCATTGATTGTAAGTGTTGGCGATGAAAAAAGAGCCGCAAAGCAAGCGACGATATTAATTGTAGTTGCAGAATTTATGCAACTACTTCCGTTTGCAAAGTCCACGTTTGATTTCTTAGATATTCTGGCTGAACTATTAGGAGTCATTATGGCGTACTTCGTTGCGAGATACAAATATAAAGTGGCTTACGAAAGCTAAATTGGTCAAATGGGGCCTTGCTCTTACAAGGACCCATTTTTATTTTGTGAAACTAGTACCAAATGTGACACTGACAGAAAAAGTATTAAAACTTGTTGACAAATGCAAGAAAACGGTGTATTATAATAGTAGCGAATGAAATGTTCGTTAGATTTAATACCAAGAGGGCTTTAGAAATGATTTTTGGTTATGCGCGGATTAGTACGAAAACACAAAGTATTGATAGACAAATAAGAAACATAGAGCGAGAATATCCAAATGCAAAGATGTATAAAGAGGCCTTCACAGGAACGAAAATCGACAGACCAGAATTTAGAAAGCTGCTGTCATTGCTGAAAAAAGGGGATACGATTGTATTTGATAGTGTTTCCAGAATGAGCCGAGATGCACAAGAGGGCTTTTGCCTTTATCAAAAGTTGTATGGAGAGGGAATTGAGTTGGTGTTTCTAAAAGAACATCATATTGATACAGCGACGTACAGAAAGGCATTAAATAACAGTATAGAATTAACAGGAACGAATGTTGACTTCATTCTTCAAGGTGTAAATAAGTATCTAATGGCGCTTGCAGAGGAACAAATTAAGATTGCGTTTGAGCAAGCACAAAAAGAAGTTGATGATTTGCATCAACGTACAAAAGAGGGCATTGAAACAGCTAGACGCAAGGGGCAGCAGATAGGGCAAGTTAAAGGTTCAAAGCTAAATGTCAAGAAAGAAAAACCTGCAAAAGAAACTATCTTGAAATATAGTAAAAATTTTAACGGAACGATGAAAGATGTGGAAGTGCAGAAACTTACAGGATTGAGCAGGAATACATATTACAAATACAAAAGAGAATTGAAAGGAGAGTGCTAACCCGGCGCATTTAACAAATTCTACAGTCGATTCTTTCTAGATGTCTCCCATAGCCGATAAGCGTACATGATAGCTAAAATTCCAAATAAAGTAATGATTTTATTGAATTGGATAATCTAGAAAGAACGGCTAGACAACTACGATAGACTTCAATTTATTTACGAAAAAGAGGAATTTTCCAACTACGACAATTGTTGTGAAAATTTCGCTACGAAAAAGAACAGCATACAGCCACCAAAAGATGCAAAAACAGCAATACAGCGATAAAATTTAATGAAACGCTATCAGGTTCAGGTCGTTTCCTGGTACGACAACGAGAACTCCTACACCTCTCAGATGGTCCGCACCATTAAGTACTTCGCTGAGCTGTAATCTGCGAGTAGCTTAACTGCGAATAGCAAATAGCTGAAACCGCCCTCTCCGGGTCAAACCGGAGAGGGCGGTTTTTGGTTACGGTTTATTGCGTTCGCTGATGTAGTCTATCAGATTGTAAACCAAGCGCTTTTCCTGCTCGGTCATGCCGCGCAGACTGAAATCAAGCTATCACTTCCTTACGCAAAAGAAACTGTATAATGGGGATAGATTCTATGCAGTAAAGCAGCGGGAGGGTAAAAACATGGATACACTTAGACTTTTTCATCCCGCAAAAGACGCTTGAACAGGAGCGGATAATTGCTGGCGCCATGCGCAATGTGATAAACGTAGACAGTATCACCCAGAACGCGGTATACGCAGATGTACTTTCCCGCGACAACATAGCGGTACCCATCCCGGAGCAGCGCTTTATCGCGGGGAAGCGAGCCGGACAGCGGGAAAAGCTCCAGCCGGGAAAGCGCATCAAAAATTTTGTTTGTGACTTTACGTGCAGAATTTGGTCCGACAAGATTCCTGTGCAGTTGTGCGATTTCTTCCAGCTCACGCTGGGCGGGTTCAAGAAGGACAAGCTTAGCCATGCTGATAAATCGCCTCCAGCCGCTTGCGTGATTCGTCCAGCGTGTAGGTGGGGGTACCAGCCAGCCGGGCCTGCTCCGCGGCCTCGAGCCTTGCGCGCAGCTTCAAAGCCTCCTCGCGCTGCTCGAAGGCTTCGATGCTCATGACAACAAGGTCGCCTTCACCGTTTTTTGTGATGTAGATCGGCTCGCCCTCGTCATGGGCCAATTCGGAAATCGTGCCGTAGTCATTGCGAAGCGCAGTGGAAGATTTGATGATCATGGAAAGCACCTCCTATAGTATTCTCTTATAATTCTAGCAGAATTATACATGGATTGCAAGCCGGGAAAGCACACCGCCCCATATAAAACCGGGAATATATTCTGCGCCGCCGCCCCCGTTGACTCCCTCTCCCCGTTCTGCTACAATAAACCCATCCCGATGCAAACCGGAGAAGGAGAAAACTATGCCGCACTCTCACAAAAAGAAAACGCTTGCTGTAAAGCGCTGCCTTGCCGTCGGACTGCTGGCGATTGCGGCGGCCATCGGCGTGCTGTTCGGGCCGTCTGCGCTTGTGCTGGCGCAGGGGGCGACCCGCATTGACCCGCTGGCGGACAACGACATCGGCGCCCTGCAGGGAAAGTACCTGGAAGCTGACCTTGACACACTGATCGGCTGCTACGCCGAGACGGCCCCGCGCGGGTACATCATGCCCGTCAATACGCCCGGCGCGACGATTTACATCGGTGTCGAACTGCCTAAGGGCAAACTGGCGGACGCAGACGCCGTTGTGGCGGACACCCAGCGCATGGTCAATGATGCGGACGGCAGCTACCGCTGGGACGGCTCCCGGGTGACGGTGCGCGGCACGCTGCAGCCCATGGACGCCGAAACCGAAGCACAGTTCCGCGCGTATCTGCGCGAGGCCGGTTTTGGCGATGATGAGATCGGCCCGGATGATACCTGCACCTTCCGCCTGCTGGTGCTGACCGACGGAAAAATCAACGGGCATAGAACGGCTCTGCTGATTTTCGCATCTGCCGCCGCCCTGCTGGCGCTGTTCGGCGCAGTGGGGATGACCCTTGCCGCACAGAAAAAATAAACGAATAAACGCAAGAAAAAGGCATGCGCATCAAACGGTGCACATGCCTTTTTGGCTGGTGATTTTACAGGGGCTGCTTTGCCTGCTCGGCTTTTTCGACAAAGGCGATCATCTTGCTGTAGGTCTCCTCGCTCAGGTCGTGCTCGACCTTGCAGGCGTCTTTGGCGGCAACATCCGGGTCAACGCCCAGCGCCACAAAAAAAGCGGTCAGCTTGCGGTGACGGCCATAGATGCGCTGTGCAATCTCCATACCGGGCTGCTCCAACTTGATGAAACCGTCCGGATCCATCGAAATATACCCGTTCTCGCGCAGATTTTTCATCGCCACACTGACACTCGGCTTGGAGAATCCCATCGCAACGGCTATGTCGATGGAGCGCACAGAACCCTTCTGCTCCTGCAGCATCAAAATTTTTTCCAGATAGTCCTCTGCGGATTCGTGAATGTTCATGGGCAAAGCCCCCTTCCAGACTGAAATACTGTTCAAATTGTTATTACTTACATCATACCACACCGCGCGGTGCTTTGCAAGGCTGAATCAAAACGGTTCCGCTAAATGTTGCTGCGGCGTCGCCGGTCAAAAGCACGGTGTCGTCCCGCTGTACACACACCTCCAGCGTGCCGCCCGGCAGCTGTACTAAAATGGGCGCGCCGCGCGGACAGCGGCCTGTCAGCACCGCCGCCGCGGCCACGGCGCAGGCCCCGGTCCCGCAGGCCAGCGTGGCTCCGCTGCCGCGCTCCCACACCGTCACAGCCAGCCCGGTGGGGCTGATGGGCTGGGCAAACTCTACATTGATGCCGCCCGGGAACGCCGGGTGGTGCCCCAGCGCACGGCCCCAGGCGGCCAGCTCCGCCCCGGCGGGCGGCGGCTCGTGCGTAAAGAGTACGCAGTGCGGGTTGCCCACGGCTACACAGTGCACCCTCCACGCGCGCCCGCCTGCGCAGAGCGGCACATCCAGCAGCGGTCCGCCGCCCAGCCCCACGGCCCCCACGGCGTCCGGTGCTGCCGTAAAGCGGCCCATCTCGACCTGCCACAGCCCGTCCCCGACCCGGTGCAGCACCCGCTGCCCGGCAGAGGGCGTGTCGATACGGATACAGTCCCGCCGCACGCCGTGGGTGTATAAAAATTCCGCCGCGCAGCGCACACCGTTGCCGCACATGACCCCCTCGCTGCCGTCGGCGTTGAACATCCGCATGGCCGCGTCGCCGTCGGCCCGCAGCGGGGGACAGAGGTAGATCACTCCGTCCGCACCCACCGAAAAATGCCGCCGCGACAGATGCACCGCCCACGTGACGGCGTCGGGCGGCAGCCCCGCCGCGCGGCAGTCAATGTAGATATAATCGTTGCCCGCGCCCTGCATTTTGGTAAAATTCAGCTTCACTTGCCCACCTCCCCGCAAATCCTATGCAATATGGCATAAAATTAACACTTACCCCTTGACATTCACCCGCAGATACGCTATATATTAAATGTATATCTGTGTTTATAAAGGAGTTAAATTATGGATTCCGAAGTTTTCAGCCGCATCCGTGACTATCTGGCCGACCAGCTTGAGGTCGAGCCTGAAAAGATTACCCCCGACAGCGATATTGTCAACGATTTCGGCGCAGACAGCCTTGACGTTATTGATATGATCACCACCTTGTCCGACGAGTTCGGCGTTGAGATCCCCGATGAGGACATCGAGAACTTCCACACCGTCGGTGATGTGGTCAACTATCTGGAGGAGCGTATCTGAGCGCCTGTCCCCGGTTTTACAAAGTGTGAGGAAAAGAGAAATGGCAAACGATAAGAAAAAAATGGTCGAGGCGATCACCGCTCAGGAGGTCGACTTCGCCCAGTGGTACACCGACATCTGCACGAAGGCCGAGCTGGTCGAGTATTCCAGCGTCAAGGGCTTTGTTGTGCTGCGCCCCTATGGCTACGCCATCTGGGAAAACATCCAGAAAAATCTGGACGCCCGCTTCAAGGCCACCGGCCATGAGAACGTGGCCATGCCCGTGCTCATCCCCGAGAGCCTGCTGAAGAAGGAGGGCGAGCTGGTCAACGGCTTTGCGCCCGAGGTCGCCTGGGTCACCGCCGGCGGCAGCGACCCGCTGGAGGAGCGCCTTGCGGTGCGCCCCACCAGCGAGACGATGTTCTGCGACCATTTCAGCCATGTGCTGCACTCCTACCGCGACCTGCCCATGCTGTACAACCAGTGGTGCAGTGTCGTCCGCTGGGAGAAATCCACCCGCCCGTTCCTGCGCACCCGTGAGTTCTGGTGGCAGGAGGGTCACACCATCCACGAGACCGCAGAGGAGGCCAAGGCCGAGACCGAGCAGCAGCTGAACTGCTACGCCGATTTTGCCGAGCACGACCTGTGCATCCCCGTTGTCAAGGGCCGCAAGACCGACAAGGAGAAGTTTGCCGGTGCCGAGGCGACCTACACCATCGAGGCAATGATGAAGGACGGCAAGGCCCTGCAGAGCGGCACGAGCCACTACTTCGGTGACAAGTTCAGCCGCGCCTATGACGTGACCTTCACGGGCCGCGACAACACCCTGCAGTATCCGTTCCAGACCTCCTGGGGCGCGTCCACCCGCCTGATCGGCGCCATCATCATGACCCACGGCGACGACGACGGCCTGATCCTGCCCCCGGCCATCGCGCCCATTCAGGTCGTGATCGTGCCCGTGGCTGCCCACAAGCCCGGCGTGCTGGACAAGTGCCGCGAGCTGGCCGCCGAGATCGGCCAGTATGCCCGCGTCAAGCTGGACGACAGCGACAAGCAGCCCGGCTGGAAGTTTGCCCAGTGGGAGATGAAGGGCGTGCCCGTGCGCCTGGAGGTCGGCCCCCGCGACATCGAGAACGGCCAGTGCGTGCTGGTCCGCCGCGACACCCGCGAGAAGCAGTTTGTGAAGTTTGAGGAGCTGGCCACGGCCATCCCCGCTGCCATGGAGGCCCTGGCAAAGGACCTGTATGACCGCGCCCTGCAGAACCGCGAGAACCGCACCTACAGCGCCACCACGATGGACGAGGTCAAGCAGCTTGCCAAGGAGCACACCGGCTTTATCAAGACGATGTGGTGCGGCGACCTCGCCTGTGAGGAGGCCATGAAGGCCGACGCTGGCCTGTCCAGCCGCTGCATGCCCTTTGCCCAGGAGCATCTGAGCGACGTTTGCCCCGTCTGCGGCAAGCCCGCCCAGAAGATGGTCGTTTGGGGCGTTGCCTACTAATTCGTAAAAATAAAAGCGGTGCCGCAAAGCGCCGCTTTTTCTGTATCGGTGAAAAGTATCATGTCTGTGCTGGTTTTAACATTGGGGCTGTATATGCTGGGGCTGCTGCTGGCGGCCGTCGGCAGCCGGTTGGCAGGGCGCTGCACCACCTGGTGCTGTGCCCTGCTGGGCCTGCCCATGTGGGTAGTGGGCGGCACCATTGCGCCGTTCTGCCTGGCTTTGCCCCAGCTGATGCTGGCGCTGCTGGCCGCCGGCATGGGCATCACCGGCCTGGCGGTAGGCACGGCGCTGGCCGGTGCCGTTACCAATGTAGGGCTGGCGCTGGCACTCTGCCTGCTGGGCGGCAACGGCCAGCCTGTGGTGGCCGACCGGCAGGAGTTTTGCCGCAAATGCCTGCTGCTGGCGCTTTCCTGCGGGATCATCGCCCTGTTTGTGCGGGACGGCACCCTAAGCTACACCGGCACCGGACTGCTGATGCTGCTGTTCGTCATCTTTGTTTTGTCCAGCATCGTCTACCAGCACCAGTTTATTTATGGCGAGCGGTACGAACCGATCTCTACCGACGGCTGCACCGCCATCCCCCCAGCGCAGGATTACGGCTACACCGCCCGCACAATGGCCTTCCCCGTGATGAACCTGCGCAACTCGCTGAAAAACCTGGCCGGTGTAGTGGGTGGGCTGGCGCTGCTGGCCGTCGGGGCGCGGGCGCTGGTATACAGTGCCACCACCATTGCCAATTTGACCGGTACCATTCAGGCCTTGTGGGCGGCGACACTCATCAGCTTTGGCTTCTGCCTGCCCCTGCTGGCAGAAGCACTGGGTCACCCCTTCGGCTCGCTTTGGAAGCGGTTCGACGCCCGCTGCCGCTTCTACCCTGCTGACACGCTGCCCATCCAGCTGTTGAACAGTGCCATTCTAAATTTAACGCTGGCGCTGCCTATTTCCAGCTTGATGTACCGCCACCGCCTGCCGGTGGGCGCACAGTTCCGCGCCTATGAGGTGCCCATTTTGGCTGCCATGGCGCTGGTGCTGCTGGCCGAACCGCTGCTGCGCCGTCGCCTGCACCGCTGGCAGGGTGCGGCCTGCCTGGTGCTGTACTTTTTGTACCTGGCGGCGGTCTCCTTCGCGCCCCGGGCCGGCGCGTAAAGTTTTCAACAAGACGAATCCCCCCGCGGAAAACTCCGCAGGGGGATTTGCTGTTTTAGTAAGTCGTCAACGTTGTGCCGACGAAGTAGTGTGTCAGGATGTCGCGGTAGCTCCAGCCGTTGCGGGCATAGCCGATGGCGCCCCACTGGCTCATACCGCAGCCATGACCGTAGCCGTACACATCAAAGATAAAGCAGTCCAGATCGGCGTTGTAGCTGACCGTGAAGCACTGGC
>ERZ827088.4474-NODE-4474-length-11564-cov-3.481362_pt1 | contig 11564 bp, 10 predicted proteins | sample MGYA00519922_ERZ827088 | MGnify/ENA primary metagenome ERZ827088 (study PRJEB31778, sample SAMEA3449254) | human gut metagenome | biome: human gut; feature: human-associated habitat; material: faeces | place: United Kingdom | collected 2010/2012 ... | reverse complement strand
GGTTCAGCTTGCCGTGGTTCGTGTACACATGGCCGTGACGGCCGTTCCGGCTGGGATATACGCAGTCGAAGAAGTCCACGCCCCGGTCTACCGCCTCCAGGATATTGGCCGGCGTTCCCACGCCCATCAGATAGGTGGGCTTGTCCTCGGGAAGATACGGCGTCACCGCCTCGATGATCCGGTACATATCCTCATGGGACTCGCCTACTGCCAGTCCGCCGATGGCGTAGCCGTCCAGATCCATCTGAGAAATCTCCTTGGCGTGCTCGATCCGGATATCCTCATAAATCGCTCCCTGGTTGATTCCAAACAGCAGCTGGTTCTGGTTGATGGTGTCCGGAAGGCTGTTCAGCCTCTGCATTTCCGCCTTACAGCGGGCAAGCCAGCGGGTGGTGCGGGCCACGGATTTCTCTACATAATCCCGCTCCGCCAGGGCCGGAGCGCACTCGTCGAAGGCCATGGCAATGGTGGAGGCCAGATTGGACTGAATCTGCATACTCTCCTCCGGTCCCATGAAAATCTTCCGTCCGTCAATATGGGAGTTAAAATATACGCCCTCTTCCTTTATTTTGCGTAAGGAGGACAGAGAAAATACCTGAAATCCGCCGGAATCTGTCAGAATCGGCTTGTCCCAGGACATAAATTTGTGAAGTCCGCCCAGCTTCTTCACCACCTCGTCGCCCGGTCTCACATGGAGATGATAGGTGTTGGAAAGCTCGATCTGGGTTCCGATCTGCTCCAGATCGGAGGTGGCTACCGCGCCCTTAATGGCCGCCACGGTTCCCACATTCATGAACACCGGCGTCTGTACCGTACCGTGTACAGTTGTAAATTCGGCACGCTTGGCGCGGCCGTCTTTCTTTAATATTTTATACATACTTATTTCAAACCTCTCGCTTTTAATTCTTCAATCACCTTATGGTACACAGGCATCTCCACATGGTACTCTGCCGCCATATCCTCTACCGCGTACACCAGGCCGCGAATCTCCGAGGCGTGGCCCTTCGCGATATCCCGCTGCATGGAGGTTCCAGCCTCCGGACTCAAATCGTCCAGAATCTGCAGGTTCCGTTTCACCACATCCTCCTGAAACGCAAGGCCCATGGCAATTCCCAGCTGTTCCAGCTCCCGATCCATAGCAATGAATGTCTCCCGCGGTTCACCCTGCTGCTGGAATACTCCTGCCTGGGCATGGAAATACTCGCCTGCCGCCGCCATAGGGCTGGTATACATAAATTTCTGGAAGGTATCCCGCTTCACCTGATCCGTATAAGCACCGTCCATGCCGGCCCCGTCCAAATCCGCCTTGGTCCGGGCCAGCTTCCGAAGCGCCGTCCCGCTGACCTTCTGTCCCGGTCTCAGACCATATACCACCCGGAAAATATCGCCGCCATGGGTAATCTCTCCCGGCGCCGAAACGGTCGCTGCTACATAGATACAGCCGTCGGTCACAGTCATATCCGGCAGGGCTCTCTGCATCCGCTCGCCGGTACCGTAGATGTTGAGAATCGGTATCACTACCGTATCCGCATTTCCTACACGATCCGCCAGGGTAATGGCATCCTCCAGGGAATAATCCTTCACACAGACAAAGATTACATCCGGCGTCTCCGTATATTCATCCATGGTCATGGCCTTAATGGGAAATATATGAAAATCCCCTTTCGCCGTCCCCTTCATGGTGATTCCCTTTTCCCGGAAGACCGCAAGCTGCGCTCCCCGGGCCAGGAATGTCACATCTGCTCCGGCCAGCGCCAGAAAAGCTCCGATACTGCCACCTGTCGCTCCTGAACCTGCGATTACATATTTCTGTCTCATCTTATCGTCCCCAAACCTTTCGTACCTGATCCATCCTTGCGCTCATGCCTTCAAAAAGCGCGTCCACCAGGGTCAGGGCTGTCATGGCCTCTACTACCACCACGGCCCGGGGCACAATTACCGGATCGTGACGGCCGTGAATGCTGATTTCGATATTTTCCCCGTCCCGGTTCACCGTATGCTGAACCGCCGCCACGGAAGGCGTCGGCTTCACTGCCGCCCGGAATACGATGGGACTTCCGTCGCTGATACCTCCCAGCACCCCGCCGGAATGATTGGTTTCCTTTTCCACGCCATTTCCGCGGTTTACAAAGGCGTCGTTATTTTCCGTTCCTCTCGCCCCGGCTGCCCGGAAGCCGTCTCCTATTTCAAAGCCCTTCACGGCTCCGATGGAGAGAATCGCCCGGGCCAGATTCGCGTCCAGCTTCTCAAAGCAGGGCTCCCCTACGCCGGCCGGCATACCGGTCACCACGCATTCTATCACGCCGCCCACGGAATCCTGCTCCTCCATGCACTGCCTGGTATAGGCCGCCGCCTGTTCCGCCGCCTGCGCGTCTGGCATATAAAAGGCGTTGTTCGGAATCTCCGTCCGGTCAAAGCGCTCCGGGTCAATCTCAACAGGGCCGATCGCCCTGGTATAAGTACAGATCCGGATTCCAAGATCCTCCAGAATTCTCGCCGCCACAGCGCCTGCCGCCACGCGGCCGATGGTTTCCCGTCCGGAGGAGCGGCCGCCGCCCCGGTAATCCCGGAAGCCATATTTCATATCAAAGGTATAATCCGCATGTCCCGGACGATAGTAAGAAGCAATCTCGCTGTAATCCTGCGAGCGCTGGGAGGTATTGGCCACCAGAATAGAAATGGGCGTACCCGTGGTCTTTCCCTCAAAGACGCCGGACAGGATCTCCGCCTGATCTCCTTCCTTTCTGCTGGTGGTATACTGGGACTGTCCCGGTTTTCTCCGGTCCAGATATCGCTGAATATCTGCTTCACTTAAGGGAAGTCCGGCCGGGCAGCCGTCGATTACCACGCCTAGCCCTTTGCCATGGGACTCTCCCCAGGTGGAGACAGAAAAATGCTTTCCGAAGCATGAACCTGCCATATATGTTCCTCTTTTCTTCTCTTGTAATCCTGTTTATCATACCGAACTTTTTTTCATTCGTCAACTTGCAAACCACTTCCCGAAGCAGAAAAAACATCACTCATTCCTCGCATATTCTGTTCACAAGAGATATTTCCGTCACCGCGCACTATTTTCAATATTAAAAAATAACTATTACTGAAAATATTTGCATATTCTCAACGAAAAAGAGACCTCAGTAAGAAGTCTCTTTTTGTTACAATGCATAATTTTAAAGTTATTCATTTCTTGATGACACATTTTATTCCTGCACGTTAATAATAATCTTCATCGTTGACTCTCTATTGGCATCAATATACTCATACGCTTTCTTATAGTCTTTGAATGCGAAGGTTTTGGAGATCAGGGGCTGTAAATGAACCTTTCCTTCATTTACAAGACGAATTGCATCAAGATAATCATCATGACGATACATCATCGTACTCTTAATATCTAATTCATGATCATTAGCAACAGCAAGATCAACTTCCGCCATTCCAGCAAATACTGCAACCAGTACGATCACACTCCCCTTTCTCGCATGCTTAATTGCCTGTCCCATCGTGACATTATTACCTGCACAATCATAAATAACATCTGCCTTATCAGGTCCAAAAGCATCCAGCATAGCCTCTCCAAAATCCACATCTTTTGTATTCACGCATACATCCACACCACACTCTTTCGCCTTTTCAAGACGTAGAGTACTAACATCTGTAATCATTACTTTTGCAGCGCCCATCCCCTTTGCAGTCTGAGCGACAAGATTTCCAATTGGTCCTGCTCCAATTACAGTAATATTCATCCCTGCAACATCGCCCATCTGCTTGACTCCATGCACTGCAACAGCTAATGGTTCAATCATGGCACCCTCCTCAAATGACATTTCTGCAGGAATTGGCGTAACCTTAGACGCATCCACTGCGAAAAATTCAGAAGCAGTACCAGTTGTCTGAAATCCCATAACTTTAAGTTCCTCACAAAGGTTATACTTTCCATGACGACATGGATAGCAGTGTCCACAATAAACTTGAGGTTCAATTGTGACCTTTTGTCCAATCTCAAATTCTTTAACATTCTCTCCAAGTTTTATAATTTTTCCTGAAACCTCATGTCCTTGTGTAACCGGATATTTTGTAAATGGATGTTTCCCGTGATATACATGGATATCAGAACCGCAAATACCTATATTCATAATTTGAATTAGTACCTGATTTTCATTAATCTCCGGAATTTGAATCTCTCTAAATATAATTTTTCCTGGTTCTGTCATAACCTGCTGAATCATAATTTTCCCCTTTCCCTTTACTTTTGTTTTATGCTTTTGTAAAATTATCAACCACATACAATTTAATTTGTTATCGTCAGCTCTGTATCCTTATCAAAAATATGAATATTCTTTACATCCAGCCCCAATTTTACTTTTTCTCCTGTCTTGGCTTTGGTTGTCGGCGCTACTCTTGCAGTCATATTCACGCCTGCATATTCAAAGTAAAGATAAACCTCAGATCCGAGAAGCTCATAAACATTAATTTTGGCTTCAATTACATTTTCTGTAATCTTATCTTCCACATCCGTTATATGTTCAGGCCGAATTCCTATAATCACTGTTTTCCCATCATATCCGCCTTTCATAAGTGCTGCGGCCTTTTCGTCTGGCATTTCAATCTTATCACTTCCGAGTTTCAAGAATACTTTCTGCCCATCTTTGCAACACACCGCATTAACAAAATTCATCTGAGGAGATCCAATAAATCCTGCGACAAAAAGATTTTTAGGTTTATTATACAGATTTACCGGGCTGTCTATCTGCTGAATTATTCCATCCTTTAATACCACGATACGAGTTCCCAACGTCATTGCTTCTGTCTGATCATGTGTAACATATATAATTGTTGTCTCCAATCTCTGATGGAGCTTTGCAATTTCTGTTCGCATCTGTACACGCAGTTTAGCATCTAGGTTTGACAAAGGCTCATCCATCAGAAATACTTTCGGATTACGCACAATCGCTCTTCCCATAGCCACTCTCTGTCTCTGTCCACCTGATAACTGCTTGGGTTTACGCTCCAAAAGCTTTTCCAGATCCAAAATTTCTGCTGCTTCACGCACCTTTTTATCTATTTCATCCTTTGGCATTTTTCTCATTTTCAATGCAAATGCCATATTTTCGTAAACTGTCATATGAGGATATAGCGCATAATTCTGAAAAACCATAGCAATATCTCTGTCCTTGGGTTCTACGTCATTCACTAGTGTATCCCCGATATACAATTCCCCATCTGAGATATCTTCTAGCCCTGCAATCATTCGCAGAGTTGTAGATTTTCCACAGCCAGATGGTCCTACAAAAATAATAAATTCTTTGTCTTTTATCTCCATATTAAAATTTTTAACAGCCTCAAATCCGTTGGAATATTTTTTGCATATATTTTTCAAGCTGATTGTCGCCATAGTCCTAATCCTCCATTATTCTTTTACTGCACCACTGGTAAGTCCTGAGACAATATACTTCTGCATAAAAAAGAACATAATACCCGTCGGTAATAGACCCAATGTAGCTCCCGACATCAAAAGACCCCATTTCACATCATTTTTTCCAACTAGCGATTTCAGTCCAACCGGTACGGTCCACATATCCTTGGTATTCAGGAAGATTGTCGCACCAATTAATTCATTCCAGGCTCCGATAAATGCAAATGCAAAGACCGCAACAATAGCTGGGAGCATAGCCGGAAGAATAATATGAAAAATGCCCTGTAATCGTCCACATCCATCAATCCAGGCCGATTCTTCCAACGAGTAGGGTATTCTTTCAAAAAAGCTCCTCATTGTTATTACGCAGAAAGGTAAATTTATAATCACATAATAAATGAACAACCCAAGATAGCTATTGATCAATTTCATTTTTGCAAAAAACAGATATAGCGGAATAATTACAAGTAAACTGGGAACCATTTGAGTAATTAGTACAAACAATACCATTGTATTTTTCCCTTTGAACTCATAACGCGCCAAAGCATAGCCACCAAATAAGGATAAAATTACAACAATCAGAGCTGATGTCACGGACACTATGCAACTATTTGTCAGAAACTGGCCATAATTAAGCTGTTCAAAAAGATCGATATAATTTTGAAACGTCAATATATGAGGATAATATGTAACTGCCTGCGCATTTACAATTTCTGAATGAGTTTTTAATGATGTAATTACAATCCAATAAATAGGAAGAACTACCAAAAGAAAGAAAAATGTCAGAATTACAAACCTTACGACACCTGCCAGCTTCTTTTTTGTCTTGGAACTCATTAGAAATCACCTGCCTTCTTATAATTTGTAATTTTCAGAAAAATTATGGTATAAACAGAAAGTACTACCATAACTACTACACCAATTGCACTGGCAAATCCAAAGTCATAACCAGTAAATGCTTTATTATACATATAAGATAGCAATGTTTGTGACTTATTTGCCGGTCCTCCATTGGTCAGCATGACAATTATATCAAACGTATTAAAGATCCAGATAGTGCGAAGCAGAATGGTAGTAATAATTGTTGGTTTTACATAAGGAAGTGTAATATATCGAAATTTTGTAAATACGGATGCACCATCAATACTTGCTGCTTCATATACATCCTCTGGTATTGACTGAAGTGCCGCTAACAACATAATCGCAAAAAACGGAATTCCCTGCCAAATCATTGCCAAAATAACGACCGCCAGGGACAATCCCGGTGTTCCAAGGAATGCAATTTTGGAACCTGTTAGATGTAATGCCTGTAAAACAAAATTTATAACGCCATATTCTCCATTAAAGCTCCAGCGGAATATCAAACCAATTGCAAATCCAGAAAATGCCCAAGGCAGAAAAACTATAGACTGATAAAGACCGCGTCCTTTAAATTTTCCTTTCAACGCTAATGCCAATGTAAATCCTAAAACAAATTGACTGATTACACAGGTAATAACGTAAATTAGTGTATTCTTTAAAATCATCCAGAAATCTTCATCCGTAAATAGTTTTGCAAAATTATCCCATCCATTAAAATATATTTTGTTCGGCTGAGTCAATTTATAATTTTTAAAAGCCATGATACAACTATTAATAATTGGATAACCAAAAGCCAGCAGCAAAACAATCACAACAGGTGCAAGCATTAAATACGGCTCTCTTTTTCTTTTATTGGCCAAACTATGTCCTTTTTTCAAGCTATCACATCCTCTCTTTAGTATCCAAAAGGAGGGGCGGAATGTATGTCCCTCCTTTTGCATCCTGATCTGATACTGCAATTTAATTTACGCTCTTGGGTGTCTCAATTGTGGAACCTTCGTTATCCTTCAAATATGTCTGCATACGCTCCGTAACTTCTTCACCAAGTTCTGTCATAACCTGCTGCGCTGTCTTTTCACCTAACAGATATTTCTGCATTTCTTCATGGAATGTACCCTGAGAAAGATCTGTATAATCAAATGCTCCCCAACTGCACGGGCAAACTGTATCCGGATCATCCAATTCTTTCACAAAAATATTATAAACACCGCCTTCACCGTAGTTCGGATCATCACCAACATCTGATTTAACCGGTACAAAACCATTCATCAGACAATACTGCATATTATTTTCCGGATTGCTCAGATATTCAATTAACTGCCATGCTGCATCCGGGTTTTCGCAATCATCGGAAATGCCATATGCATAAGATGCATTTGCATAATTATACATTTTTCCATCCACATCACTGCGAGGCACAGGAAGTACTGTCCACTGAGATTCGTCCATCTCTTCTAACAGAATTGCTGCTACCTCAGAATCATTCCAAAATGTACCACAAAGTCCACCAACAAAATTATCTACCATTTCTGAATAGCTCCAATTGATCGAGTCTGCAGGTGCATATCCTTTCAAATACGGGGAGCAGAATTTTTCAAATTTTTCTGCTGCATCATCATTAAGAAGAATGCTGACTCCATCTTCAGAATAAGCATAGCCCTTATTAAATGTTTCGTAATAGAACAGGAACGGATCAATACCATTACGTCCACCGCGAAATGCCATACCATAATGATTCTGTTCCGGATCAGTCAGTGCCTCTATCAATGACCAATACTCTTCATACGTCCATCCATCTTCATACTGGCTCAAATCAATTCCTGCTTCTTCTGCCCAGTCTTTACGAACATAAACACCTTTGGTATTAATGCCATCCGGAACAGTATATAATGCACCAAATTTTTCTTCTTCTGTCGCAAAAATAACATTCTGAACATATTCGTTATATTCATCTCTTGTTTCTGCAATGTAATCATCAATTGGGATAGCCCATCCAGCCGATGTAAATTGACCCATCCAGCTGCTAAACAATGTCATAACATCTGGCAATTCATCTGATGTTCCCATAACAGTCAGTTTATCTACCGCATTGTCCCAGGGAACGCTTTCATAAGTAACATGGATTCCCGTTTCTTTCTCAAAGCTTTCAAATACACTGGTAAAGTACTCTTCTCTTGCAGCGCTGGGACAAACGTCCATGAATGTCAATTCTGTCGCACCATCACCGCTCTCCGCTCCTCCATTAGAACCGGAAGCTGCAGAATTTCCACATCCGGCAAGCATAATCGCTGCCAATCCAAATGTTGCAATTCTTCTGGCAATTTGTTTCACGTTTCTTTTCATATATAAATCCTCCTTTTCAATATCAAAATTATTTAAATACCTTTTCCAGTCTGTGAAGTGCTTCTTGAAGAATGTTTCTGGGGCATGCTACGTTAAATCTGGCAAATAATTCATATCCATCTCCAAACCAGTCTCCAAAATCAACCGCTATTTTTGCCTCCTCCAACATTTTCTTTTGCAGTTGCTCACCACTTAATCCTGTTCCGGTGAAATCAACCCAAACCAAATAGGTCCCTTCCGGCTTATTCATTTTCAATTTCGGTATATGGCTTTCTAAATATTCCTTCATAAAGTCCATATTATCTTCCAGATAAATCAGCAATTCATCTAGCCATTCGTCACATTCTGTATAAGCTGCCTGTAATGCTGCCGAGCCAAAGAAATTAATGTCCCAAATCCTGTTTCTCGCTTGCTGTCCAACAAAATCAGCTCTCAAAAACGGATTTGAAATAACGAAATAGCTTGTCTGAAGTCCTGCCATATTAAATGTCTTACTCGGAGCATATGCTGAGATTGTAATATCCGCAATTTCTTTGGACAGAGACGCAATTGGTACGTGTCTGTATCCCTTCATAATTAAATCCGCATGCACTTCATCACTCACAATAATCACATGATGTTTCACACAGATTTCTCCGATTTTTTGAAGTTCTTCCTCTGTCCAAACTCTTCCGATCGGATTATGAGGATTAGACATAATCATCAATTTCGTATTTGGACGTGCGGCCTTCACTTCGAAATCCTCAAAATCAATTTCATAGTGACCATTTACGCGTTTCAAAGGACTGTCTACAACTTCACGACCATTTGTGACAATCGAGTCTGTGTAGGGAGAATATACTGGCCTTTGTATCAGCACTCCATCTCCGGGATTAGTAAATGCCTGAATTGCAATATTATACCCTGGAATAATACCTCTTGTATAAACAATCCATTCCTTTTCAATGTTATAATGATATCTTCTTTTTACCCATGTGCACGCTGCTTCAACAAATCCATCCGAATTCGTCACGGAATATCCATATATTCCCAGTTCAGCTCTTTTTGTCACTGCATCAATGACTGGCTGTGGACATTTGAAATCCATATCTGCTACCCACAAAGGAAGTAATTCCTGGGTTTCAGGAACTTCTGGGAATTCTGGATGATATCCATCCCACTTATAAGATTCCGTACCCCTTCTTTCAATATACTCGTCAAAATTCATTCCTCTCACTCCTTACTTTTGTTATCTAAAAACGTTTAAGGTATTTTATATTTAAGTACCTTAATCATTTTTTAAAAAATAAACCGAAACGATTTATTTTTCTTTTTTTAAAACAATTTCATAATCCTGCCTGCACTCTTCTAAATCCATTCTATAAGCTTCGTTCAGTTTTTCCTGAATTCTGATATAGTTTTCCAACTCATTTTCACTAAATTCTTCCAAACATTTCATAGTCCGCTGATAGCATCTATTTTCCACTTCCTCATGATCAAGAAAAATCTGTTTTCCATCCGGTGTCAGATTAAGCATATATTCTCTCAAATTTTCCTTATTTCTCGTCTGCTCTACCAGACCTTTTTTTCGCAATTTTCGAATCATCTGACTATATGCACTTGGAGTTTTCTTAGTCTTGTATGCCATCTCACTTATCGTGATTCCTTCGTTCATTCCAATATACTGAAGAACTTTTGATTCTGCCTGATACATAACTGCATCTCCATATCGATGAGTCATAGAATCATATTCATTCATTAAATCAAATCCCGCATCTATCGTATCAATCATTTTTCTAAATAATTCTATTCTTTTCATTTTTCCTCATCTTTAAGCACATTAACTATTTACGTGTTTAAGTATACTCCTTACTCTTTATTTTGTAAATATCATTTTTAAACATAACTTATCTGTTATTTTTGTGCATTATTCCGTTTTTTCATTATTTACAAAAACCAAATTCAAATATACCGTAATTTTTTTTCAAAAAAAATCTTCTGTAAAGGAAAATTTATTTTTCCACATACAGAAGATTTTCTTTTTCAATTTTCTTTGTTTATTATATCTTTACTCCGCCCTGGCCGTCGGTGTAATTGCAATATTCTCCCCTGCAATTCCGGTTTTCCGCTTCACGATATCCTCAATCTGGGCCCGGCCCGCGTCGTCCACATTTTCCATATTAACCACCACATCGGCCTGGCCGTCGGTAATACTGACCACCACGTCCTCGAAGCCCTTGGCTGCCAGCAGGATTTCCGCCGCTGCTTCCTTCTCGGCGATATCCGTCAGCTCCACCATGCTGTCCACTGCCTCCTGCTTCTGGGCTTCGGAGATATTGGTATTGTTGATAACCTCCAGAAGGGTTTCCTTGTTTTTGGAGCGCAGCTGCTCCCGGCTAAGCTTCGCCTCCGCCGCGAAGCCGGTTCCCGCCGAAGAACTGGCCAGCACCGCCTCGCCGGGTTCTTCTCCCTCCTCCACTTCCGCCGTCTCCTCCCCGTCGGAATCCAGGCTTTGGATATCGCCATCTGCGAACTGCAACTCCTCCAGTCCGGTCTGGGCATAGAGATCCTCCGCGGAAATGTCGTCCGCGGCGGACGCTTCATCCGCGGCAGATGCGTCGCCTCCGGTCTGCAGCTTCGCGCCACTGAGCTTGCTGCCGGAATAATTTAAATACCCGGCCACCGCAATCATAATGGCAAGCGCGGTGATGATCATCTGGTTCTTTTTAAATATGTTTTTCACTTTGCACCCTCCAACTTCATTATTTTTACTTTATGCACCTCGATGGGAAATAATGCCTGCACAGCCTCCAGAAGCTCCTGCTTCACCACGGCACTGTCGCCGCCCTCCGCCAACACCAACACTCCTTCGATATTCGGCTCCAGCTCCTTCACCACATAGGGGCTTTTGCCGCCGCTGCCGTCCTCATAATATACCGTCTCTTCGCCCCAGTCCTGCTCGTCGGTG
>ERZ827088.4471-NODE-4471-length-11575-cov-2.648958_pt1 | contig 11575 bp, 10 predicted proteins | sample MGYA00519922_ERZ827088 | MGnify/ENA primary metagenome ERZ827088 (study PRJEB31778, sample SAMEA3449254) | human gut metagenome | biome: human gut; feature: human-associated habitat; material: faeces | place: United Kingdom | collected 2010/2012 ... | reverse complement strand
TGGGCCAAGACCCGCGAGGCAATCGGCATTATGAACCCCTCCATCTAAAAACTGACAGCCATGAAATACAATAAATGCTTATTGGTTCTCTCGGCGCTCGCCGCAGTCGTTTTCACCGGCTGCAAGAACGAGGATGTCGAGAAGCATCGTTTCGATAACAAGTTCTATATCACTTCGGCCATCCTCTCCGACGATCTGCTGATCAAGAGCGATACGCCCGGTTATACCAAGACGATCGAATCGCGTCTGGCCAAGCCTGCCGGGCAGCAGGTCGCCGTGACGATCGAGGCCGATCCGTCGCAGGTCGCCGCCTACAACATGATCTACGGCGACAATGCCGTGGCGCTTCCCGCCGAATGCTACGAACTCTCTTCCAACCAGATCGACATTGCGGCCGGTCAGGTGAGCGGCGACGCGATAGAGATCGTGTTCAAGGATATCAACACCCTCGACGGCAGCCGTCGTTACGTGCTGCCCGTGACGGTAACTTCGTGCAATGGCGTGGATCTGCTCGACAGCCGCAGTACGGTCTACTTCGTGGCCCGTCAGGGTGCGATGATCAACGTGGTGGCCAACATCGCGTGGATGAACTTCCCGGTCAGCTGGTCGGCCGACGCCAAACCGCTCGTCAGCGGCATGAAGCAGGTCACCATCGAGGCCCTGCTGCGCAGCGCCGACTGGACCGACGGCCGCGGTGACGCCCTCAGCTCGGTATTCGGTATCGAAGGCAACTTCCTCGTGCGTATCGGCGATGCCGACCGTCCGCGCGACCAGCTCCAGCTGGCCACGGGATCGGCCAACGGCGGCAACTGGCCCGCAGCTAATGCCGCTCCGGGGCTTCCGGTCAACGAGTGGGTGCATATCGCCGTGGTTTGGGACGCCGTAAACGGCGAGCGTATCTACTACCAGAACGGCAAACAGGTGGCCTACTCCAATCAGAAGATGAGCGGATCGGTTACGCTGACCGGCAACTGTTATGTCGGCAAGTCGTACAACGAGGAGCGTTACATCCCCGGAGAGATTTCCGAGCTGCGCGTTTGGAGCGTTGCCCGCACGCCGGAGCAGATCGCCGGCAACATGTACGGTGTCAGCCCCGAAAGCGAAGGGCTGGTAGCCTACTGGAAATTCAACGAGGGTTCCGGTTCGACGATCATCGACCATGCGAACGGCACGAATCTCTCTGCCGTGGGCGGCACGCCGACTTGGATTCCCGTAACTCTTCCTGAAATAAAATAACCAATAACAGCTATTACGCATGAAAACGAGATATTTCAAATCCGGTATTCTTGCCGCAGCCGCGGCCCTGCTGTGTTCCGCTGCGCTCGTATCCTGCACGGACGACGTCACGGTCGGCGAATGGGATGGCGCCGGCTCGATCGAAACGGGCCTCAATGAAACGGGCGCCATGCTGCAGGACCTCAATTCCGGGAAGTCGAACACCACCGTCGAATTGTGGAAGGAGACCTACACTGCCGACCTGCGTCTGGTGCTGACCAAAACCCCTTCCGAGGGATTTACGGCCCGCGCCAAGGTCGATGACTCCTATGACGTCGGACAGTACAACAAGGCCAACGGCACGAACTATACGCTTTATCCGGCCGACAAGGTGACTTTTGCCAACGACGGCCTCTTTGCCGCCGCAGGCCGCAATGTCGAACTTACGGTCGGGATGACCGTCCATGCTGCCGAAGGACTCGTAGCCGGCCGGGGATATCTGATCCCCGTAGCCCTCGAAGCCGATGGCGTGATCCTCAAGGAGAGCCATTGTTTCTACGTGGTGAAGGATATGACCTCGATGCCTACCTGCTATAAGGGCGACGACCTGCCGAAGGGCTTCCTGTTCTTCGAGGTCAACGACGTCAATCCGCTCAACGCCCTGACGTTCGAACTCGAAGACGGACGCCTGCTGTGGGATGTGGTCTGTCTCTTTTCGGGCAACATCAACCACCATGCGGACCGCAACGCTCCGTTCCTGAGCCTCAATCCGCAGACCCAGTACTGGATGGATAACAACGAGGTCTTCATTCAGCCGCTGCGCAAACGCGGCATCAAGGTCATCATGTGCGTACTGGGCAACCACGACCAGTCGGGTGTAGCCCAGCTTTCCGACTACGGATGCCAGATGTTCGCCAAGGAACTCGCCACGTTCTGCGAAGCATACAATATCGACGGCGTATGCTTCGACGACGAGTATTCGAACAGTCCCGATCTTTCGAATCCCTACTATGCTTCGCGCAGTTCGGCGCGTGCGGCCCGTCTTGCCTACGAATCGAAGAAGGCGATGCCCGACAAACTGGTCGTAGCCTACTGCTACTCTTCGTTCCATATCAGCAGTTGGCCGACCGAGATCGAAGGGCAGGACATTGCGGAGTGGGTCGACATCGCCGTGGGCGATTACGGTCAGTCCACCTCGCCCAAGGGCAACATGACCCAGAAGCAGTGCTCGGCCATCTCGATGGAGTTCAACCGCGGTACGGGCGGCAACTTCACCAGCGGCGTTGCCGAGGGTATGCTCAACCCGACCACCGGCAAGGGCTGGTTCATGGGCTTCGCACCCGATCCGCTGAAGAATACCAACGGCAGGGTGGACAAGAATGCTTGGCGCAATATTTTCGTCAACCGGCTGAACAAGGGTCCCGAAACTCTCTACGGTTCGCCGCTCAAGGAGCCGGAGCACTTCTACAAGTTCGCCGACACCACGCGCTATAATTATCCTGAGGACCTGCCGGATACCTATTCGCGTCCGGCACAGCCTGAGTGGCCAAACTATTGATTCGATTCCGCCTTGCAGGCGGGGCGACCCCGCCTGCAAGGCGGAATTAACCGAAAAACAGTAAACGATGAAAAACATGTTTAAATATGCGCTGGTTTTCGCCTTCGCGGGCGGCGCAGCGCTCTTCACCGGCTGCCGCGCCGACGAGGAGGTCGATCTGGCGGGTTACCCCGAAACGCCGGTCGGCGCAACGATCTCCGGGACCTCGGACCGGGTAGCGACTTTCGAGGGAACCTACGATAATGATGGCGTGCTGAATCTCGCCGGTTCGCTTTCGGGCGAATATACCATTGCCCTTGCGCAGGCAAGCCCCGAAGAGACGGTCGTTCGCGTAGAACCTATTATCACCAATGTACCTGCCGAACTGGTCGAGATCAGCGCGCGCGAGCTGGTGATTCCCGCCGGCAGCACTACGGCCACGGTTGAGGTGAAGATCATGGAGGAGAACTACGGCTTCATGGAGAATGTGTTCGACCCGATGACCTATGAATTGGGCGTGCGTGTGGTCGAGGCGCGCGGTTCGCAGGTTCCCGTTGTGGACGGCGAGGCGAAGATGGTGATCGAAAAGGCTGCCTATGTCGCTGTCGCGTCGCTCGTGGGCGTCGAGGGCAATGCCGTGACTTTCAAGCGCAACTTCATCGACGGTGCGATCGTCAACGAAGATCCGATAACATATGACGTGAAGGTCGTGGTGGACCGTCCCGTACTGGAGGATACGAAGTTCGTCGTGAAATCGGCGGGCATTCCCGAAGGATTTGCCGGCGACGAGCATTTTACGCCCGCTGCCGAAGTGACGATTCCGGCCGGGGCGAAAGAGTCGGACGCGACGACGTGGTCGGTGACGGACGACTTTCTCGAAGCGAACGAAGAACTCGGCACTTTCCCGGTACAGCTCACGGCCGAGCTGGTCGGCGATACCGCTGGGGCCGTTGTCAATCCGGAGGATGCCGGCGTTGCGATTTCGATCGTGAAGAAGTCCGATCTTCTGGCTTTCCTGTCCGCGGCCGATGCGTCGTGGATGAAGTACCCGACGAGCGGATGGACCTTTGATACCAACGGCTCTGTATGGGGCGGAGATGCCGCACTTTGGGATGGCAGTACGAGTACCGATGTCTATGGCGCTAATCCGCTTGAGATTACAATCGATATGAAGACCTCGCAGTGGGTCGCCGGTTTTGATATTCAGGCTTACGGAAGTATCGGCTACATGGGCGAGTACTTCGAGCTTTCGACGTCGGAAGACGGGGAGAACTGGACGCCGCACGGAGAGCTCCGGCAGGCCGAGGCTCCCAACAGAGGCTACGGCGCAACCAACTACGTTCAGCTGCTCAAGCCCTGCAATGCCCGCTATATCAAGTGGGTCGGCACGAAGGGCAGCGCTTATGGACCCGATATCACGGAGATGTATATCTACGGCCGGAACGAATAACCGGAATCCGGTTTGAATGTTGACGGAGGCTTCCCGCAGAGATGCGGGAAGCTTTTTTTTCGGTCTTGACTTTTGCCGGCGGAGACCCGTCGTCCGGCAATCAGGTCGTTGACACTTTTGTAGCTAAAATTTTTCATTTTGTGCATTTTTTCGTCCGAAAGGTAGCTTTTCAGCGGGAAAGGGCGTATATTCGCTGCGCTGAAATCATTTTGTCGATAATGCTGGAGAGAATTCAATATGTGCTGTTCGTGCTGCTCTTCGTGCTGGCGGGGAGTCTCGACGGTGCGACGTCGCAGGGCGGCGCATGCCGGGTACAGCCCGGATTGAGTCCGCAGGCCGCACTCCACGCACCCGTTACGGCGCAGAATTATTTCACGGCCGCCGTGATGCTTTCGGGCGACGCTTCGATCGAGATTCCGGCCCACTCTTCGGAGCATAAGGCCATCGTGCGGCATCGTTTCTATGCCCGTTCGGCTGCGGCGGAAGCCGTTGCGCAGCAAAACTCGGCGCTCTCGGACCGCGGCGCGCGCTATTCCAAGCCGGTCGATTACTACATCTTTTCTCTGGGGCGGATTCTGATTTAGCCCCGGTTCCCCTTCGCTGCGAGCCGCATGTTTTCCGGTCGGGACGTTCCGTCCGCCGGGGCATGCCCGTTTTTCGTGTTCCGGAATATAAATTCGTAAAATAACAGGTTATGTATTTCACGCTATTGGTGGTCGTCATCCTTACGGCCATTGCGCTGGTCGCAGTCGCGCTGGGCATCGCCCGCGCCGTGTCGCCGCGTTCGTACAACCCCCAGAAGGGCGAGGCCTACGAGTGCGGCATCCCGACGCGCGGACGTTCGTGGATGCAGTTCAAGGTGGGTTACTACCTCTTTGCGATCCTGTTCCTGATGTTCGACGTCGAGACGGTGTTCCTCTTTTCGTGGGCCGTCGTCGTGCAGGAGCTGGGCGTATACGGACTGGTGAGCATCCTCTTCTTTTTGGTCGTCCTGATTTTGGGCCTTGCCTACGCATGGCGGAAAGGAGCTTTGGAATGGAAATAAAGAGAGAACCGAAGATCAAGTCGATGAAATACGAAGATTTCAACGACAACGAATACCTCGAAAAGATGGTCGCCGAACTGCGCGACAACAATACGAACGTGATCGTGGGCTGTCTGGACGAGCTGATCGAGTGGGGCCGCAGCAACAGCCTGTGGCCGCTGACCTTCGCCACGAGCTGCTGCGGCATCGAGTTCATGGCCGTGGGCGCGGCGCGTTACGATTTCGCCCGGTTCGGGTTCGAAGTGGCCCGCGCCTCGCCGCGTCAGGCCGACTTCATCATGGTCGCCGGCACCATCACCCACAAAATGGCCCCGGTGCTCAGGCGCCTTTACGACCAGATGGCCGATCCGAAGTATGTGATCGCCGTGGGCGGCTGCGCCATCAGCGGCGGGCCTTTCAAGAAGTCGTATCATGTGCTGAACGGCGTGGACAGGATTCTGCCCGTCGATGTCTATATACCCGGCTGTCCGCCGCGGCCCGAAGCGATGCTTTACGGACTGATGCAGCTGCAGCGCAAAGTGAAGTTGCAGCGTTTCTTCGGCGGGGTGAACAAGCAGATCGGCCGCGAAGAGTATGAAGAGCTGCTGCGCCGCGACCTGACTTCGGAGCGGAACGATTTGAATGTGGAAGGAGGAGAAAAGCAATGAGTATGACGCTGAAAGACAAGATAACGGCATGGGAACCTCAGGCCGTATGGTCCGAGGCGGGCGACGGCATGTGGACCGTGCCCGCGGAGAAGTTTCACGATCTGGCCGCCCGGCTCAGGGCCGAGGGATTCGATTTCCTGCGCAGTCTGACGGGCATGGACTGGGGCGAAGAGGGCTTCGGAGCCGTCTATCACCTCGAAGCCTCTGCCACGGGCGAAAACGTCGTCCTGCGGACGCTGACGCCGAGCCGCGAGAAATGCGGCCTGCCCTCGGTCTGCGATTTGTGGAAGGCCGCCGAGCTGAACGAACGCGAGGTGTTCGACTATTTCGGCATCGGGGATTCGCTCGAAATACGGCCGCTCGACGAAGCGTTCGACATCGTATCGCCGGGCGGAGCCGGAGAGTTCGCCTACATGCACGGCTACGACGAATTCCGGCGGCACCTGACCTCCCTCTTCCCGCGCGAAGCGGCGGGAATCGCCCGCTACTGCGACAAAATCAGGGAGATAGGAGACAGCATAGGCGTTGAAGTGCACCGTTCGGGACGGCTGTCGTCCGGCGGGGTGAAATACCTCGGTGCATCGGCGGCGGAGTTCATCGGCGAATGCGTCGCCGACCCGCTGCTGCGCAGCGTTCTGGCCGGGACCAACCCCCTCTACGGCGGGGTTCGGGAGCGTTCGCCGCTCTACCACCACGCCATGATAAACCATTCGAACATCGAAGGCGCCTGCCGTTTCGCCGGCGGGACGCAGCATATCGCCGACGCGCTGGCGGCCAGAATCCGCGAGCACGGCGGTACGATCCTCACCGGATGCCGGGCAAGCGCGCTCCATACCGAAGGCAGGCGCATCACGGGCGTGGAACTCGCCGACGGCAGGATACTGCGGGCGAAGAGCGTCATTTCGGCCATCCATCCCGCGGCGACGTTCGGCCTGATCGGGCCGACGCCGGTTCTGCGCCCGGCATTCCGCGACCGGATGGCCGCCATGCCGGGCACGTACGGCCTTTTCTCGGTGTATCTGCTGCTCCGGCCGCAAAGTTTTCCCTATATCAACCGCAACCTCTATTATTACGCCGAGGGCGGAGACGTCTGGGATACGCTCTTCGACACGGAGGCCATGCGTCCGAAAATGGTATTGTTCAGCGCGCAGCCGCCGTGCGCCGATCCGGCATGGAGCGAAGTGGTGACGCTGATGGCCCCGATCGCCACCGACATCTGGTCGGCATGGAGCGGATCGGCGCCGGGCCGCCGTCCCGAAGCGTATACGGCCCTGAAAACGGCCGTCGCGGAGCATCTGACGGACTTCGTCTGCGAGCGGCTGCCCGGCCTGCGGGCGGCGATCGAACAGACGTACGCGGCCACGCCCCTCACCTACCGGCATTACACCGGAATCCCCCACGGGGCTGCCTACGGCCTGCAGAAAGACTGCCGCAACGTCATGGCGACCTGCATTCCCGTACGGACGAAATTCGAAAACCTGCTGCTCACGGGGCAGAACCTGACGGTTCACGGCGCGATCGGGGTAACGCTCTCGGCGGCGGCGACCTGCGCCGAGCTGCTGGGCACGGAATATCTGGCTAAAAAAATAGGCGACGCATGAAACGATTTCTCAAATACACGCTCATCACGCTCCTTGCGCTTCCGCTGCTGGCGGCGGCGTTCCTCTGGGGACTCTACCTCACGGCCGACATGGAGCCGCCCGCGATGACCGTAGACACGGCGGCCTACCGCGTCGCGGACCACGGCGGCTACACCTCGTGCCGCGGAAGTTTCCTGCGCCATAACAGATACGGTCTCTGGGAGCTTTACACGGCCGGGTCGCCCGAAGAGTCGGGAGCGGCGGCTGGAGCGCTCACGGCCGGGCTGATGCGCTATCAGGAGCAGGTTTTCGTGGACCAGATCCGCGAATTCATCCCTTCGGACGGTTACCTGAAGTTCCTGCGGGGCCTGATCGTGATCTTCAACCGCAATCTGGGACGGCACGTCCCCGAAGAGTACCGGCGCGAGATATACGCCCGGTCGCTCTACTGCTCGCACGACTTCGACGCCATAGGCACCCCTTACGAGCGTCAGCTCAACTACCATGCGGCGCACGACATCGGGCACGCCATGAGCCAGTACATGCTCGTGGGATGCAGTTCGTTCGCGGCATGGGGCGGTGCGAGCGACGACGGGAAGCCGGTCGTCGGGCGCAACTTCGATTTCTATATGGGCGACGACTTCGCCCGCCACAAAATCGTCACCTTCTGCCGTCCGCAGGCCGGGCACCCTTTCGTCAGCATCGGCTGGGCCGGGATGATCGGCGTACTGTCGGGCATGAACGACAAGGGGCTGACCGTGACGATCAACGCCGCCAAAGGTCCCGTTCCGCTCTCGGCGGCGACCCCGATTTCGATCCTCGCGCGCGAAATCCTGCAGCATGCGGCCACGATCGGCGAAGCCCTCGAAATCGCCCGCCGCCGCGACACCTTCGTCAGCGAATCGCTGCTCGTCGCATCGGCGCGCGACGGAAGGGCCGCAATCATCGAGAAGACGCCCCGCAAGACCGCCCTGTACGAAAGCGGCGGCGAATACCTCGTCTGCACGAACCATTACCAGTCGACCGAACTGGCCGGCGACGAATACAACCTCGAAAACCTCGCCCGGACAGACAGCCCCTGCCGCTTCGCACGGCTGGAGGAGCTGACGGCGGCAAACGCGCCGCTCACACCTCAGGCGGCCGTGGCCATGCTGCGCGACCAGCGGGGCGAAGGCGGCGCGGACATCGGCGTCGGAAACGACTGCTCGGTCAACCAGTCGATCGCCCACCACTCGGTCGTATTCCGGCCCTCGGCGTTGAAAATGTGGGTTTCGACCTCGCCGTGGCAGGGCGGCGCCTATATCTGCTACGATCTGGGAGCCGTCATGCGCGATCCCGATCCGGCCGCAGAGCTTTGCGACGCGGCGCAGGAGATAGCCGCCGACACGGCCTACCTCGCGCACGACTATCCGCGCGTGGTGGTATACAGGCGGCTGGGCGGAGAAATCCGCAAAGCCATGCGGGAAGAGACCGCCGCCGACGCCGCGACGCTCGACCGTTTCGAACGGACCAATCCGCAGAATTTCCACACATGGAAACTGCTGGGAGAATACTACCGCTCGCAGGGCGACGACCTCCGGGCGGCGCAATGCTTCGACAAGGCGCTGCAGAGCGGAATCCCGCGCACCGACGAGCGGGAAGCGGTTGAAAGACTAAAATCGGAATGTAAGCCATGATAAGAAATCCGGAAATACAATTCGCATCGGCGGATGCGATCGCCGCGTTCCAGCAGGAACGCCTGCGCGAAGAGATCGCCTATCTGTACGAAAATTCACCCTACTACCGGCGCATGTTCGACCACTGCGGCGCGCGTCCGGGCGACATCCGCACGCAGGAGGACCTGCGGCGGCTGCCGGTGACCACCAAGACCGACCTGCAGCTCCACCCGCAGGATTTCATCTGCGTACCCCGCAGCCGCATCATCGACTACGTGACCACTTCGGGAACGCTCGGCGACCCGGTGACGTTCGCCCTCACGGAGGAGGACCTCGACCGGCTGGCCTACAACGAAGCCGAATCCTTCACCACGGCGGGATGCACGCCGGAGGACGTGCTGCAGCTGATGACCACCATCGACCGCCGCTTCATGGCGGGGCTGGCCTATTTTCTGGGCGCGCGGAAGCTCCGGTGCGGCGTGATCCGCGTCGGGAACGGCATTCCCGAACTGCAGTGGGACACCATACGGCGCATCGGCCCCACGGGCTGCATCGTCGTGCCGTCGTTCCTGACAAAACTGGTCGCCTATGCCGAGGAGCACGGCATCGACTACCGCCGCTCGTCGCTGCGCCGTGCGATCTGCATCGGCGAAGCGCTGCGCGACACCGCCTTCGGCAACAACACGCTGGGGGCCAAGATTACCGAGCTGTGGCCTGAACTGGAGCTCTTCTCGACCTACGCTTCGACCGAGATGCAGACCTCGATCACCGAGTGCGGGCACCATTGCGGCGGCCACGTGCCGGCCGACCTGATTCTGGTGGAGCTGCTCGACGAGCAGAACAACCCCGTCGCCGAAGGCGAGGAGGGAGAGGTCGTCATTACGACGCTCGGCGTGCGGGGCATGCCGCTGCTGCGCTTCCGCACGGGCGACATCTGCATCGGATACACGGAGCGGTGCGCCTGCGGACGCGGCACGATGCGGCTTTCGTCGGTCATCGGCCGAAAGGGGCAGATGATCAAGTTCAAGGGCACGACGCTCTATCCGCCCGCGCTGTACGACATACTGGAGAACATTCCGGGCGTGAGCAACTACATCATCGAGGTCTTCACGGGCAGTCTGGGCACCGACCAGATCGTGCTGCGCATCGGCAGCGCGCGCCGCGACGAAGCTTTCGAAAAGGAGATAAAGGACACGTTCCGCTCGAAAGTGCGCGTCGCCCCGGAGGTGGTTTTCGAACCCGTGGAGTACATTGCGAAAAAACAGATGCCCCAGATTAGCCGGAAACAAATTAAATTCGTAGATTTACGCGAACAAACCAAATAAAAAATCCGACAATGAAAAAGTTACTGGCCATGGCATTGTGCCTCGTCGCAGTCAGCGGCTACGCCCAGAAGGGAAAAGAGAAGATCGCAGCCGATTTCTACGGCGTGGATTACAGCTGCGTCAACGTCAAAGGCGCCGACGAGGAACCGGGCGCCTTCATCAAGGCGTTCGAAGCCATCAACAGGCTCTTCCTGAGCGAACCGAAGAAATACGACGTGGCAGGGTTCACCGGCATCGACATCCTCTCGACCGGCGTAGAGCAGGCCAACGAATCGCTCGGCGCACTGGCCGCAGAGCAGTTCACGCCCCGCAGCGCAGCAACCGACTGGCAGACGCAGCTGCCGCAGATCGTCGCCCGCTACGACAACGGTTCGGGCAACAAGGGGCTGGTGCTGGTCGCCACGACGCTCGACAAGGGCAACGGTCTGGGCTACTACACCGCAGTGCTGTTCGATCCCGCGACGCACGAGATAATCACCCAGATGGACATGGTCGGCAAGCCCGGCGGCTTCGGCCTGCGCAACTACTGGGCAGGTTCGGTTTACAACGCCCTCAAAAAACAGGGAAAATACCTGACCAAGTAGGAGAGGTCCCGTCCTGAAACGATCCCTGCACGTCTCCGTGCAGGGATTTTTCATTGCCCGGCGGAACCGGAACCGCGCAGGCCGTGCACGGCGGACCATTGAAATTCGATACGAAACAGCGGAAGAGTTCCGGTCGGGCCGGAAGTTTCACAACGAAAGATTATGCGGCGGTTTTTTGACCGCAACGCAATTTTTTTCGTAACTTTATCCCCACACAACGAAAATGCGCTGTACGCGTGTGCACGCATTATCCTAAACGTAACCGACTCAAACCTATGAAAAAACTGCTGAAACCGCTCTTCACGGCCCTGTTCGCGGGCATGGTCTGCACCGGCGCCAAGGCCGCCGACGGGGCCGACCAGACCTGCTGGTACGATCCCTGGGACGATATGTCCACCTCCTACACCCCCCAGTACGCCATGCTCCACGGCACCGTCTCCTACACTGTGGAGGTGCCCGCCTATGACGACTACATGGTGCAGGGCGTCGCCTACGGCCAGCTGGGCCAGTCCAACTACATCGCCCAGAACAAGGAGA
>ERZ827088.4469-NODE-4469-length-11579-cov-33.962339_pt1 | contig 11579 bp, 13 predicted proteins | sample MGYA00519922_ERZ827088 | MGnify/ENA primary metagenome ERZ827088 (study PRJEB31778, sample SAMEA3449254) | human gut metagenome | biome: human gut; feature: human-associated habitat; material: faeces | place: United Kingdom | collected 2010/2012 ... | reverse complement strand
GCATCCAGTCCGACCCAGAACTGCAACATCTTTTGCAGAACAAGTAAAAAACGCCACAGGCGACATCCTGCGATGACTTCCTCGTCCAACGGTGAGAAACTGCATTTGTCCAACAGAAATCCCATGCTTATAACATATTGGCTTTTTTCAATATGGCACGGGCTATCTTCACCTGCTTGCTGAAATCGGTCTTCCCCTTGTTCTGGTAAGCCTTGTCCGCCTCTTTTACAAAACGCTCGGCCTCCTTCCCTCTTAGCGTGGGGATTGCTTTAATTTCTAATGCCATAATACGTTACGTTATGATTGTTTCTGCAAAGATAGGCATTTTTCGGCGAACTTCTGCCTTGACGGTATGTTTTCTTGCTGTATGTGACCCAACAGTTCCCCCATGCCGGTTTCTCCTCCATTGATATATTTCAATGTGTCAAGTCCGTACAGCAGTTCTATCAGGTCCACGGTGCTGCCCGTCCACCGCATGGGCGGGGCATCGGCAGGTATGTCATTTATGTTGTTACACTTGGGTTGAAGTGTGCGCACATAAAACTATCGGGCAAACGGCAGTCCAACGGATGGGATTTTTTGCGGTTTGTTTTGCAAGTCGCTGATAAACAGTAGATACATTGGATAAAATAGATGCCGAGCAATGCTGCCGCCAACTTGCGGTTGCCCTTTGCCTGTTCCAGCGCATGGATGATTTGTTTCTTCTCCATGTCGTTCAAAGCCAGCGAAGCGTCATCCGCTATCGGCATTTCATCGAATTCTAACGTGTCTGCCATGACCGTATCGCCTTCGGTATGCAGCACCGCCATGCGCACGACCCGTTTCTTCCTTTCGTTGCCGCTGCGCTTCATTTCACGATGGATGGCGAGGTAAGAGATGACGCCTTCGCCCAATGTGGCGAGGGTGATGATGTTGCGTTGGGCGACGGTGATGTCACGCCTTATCTCCTGTATTTCGCCTGCTTCGGTTTCTATCTCGTGCATCCGTCCACGCTCATGCACCAAAATGGCGGCCATGCTACAAATGACCGCCACCAAGACCAGATACCCGGCAAGAATTTTTGTCTGTAATCTCATCCTCTGTCTGAACTCATTGCTCCTTTCGCTGAAAATTTACCCCAACGGATTTTCCGTCTCGCTTTCGTCCGGATTGGTGGTAGTGCCACCACCCGTAGAAGACTTCACACTGCCCTTGTCTATACTCAATTCCACCGCATTGGCGGCATCACGCATCTTCTGCTTGGGCGTGAAGACGATTTTAGGGGTCTTCAAAGTGTCCTTTACCGTGACTTCTTCGGGCGTGTCCATCATCTTGGAGGGGACGACCACGCGGAACGAGCCAAGTTCTGCCAAGTCAACGCTCATGCCCAGCTGCATGGCTTCGCACACCACGTTGGAGAGGCTGACGAGGGCGTTTTTCACGTCGCCTTCGGACAGCGAGGTCTCGCGCACGATGCGCTCCACGACCATGTCGTTGGTCAGCTTCTGTTGTGACTTGGGATAGGCGTAATACACCGTCTGTCCCTTACGGTTACCAATGGTAAGCACTTTGGTTTTAATTTCATGTTCCAGCATAGTCGTTACTGTTTTGAGGTTATACATTATGTCGTTTCGTCTGCCCTGACAAGGGTATCTGATACTCTTCGTCATGGGTATCTGATACTGTTGACAAAGGGTCTCAGATACCCTTTGTCAAGGGTCACTGTGACTGTTCTGTCCCGTTGCCGCTGGCATCATACGTCACCGTCTTATCCAACGTATCGCTGCTTCCTGTATAGCAATAGACATTACTCCTTCGGCAATAACCTTCTTGACCGAATTGAAAATCTCCACGACTATTGTTTCTATCTCCCGATTGTCCTATGTAATCTGCGTAATTGCCACGATGTGCATAGATGTCAGATGTCTCAATTTGTATGGTTGGGACAGAACCAGGATTCATACTATCGTCCAAACCAGCCCCAATAGCCGGACTTCCTTGATTAGGTCCATTTGAACCATAAGCATATACAATGGCATTGGTAATAGAAATCTTTCCGCAAGCGGCATTTCCAGAACCGCCTATTCCCGGGTTATAACCCTGCATTCCAAGTGAATAAGACGAGGATGCTATTACGGTTACATTCTGTATGATAATGTTGCCACATGCAGAATGTTGTCCTGAGGCTAAATATCCTCCTATTCCAGCTCCTCCTTTTCCGGTCAGCGTAATCGAATTGGCCGTTTTGTCATCGGAAGTAATGGTTACGCTGTAGCCTTCTGCCACATAGATACCCGCGCCATCGCTGGAAGACACTTCGTTATCATTTCCTTTTACATGGATAGTGGGGCTGCCGCCTTGTATGTCGATGGCATTGCCGCTTGATACGCTTATCTGTGCATCTTCCAGGTAGATTTCCGGATTGCCGCCCGTCACCCGTATGGCATGGCCGGCCGTGCCGCTGAAGTAGTAGGTGCCGTCGTCGTTGATGATGTAGTCGCCGTTGGAGAGGTCGATGGTTTTCGTGTCCTTTCTGTGCACTGTCAGCGTGAAAGTATGGACTTTGCCAGCCTCCAAGGTTATGGAGGGAGTAATGTCACATTGAATGTCAATAGGATCTGAAGTAAAAATCATGAAATTTTCTATCCGATAATCAGGACTTGGCGGCAGGTTGATTTCCCAGCAGGGGCCTATATCCTCGTAAGTGGTTTTAAACATTGGATAATTGAGTTGCATAATACCAATATCTACTATTTCTCCTTCTTTAACATCACAAGAAATGGGTACATTCATAGGTTCAACATCTATCACATCGGCTGTTCCCTTGACTATCACTCGTACCTTGGCAAGTTGGTGCTCGAACTGCAAGTTAACAGGAGTGTTGTGGCTTGCATTGTCTGCCGCAGCCCGCAGCACATACACCAAGCCGTTATCTTGGCCGCCGAGGTACAATGCGCCATCCGTAGCGGGGTACCAGGCAGTGACCGTGGCGGGGGCGGTGCTCTTCCAGTAGAGCTGCCGGTCGGCGGTCATGGTATGGTCGGGGTTCAGCGTATAAACGGCGGTCTCGTCGCCCAGTCGCACGGCAAACTTCTCCATACCGTCCCATTCCCACTCGCCGACCGTGCCGTCCTCGTTCTCTGTCACGCGCGTCCACGGCTCCTCGCTCGCCTCTGCGGTGATGCTTACACTGCCTATCTGCAAAGGATATTCGCCGTCGGGCAAAGCCGTGCCCTGCTCGGCCAGTTCGTCCTGCGTGCAGGCGGTGAACAGTAGAAGTACTGCACCGAAAATCATCTTTGATACTGTCGTCTTGTCCATATCATCGTTCTTTATTATTATCGTTTATATTCCGTTTTCTTGTATTCATCCTCCAATCATCACCGTTGGGCAGCCGAGTACTATTGAGCCGCCGTGTGCAGTGGTGTCGCCCATGCGGGCGGCGTAATATGTCAGTATCTTGCGTATCATTCAAATCCGTTTAACTCTGTTCCTTATAATAAGCCTCCACCCGTGCCCGGATGTTCTCGCGCAGGCATTCCTCGTAGAGCCACGGCTCGGCGCTGTGGAAGTCGCCCACATTGAGGAAGCCCAGGATGGACTGGTATTCCGAACCACTGTAACCTTTCACGACCAACACATGGTGCTCGGGCGAGACGCTGACGGTGATGGTGTCGTGCAGCGTGGCGGGCGTGGCATCGGTGTGCCAGTTCACGGGGTTGATGCACATCGCGCAGGGGGCTGCCACCACGGGCTGGATGTAGCGCACGTCGGACACGGAGTTGTAGCAGATGGTCACGCCCGTGTCCGTGGCTCCCTGCGTCGGACGGATGTTCTCCGTGGCGAGCGTGTCGGCGGGTGTCACCTTATAGCCCAGCACATAGGCCGCCACCAGACGGCGCATCACATCGGCGGGCATCGTCTTCAGCAGCTCCACCACCGCCTTGCCGCCCTGACTGAAGCCCGCCAGCACAAAGGGACGGTCGGGGTCGGGGCGCCCGCGGAGGAAGGTGTCGAAGGCCGCCTGCACGTCGCTGAAGGCGGTGCGGAAGCGGTTGTTGATGGTATCTTCGTTCAGCGTCGCCCATCCCTCGATGGTGATGTGGCGGTAGTAGGGCGAATAGAAGTCGCCTGCCTCACCCATATAACCGGCGATGCGGGAAATCTCCTTGTCCATGTTGGCACGGTGCGTGGCGTTATGCACGTCGGCATAGTGGCAGACGCGCCCGTCCTCCGTAGTCCAGTCGGTCTCCCAGGTGGAGACGAGGTAGAACACATCCGCGCCCTTGTCCGCCGTGCTGTTCTGGCGGGTGTACCACATCGTGGCGTCGGCATAGTCGGGCGCATCGGGAATGTAGGTGGCGGCATCCGTGCCGGCACCCCTGTCATTGCTGCTGCACGAGGCGAGCAGGAGGAAGAGGAATACTCCGATGCAATATGTCAGTCTTTTACATATCATTTTTTTCCTTCATTAAATGGGCAGATCTACCGAGCCTTCGCCACCTGTGCCCTCTTCCCATGTCATGCTACCGGTATCGACCGATACCTGAAGGCCGTAGAGGGTGATGGTAACATTGTAGGTGTACTTATAGCCGGCTTTCCATTCGGTGTCGTTCTGTAGCATGTAGTAGAACGGGCCATAGCCGGTGTCGTCCTTCTCGGCGGTGAAGGTCAGTAACTTTGTGCCTGCCGCCATGTCCTGCGGAATAACGAGGGCTTCGTAGGTGGCGAAATAGCCTGTCGCCGGAGTACTGGCAAGGTGAGGGCTGATGCTGCCTTTGGTGGCGCCAGTCGTCCATGTGCCGAGCCAACGCCCGTCAGCGTCCACGGCTTTCGGGAGGGTGAACGCGCCGTCCAGCGCGAGGATGTCACCCTCGCCGATAGTCAGGCTGATGTCGCCCGGCGTGGCTCCGATGCTTTCGGGCAGACCGTCGCTCTTGATGTTCACCACCACCTTGGCGGTCTGGTGGTAGAAGGTGAGGGCGGGCGTTTGGGCGAAGCTCACGGTCTTGGATTCACTGCAAAGCAAGTCTCCCGACTGATAGTCCGCATCGCTGCTCTGGTCTTCCTCCACACTCCAAGTCCAATCGTTGTTTTCCACCATGATATTCGGGCAGATGCCCTGCACGGTGATGGGACTTGGTTTTGTCCAATAGTATTCGCCGGACAGGTTGCCTTTATCATCCACCGTGTAGTCATACCACTCCGTGCCGTCCCCGTCGGTTACCTGCAGGGCTATCGTCTCATTGCCGTTCCACCGGTTGTCCACGGTGGCGCGGGTGTCGGCGCTGCCCTCTATGGCGGCGGTCAGCGTCAGAGGCTGCGTGCCGTCGGGCAATGTTCCCGCATCGTCCTGCGTGCAGGCTGCAGCCGCAAGGAGCAGGGCGAGTGCCGAGAATGTATATAGGGTATATCGTTTCATATCGTCCTGTTTTTACTGGTTACTCTGCAATACGGGCAGGCCGTCCGCACCGAGTTCCCATTTATAGTCGTTGCTGGTAAGGGCATTGTTCATGCCATCAACAGCGGTCTGCCACGAATCGCCGTCATTTACCTTCGTGGCTTCTACCGTTCCTCCTTCGTTAGAACGATACCCATTCGTGGTATTTCCGTCCCAGAAGCAGGCGGTGATGGTGCCATAGTTGAAAGCGACGATACCATAGCCCTCATTCTCCTTCAATGTTCCGCTGAACCAGCAAGCGACGATTGTACCCAAATTAAAATTGGCAATACCACTCGTATAACTATAAGCAGAAATTTCCCCAGTCATGGAGCAGGCCATGATAGTACCATAGTTATTTACCACTATCCCGGCTGTAGCTCCGCCTGATTCGTTTAATTTCACATCCACGAGTTGCAGATTCTTTACCGTTGCACTTTCTCCTATTCCTCCAAAAAGCGATGAAGCATTTAATCCCGTGATGCTGTACCCCTGTCCGTCGAAAGTGCCGTTGTATGTTTGACCGCTATTACCTACCGGTGTCCACTCTTTGCCCGTCAGGTTGATGTCGGCGGTGAGGGTGCAGTTGATGGTAGGGTCGGTCTGCACAGCCTCTGCCCATTCCTTCAGGCCGTTAGCGGTGTAGACTGTGTAGCTGCCGTCGTCCTGTATGAAATAACCCAAATCCTCTGCCGTGCCGCTCTCGCCGCCGCCGTCAGTCCAGCCGCCGATGGTGCAGCCCTCCAGCGTCAGGCCGGTGGCGTTCACACTGACGGTGTAGGTGTAGCGGTTGCCAGCCTCTAATACCACATCGCTATGCGGACGGAAATAGTAGGTGCCTCCGCCTAAATCCACCTGTATGAACGGGGTATTCGCCTTCACGGTCTGCGGTGCGGTGAGGGCTTCGTAGGTGTCGCCGCCCGCCTCGTAGGTGCGGATAGTGGCGGGGTTGCCGTTATCCTTGCCCAAGCCGGTGACATAAACATCGGCTCCCGACACGCTCGGGATGCCGGCACCCGGCTTAAGAAGAACCGTTATACGCGCCGTGCGGTGGCTGAACTCAAGCGTCGGGTGGTCGAACTGCACGGTCTGGGCTTCGGCGGAGATGAAGTCGCTGCCCTCGAAGCCTTCCTTCGTGCTTTGGTCTGCCTTTACTACCACATCGGGCATCGTGGTGCCGTATGGCCACCATGCCGAAACGGTGATGTCCTCACGGCTTGTCCACCAGAAGGGGTCGGTGTCGCTGCTCAGGATGGCAGTCTTGTAGCCGTCGGCATCGGATGCCGTCACATCGTATTCCTTCACCGTGCCGCCCACACTGAGAGCTACGGAGGTGACTCCGTCCCAGTTGCCGTCCACCGTGGCACGGGTGGATGCCGGGGTTGCCACGGCTTGCAGGCCGGTGGCGCGGATTACCAATGGATACTCGCCTTCGGGCAACGTGCCGCCGCCGAGGTCGTCCCGCGTGCAGGCAGTCGCTGCAAAAAGCAGGACGGTTGCTGCGGACAGTATATGCAATGGAAGTCTAATGTTCATATTCTTAGTTCTTTAGGAATGATATACTTAAAGGTCTGCATTCACATTGCCGCCGTTCACCGGGTTCCAGTCGCTGATAGTGGCTGAGCTGATGCTCAGGTCCTTGTTGCGGACGGTGACGGTGTAGGTGTAGTTGTTGCCGGCTTTCAGTGCGCCGTCGGGAATGGTGAGCGTGGCGGTGTAGGGCTGGCTGTTGTAGTTCACGCTCAGTTCGATACTTGTCGTTGACTGCGGGAAGAGGATGACCGACGAGGTGAGTGCGCCGTCCAGTTCCATTGTAAGGTCGGCTGTCTGTGCGTTCTCATCTGTTTTTGCCGTGCCGGTAGTAGTTTCGAAGCTGCCCGCCAACACCAGTCCGGAGAGTGTGTAGCTGGTGGGTTTGATGGTATTGAAGTCCACGCCGCTTCCTGCCTTGAAGGTGAGCGTAATCTGACTCATGCAGTGGTGGAAGGAGCAGTCCGTGCCTCCCGCAGCCGTGTCGTCGGTAAAGTTCACTTCAGGATTGTGCGTACTGGCAGTGGCACCGGTGGCATAGAGGAAGTCAATGGCGGGCTGGTTCTGCTGCGCCGTGGCATCAGTGGTGGCGGTCAGCGTTCCGCCGTCCGCATCGTAGGGATAGTAGGCGGAGAAGGTGGTCGGGTCATCATCTTGGAAGAAGATAATGGTTCCTGTCGGTGTGAACTTCCCGCTTTCCCACCGGTATGGCACGTTGGTGTAGCCGAAGCGGCTTTCAGAGATGCCTATCTCGTCACGTTCCGCCCAGGCGGTTCCGCTGGCGCGGGTGGATACGGCATCGGAGATTTCGGCATTAATCACTGCGGCCACGGAGCCGTCGTTCAGGTTCTCGTTGTCGTTGGTGCAGGCGGCCGCACAGAGGGCGAGCACTGCGATTGGAAGCAATCTGGTATTCATCGTATCTTTCATTTATTATTTCTTTCCCATATTTCTTTTTCCATTGTTATTCTTTACATTTCCGCATCCACTTCGCCGCCGTCTACTTTTTCCCATCCGGAGATTTCACCGGTGAAGCCCGCCTCGTCTGGGGTCTCGGCTATTGTGCCGCCGAGGGTCAAAGGCGCGGTTTTGCCGTCGTTGAAGCCGTCGAGGGCCGCCGTGAGATCGCTATTGAGAGATGTAGGCTGCGGGTTGCCGTCCGTGTAGGTCAGCGTGGTGGTGAGCCGCTGCACGTCGCCCGCAATGCCGAGCAGCCGGACGGTTGCCATCCACTTGCCGGCATCGTCGCCATCAGTTATCTTTGTGAAGTGCAGCTCCACCTCCGAGGGCGTACCGTGGGTGCCCGTGGCGAAGTCCAGCGTCCCTGCCGCTCCGCTCAGCGTGCCCTCGATGGTCTCGATACGGTCAGCAGCATCGCCCGCAGGTTCAATCATGAGGGTAAGCTCACGCACCTGCTGCCGCATGACGGCGGTCAGTTCGTAATCGGTATCGGCTTCTATCGCCACCTCCTGCACGGAAGTGAAGAGCCAGCCGGGAGTATTCACGATGCAGCCGCCGTCCGCAGCGGCCACAGCAGCCGTCGTGCCGCTTACCATAATGTCGTCGGCAGGGTTATACACCGCAAGGGTATAACTGCCCGGATTGAAAAGATAGTCCGGCGAGTGGGTCGCACCGGTCTCCGTGCCTGTATAGTCACCCATGACAATCTGCCACGAGGCAGGGATGTCCACTCCTTCGCCCCGGTCAGTCCAGTCAGCGGTGACGGTGACCTTCCCTGTGTCGGGATGCGGTGTATCATGCAGTTCGTCCTTGACACAGCCGCCCAGCGTGAGCAGCAGCGCAAGGGTAAGAATCGTTGTCGTATATCTTGTCGTTGTCTTCATATTCTCCTCCTTTCGCTAAAACAGCTTCCACACCAAGGTGACACCCGCACCTATCGGACCCCACCAGTTCTTCGTCTCCTTGCCGGCACGCACCCGCACACCGTCAATGACCTCATATTTCTCATAGTCCGCGTGCAGGCAGCCCACGGCTACATTAAAATCCAGCGACAGAGCATCGCTGAGCCGCAGTTGGTAACCGCCCGTGATGCCGCCGCCCATCAGGTCGCCCTGCCTACCGGTGCCGGAGAGCTTGTAGTTGAACTGCCCGGCCTTGAACATTGCGCCCAGATAGCCGCGCTTCTCCTTGCCCATATACCGGCGCACTTCCGGCATGACCTCCCAGAGGGCGTAGCGGCGGTCCTTGTCGTTCCACGACCACGAGGTCCACGAGCCGTTCACGAGGATTCCCCATGACGGACTGATGCGCCACTCCAGGCCCAGGTCGGGCGTGAGCGTCGCCCAGCGCAGCAGGTTGGCACGCAGGGAGAGCGTGTAGCTGTCTGTGCCGGAGGTTTCTTCCGCAGCCGTCCCGGTGGTTTCCGCCGGAACATAGGCTTCGGGATGTACCACGACCATGCTGTCCGCCCTTATCTGTTCGGCGACAAAGCGTGATTCTTCCGTTTCGCGCTGCTCTTGCTGTGTATCGGCGCTTTCCTGTCCGGCCTGCTGCCTTTCGTCCTTCTGTACCGCAGTCGCCACTTTCGGCACGCTGATGCGTACCGTCACGTAGTCACCGCTCCCGGAGTGGTTCTTCGTGACGAAGCACGCTTCGGTCAGTTCCTGCCGGATGATGAGTTCCGACTTCACGCGGTTGGAGCGAACTTTCGCCATCGCAAGGTTGTCGGCCTCACTCTCTCCGGCGGTGCACCAGCCGTCCACATGGAGTGGGATTTTCCCGGCAAGGATGTCCTGCCTGTATCGCTCCACGCATTCCTCCAACCGGGCCAGTTCCTTGTCATTGCCGCTGAAAGGCACATAGAACATGTCTTTATCGGTGACGAAGCGGAATGTATAGACCGTATCGGGCTTCTCCTGCGCCGCAAGGGGCAGAAGTACAAACAGGAGCAGCAGCCCCGTGAGCGTTATTTTCCTTATCCGGTTCATTTCATCCATGTTTTTGAGGTTTCTTGGTTTGCAAGGGCACAGAAATGGCACAGGCGGCATACGGGCACAAAAAGTGCTTCGTATGCCGCCCGGCACAACGATGTGACGCTTTCGCGTAACTTATTGATATACAGTCTGTTTTTTTTGGGGGGGGTAATAAACCTTCTGCGAATATGCAAATTATTTGTCTTAATAATGCTTAACACCACTGAAGAAAGGCACGAAAAGAGCCATATAAAAAAGTTTCCTGACCCGGACGGGCAGGAAAGCCTATTCCATGTATGTAGTTCTGCTCTCATTGTCAATCTTTTCGTTCTGTTTCAACTTTATTTGACTGGTGCTATTACCCATATTCGCTCCCAAAGTACAAAAAATTTCGGATACTGAAGAAAATATGAAAAGAATTTAATCGAAAATTCTTCAAAAGTGGCTGGGATGGGGAAAAGCCCTCGGGAAAGGCATTTTACAGCTGTCTAATCCCGGCTTTTATCCCTTGTGTCTCCATAGATAAAAGGCGGCACCGGAACAAATGCCCGTTACCGCCCTGTGTTACATTTTCATACCGTGTCCCTCCCTGCGTTCAGGAATGCCCGGCCTGCCTATTATAATATGGTCACGGATGTAGTCACGGGCTGCATCGTCCGGCTTCGGTACGTTCTCCGCTTTCGGTAAATCCTGACCGCCACCTTGTTCCTGCCCTTGACTTGGCGTTTCCTCATGTTTGGGAGCCAGTTCCAATTGTATCTTGCGGTCGAGGGTGGCAAGCTCGGATTTCAACTGTTTCAGTTCGTCCTCCTTCTTCCATGTCTTGCCCGCTATCTCCTGCAACTGCAGTATCTCGCGCTCCAGCGTTTCGTTTTTCGCCTTGTCAAGCAGGTCGGTGTTGCCGGAGAGTATCGCCATGTATTCCGAGAAGTTCATGCCCGACTTCTCGTCCATCGCCCCCTCGTCAATAGTTCGTGCGCCCAACGCGCCGCTTTTCAACTGCGAGATGAACGTCTGCTTGCAGTGCAGCAGGTTGAACTTGTAGCTGTCCAGCGACTTCTCCACCGCATAGATAATCACGTCCACCTTGTTGTCCGCATACAGCTTGGCAATCTCGTTGCCTGTGCGGATGTCCTCCAGCATGGAGTTCATCTGTCTTGCCTTGACACTGTTTCCTGCCGCTTTCCCGGCTTTCGTGTCCCACAATGACGGTTCTATGTCCAGTTTGGAACTGAACTGCACCATGTCACCGTTCACCGTCAGGCGGATCATGATGCCCGCCTTGCCTGACTTGTTCAGGTAGTTTTTCCTCAAATAAAAGAGGATTCGGAATGTACTTTTGCTCATAAACCTTTTAATTTTGCTCCTTCGTTACAACTGTTACACATTGTCTGCAAAGGAAAGATTAATAATTGATTTACAAGCGGATATTTTAATGACAACAGACGACAAATCAGCGACTTACAAAGAAAAACGTTACAATTCCAAAAGCCCTTTTTTCTGTAACGATTTGGTAACTCAACTTTGTCTGTTTGGGGAATTTGTTTGTCTTCAGAGTGGCTCTAAAAAGAAAAAACAAAGCCCACAAATCATTGATTTTGTGGGCTTTGTCATTCGCTGGCTTTCAGATGTCTCTGAAGCCTTGCGGTGCGTACGGGACTCGAACCCGTGACCCCATGCGTGACAGGCATGTATTC
>ERZ827088.4465-NODE-4465-length-11585-cov-2.581526_pt1 | contig 11585 bp, 11 predicted proteins | sample MGYA00519922_ERZ827088 | MGnify/ENA primary metagenome ERZ827088 (study PRJEB31778, sample SAMEA3449254) | human gut metagenome | biome: human gut; feature: human-associated habitat; material: faeces | place: United Kingdom | collected 2010/2012 ... | reverse complement strand
TGAAAATGAATGAGGAATTATGGAAGTTTATTAAGTTCAATATATCTGTTGTTATTACCTCCGCGCTGGATATTTTCACCTATCTGTTCCTGATATACCGTGTATTTGACGGCATCATAAGCGTTCCGCTCCCCGATAATGCGGTCTTATCGCTGCTCGGAATCAAATACCGCGGCTATTTGTTCGCTTACCTGATTTCAACCTGTGTAGGCTACATAGCGGCATATCTCATCAACCGAAAAATAACATTTCATTCAAATATTAATCCCGTTTACAGCTCTGTTATGTACCTTATCCTCGCGCTTTTCAATATTCTCATAAGCTCGTATATCGGCGGCGTTTTCGGCTCTTTTTTAGAGATAAACAATATGTCGAACCCGATTACGGAGGCGGCATCTAAATTCATCATCATAAATATTCCCACGCTTTGGACATATCCGCTGGAGAGGTATGTTATACAGATAAACAAAAAGGAAAAAGCGGTAAAATATATTGCAACCGATTTGGACGGAACGCTGCTCTCAAGCAGCACCGAGGTTTCATGGGAAAATCTCGAGGCAATCAAAAGACTGTCGGAAAAAGGGATAAGCACCGTTCTTTTAACCGGAAGAACGCTGTATGAGGTGCCTGCGGAGCTGCGCGAAAATACCTGCGTCAAATATATTGTTTTCTCCGACGGCGCGGGCGTTTGGCAAAGAGGAAAGGGATTCATTAAATATGACTGTTTCCCCGCGGATACCGCATGGGAAATATTTAATATCCTGTCAGAGTATGAGACCTTTATCGAGGTATATTCGGATGGTACGCCGCTGGTCGAGGGCGAAAAGCTGAACCTTAAGCAGCTGAATTATTATAATATAGATAAAAGCTTCATGCCCGAAATGTTCAAAAGCAGACGTGCAGTTAATTCCCTTGCCGCACTTTTCGATGATAAAGACCGCAAAACCGAGCTGTTTGATGTTTTCTTTAAAAACGCAAATGAAAGAACGTACTGCGAAAAACGCCTTAAGTCGGCTTTCGGCGGAATATTCATCACCTCGTCACTGCAGAACAATCTGGAGATATGCCCTCCGGGAACAAGCAAAGGAGCAGCGCTCATATGGCTTTGCAAAAAGCTCAGGACCGATATAAGCAATGTTGCGGTGGCAGGCGACAGTAAAAACGATATAACCGCCTTTAAAACAAACGCAAGAAAATACGCCGTGGCAAACGCCTGTGAGGATATTAAGCTTTTGGCAGATAAAATAATCTGCTCCAACGATGAAAATATTATGTGCTGCTTTGAAAAGGAATTTGCCGATTGACTGCACGCGCCGCATACACAGCGGCGCTTTTTTATTGCAATTTGCCTGCCGTATTATACGCCGACGCATTAAATGCATAAAAAAGTAAATTATTTTTAAAAACGGCGCGGTATATGTTGATATTTCCCGCCGCTTTAAGTATAATAGAAAGGTATAATGATATATTGGGGGCAATTAGCTTGGATTGCAAACAGTTTTTTAAGCAGATAAACGGTAAAAAAATCGCAATGTGCGGTATAGGAGTGAGCAACACTCCCCTGGTTTTGAATTTTTTGAGTAAGGGCGCGACAGTTTACGCCTGCGACCGCCGCAGCCGCGAACAGATAGGCGCATTGGCGGATGAGCTTGAAGCGGCGGGTGCAGCGCTGCGCCTCGGCGACGGGTATCTTGATAATTTAGAGGTTGATATTATATTCCGCACACCGGGCATGAACTTTAATTTGCCCGAGCTTGAGGCGGCGCGCAAAAAGGGAATCGCGGTCACGAGCGAAATGGAAGTATTTTTCGACCTTTGCCCCGCAACGATATTCGCCGTTACCGGGTCGGACGGAAAAACCACCACAACCACCCTTATTGCCAAAATGCTGGAGGCAGAGGGAAAAACGGTGCACCTCGGTGGCAATATAGGCAAGCCGTTACTTCCCGAAATTGAAAGCATAAAGCCCGGGGACTTCGTGGTAGCCGAGCTTTCATCGTTCCAGCTTATATCAATGCGCAAAAGCCCCGACGTGGCGGTAGTTACCAACGTAGCGCCCAATCACCTTGACATTCATAAGGATATGGACGAATACGTTGAGGCGAAGAAAAATATACTTCTGCACCAAAACGCGTTTTCGCGCACGGTGCTCAATCGCGATAACGATATAACCCGCGAGTTCAGAAAGTATGTTCGCGGGCAGTCGCTCTCGTTCAGCATGGAGCAGCCGCTTAAAAACGGCGCCTGGCTCGATACCGACGGCACCATTCATATGGCGTACCGCGGGATTGACGCACCCATTATGCACCGCAGCGAGATAGCGGTGCTCGGCGACCACAACGTAGAAAATTATCTTGCAGCCATTGCAGCGGTTTGGGGATATGTAAGTATGGACTCAATAAAACGCGTGGCGCATGAGTTTAAAGGTGTTGAGCACAGAATTGAATTTGTCCGCGAGCTTGACGGCGTTAAATATTACAACGATTCAATAGCCACAAGCCCCACCCGCACAATAGCGGGACTTAAAGCCTTTGACCGTAAGGTGCTGCTTATAGCGGGCGGGTATGATAAACACATACCATTTGAGCCTATGATACCTTACATTATAGAAAAGGTTAAAAAGCTCTACCTGTGCGGAAATACCGCCGAAAAGATCGAAAAATGCATCCGCGCCGATAAAAACTACAATGGCGAGCCGGAAATTGTAAGGGTTAAAAATATTGACGAGGCTGTAGCAGCCGCGCATAAGGACGCTGTTTCGGGCGATATTGTGACCCTAAGCCCCGCATGCGCCAGCTTCGATGCGTTCCCGAATTTTGTGGCGCGCGGAAATTACTATAAGGACTTGGTAAATAAGCTGCAATGAATATTAAAGAGGTTTTATTTAAGCTTTCAAGCCTTGATTCGGTAGGGGCTGTACACGATGCGGCTGATTACGCCGCCGAGGAGCTTAAAAAATATGCGGAGGTTGAAAGGCGCGGCGCCGCGGTTATAGGAAAAATAAAAGGCGCCGCCGATTACACCGTCTTGCTTGATGCGCACATAGACCAGGTGGCGTTCACCGTTACCGACATTGACGACGAGGGCTTCATTACCGCTGCCTGCTGCGGCGGCATAGATCTGCGCGCGCTGCCTGCCCGTGCCGTTACGGTGCACGGAAAAAAGAATATTCCCGCTGTTTTTTGCAGCACCCCGCCGCACCTTGCAAGCGGGGAGACGGAATATTCCGACATAGCAAGCATAAAGCTTGATACAATGCTGGGCACCAAAGCTAAAGATTTAGTGTCCCTCGGCGATTACATTACATTTTCCGCAGAGCCTGCCGAGCTTTCGGGCGGGCTTGTAACAGGCCGCTCGTTTGATGACCGCGCCGGCGTTGCCTGCCTTTTAAAAACGGCGGAATTACTGGCTGACAAACCACTGCCCTGCAACGCGGTGTTGCTTTTCAGCGATGCAGAGGAGCTTGGTATGCGCGGTGCCGCCGCGGCATCCTTCGGTATACGCCCCGATGAGGTGATGGCGGTTGACGTTACCTTCGGGGACGGTATAGGAATATCGGCGGAGGAATGCGGCAAATTAGGCGGCGGACCTATGATAGGCTTTTCCCCTGTGCTTGACAGCGGCGTTTCAAAAAAGCTTTGCAAGGTGGCGGCGGAAAACGGAATTGCATACGCCCCCGAAGTTATGGGCGGCAGAACGGGAACCAACGCGGACGTGCTCTCGGTTGCCGAAAGCGGCGCTAAAACCTGCACCGTTTCAATTCCGCTGCGCAATATGCACACAGAGGTTGAAACAGTAAGCCTTACGGACATTGAAAGCTCTGCCGAACTGCTCGCAAAATACATTTTGTCGGGAGGGCTTTTAAATGCTTGAAATTTTAAAGGAGCTGTGCACTCTCTGCGCTGTTTCGGGTGACGAAACGGCGGTAAGAGACTATATTATAGGTAAAATAGAAAATCACTGCGAATACAAAATTGACCCGCTCGGCAGCATTATAGCCTTTAAAAAGGGCAAAAAAACACCCGCTAAAAAGGTTATGCTTGACGCGCATATGGACGAGGTAGGCTTAATAATAACATATATTACGGACGACGGTTTTTTGAAATTTTCCGCCGTGGGCGGAATTGACACATCAATTCTTATGTTCCGCCGCGTTAAGGTAAACGGCATAAACGGCGTTATTTCGGGCAAGCCTATACACTTGATTTCCAATGATGAGCGCAAAAAGCTGCCCGACCCGCACTCGCTTTATATCGACATAGGCGCTTCCTCTAAAGAAGATGCTTTAAAGCTTGTCTCCCCCGGTGACCGCGCCGTGATTTGCGGGGAATATACCGACGCGGGCGATAAAATAAAATCAAAGGCGCTTGATGACAGAATCGGCTGCGCGGTGCTTATCTCTATGCTTTTAAAAGAGGCGGAGTATGATTTTTACGCTGTTTTCTCGGTTCAGGAGGAAGTAGGTCTTCGCGGTGCAAAGGCGGCGGCTTACACCGTAGCGCCAGACGCGGCAATAGTGCTTGAGGGCACCACCGCGGCGGATATTGCGGGCGTCGAACCTTCAAGACGAGTTTGCGTTTTAGGCGGCGGTCCTGCCGTTTCGTTTATGGACAGAGCCACCGTTTATGATAAAGCCTACTATAATGCCGCCCTTAAAAGCGGCATAACCTGCCAGCCCAAGGCGGCGGTTGCGGGCGGCAATAACTCGGGTGCGGTGCACACAAGCCGCGGCGGAGTGCGCACGCTGGCTATTTCCGTTCCGTGCAGGTACATTCATTCACCCGCCTCGGTTGCGGATAAGTGCGATATTGAAAACGCGCTGCGGCTTGCGGAATATATGCTTAAAGGCATTTGCAGCGGCGAAATTGAATGATAAAGCTTGTAAACGCTCTGCCCGAGGCTTCAAAACCGACTGCGGAGTATATAAGAATAAAGTGCCTTTTTGATTGCTATAAAGAAGACCCCGATGTTTATTTTTGGCAGCAGACGGGTTCGGAAACATATATTTCCATGTCAGACGGTAATATGACCGTTTCTTACGGCGGCGGAGATACAGGGGAGCTTGCCGGGTGTATTAAAATGCTGAATCCCCGAACGCTTTTTACCGACAGTGCGACCTTTGAAAAGCTCGGAATACAGCCTGACGAAACGGCGGAGGTAATGGGGCTTTACATTGATACTTCCCCGCTTTCCGATATGGGGGACAGGCTTTCGAGCAAGGATATTTACGAAGTTTTTTCCGCTGCGGGGCTGGATGTGCCCGATTACCCCCACTTTGCGGTTGATTACTGCCGCCGACTGAACAGGGGTGGGGCTTCACTTTGGGGAATTAAAAACAAATGCGCCGCAGTTTCTTTTAATACGGGCAATTACGCCCTGCTTTGCGGGCTTGCAAGCCTTGAAAAGGGCAAAGGCGGGCAGGCGCTTAAAGCGATAATATGCAAAAACAGCGGGCGGCAAATGCTTTTATGCTGCAAACCGCCGCTTGTGCGATTTTATGAAAAATACGGATTTAAAAGGCTTTACACAGCCGGTTATAAGGTGAGAAAGTGAACATAAATAATTTTTTTAATATAGATGAACGCTTAATGCAGCTGGATGAAAAAATACTTGCGGAAATTTCCCCGCGCTTTAAAGAAACAGACGATATAACCGAATACAATCAGCTTAAAATGCTTTCGGCGTTTATTAAAAACGGCGTGACCGAATCGGCGTTTGCAGGCTCTACGGGCTACGGCTATGACGACCGCGGGCGCGAAATTTTAGAGCGCGTTATGGCGGACGCCATGGGCGCGGAGGATTCTTTAATACGCCACAATTTCGTTTCGGGCACGCACACCTTAACGGTGGCGCTTTTCGGGCTTTTGCGCCCGGGCGATAAGGTTTTGGTGCTTACGGGCAGACCGTACGATACCATTACGGGCGTTTTCGGAATTGACGAAAAAACCGACGGTTCCCTTGCCGATTTCGGGGTTGAATACCACGAAATAGCGCTGCTGCCAGACGGCACGCCCGATAAAGCGGCAATAAAAAAGGAACTTGCCGCAAATACTTACAAAATGGCGTACATTCAGCGCTCGCGCGGGTACAGCACAAGACCCAGCCTTACAATAGAGAAAATCCGCGAGTTGTGCGACATTGTGCGTGAGGTCTCCCCGCAAAGCATTATAATGGTGGATAACTGCTACGGTGAATTTACCGAAAAGCAAGAGCCGTGCGAGGTTGGCGCGGATATTATTGCGGGCTCGCTTATTAAAAACCCCGGCGGCGGAATTGCCCCCACGGGCGGATATATTGCGGGCAGACACGAGCTTATAGAAAAATGCGCCTACAGGCTTACCTGCCCCGGCGTGGGGCGCGAGGCGGGAGCTACCCTCGGACACAGCAGAGAGCTGTATATGGGGCTTTTTTCCGCCCCGCACGTTGTGGGCGAGGCTATGAAGACCGCCGTTTTCGCATCCGCCCTTTTCAAAGACTTGGGCTTTGCTGTAACTCCGGAACCGGAAGATAAACGCGGAGATATTATTCAATGCGTGACCCTCGGCACGGCAGAGGGTCTTATTGCCTTTTGCCGCGGTATGCAAAGCGGCGCCCCGGTTGATGCCTTTGTGACCCCCGAGCCTTGGGATATGCCGGGCTATGACGATAAGGTTATCATGGCGGCGGGCGCTTTTACAATGGGTGCTTCAATAGAGCTTTCGGCAGACGGTCCGCTGCGCCCGCCTTATGCTGCTTGGATGCAGGGCGGACTTAATTTCCACAGCGCGCACGCGGGAGTGCTGCTTGCGGCGCAGAAAATGCTCGAGGTCGGCGAAATAAAGCTATAACGGAAGTGAAAACGAATGAAAAAAATATTTTCGGGCAGGGTGTTTGATGTGCTGCCGCTGTCGGACGGCATAATATTTTCCTACTGCAAGGATGTTATTGACGAGAACACCATTGTCTCATATAAAATGATTTCCTTTGAAAACGGGCATTTTACCGATGTCGCGCGGAATATATACCTGCTTACCAAATTCGGCAACAACTATAAAGCCACCGCTATGTTTTGCGGCAATTATATCACCGCAAAATCAATAGTTTTGCCTAACAGCAAGGTTTTTCTGCTTGAGGATAACGGCAGTGCAGCCCTTTTGGATAATGATGCCACGCTGCTTTGGTCGGGCGAGCTTAAATACCGCGGCGGTGCGGCGGCGGATATTGCGCTTTACAAAAACACGCTTTGGGCAAGCTTTCCCGAGTGCAATGTGCTTTTGCGCTACAATCTTTCCACCATGCGTGAGGAACTGCGAATAGGCGGTAACAAGTCGCCCTTCAGCCGCCCCGAGGGACTTTTTGTTGAGGGAGACAGTGTCATGGTCTGCAATTCGGGCTCTTCAAAGCTTATTCAGGTAGACCTTAACAGCTACAGCGTTTTTGAATACGAGGATTTTGAAGAACCGATCCATCAGTATGCCAAGGTCGGAGACTGCCGCTTTGCGGTGCTCGATTCGGGGCTTTATTTGATTTAAAACACTCATTTCAGCCACTCCGCTTTAATATATATAATATATATCATATATCAAGAAACGGGGCAATGGCTATGGAAGAAAACAGATCCCTTCAGCCCGCAGGAATTGCGGGCATTTTAATTACCGAGGCAATTACGGTCATATTGCTGCTTTTGGCTTTAACGGCGATGAAATATTTTTTCAAAGGCTCTTATGAGGATATCAAGAGCTTTTATGATACCGCTCTTTGCACCGATACCGATATTAAGGAAGTAATAGAAACGGCGGGCGGTGACATAGTTGAGGTTTAAGCTTTTCGGAACAGAATTCTACATATCCTTCCTGTTTTCCGCCGTTATCACCGCAATGCTCGCGTTTGACAGGACGGGCTATGCCCTGCCGTTGATTTTTGCTGTCGTAATGCACGAGGGCGGGCATTTGCTTGTTATGTGGATACTCGATTGCCCGCCCAAACGCGTACGCCTTGTGCCTGCGGCGGTGGAAATAACCACCGCGTTCGGCTGCTCGCGCAAAAAGGAAATTGCCGTAGCGCTTGCGGGACCTGCGGTTAATTTAGTGCTTTTTTTTACGCTTTGGTTTAATTTTCTCGCCTACAAAAACGACCCTGTGCTTGTGTGCGCGCTTATAAACCTTTTGATTTTCGCTTTCAACATGCTGCCCGTAACGGGGCTTGACGGCGGAACGGTGCTTTTCTCGCTGCTCACCCGCCGCAAAACCCCCGAAAAAGCCGCGCTTACAATGCGTATAATAAATTTATCGCTTGCAGCTTTGGTGCTTTTCGCCGCAGTTTACCTCTGCTTTCACGGCAAAGTGAATATTTCGCTTTTTATAACGGCGCTTTACCTTATTGTTATAAGTATAATTAAAATGTAGTTGAAAGAGCGGCTGAAATATTGTATAATTTAATTCAATAAATTATACAAAGGAAATTTAATATGGATGAAAAACCGATAGTCCCTACAAATTGCTTTTTTCAGGGCTGCTACAACCCCGCGTATGAGGCGGAAATCCGCAAGGGCAAGGAGAAATGCTTTAAATATAATCAGTTAAGCCCTAACGACAGGGCGGCGCAAGCGGAAATTTTAAAGGATTTATTGGGAAAAATGGGCAAAGAAACCGTTATTACCCCGCCGTTTTGGTGCGATTACGGCTATAACATAAGCGTCGGCGATTATTTTTATTCCAATCACGGTATGATAATCACCGACGGGGCAAAGGTGACCTTCGGCGATAATGTTTTCGTTGCGCCGAATTGCTGCTTTACCACAGCCGAGCACGCAATCGACCCCGAAATGCGGAAATCAGGCGTGGAAATTGCAAAGCCGATTACAATAGGAAATAATGTATGGATAGGCGCAGGCTCGGTAATACTGGCGGGCGTTGAAATAGGCGATAACACAGTTATCGGCGCGGGCAGCGTTGTTACACGGTCAATACCCGAAAATGTAGTCGCCGTGGGCGTTCCGTGCAGGGTAATGCGCGAAATAACCGAGGAGGACAGGACAAGCTATCCCACCTATTCATCGAAATAATTTTAATAATACGGAGATAAAAAATGAACGATAAAGAATTTGAAAGACTGCTGCTTTCGGTGCAAAAGCCCGGCAGATACTCGGGCGGCGAGATAAACAGCGTTGTAAAGGACAAAAACAAGGTGGACGTGCGGTTTGCGTTCTGTTTTCCCGATACATATGAAATAGGAATGTCGCATTTGGGGATAAAAATACTCTATTCCCAATTTAACGAACGCGACGATATTTGGTGCGAGCGCGTTTTTGCCCCGTGCGAGGATTTTGAAGCGCTCATGCGCGAGAAAAACATTCCGCTTTTCGGGCTTGAAAGCCGCGACAGCATACGCGATTTCGATTTTATAGGCTTTACGCTGCAATACGAAATGTCTTACACCAATATTTTAAATATGCTCGACCTTGCGGGCGTGCCGCTGCGCGCCGCCGACCGCACAGAGCTTTCTCCCTTGGTGGTGGCGGGCGGCCCCTGCTGCAGCAACGCAGAGCCGATAGCCGACTTTTTCGACCTTTTCTTTTTGGGTGAGGGTGAAGAGGTGGATTTAGAGGTTATAGACCTTTACAAGGAATATAAAAAGCAGGGCAGGAGCAAACGCGAATTTTTGCGCGCCGCCGCCCAAATTGAGGGGGTATATGTTCCCTCGCTTTATGACATAAGCTATAATGCCGACGGCACCGTAAAAGCGATAACCCCGCTTGACGGCGCACCCGCCAAGATACGCAAAAGAATTATAAAGGATCTTGATACCTGCTATTTCCCCGCAAAGCCTGTTGTCCCCTTTATTGAGGTTATACACGACCGCGCCGTGCAGGAAATTTTCCGCGGGTGTATTCGCGGCTGCCGATTTTGTCAGGCTGGCTTTATCTGCCGCCCCGTGCGCGAAAAAAGCGTGGATGTTATAAACGCGCAGGCAAAAGCCACCTGCGAAAATACGGGGTATGATGAAATTTCAATTTCATCACTCAGCACAAGCGACTACACAAAGCTAGAGCCTATGCTCGAAAAAATGCTTGAATGGACGGAGCCTAAGCACATAAGCCTTTCGCTGCCGTCACTCAGAATTGATAATTTTTCAAAGGAGCTTTTGCAAAAGACCAACCACATAAGAAAAAGCGGGCTGACCTTTGCGCCCGAAGCGGGCACGCAAAGGCTGCGCGATGTTATAAACAAAAATGTAACGGAGGACGAAATCTTCCGCACCTGCCTTACCGCCTTTGAGGGCGGCTATACGGCGGTAAAGCTCTATTTCATGCTGGGGCTGCCCACAGAGACCGACGCGGATTTAGAGGGCATTGCGGAATTGGGGCAGAAAATAGTAGACCTTTATTACCACCAGGAAAACAAACCCAAGGGCAAGCCTGTTTCGGTTTCAATAAGCGTTTCCACCTTTGTTCCGAAGCCCTTTACGCCCTTTCAGTTTGAACCGCAGATTTCCAAAGAGGAAACCGAGCGCCGCCAGTATTACCTGCGTAACTGCAATAAAAACCGCAAGGTAAACATAAGCTGGCACGATTCGGCAACAAGCTATATGGAGGGCGTTTTGGCCCGGGGAGACAGGCGGTTATCGAGGGTTATTGAGGCGGCGTTTAAAAAGGGCTGCAAGTTTGACAGCTGGACGGAATATTTCAGCCTTGAAAAATGGCTTGAAACCTTTAAGGAATGCGGCATTGACCCCGATTTTTATACATCCCGCCGACGCGCATATGATGAAATTATGCCGTGGGAGCACCTTGATTACGGTGTTTCAAAGAGCTTTTTAATATCCGAAAACAAGGCATCTCACGAGGGCGTTACCACGCCCAACTGCCGCGAAAAATGCTCGGCGTGCGGCGCCGCGCGCTATGGGGAGGGCGTCTGCTTTGAAAAACGTTAGAATTTTTTACACCAAAACCGAACGAATGAAGTTCGTCTCTCACCTTGATATGAACCGCCTTATGAGCCGCATTATTATGCGGGCGGATATTCCCGTGTGGTACACCGAGGGCTTTAATCAGCGTATTTACATTAACTATGCCGTGCCGCTGTCGCTCGGCTTTGAGGGGCTGTATGAAATAATTGACATACGCTTAACAGACGATAATTACCCGCTTGATACATTGCCCCAAAGGCTTAACGGCGTGTCTGTTCCCGGTATTGAGTTTATACGCGCTGCAGAGCCCCGCTTACCCACAAAGGATATTTGCTTTGCAGGCTACCGCCTGCAATTTGACAGCGCCGAATTTTTCCCCGAGCTTGAAAATTTTTTATCGCGGGAAAGCGTTATTTGCCAAAAGCGGGATAAGCGCGGCGGCACAAAGGATTTTGATATTATACCTAGTATAAAGTCGTTTGAGCTTGCAGGAAATACCGCGCAATTTGTTTTGGCGGCGGGAAACAACGGCAGCCTGAACCCGTCGCTTATTATGAGCGCGTTTTTTGAGCAAACAAAAACCGCGCCCGTATATTGCACCGTCACTCGTTATATGCTGTTTGACGGAAATATGAAGGAATTTATATAATGTCTACTGAATAATTGCATTAGCAAATGCAATTATATAAAATCGAGTT
>ERZ827088.4463-NODE-4463-length-11589-cov-2.863360_pt1 | contig 11589 bp, 13 predicted proteins | sample MGYA00519922_ERZ827088 | MGnify/ENA primary metagenome ERZ827088 (study PRJEB31778, sample SAMEA3449254) | human gut metagenome | biome: human gut; feature: human-associated habitat; material: faeces | place: United Kingdom | collected 2010/2012 ... | reverse complement strand
AGTGATGGTGTTTTAGGGGTTACATCTTTTTTAGATAAAGTTGACGTTTTATCCATTACTGTAAAAAATAAAAATTCAGGAGAAGTATTTAGCTTATCTAATTACGACTTGACAAATAAACTTGATATTATTTTATCAGAAGAAGATTCACAAAAGATTATAAACTTATGCAATGAATCTGGATGTGATTTTTCCATTAGATTAAGGATTCGACATTATAGTTCCGACTGGATTTTGGAGCTGACGATTATGAAACTAATATTCAGAATTTTGAGAATGGAACTGCTTATGGATTGAACAATGCTATCATGGCTTATTTTTACAGAGTTTTTTAAATTAAGAACATTATGACACGAATTATATTTACAATTATTATTTCCCTAATATCCACATATTTGGCAGCCCAACCAGAGATAAGAAAACTATCACTTTATGACATGAAAGGAGATGTTTCATGCTTCACTGAGAAACAATATAAAGCAGAAATGTCTTTTGGAGAATTAACAAAAGGTGAGTTGATTGAATCACGCTATTGTGAATTTGATTCCAAAGGAAATCTTACGTATTGTGAAGTAGAAGAATCTGGTGAGAAGAAAAAAACATATCAATATGAATATAATGATAAAGGACAGTTATACAAAGTTAAATATCCAAGTGGAAGCATTGCAACTTTTTATTATAATAATGGTCGGTTGAATAAAATAGATACCCATAATAGTAATGGTACATTAGAAGCACGTACCAAACGAAGCTATAATAGTTCTACTCAATTTACGGATATTGAATATAACAGTGATGGAAAAGAGAAAATGCGTTCTATATACCGCAATAATCTATTGAGTTCTGAAAAATCAGATACAGAAAGCAAAGTGTATATCTATAATGCTCAACGAAAGTTAATAGAAACTAGACATTCATGGGAAAAAGTGGATATGGGTAAAGTTGCAACAGCATTGATGTTTGCAAATGTAACTGGCAATGCTGATATGATAACAAACATGAAAGGAGAAAAGGTTAGTTCAACAACAAGAAACAACTATAATTCAAGAGGGTTTATAAACAAAACAGTTACAAACGGAACAGATGGTAAAAATGAAGTTATCAGCACTCAATATGAGTATGATTCTAAAGGTAATTGGATAAAAGCCGTTTCTAAATATAAAGGAAATTCTATGGAAGTATATCTAATTTCCGAACGAGTGATAGAATACTTTACTGATACACAAAAAACTTTAAGTGAATCTAAAGGACTAGAAAGATATAAGACCTCTTTACCAGATAGAAAAGCTGAATATCCTGGAGGAATAGATAAATATATAGAATATGTTCGGACAAATCAAATTTATCCAATTATGGCTCAAGAAAAGAAAATTTCAGGAGATGTTAAAATAGCTTTTATAATAGATAGGGAGGGAAAGGCTACTGATTTTAAAGTTATAAAAAGTGTAGACCATTATCTGGATAGAGAAGGAATACGACTTCTTAAAAATATGCCTAAATGGAAACCTGCGATAAAAGACGGACAATTTGTTAGTGAAAAAGATACAGCCACATTTACATTTAGGCTTGATTAATAAAGATAAATCATGTTTATTTATGCCCCAAGAACGATTAAGAATAAAAACTTAGTCGTTCTTTTTTTATATCTACTTTCTTAAAATGACAAAACGCGATTCTGGTGGATTGAAACTCTAACTAATGACAATAATAATATCAACAACTATGTTAGGAAATCTAATGAATATATTCTTTGATGGTACTTTAGAAGAATCGTCAGAGCGTCAGGTTAGAGAAACTACTCCTGGTGTCATCGAAAAAAGTAGTTCAATTGCCAAGCCTATCCCTGAAAAATACGAGAAAGATGTTGAAGCCTTACGAAAGAGGTATGGAGAGAATTTTAAAACTGGTCTCTGCATTGAAATAACATTGAAGGAACTTCTGGAGATATGCCCAAGAGAAAGAAAAAGAACGGACGCTTATACCGGGTTAGTATCTTATCTTTCTAAAGAATCAGGAATCAAATTAACAATCAAATCACAAAAATCTAAACTATGAAAAACTATTTTATTGCAAATAAAGAAGTCCTCGATACTACAATGACGATAGAGGAGATTGAATCAGCCGTAAATGATTCTTTGGAGGAAACAACTGGTGGAATGGTGTCTTTCGCGATTGAGGAGTTAAGCGAAAATCATGTAATTATGAAATATATTCGTGACTTTAATATCAATCCAGACAAACCAGTGATATATGATACTGACGCAAATATTATTTCAGGTATTGGTCTTAGAGCCTTTACTCCTAAAAAGATGGGTGGTTATCCATTAATTAGTCCACTATGTTTTAACGGTAAAAATTTCTATACCGATGTAACGACCTTCATTCAGTTCTATAAGACGCTGTTACTATTTACATGTAAAGGGGAAGGGTTTGTTGAAGAAATCGGTATAAGATGTTATCCCGATTGTATCATAATGAAAATCACGTATTAAACTAAGGAGGAGACAGTAATGAAAAAAGAAAAGAAGGTATTCGTTATGGGTAAAGTATATACCATAACGGAAACAAACATTAGTGAAATTGAAAAAGCTGTACAGGAAGATTTGGACAATATGGTTGGTAAAGATAAAGTTGAATTTAAGCTATATACATTAGGAAATGTTGTAGCCATGTTTTTCAATAGATGTTTAGACTATTCCACTTTAGGGGCTGACCCGAGAGAAAGTATTATTGGTGAGGATGCTTTAATCATTACAGGAGATAGATATAATGGGTTCATAATGCCATCACCTCTTCCTCCTATGCCTTATTTAGGACGTATAATTTATAATCTGGAACAGTCAGACTTTCTGGAGATTTATAAAGAAAGTGCTAAAGGATTAGGTGCCAGTAAAATAAAGGATGCCTGGTTGGAGATAAATCCTGGATCAATCATATTGAGAGTACAGACAAAATGATAATAATGTAAGGAGATGGTCTAATTTGAGACTGTCTCCTTTTTTGTAGCCATAAATCAGAAATGAAAATGCAGAAGACAGAATATAAAAAAACAGAATTGCTTGGGATTATAAAAGCCGGGATGAAGGAACTTGAAGATAAGTGTGAAGATATGGACATAGGATATTTTAATGAGTCTGATATCGATTCGTACTATAATTATCTTCTTTCCAAGTATAAGGATGAAATAGCTGTGATTGATGATACAGGGGAAGGAGGAGATTATGAGGGAGCTTTTTAATATTGAACCACATAGTAATGGTCCGGGATTCTTGATGAGACTGAAGACTGGGGAGATTGATGTACCAGACGATAGAGGTGGTTATATAATCAGTTCCGGGTGTGGTAGTGGCAAGACGGAAAGTATAAAAAGCCTGATAAGAAACAAATACAATGAGGGGATTCTTTATTGTGTCGATACCAAGGAAGAGCTGGATAAGATGTATAACTGGATAATAGATAACCTTATTAATACAAGCATCGGATTGAAAATGGAGGATGTAATGATAATTTCCAGTGATGATGAGCATTACATTTCTTTATCGGAGTATAAAGACAATCCGGAAATAATTATGCAAAAGAAAATACTCCTAATCACTCACGTCAGATTTTGGACAGACCTTATAAACTTCTTCCTTATCTATAAACCGACTTCTGATGTTGATCCTTTTGATGGTGATTTCAGGAAACTTATGACAAGGGATGATCTTAGGGGATATATAGTATTTGATGAAACCCCTACATTCATTAAGCCATTCGTTACCTTCAGTTCTGTCATGATGGGAAATTTTACTGATATTGATAATGAAGGAAAGCCTAAGAGCAAGAAACCGGAAGACATAGAGAAATTTTATGACCTGTTTGTTAAAGGTACAAGTTCAGAGATATTCAATACAAAGTACAGGATAGGCAGGATAAAAAAACAGGTTGCATTAAATCTTATTCCTGATTACTATGATTCATGGAGTATATCAGGGAAAAAAGAACTGAGTATATCCTTCTATCCTGTTGATCTATGTCCTGATAACACAACAATCAATACCCACATTCTTATCTTTGAAGGTGTTGGGGATATACTTTTCAAGGACATAAGAAACTATAAACTACTTGATACATCCGAGAAATATAATACAGTAGTTGATTTTCAGAAACTGGAATTCGGGATAACAAGAAAAAATCACAATGACAGTTTATTTGAAAGAGTGATGTCAAAGATAGCAGGACTTATAACAGAACCGACACTTATCATATCATGGAAAGAAGTGAATGATGAAAAAAGTGATTCTGGAAATTCCGGCTACCGTGAAAGAATAAGAAATGCACTACTGAGAAGAAATGTTGATTGTAGTCTTTTTCATGTAACCTATTATGGAGCCAATGATAATAAGAGTACCAACTGTTTCCGGGATTATAAGCAGATTGTTCTTCTTGGTGACTGGAACTTGCCTAATACTGAATCCTCCAAAATCAGAAGAGCCTATGGAATGACTACAGACACTCAGGATTATAAGGACTGGTTTTTCATTCAGCTAATCTCAAGAATAGGAATAAGGAAACATATCAAAGGGGAATCATATAAAGTAATATATACTGATGACTTCGATTCTTGGTTTATTCAGAGGATGACAAGATATTTCAATGATAATCAGATAATAAGAAAATACAGTTTGACAAATAATGACTGGGAAAAGAAGATAGAGGAAATGAAAATCAGAAAGAATGTAAAGGAGGAAATAATCAAGCTTATTGGTTCAGATAATAACCTTCAGAAAGCTATAACTCTTGGAAACGAATATAGTATAAATGTTGGATTTGATTATCTGGAAAACATCGGGATAAAGAGAGACAGAAGGGAAAGAGGGAAATATAGTACTTTGATTGAAACACTGAAGAAGATAGGAATAGAACTTAATATCCTCTAATTTTCCCAGAGGATGCTAAGATGAATAATATAATAACTACCCCCGATTTTTTGCATAGATGTTAAGTATATATAGAGAAGTAAAAAAAAGGGGGTAATGATTAATATAAAGGGAAGAGAATAATATTAAAGAAAAGAATAAGAAAGATATGCTTCGCAATCCTAAAAGTGTAGAGGAGTAGAATTTTATGTTATTTATTTCTCTACTATTCTTACACTTCCAGAGGACGAAGTTCCTCTCCCTTATTACTTATTATAAAACTAAAAACTTAAAGAACTATGAACAATATTAAGAAAACAGTAAGTATATATTATAATGCTAAAGATGCAAATTCTCAAGAAACAATAACTATAGATGATGTAATAGAACTTATAAGGAAAGATTCTTGTATTATTTCAGAACTAACAGAAAAAGTAAGAAATGCAGTAGATGAGAAAGAATATAAAGAACTTAAAAAGCAGCTTCCAATGTTTGCAGGTGCTGGAGTATTCAGGTATAGAAATGATAATCCTGAAAACTTGGTAGAATATTCCAATCTACTTGTTATTGACTTTGATCATTTTCATGATTATCAGAAAGTCATTGATTTCAGGAGTAAACTTATACAATATGCTGACTACCTTCATCTTTATGCTATCTGGATTTCCCCTAGTAATGATGGAATAAAAGCTGTTATGATACATGATAATGAGAACCCTGATTATCATTATAATTTATTCTGTCAGGTTAAAAAGAATCTATACCCAAGGACGGAGGAATTTGATATGAACTGTTCCAATCTCACTAGGACATGCTTTATCTGCCATGATCCTGATATATGGGTTAATCCTAGAAAAGATGAGATTGAACCATATCACTTTGTCTATGATCCATCAATACCTATGCCGGAGGAAAAAATATACTCCAGTTCTAAAGACAATGGAAAGGTATGTTCTTCAGAGTTCATACATACACCTGAAGAAATAGAAACAAATCTTAGGTGGCAGGGATTATGGACGGACAAACAACTTATAAATTATGCTGATAAAGGATGGAGAAAACAATACCCGGATTCATATAAAGATGGAAACAGACACCTTTCTATACTATCAAGGGCTAAGTGGTTATGTCTTTACGGTGTTCTGTTCGAGAATGCAAAGGATTATCTGATAAATACCTTTGGAAGACATGGAATTTCAGAGTTTGAGATAGAAGGTATGTTGAGAAATAACTATCATTCTAATCGGGAAGAATTCGGAAGTAAAAGGATGGTGATATATGAGAAGAAAGAAGAAGGGAAGGCATACAGAGGGAAATATCTGAGAGGTGAAGTTTGATAATGATAAGCAGGAGACCAATAAAAAGGTTTCCTGTTTTTTTTCATCCCATAATTCGTTATTTTTGTAATAGAGTTATTATTAAAAATTTGAACTATGAAAAAAGGTCTATTATTACTGCTATTATTTCCAATCTTTTTATACTCCCAGCAAGTTGATTATTTTTATAATATCCCCGTTGGGAAAGCCATGAGTGAAGTTAAAAAAGAATTATTAAAAGAGTCTTTCAAGATTCATTCCTATTCCGTGGATAGTATTGAAGCGGTAGGTATTGTTGGTGATTTTGGAGTATGTAATCTAAAATTAAAACCTGATTTTTGTGAAATCAAGTCATCTGAGCATTATGAGCATGTTAGAAATTTATTAGAAAAACAATATGATATTATAAGCGAAGATAATAAGCATCAGATAAGTTTTAGAATTTCAAAATTTAAGTATTTGCTAGTTGAAAATTTGAAAGATTCGACTATGATTTGTTTACTTGATATGACCAAGAAGTTTACTATTCAATTCAAAGGTATTACATTAGGTGAAACATTAAAAGATATATTACCTCGTTTACTTAAAGATTATCAATATCTTACGCAGGTAAACGGAATGACTACTGTTTTAACTGGGCGTTTTGCAGGATATAATAATTGTTTGGTATATGTTATGGGTATAAATGATAATGATATAGTTTCCAATATATCAGTTAGTTTACCTTCATCCGAAATTTGGAATCTAGTGTACGGACAATATAAAGACCTGAAAAAATCGCTGATAGAAAAATATGGTGAACCTGTTGAATGTATAGAAAATATCGAAGAAACAGATAATATGATTTTTAGCTTAGCAAATGGGGAAACGGTATGTACAGCTACCTTTCAACCTCATGGAACCGCTTTAAATGATATAATAATTTTCATATCGGGTTTTAAAGATACTAATAGTGCTTCTGTAATGATAAGTTATACAGATAGACTTGTTCAGTCAATACAAAATGAAGTTAATAAAGATGATTTGTAATTGTAGCAATAGAAAAATGAAGTGGGAAGAATTAAAGAAACTGGTAATATCAGAATATGACAAAAGAAATCTAGCATCCGATGTTAGGTACCGTTCTTTAGATAGAATAGAGGCATTCATTAAAACAAGTCCGAAAGCAATGAATTCTATAGAATTATTACTTCAGGTTGATAAGAAGGTAATTAAGGAATCGTACCGAGATTTTAGAGGAGTAGAAAGACTTAGTGGTGCTGAAAGTAGTTGTATTAATGAAATTTATAATCAGTTGGGAAGTAAATATGGTAAATAATAAAGTATTAAGGAGTATATCAAAATGGTTTATTATCTACTTTGCATGTATTTTGTTGATACAGCTTTGTAATCCATTGATAATAGATACTGAGAAATATTTTCAGGGCTTTAATGCAAATCTTAATTTCAATCAGTTTATTTGGTTAATTTTATGTTTACTGGTTGGGATATTCTGTTTCCTGAATAGAATTATAAACATTAAGGTTGTTTCAATTTTCATGGCTGTTTACTGTACTTTCAGATTTTATGAAGAACTACATCCTGAGTGGTCTTTTATACAATATGAAAGTATATATTATTTTGACATACTAGTAGGAGTTTTGTTTTTTTCTACCCTTATCGAGGGCATAAAAGAAATGCTTCAAATAATAACATGGAGATATAAAAGAATAAAGAGACAAAAAGAAAATAACCAAGAATATAAAGCTTCTGCTACATATTCTGATAATTCCATCACTCGAAAAGAGGATGATAGATTCGGATTTTATGAAGAAGCAAAGTTATTTTTAGATAAACTTGAAGAACATAAAGTATCATACCAAGATCATGCTTTAATCATTGGTCTTGAAGGAGAATGGGGAAGCGGAAAAAGTTCTTTCATTAACATGATAGAATGTGCCATTTCCGACAATAATAAGAGTTCGAATTTCAAACTTATAAAATTTTCGTCATGGAATTATAGGAACTCCAATCAGCTTACAGTTGAGCTTCTTTCTGCAATATCTGAAACAATAGGTGTAAAAGAAATAACAAAAGCTATTGATAAATACATTAAGGTTTTTGAAGGTACTTCCTTTCAGTGGTTAGCAGAATTAACTAGAGCATTTTGTGGAGGAGTCAAAACTACACAAGAGTATTTTAATGATGTAAATGAGAAACTTAGATTCCGAGAAAAAACATTGATTATAGCTGTAGATGATATTGATCGACTTGTTAAAGAGGAAGTTTTTGAAGTTCTGAAATTACTAAGAAATACAGCTAATTTCAGGAATATTGTATATGTAGTGGCTTATGATAGGAAATATGTAGAAGAGACATTAAAAGAATATGGTATTAATGACTCAGAAAAATATCTTGAGAAAATATTTAATGTTCCATTTTTGCTCCCAGAAAAAAGTATAGAACAAAGAAAGGAATTATATAAGGAAATACTACAAAAGAATATATTGTTCAATAAGACTGATAAAATAGATAAAGGAATAGAAGCTTTTATTAATGATTTTGGGGAGTATATTAGTATTAGAAATGTTAAGAAACTCTCCAAACAGTTGTTGATTAATACGCCTTTTCTCAGAAAAGATGGCCTTACGTTTGAACTTGATATTTATGATACACTTATCCTTTATTACCTGAGTATAAAGTATGAAAAGATGTATGAAAAACTGAGAGAGTTTTCTTTTGAAATAAAGACACTCAATATACATAGAAAAGAACTGTTATATTGTTCCGGAGAATATGTATTTATAAATATATTGAATGATGATAATAAAATAACTGATATTGAATTTTATACGAAAGAAAAAATAGCCCCTATTGTTGGCAATATGGATGCTGATATTGTATCAAAATTTTTACAAGGATTATTGGGGCATTTAGATGGAAAGTATGATAAAACTGCTTATTGCATGTCTAACCCAGACGTATATCCTATATTTTTTAGCAAGAAAATACCTGAGAATTATGTAAAGACAAAAGATTTTATTGACGAATCAAAGAAGGTTTCTTTTTCGGAAAAACTTAATGAGTGGAATGAACATAAAAATCGTACAATGTTGCGTTGGGTAATCTCATGTCTTAGGTATGAAGATTATAATGAGGATGAATTTATTACCATGTTTAAGTCGGTAATATCAGAGGTAACAATAAAGGGGTATTACAATAGAAATACCGCAAGTGTTCACACCGATAAGACTTTAAATATTATCCCTGGATTAGACTGTAAGTATAATTGTAAATCAGAGAACTATCGAAATATTATCAAGAAAGTTTTAGGAAACATAGAATATAATAGTACATTCTGCCAGCGTTTTGCATTATTAATCTATCCTTTGGTTTATGAGCGTATATATGAAAAGCAAAACGATATTTATATAGGTATTTGTGAAAGCTATGTAGATGTTTATTTAAAAAATAACAGTACCTTTCACAATTTTAATTATGATTTTTGGGATATTATTCGTAGGTTATATAATGCGACTCATGATTATAATAGTTGTATAAGGTTACAAGAAAAATGTAAAAAACATATATTGAATAACATTGGTAATTTTGCCCTTTGTTGGGATAAAGAAATTAATAAAGTATATTTATCAAATATATTTAGCATTCCTCATAACATAGTTGAAGGTTCAAAAGGTGGATGGGAAAAAGGCTTTTTTGAATTCTTAGAAGAACATAAAAATGATATAGACAAGACGGTAGTATTATCATTACAAAAATAAGAAAACGGAAAAAACATGAGAAAGATTTTTTGCTTAGAAACTGAATGGGTTCAGAGTGTCCATAGTTTAAAAAGTAGTTCATCGGCATTATCGTTACTGGACTTTTTACAGAATTCAGACAAGCGTATATCTTTCATATTCAGAAATGTTGCAACGAAGGAAGACTTCAACTTTTACGTCAATCATCTATATTACGATTCTTATAGTTCATTTGACACTGTTTATCTCTGTTTTCATGGCTCAAAATCAAGTATATCATTAGCGAGCGGTGATGATATTAACATTATGGATTTTGCTAGAGAAAACCAAGGTATATTTGAAGGTAAGAATGTTCATTTCGGTTGTTGTAGTACCCTGAATATAGGAGAAGAAAAGGCTAAAGAATTTAAAAGATTGACTAAAGCAAGAATGATAACAGGATATAGTAAAGATGTCCCATTCATTGAAAGTTTTATCTTTGAACTCTGGTTGCTTAATGTTATAGTAAATCATCCTGAATATGGACCTGTCAGAATTAAGGATATAGCAGAAAAGAAAATGGGATATTATGCTAAGAAATTTAAGTTTGAAGCGTTCTGATACAGTGGAATAAACAATAAACAATAAACTTTTATCTTTGCAGAAAACGAAAAATCAGAGATTATGATATTCGGAGAAATAAAGGAATAATAGCACCATACTTTTGTTTCGGATTATGGTGATATAAGTCTTGAAACTCTTGTGAACGAATCTCCTTTCGATGAATATGAATGGATTGAAGTATTCGGTCAGAATTTTATTGGAGTGAGAAATTACGTTCTCAAGCTGCATGAGGCTATTGTGGTGGCTTAAAATATTTATCTATGTGTCTTATAATTTTATTTTTAGCAATAATTTCAATACCAGCTTCTTTATATCTATTGATAGCAGGAAATTCTGATGAAAAGATTTTTGGACTTTTATTGCTGATAATTGATATTGTTGTCCTTAAAGTATATTCTTGGCTCATAAAGGATAATAAAAAGAAAGTAAGCAAACAACAAGACGTAATTAATACAACATCAGTTGTTTCAAAGAAGGTAGTACAAACAAATGATCCTACGTTAAATGATATAACGGTACAAGATATTATTGATAAGAATGTTGAATTTACAGATAATGCAATTTATGTACGAAATAAAGTTTGGGATGGTGTGAAGTGGACTATGCGTAAACAAAAAGTTTATGTTTACAAACGTAAGTATCATTTGGATATGGGTGAGCCGCCTAGATTTCATACGTAAGTGTTCTACTATTAGTTCTTATTTGAGTAGAGGAGATTTGACTATTGAGTATCGAAAATCATCAGATATTGAAATTTGGGTAAAGAATATGGATGATAATAATAAAGAAACAAAAGTTTCACATATTCCTCTTTGCCTAAATTGCTATAAGAAAATGAAAAGTCAATATAGTTGGTTAGATTCAAAAACTGATAATGAGGAGTTTGTAAGGAGAGTGCTTAAAAATACTTATTGGGCATAATATCTGTTTTAAACATCATTTACTGATGTTCCTTTTTTCTCCAATGCTTTTTTATCGTAAGCATTCGAAGAAATGCACCTTTTACACTTTGAGGTTTGGTTGTAGCTTTGC
>ERZ827088.4454-NODE-4454-length-11601-cov-3.432011_pt1 | contig 11601 bp, 10 predicted proteins | sample MGYA00519922_ERZ827088 | MGnify/ENA primary metagenome ERZ827088 (study PRJEB31778, sample SAMEA3449254) | human gut metagenome | biome: human gut; feature: human-associated habitat; material: faeces | place: United Kingdom | collected 2010/2012 ... | reverse complement strand
AGCACACCCGGAGCCGCACCTACGACTTCTTGCTGAAGGGGCTGATCTTCTGCCACGAGTGCGGCTATCCTCTGGCGGTCCTCAACCGGAAAAACGCCAGGGGGGAGGATGTGCTCTACTTTGTCTGCCGCACCTATCAGCGTTTTACCAAAGCGGGTGCCTGCACCTGCCACTCCATCAAGGAGAAAACCGTGACCGATGCGGTGATCGCCAAGGTGCGGGAGGTGTGCCAGACATATCTGAATCCTGATGAACTGCTGCCCGTGGCCCGGGAAGCCGTGGAGAACGCCGGGAAGCAGAGCAGCCTGGGGAAGGAGCTCCAAGCCCTCCAGTCCAAGATCGACAGCCTCACCGCCAACCTGGACCGGATGTACACCGACCGGCTCAGCGGGCTGCTGCCGGAGGCGGACTTCCAGCGCATCTTCAGCCGGATCAAGCTGGAGCGGGAGCAACTGGAGAAAAAGCGGCAGGAACTGGAGCTGCGTCAAAAAAGCCCTGTCCGCAGCGAGGACAGGGCCAGGGAACTGGTACAGCGGTTCGTCGAAACCGCCGGGGAGAGCCGGGAGCTGCTGGTCAGCCTCATCGAGCGGGTGGAACTCACTGAGGACAAGGAAGTCATTATCAAATTCCGCTTCGCCCAATTGGACGAGGCAAGCCAGAATTCGCAAGGAATTGCGCCGTTTGAGACGGCGTGATTTTCCGGAGCCAATCGCTTACATTTGCCGGGGCGCTATGTATCGCGCATTGAGAAGCGGGCGCTGGAGAAGCTGGAACAGGCTATGCGGGAGTAAGGGCGTCGGAATGCAGGGGGAAAATGTTAAAAACGGAATGATGCAAATACTGCATCATTATATTGAAAAGAAGGAAAAATGAGGAAATCCGAAAGAAAAAAGAGAAAAACAGAGAAAAAAACTGCAAAAATGAAGGAAATTATGCAAAATGACCGAAAATAAAAAAAGCGACTTGCAATTATAGGCAAAATGTAATATAATAACTCTGCAAATAGGTCGGCCGCATCCCTCGGGCGGAAGGCCGAGTAAAGCTTGAAATGGAGGAAAGAGAATATGAAGAAAACACTTGCTCTCATCCTGGCGCTGTCTCTGTCCCTGGCGCTGGCCAGCTGCGGCAATCCCAATCAGCCCAGCAATTCCGGTACCACTTCTACTCCTGCCGCTTCTACCGGCACTACTTCCACCACCACACCTCCGGCCGGCGGCTCCGGCGAGACCGTCACCCTGGCGACCGGCGGCACCTCCGGCACCTATTACGCCTACGGCGGCGTGATGCAGACCACCCTCAACCCCCTGCTGACCACCGGCCAGCTGAATGTGACTTCCACCGGTGCCTCTTCCGCCAACATCCTGGAGGTGGCTGACGGCAATGCCCAGATGTCCATCCTGCAGTCCGACGTGCTCTCCTATGCCCACAGCGGCACCGACCTGTTCACCGAGGCTGAGACCAGCAGCCAGTGGGTGGCCGGCCTGTACAACGAGACCGTGCAGATCATCTCCGCCCCCGGCATCAAGGACGTATCCGAGCTGAAGGGCAAGACCGTCTGCGTGGGCGACGTGGGCTCCGGCACTGAGGTCAACGCCCGCCAGGTCCTGGAGGCCTACGACATGACCACCGCCGACATCACCGCCACCAACGGTTCCTTCGGCGACGCCGCCAACGACCTGAAGGACGGCAAGATCGACGCCGCTTTCACCGTGGCCGGCGCCCCCACCACCTCGATCACTGAGCTGGATGCCACCGCTGAATTCGATATGATCAGCCTGACTCCCGAGGCCGTGGAGTATCTGACCACCAACTACCCCTTCCTGGTCCAGGAGGACCTGCCCGCCGGCACCTACCCCAACAACATCGACTATGATGTGACCTGCGTGGCCGTGAAGGCAGTTCTGGTGGCCTCTGAGGACCTGTCCGAGGACTTCGTCTATGAACTGCTGACCCAGATGTTCGAGAATCAGGAGAGCATGGCCGCTACTCAGGCCAAGTTCCAGTTCCTGACCCTGGAGAACGCGGTGGCCGGTGTGGGTGATGTGCCTATGCATCCCGGCGCTGAGAAGTTCTATACCGAGAAGGGTGTCCTGTGAGGGAGGACCGACCTCGCCGCACGGCCCGCCGGTCAAGTTCCGGTGACGAGTGACACCGGGATCTGATGAAAAAAAGGGTAATGGGAGCCGCCGCGATAATCATCATTATTGCGGCGGCTCTTCTAGCAACAGTCAGCGTGCGGGCGGGCTGGTATCTCACCCTGCGCGGCGGGGAAAACGGTGAGACCTGCGTCCGCTACCGCCTGGACGAGGGAGACTGGTTCTGCGTGGGCTTTATCCACTCGGTCCATAAAAATCCGCTGATCGACTGCTATCAGATCCAGGAGCACAAGATCTATGTGGAGCAGACCTACTATTACAGCTTCGGCGCCGGGGTACAGAGCCAGCTGAACGAAGGGGAGTCCATGACATTGGGCGAGGACGGCTCCATTGTAGTGAGCAATATCCACAAGGATTTTGAGACGATCCCCCTGCAATATATCGTAGGCTCCCGATCAGATCACACGCTGATCCTGGGCGACATCCGGGAGGACTATGACCAGGTCCGTGATCTGGTCGGGGTGTTCCCGGAAGATGGGATGGAGGAGGTGACTTTGGAGAGCGGGATTCGAGTCATCAGTTTGAGCGCACTGTTTGGAAGAAGCTCGGTGGTCTCCATCGGGTACGAGTATCGGCTGTTCTGACCGCCTTGTCCGCTAGGGGCGGCGTCAGAACGATGCGACTAAGGAGGAGAATAATGGGCGATTTGGAAGATCGCAGCGTCAACACGGCTCCTGCCGGTGATCCCAGCGTAGACGTGGGAACGGCGGAGGACGTGGAAGCGGTCATGAAGAAGTATGACCGAGAATCCAACACCCGGATCTGGACCGGGGTCCCGGAGCTGGTCATTCGGATCATGCTGGCTCTCTTTTCCCTGTTCATGGTATGGATGAACCTGTTTGCCAGCTTTGACAACCGCGTCCGGCACTGCCTGTTTTTGGGCTTTATCATTTTGTTTGTATTCATTCTGTACCCTGCGAAAAAGGGAACACAGAAGGTGAATCACATCCCCTGGTATGACATCGTATTGGCAGTGGTGGGCGCGGCCTGCTACTTTAACTATGTCATCAACCTGAAGAGCATCGTGGCCATGATGACCCGGATCGGCACCACTGAGGTGGTGCTGGGTATCATCGGCATCCTGATCCTGGCGGAGTGTTGCCGCCGGGTGGTGGGCATCCCCATCCTATGCGTGGCCACGGCCTTCGTTCTTTATGCTTATCTGCCCATGTTTGCCGGAAAGACGGTGCAGAGCATTGTGTACAACCTGTTCTACACCACCAACGGCGTCATTGGCACCCCCATCAGCGTGTGCTGCACCTACATCGTGCTGTTCATCATCTTCGGCGCTTTCCTGGAGGCCACCGGCATCGCCAACTTCTTCATTGAAGGGGCAAACGCCATCGCAGGCTCCGCCTCCGGCGGTCCCGCCAAGGTAGCCGTCATCTCTTCCGCTCTGTGCGGCATGGTGTCCGGTTCCTCTGTGGGCAACACCGTGACCACCGGCGCCGTTACCATCCCCCTGATGAAGAAGACTGGCTATCCCCCGGAGTTCGCGGGTGCCGTTGAGGCCGCCGCCTCCACTGGCGGACAGATCATGCCCCCCATCATGGGCGCCGCCGCTTTCCTCATGGCTGAGATGGTCGGCGTCCCCTACTCTGAGATCGTGATCCGGGCCATCCTGCCCGCTTTCCTGTACTTCGCGGGCATCTTCCTTATGGTCCACTTCAAGGCCAAGAAGATGGGGCTGCACGGTCTGCCCAAGGACTCCCTGCCCAAGGCCAAGGATATCCTTCCCAAGATCTACCTGCTGGTGCCGCTGATTGTGCTGGTGTACATGATCATCGTGGGCTTCACCATGTCCCGCAGCGCTGTGTATGCCACCTTCGCCGCTATCACCATGGGTATGGTGGACCGGGAGAAGGGCGGCAAAAAGCTGCTCATGGCCCTGCCCCTCATCCCCCTGGCTGTCATCGTGATCCTGGGCAACAAGTCCTACGAATGGATCCCGGAGAACCTGGATAACATCTGTATGGGCCTTTGGGTGGTGCTGTTCGTTCTCTTCACGGTAATGAGCAAGCCCAACCGTGAGGCGGCCCCCTCCTATGTGGATGCCTTGGCCGCCGGGACCCGGAATACCCTGTCTGTAGGCGTAGCCTGCGGCATCGCGGGCATCATCGCCGGCGTGGTGACGATGACCGGTCTGGCCAATGTGCTCATCACCGCCATCGTACAGGTCGCCAACGGTCAGCTGATCATCGCCCTGTTCCTCACTATGCTGTGCTGCATCGTGCTGGGCATGGGCGTCCCCACCACCGCCAACTACGTCATTATGGCCACCACTTGTGCCCCTATCCTGGTGCAGGGCATGGGCATGGATCTGATGGCTGCCAACTTCTTCGTGTTCTACTTCGGCATTGTGGCCGACATCACCCCGCCCGTGGCCCTGGCCGCCTATGCCGGCTCCGCCATCGCCAAAGCGCCGCCTATGAGGACGGCCTTCAACGCCACCCGTCTGGCCATCGCGGCCTTCATCGTGCCCTACATCTTTGCTTTCAATAACACGATGCTGTTCATTGGCGATTTCGGCCCGCTGGACGTGGTGCAGGTGGTCCTTACCTCCTCGGTGGGTATGTTCCTCATCGCCGCCGGCATGATCGGCTACATGCTCCGGGATCTGAACTGGGGCGTGCGGATCGTGTGTATCGCCGCCGGTCTGATGCTGATCCATCCGGGCACTCTGACCGACATCATCGGTATCGGCGTTCTGGTCGTGGTGCTGGTGTTCCAGATCATTACCGGAAAGGGCAGTAAGGCTGTCAAGGCGGCCTGATTCTGCAGAAAGAGCAGAGCCTGGATCTTTGCCAGTCAAACACAGGACCCCCTGCGTCTTATGGCCGCAGGGGGTCCTGGTGTATCTTGGGGGGGATCTAAAAGGCAGCATTGCGCTTGGGCGGTAAATGAGATATAATAAATACGATATTCATTTCTGACAGGGAGCACCGGCTGCCGGACTCCGCAGTCAAAGATTTCGGAAAGGGAGGTCCCCGTGACATGAACACACTTTTAGAGCTTTTGGAACAGGACTGCACACAGTCTCCCGCACAGCTGGCAGCACAGGCCGGCATGACCGAGGCAGAGGCAAAGGATGAGCTGCGCCGGCTGGAAGAGGAGGGCGTGATCCTGGGATACCAGGCTGTGATCGACTGGGACCGGGTCAAGCGGGAGAATGTCACCGCCCTGATCGAGGTGAAGGTGACGCCTCAGTCCCTGGCCGGATTTGACCGCATCGCCGAGCGCATCTATCAGTATGACGAGGTGGAGAGCATGTATCTGATGAGCGGCTCCTTCGACCTGACAGTCATCATCTCTGGACGCAGCCTGCGGGAGGTAGCCCAGTTTGTGGGCGAGCGCCTGGCCCCACTGGAGGGGGTCACCGGCACGGCCACCCATTTCATTTTGAAAAAATATAAGGAGAAGCACCTGATTTTCCGGCCTCAGGAGCCCCAGGAAAGGGAGTATATCTTTGTATGAATTATGAGACGATCTTGAATCAGAAGATCCAGGGCATCCAGCCCTCTGGCATTCGGAAGTTTTTTGATATTCTGGAGGAGATGAAGGACGCCATTTCCCTGGGCATCGGGGAACCCGACTTTGTGACACCCTGGCACATCCGGGATGCGGGTATCTATTCCCTGGAGCGGGGGTACACCAAATATACCTCCAACGCGGGCATGGCGGAGCTGCGGCGGGAGATCGCCAGCTATCTGGACCGCCGGTTCGGCCTGAAATACGACTACGCCAGCCAGATCTTGGTCACAGTAGGGGGCAGCGAGGCGCTGGATCTCTCCCTGCGGGTGCTGCTGAACCCGGGGGACGAGGTTATCATCCCCGTCCCATCCTTTGTCTGCTACGGACCGCTCACCGAGATGGCGGGGGGTGTCCCGGTCTATGTGGAGCTGAAGGCAGAGAACCAGTTCCGCCTGACGCCTGAGCAGCTGAAGGCCGCCATTACCCCCAGGACCAAGGCGCTGGTGCTGCCCTTCCCCTCCAACCCCACCGGCGGCATTATGGAGCGGCAGGACCTGGAGGCTCTGGCCCAGGTGCTGCGGGACACGGAGATCATGGTGGTCTCCGATGAGATCTATGCCGAGCTGACCTACGGCCAGCGCCATGTGTCCATGGCCAATCTGGAGGAGATGTATGACCGCACCATCGTGGTCAACGGCTTCTCCAAGAGCCACGCCATGACTGGCTGGCGGATGGGCTATGTCTGCGCCCCCAAGCCTATCATCCAGTGCCTGACCAAGCTGCACCAGTTCGGCATCATGTCCGCCCCCACCGTCAGCCAGTATGCCGCCATCGAGGCCATGCGCAACGGGGACCGGGACATCGAGCACATGCGGGAGGAGTACGACAGCCGCCGCCGCTATCTGGTGGAGAATCTGCGCCGCATCGGTCTGAGCTGCTTTGAGCCCAAGGGCGCTTTCTACGTCTTCCCGGATATCCGTTCCACTGGCCTGACCTCCAACGAGTTCTGTGAGCGCTTCCTGCGGGAGGAGCGGGTAGCGGTGATCCCCGGTTCCGCCTTCGGCCCCGGGGGCGAGGGCTTCGTCCGGGCCTGCTATGCCGCCTCGATGAAGGATATCTCCGAGGCCATCACCCGGATGGACAACTTCCTGACCAACCTGCGCCGCAGCCAGGGCAGGGGTTGAAAATGAACTCAAATAGGATATTATTCGAAAAAAATTACAAATCGTATTGAAAAGCGCCCGGCTTTGGTCTGCCTCTGGGACGAGCCCCATGTAATCCCTGCACCCTGTGGGTCGGGGACCACACAAGAGAAGGGACTCGGTCGGGGACATCAGGCCGGGAAACAGAGAGGAGAATCGACCATGAATATCGTATGCCTGGATATGGAGGGGGTCCTGGTCCCGGAGATTTGGATCGCCTTTGCGGAGGAGAGCGGTATCCCGGAGCTGAAGCGCACCACCCGGGACGAGCCGGACTATGACAAGCTGATGAAGTGGCGCTTGGAGATCCTGAAGGAGCACGGCCTGGGCCTGAAGGAGATCCAGGCCACCATCGCCAAGATCGACCCCCTGCCGGGGGCCAAGGAGTTCCTGGACGAGCTGCGCACCCTCACCCAGGTGGTCATCCTCAGCGACACCTTCGAGCAGTTTGCCAAGCCCCTGATGGCCAAGCTGAACTGGCCCACCATCTTCTGCAACACCCTGGAGGTGGCCCCCGACGGAGCCATCACGGGCTATCGGATGCGCTGCCCCCAGTCCAAGCTGACCACGGTGAAGGCCCTCCAGTCCATGGGCTATGAGACGATCGCCAGCGGGGACAGCTTCAACGACCTGGGGATGATCCAGGCCAGCAAGGCGGGCTTCCTGTTCAAGAGCACCCAGGCCATCAGGGCCGACCACCCGGAGCTGCCCGCCTTTGAGGAGTTCGGCGAGTTGTTGGAAGCCATCAAGGGGGCCATAGGCTGATAGCTCTCTGTCTAAAGAACGGAGAAGACGAAATCAGACCGCACTTCAAATCACATTGAGGAGTGCCCCCAACAGAGCAGAAGCAAAGATAGGTGTTGCGAAAGGAGTGGGCCCTATGAAGACCGTGGCGGTCATTTTTGGACTTATTTTCCTCGTCTACCTGGCGGCCTGGCTGGGCAGCCTTGACATGGCGGCCCGCATCGCGGCCCTGCTCCTGATTGCTGTGAAGGCTGTGGGGCTGGGAGCGCTGGTGGTCCTTTGCTGGAAGGTCAAGAAACAGTGGGACCGGATGGAAGAAAAGCTGGATGCCATAATCTCCCAGCTGGAGGAGTGGCAGCGTCTCAAAAAGTAACCTTTCCCACAGCGTGCCGTCCAAGTGTGCCGCTCCTGCAAAAAGGGGCCTCTTCGGTGATACCGTAGAGGCCGGTCCCAGACCGGCATGCCAGGATTCGCACCGGGAGTGTCGGCTTAGCAAAGCCAGGCGCAGTTGTGGAATTGCATGCGCCCTGAATTTCTGCAGACCAGGGCCCAGTGGCCCGGTGGGAATTTAGACCAGCCACTCAGATTTTGCGAGCCGGAAATAACGTATGACCAAACAGGAGCGTGTCCCCGTAATGAAGGACCCGGGGTAAGGCGGATATGAGCGTGAAGCGATCATCCTGAGCTGCCCCCCGGCGATCCTTTGGTGACTTTCCCGGCGCTGGGAAAGTCACTTGCCGCCCGCAGGCGGCGACCCACCTGCGAAAACTACCCAAGACGGCGCGCCGCGTCATCGCGCCCTGCGGAAAGAACCAAAACGGCCAAGGCCGGCAAAATCCCCCTGCATCAAGAGAACGATTAAAGTGAGTGACCATTGATGAATGATTTATTTGAAACCCTCCCCTTTCGTCCGGCGGATATCCTGCTCCCCCAAAACTGCGACCTGGGCCTGTGGAGCGTGGTGGCCTGTGACCAGTACACCTCACAGCCGGAATACTGGCAGCGGGTAGAAGAGAGGGTGGGGCGGGCCCCCTCATCCCTGCGGCTCATCCTGCCGGAGAGCTGTCTGGACGGTCCCAGCGTGGAGACCGACATCATGGAGATCAACAACACCATGTCCCGCTATCTGCGGGAGGAGAGGTTTGCCCTTCTGCCCCAGACCATGATCTATGTAGAGCGCACCCTGCACAACGGAAAGCTCCGCAGAGGACTGGTGGGCATGGTGGACCTGGAGCAGTACGACTATGAGCCGGGCTCCCCGGCCCAGGTGCGGGCCACCGAGGGCACCGTCCTCTCCCGTATCCCGCCCCGAGTGGCGGTGCGGAAGAACGCCCCCATTGAGCTGCCTCACGTCATGCTCCTCACTGACGATCCGGAGCGCACCGTCATCGAGCCCCTGGCCCGGGAGAAGGCGGGCATGGAGCAGGTCTATGACTTCGATTTGATGGAGCGGGGCGGCCACCTGGCCGGTTGGAAGCTGGGGAGGGAGCAGCTCTCCGCCGTGGCCGGCGCCCTCCAGGCTCTGGCTGATCCCGCCGCCTTCAACGCCCGCTACGGGACCCAGGACCAGCCTGTCCTCCTGTTCGCTGTGGGAGACGGGAACCACTCCCTGGCCACCGCCAAGGAGTGCTATGAGCGGCAGAAGCGCATCACGCCCCAGGATCAGTGGGAGACCCTGCCCTCCCGGTACGCCCTGGCGGAGCTGGTCAACCTCCACGACGAGTCCTTGGAGTTCGAGCCCATCCACCGGGTGGTCTTCGGCGCGGAGCCGGCCCAGGTGCTCTCCGCCCTGCGCATGGCTTACCCCGATGCCCGGGAGGGGGAGGGGGACGGACATGTGATCCGCTACCTCTACGGGAACGCCCGGGGGGCCCTCACCGTCCCTGACCCCGCCGCCCAGCTGGCGGTGGGAACCCTTCAGTCCTTCCTGGACCGGTGGATGGAGGGGCGGTCCGGCGTCAGCCTGGACTATATCCACGGGGCCGAGGTAGTGGAAGAGCTGACCCGGCGGCCCAAGGCCATCGGCTTCCTCCTGCCGCCCATGAAAAAGGAGGAGCTGTTCCCCACCGTGATCCACGACGGAGTGCTGCCCCGAAAGACCTTCTCCATGGGGGAGGCCCACGACAAGCGCTTTTACTTAGAGGCCCGGAAGATCCGGCTGTGAACCGGTGGAGGTGCGGACGATGGAACGATTTGCCCCCGCCAAGCTGAACCTGACGCTGGATGTGCTGGGAAAGCGGCCTGACGGCTACCACGACCTGAAGATGGTGATGCAGTCCATCACCCTGGGGGATACCCTCACCCTGGAGCCGGGCGGGGAGGGCGTGCGGGTGCAGACCGACCTGCATTTCCTGCCCACGGGGCCCAAGAACCTGGCCGCCGCCGCCGCGCTCCGCTTCTATGAGACGCTGGGACGACCGGTGCCGGGACTGGAGATCTCCATCCGCAAGCGCATCCCGGTGTGCGCCGGGATGGCCGGCGGCAGCACCGATGCCGCCGCTGTGCTGCGGGCCCTGAACGAGAAGGAGGGGAATCCCTTCTCCATGGAGGAGCTGGCACGGGTGGGGGAAGGGGTGGGCTCCGACGTCCCTTACTGCGTACTGGGCGGCACCGCCTTGGCCGAGGGGCGGGGGGAGATGCTGACCCCACTGCCCCCGCTGCCCCGGTGCTGGGTGGCTGTGTGCAAGCCGGATTTCCCCGTCTCCACGCCAGAGCTGTTTGCACGCATCGACGGGATGCGGGTCCGCTGCCGGCCCGACACCGCCGGACTGCTGGCAGCGCTGGCGGCGGGGGACCTGCCTGGTGTGGCCCGGCGCATGTACAACGTGTTTGAGAAAGTGCTGCCGGAGCGGCAGGAGGTAAGGGTGGCAGAGATCAAGCACACACTGATCCAGTGCGGAGCCCTGGGCGCCACCATGAGCGGGACGGGCCCCACCGCCTTTGGCCTGTTCCAACGGAAGGAGCTGGCAGAGGAGGCCTGTGCCCTTCTGTCAGAGCAGAACCGGGATACATTTTTGGCGGAAACGGTTTAAGAAGGAAAGACACTGTCCATACTCTTCGTAGAATTCCACTCGGAAAATACGAAAGGTATGGATGGTGTTGTATATGGACCGAAAAATGAAGCGCTGGGAGTTGGCGCTGATGTGCGGCGTGCTGTGCGCACTGGCACTGGGGGGATGGCTGGACCGGGAGCAGGAGCGGCTGGCGGACCAGGTGATCCGCCTCCATGTCATCGCCAATTCAGACAGCCCGGAGGACCAGGCATTGAAACTGGAGGTTCGGGACCAGGTCCTGGCCCACGCGGAGGAGCTGTACCCGGCGGGGGCAGACCGCACGGCGGCGGCGGCGGCCATCCAGGAGCATCTGCCTGAGCTGGCAGCGGCAGGACAGCGGGTGCTGGAGGAGCGGGGCTGCGACTACGCGGTCCGGGCGGAGCTGACAGAGACCTGGTTCCCCACCAAGGAGTATGAGGACTTTGCCCTTCCGGCAGGAGAATACACGGCCCTGCGGGTGGTCATCGGCGAGGGAGCGGGGCAGAACTGGTGGTGCGTGGCCTTCCCGCCCCTGTGCTTGGGTGCGGCCAGCGAGACGGTGGAGGAGGCGGCCCAGGCGGGACGCTTCACCGATGACCAGGCCGCCCTGATGACTGGCGAGACCCAGGGATATGTGCTGAAGTTCAAGGCCATCGAGCTCTGGGAGGGGCTGAAAAGACTGACCGGGGGTTGAAAGGGAACGGGCGGGGGAGGCCGGAGGGCCTCCCCCGCCTGTCATTTGCAAAAGATTCAATGAATCTTTTGCATGGTACTATCTATAATTTAACACTAGAAAAAATGTATTGAACAGGATATAATGAAAGACATCAGTCCAAGCAGCAAAAATTATGGAAAACAACGAAAAATGGGAGGCGGTAAAGCGGAGGAACAAGACATCTATTTTGCAGAGCGTGAACAAATTTAGGGAGGAAGCAAACAAAATGAAAAGAAAGATGCAGAGATTTGTGACTGTGTCCACTGCGGCGGCGCTGTCTC
>ERZ827088.4444-NODE-4444-length-11632-cov-3.241254_pt1 | contig 11632 bp, 6 predicted proteins | sample MGYA00519922_ERZ827088 | MGnify/ENA primary metagenome ERZ827088 (study PRJEB31778, sample SAMEA3449254) | human gut metagenome | biome: human gut; feature: human-associated habitat; material: faeces | place: United Kingdom | collected 2010/2012 ... | reverse complement strand
GCCCGTAAGGGCTATTGCGTTTCTCTTCCTCGAAACGGGGTTGCAAATGCCCGCCCAAATGCTCGGCGACAGCCGCTTCGGCATAAGCCTGCATGCGGGTATCGATGGTCGTATAAATTTTCAAACCGTCGGTATACAGATTATAAGGCGAACCGTCGGCTTTACGATTTTTCCGGCACCAGCCGTAAAGAGGATTGGTTGCCCATGCAATCGAGTCATCAACAAACTGCTGCCGCTGCCAACCGCGATAATTTTTGCGGTCGGGTTCGCGAGCGGTCATCATCTGGCGAATATGCTCGCGGAAATATGGAGCGATACCGGCCTCATGACTGATACGTGTGAAATGGGTCTCAATAGGAAGTGCCTGTAACGAATCCCTCTCGGCCAACGAGAGATAGCCGGCTTTATACATCTGATCAAGAACGACGTTACGACGTTCGAGAGAACGGTCGGGATAAAGAATGGGATTATACAATCGTGGGTTTTTACACATACCCACCAATACGGCCGCTTCCTCTACGGTAAGCTCTTTCGGCGTCTTGCCGAAATAGATGGTGGCCGCCGACTGCAAACCGACCGCTTCAAAAAGGAAATCGAACTTGTTGAGATACATATTCACAATTTCCTCTTTGGTATAAAAATATTCCAACTGCACGGCGATAACCCATTCGATCGGTTTCTGGAAAAGCCGCTCTTTCACATTCCCCGCCGTCGGAGAATATAACAACTTGGCCAACTGCTGCGTTATGGTACTACCGCCCCCGGCACTCTTCTGTCGCAGGACACCACGCTTCACGACGGCACGCAACAAAGCCTTGAAATCAACTCCCGAATGTTCGTAAAAGCGCACGTCTTCGGTTGCCAGCAAGGCATCGATCATCGGCTGCGATATCTGGTCGTAGTCGATGGATATACGGTTTCCCTGTTCGAGATAATACCGCCCGATGGGAACCATGTCGGCCGAATAAATTTCGGAAGCCAACTTGTCTTTCGGATTCTGCAACTCCTCGATGGGAGGCATATAACCTATGCGTCCTTTGGAAATGGCATTGAACAGACAGTATACACCGACCGACACTGCAACAAAGAGTGCCCACAGTGCAATAACGATCCACCGTGTTATATCTTTTTTCCCGGACTTTTTCTCCGAGACAGATTTGTTTTTCTTTTTCTGATGAAACGACACAGACATTCTATCCTAAAATTTTATTCCGCGACACCGTATGCACAACAATGCCGCCCTACGTTCGCATATCCGCGTCAAAGATAATACAAAATATCTTTCCCCCTATTTTTCAAAGGGGAAGATTATATGCCGACACTCCGAAAAGAGAGTTATTTTACCTCTTGCAGAGAAAATTTAGCGGCAGCTGCCTTACGATCGAATTTCAATAGGTAGGTATCGGGCGCCGGCAACCGCGAGACAATCGGGAAAAGTTCGGGATTTTTCTGTATGGCCGGGTAAAGGTACAACGGTGTGGAACTATATCCCAACTGTTCGAGTATCACATAATCGACCTTATTTTTCACCAAATCGGCAACTACCGCATCGGCATTCTGTGAGAACAGATAGCGCATGGGGAAATGCGAAGGGGCGAAATAAGAAAACAGTTCGGGCTTACGGCAAGCAACCACCGCACCGGCCGGGAGTTGCTTTTCCATAGCTTTGGCCAGTTCGAAATAATTGCGATATGCAGGAGGGAACGGCCTACGCGCCGATGCCGATTGCGCCGAGACCGGCGTCATCATGGGAATAGCCAACAACAGCAAAAGATATACCCACCGCCCCGACAAAACGACATCGAACGATTTCTTGAAAAATCGGCGGCCCACCCATACGATAAGGTCATAAAGACCGAAATAGAAAAACAGAAACAGGAACGGTGCGACGGGAACCACATAACGACTGCCGTTACCGCCATGCCACAAAGCAAAAAGCCCTATATTCGCCAAAAGGAAGCCGAGGAACGGGAAGCGGAGATTCTTGCCGCCCAACGTCCAGCAACCGTAAACAACCACCGCCAGCACAAGCAATCCGGCCACAATACCGGTAAATCCCGACGGGTGTTGATAATCGATAGAAAGGAACGGGAAAAGAATTTCACGGAATCCCTTCAAAACCGTCTCGTCGAAATTGGTAATCATCTTCGAGAACATCTCGCCGACGCTCGACACCGTACCCATCTCGGGACGCCATGGATTGACCGTCATGATGGTACCGAAATAACGGGACTCTATACCGCAAGCAGCATTGCGCAACGACCAGGGCAGGAGCATCAGCACAATACCCCCGACTGCGGCGATAGAGGCTTTCCACTCTTTCCTGAACAAGAAAAACAAAACGACGGCAAACAGTATCGATGCTCCTACCGTGCGGACGTAATAAGCCGCTCCGGCTGCCAACAACGCCGCATAAAACCACGGAGAGCAATAAAATGCCGACGGTTTGCGGACAGCATAAAAATAGAGTGAGACAAATGCCGCAACGGTACAAGCCAAATAAAGCATTTCGGACATGGCCATCGAAGCGAAATGCATCAAATGCGGAGAAAAGCAAGCCAACAACATGGCCGTAAGCGCAACCGTCGTATGGCCCGACAAACGGCGGGACAACCCGAACAAAGCAATCAAGGAGGCAAACAACAATATCCCGTTCAAAACCTTAAAGAAAATCAGGTTATCGAGGCCCAGCGATACGAAAAAAGCCAAGAACACCGGATAGCCGGGCGGGAAATGGCTCGCGGGAGTAAAGCCCGATGGCGACACATTGGAATATCCATGCCCGTCGGAAAGCGTCCGGGCCAGTTGTATGTATGAGGCATTATCGCCGTTCAGGTCGAGTTTTGAGTCGAAACAATACTGATACACTGCAAAAAACACAACGGCCATCAACAAAAAAGGGAGATATTTTTTCATCATGCACTCCATTTATTTTTTAGGAAAAAGTTTCGATTTACATACATGCCATTTACACAGACGGTACACCAGCGAGACCCTAAGTACCCCCAAGCCATAAATACTGCTGCGCACCATGTTTATAGAAGATGCCTCGTCAAAATACTTTGTGGGGCACGTTACTTCGCCTATTTCATATCCCGCCCAGAAAATCTGTGCCAGCATTTCGTTATCGAAAACGAAATCGTCCGAATCGACATTGTAATCGATAGCCCGCAAAACTTCGGCCGAGAAAGCCCGGTAACCGGTATGATATTCCGAAAGTTTCTGATTGAGCAATACATTCTGTATAAAAGTCAAAATCCGGTTGGCCACATACTTTATCCACGGCATACCGCCTTTGCGTGCCCCTTTCCCCAAAATACGGGAGGCCAGCACGACCGGATAGACATCGTTGGCTATAACATAGGCCATAGATGCGATAAGTTTGGGTGTATATTGATAATCGGGGTGCAACATGATGACAATGTCGGCACCCAATTCCAACGCCCGGTTGTAGCAGGTCTTCTGATTGCCGCCGTACCCCTTGTTCCGTTCATGTACGAGAACTTCCTTGATTCCGAGGCGACCGGCCTCCTCCACGGTATTGTCTTTGCTGCAATCATCGGTGAGAATGACTTCATCGACTATATCAAAAGGTATCTCGTCGTAGGTCTGCTTCAATGTCTTTTCGGCATTGTAGGCCGGCATTACAACAACGACTTTCTTGCTTCCTATCATACAAAACAGTATTTTTACGAAGCAAAGTTATATAAATATCCCGATTTTAGCAATCAATTACATATATTAGAAGATCAGAGATTCTTTCTTTGTTTGTGGTGCAGAACGTAAAACAGAAATATCGACATAAAAAGAGTGTGCGAAAAAGAAATATTTTTCGGAAGGAAACGCTTGTCGAAACATTTTTTTTGTACTTTTGTAATAAGTATGAATGGGGCAATGAAACATAGGGTCGTAACAGCAGTAAGGAGCGACAGCTCGTTGCAAAGGATTCTATTTTTTCCACCCCCAAACGTCGACCGACCGAGACGCTCCCAGCGACCGTATCGGTCTTTTTTGTGTCCTACCCTTTCTAACAATAAACGCTATGAGAAGAAACGAGAGTTTAGTATCTATTACCGATTATTCCAAAGAAGAAATTTTGGAAGTGCTGGAAACAGCCAAACTCTTTGAGAAAAACCCCAATCGACATGTCTTGGATGGCAAAGTGATCGCCACCCTGTTCTTTGAACCGTCGACCCGTACAAGACTGAGTTTCGAAACCGCCGTAAACCGTTTGGGAGGCCGCGTTATCGGTTTTTCCGACGCATCGACGACCAGTTCCACCAAAGGAGAGACACTGAAAGACACCATCATCATGGTAAGCAACTATGTCGACCTCATCATCATGCGGCACTATCTCGACGGTGCTGCCCGATATGCCTCTGAGGTATCTCCCAAGCCTATCATCAACGCCGGGGACGGCTCGAACCAACACCCCTCGCAGACGATGCTCGACCTCTACTCCATCTACAAAACACAAGGCACTCTCGAAAATCTCAATATCACCATGGTCGGCGACTTGAAATACGGTCGCACGGTACACTCGCTGCTCATGGCCATGTCGCATTTCCACCCGACATTCCATTTTGTAGCACCCGAAGAGCTGAAAATGCCCGAAGAATACAAAATCTATTGCGATAAACTGGGGATTCCCTATGTAGAACATCTCGACTTTACCGAAGACATCATCAATCAAGCCGATATTCTGTACATGACCCGCGTACAACGCGAGAGATTTACCGACCTGATGGAATATGAAAAAGTGAAAAACGTATATACCCTGCGCAACCAAATGCTCGAAAACAGCAAACCCAACCTGCGTATTCTACACCCGCTACCGCGCGTCAACGAAATTGCTTACGACGTCGACGACAATCCCAAAGCATACTATTTCGAACAAGCCAAGAACGGCCTTTACGCCCGCCAAGCCATTATATGCAAAGTTCTTGGAATAAAAATCGAAGACTAAACCTCAAAAACGCATCTACTATGGAACTCTCGGATAAAGAACTGAAAGTCGCCGCCCTCGAAAACGGCACGGTCATCGACCATATACCTTCGGAACAATTGTTCAAAGTCGTGTCGCTACTCCACCTCGACCACCTCGATAAGAACATTACGATCGGCAATAACCTGTGTAGTAAAAAAATAGGGAAAAAGGGAATCATAAAAATCGCCGACACATACTTCAAACAAGAAGATATAAACAAAATCGCGATTCTGGCACCCAAAGCAAAAATAAATATCATCAAAAACTACACCGTAACCGACAAACAGACGGTAAGTCTGCCCGATACTTTGCATGACATCATACGGTGTGCCAATCCCAAATGCATCACCAACAACGAACCGATGGCGACAGTATTCGATGTAATCGACAAGGACAACGTCGTCGTAAAATGTCGCTATTGCGAACAATCCATCTCGAAAGAAGAAATCAAGCTCAAATAATTTGCACATGAAAAAAGAAATCATCGCTCCTTCGGGCGAAAAGGTCGAGTGGAAACCGGGTACGATGATTTACCCGTTGCCGGCGGCACTTATCAGCTGCGGCGCCACCGAGAAAGAATACAATGTACTCACGGCCAGCTGGGTAGGAACGATATGCAGTAATCCGCCCATGTGTTATGTCTCCATTCGTCCCGAACGCTACTCCCACGCTATCGTCGAACGCAATATGGCTTTCGTCATCAATCTCACCACCGAAGGGTTGGCCCGTACTACCGATTGGTGCGGCGTACGCTCGGGCAAAGACTATGATAAATTTGCCGAATGCGGACTCACCCCTGTCGCTTCCCGAAAAGTCGCCGCCCCCTATATCAAAGAATCGCCCCTGAGCATCGAATGCAAAGTGCGAGAAGTCCTGCATCTGGGTAGCCACGATATGTTCATAGCCGATGTAGAAGGCGTTCTCGCCGATACCGCATATATCGACCCTGAAACGGGAGCATTCGATATGGAAAAAGCCGGACTTCTGGTATATTCTCACGGACACTATTACAAGACAGGCGAAGCCATCGGAAATTTCGGCTGGTCGGTCAAGAAAAAATGAGAACGATTTTTCCCCAGCCATACGTTATAACCCATAAAAAAAGATTATCTTTGCCACTTCTCAAAAATTCACCGAATTTAAAATTTATAATCACAAAACAATGAAGAGAGACAACGCCATTTTCGACATCATCGAACGCGAACGCCAACGCCAGATGAAGGGGATCGAACTTATCGCTTCGGAAAATTTTGTCAGCGACCAAGTCATGCAGGCCATGGGTTCTTGCTTGACCAACAAATACGCCGAGGGTTATCCCGGGAAACGTTACTATGGAGGTTGCGAAGTAGTAGACCAGTCGGAGCAACTCGCCATAGACCGGTTGAAAGAAATTTTCGGAGCCGAATGGGTCAACGTACAACCCCACTCGGGTGCACAAGCCAACATGGCCGTATTTATGGCAGTTTTGAATCCCGGTGATAAATTCTTGGGGTTGAACTTGTCGCACGGCGGACACTTGTCGCACGGTTCTCCCGTAAATTTCTCGGGACTGATGTTCCAACCTCTCGAATACGGCGTAAAAGAAGATACCGGATATGTCGATTACGATATGATGGAAGAGGTCGCTCTGCGTGAACGCCCGAAACTGATTATAGGCGGAGCATCGGCTTATTCCCGCGAATGGGACTACGCCCGTATGCGACGCATCGCCGACCAAATAGGCGCAATCCTCATGATAGACATGGCTCACCCCGCTGGTCTCATTGCAGCCGGGTTGCTCGACAATCCGTTGAAATACGCCCACATCGTTACCTCCACCACCCACAAGACACTTCGCGGACCGCGCGGCGGTATTATTTTGCTGGGTAAAGATTTCGATAATCCGTGGGGAAAAACCACACCCAAAGGAGAAATCAAGAAAATGTCGGCACTCCTCGACTCTGCCGTATTCCCCGGTGTACAAGGAGGACCGCTCGAACATGTAATCGCTGCCAAAGCTGTTGCTTTCGGAGAGGCTCTTCAACCCGAATACAAAGAATATCAGGCACAAGTGAAGAAAAATGCGGCCGTCATGGCGCAAGCATTTATCGACAAAGGATATAAAATCATTTCCAACGGTACCGACAACCACTGCATGCTCATCGACCTACGTACCAAATTCCCCGAATTGACGGGTAAGGTTGCAGAGAAAGCTCTCGTTGCCGCCGATATCACCGCCAACAAGAATATGGTTCCCTTCGACAGCCGTTCACCGTTCCAAACTTCGGGAATACGCCTCGGCACTCCTGCCATCACAACTCGTGGTGCCAAAGAAGACCTCATGCTCGAAATCGTAGAAATGATCGATACGGTACTGAAAGCTCCCGAAAACGACTCGGTCATTAAGGACGTGCGCGAAAAAGTGAACGAAACGATGAAGGCTTATCCCCTCTTCGCTTACTAAAAAATATATTCCGACTTCATTTGGGCGGGCTACATGTGGTAGTTCGCCCAATTTTTTTACGTTTTTGCACAAAAAAGACACTTCCTTATACATATAATATACTATCTTTGAACACCGATATAAAAACTCACAAAATAATTTACCATGAAAAAACGACTCATCTTCTTAGGTGCGACAGCACTCTTGGGGCTTTGTCGATTCAACGCACAGGCTCAACAATACGATCCACCCTGCGTGGTCGAACAATGGAGTAATGCATCGACCTACAACAAGGTTATCGACATTGATTTTTCCGACTCCGATATGCCCGATACATGGAAAGGTAAAACGGGAACAGATTGTCCGTCATACAGTACGGGCGGATACTATAACGGTATTCTCGAAGTACCTGTATACGAGAACGGACAAACAAGCGAACATACCTACCCGCTGCTTTTTCATAACAGCACCTTTGCCAACAAAAACTCTTACAACGGTTTTGCAGCTGCCACGGCCGCATTTGCCCGCCAGTTCTACGACGGACAGAACGCCACACAGAAAAACGACTGGACCCAGCCGGGACACACCGTCTATCTCGAAGACAGCATTACTTATACCGCAGGAAAACCGACACACGGCATAGCCGGTTATGCGCACTTATGCCGCGACGGGGCAACGACCGACTCGGCCGGGAACAAAGTCAGTATGCACGGTTGGCTCGAAATCGACCATATACCCTACGTAGAGCGCGTGCAATGGTCATGGTCGTCATCATCATGGGGACGCGGGGTAAAATGCGATTACAAAATCGGAGACGGCGAATGGAAACCCCTTGTATGGATGGGTAGCAACAAACAAAAAAACGGATACACCGTGTACAGCGATCAAGGTTATTTCATGGAGAATATCATCGACGCTCACGACGTTTCTTTACGTTGGCGCATCTGGGACGGAGACCCCGGAACGACGACATTCCAAACCGATGCCGATGGAAATCCCGCCTTCAATACGGCTATCGACCCTTACGGACAGCAACAGCCCGTAAAAATACACAAGATACAGATATTCGGAGAACCAATTTCGGCCGCACAGGCCGAATATGCCCGGGAAAATCCGGTTTCCGATGTGGGGGATATTACTTACGATGACCCCGACGATGACGAAAGCAATAACGACCAAGATGGCAACACGGCCTGCACATTCAGTACCGTAGCACAAGACGGCAGCGGCGATTTCACCTCGGTGCAGGAAGCCATCGATGCCGTAGCGGAGGGTACGCGCGGAATCATATTCATACGCAACGGTGTATATGATGAAAATATCTACGCCGGGACATCGGTCGATAAAAACAAATACATCAGCCTTATCGGAGAAAGCCGAGACGGGACGATACTCACTTCTTCGATCGATCGCGGAGAGAAGAATCCCGACAATAACTATCTGGATTGTGCAGCTTTGAATGTTTTTGTCAAGAAATTCTACGCCGAGAACCTTACCATACGCAATACGTCGGGTAACGTAGGTCAAGCCGAAGCTCTTTACACAGCCGGAGATGCCCACATCTTCAATAATTGTACATTGAGTGGTTATCAGGATACGTACAAATCGAACTCGGGCAGTCGGGGGTATTTCTACAACTGCCTCATCGAAGGCGCAACCGATTTTATCTACGACAGCGGGCTCGAATGGTTCGAGTCATGTACGATCAACTGCGTACCCGGCGGCGGATACATCACCGCGGCAGCCGATGCTTCTTTGAAAATGACAAAAGTCCTTTATCCCTCGCTCTCGAATGAGACATTCTACGCCGGTCTCTTTTTCAACAATTGCAATATCACTGCCGATGCGGGAGTTGCCGATGGCTCGTACTACTTGGGACGCCCGTGGAAAGAACAGTGCGGAACCGTTTTTATGAACTGTACACTCGGTAATCATATCAAAAGTGTCGGTTGGGCTGCTTGGAACGGCGCCGAAAATTCGGCATCATATTATGAGTACAAAAATATCGACCCCGACGGGAATCCCGTCAATACATCGGGAAGAGCATCTTGGAGCCATCAAGCCACCGAGACGGAACGTGAGGCCTATTTCAACACAAAATTTCTCTTTTCGGAGCAAAATTCGGAAGAGATATTCGACCCCGAAGCTCTTTTCTCAGCAATAAACAAGCCGGCCAACCCTTCGCTTTCGGGCCACACCATCTCTTGGGAGGCATCGGGTGAAGCCGCGGGATATATGATTTTACGAGACGGGAAATTCGTAACTTTCACAACAAGTAATACCTATAACATCGATGACGAGACCTCCACATGGAGTGTAAAATCTGTATCGAAACGCGGTATTACAAGTCAAGCCGTCGAATGCAAAGCCCAACTGACTGCTTTTCCCACAGCCGAAGGTTTCGGCAAATATGCATCGGGAGGCCGAGGCGGTAAAGTCGTAACCGTTACCAATCTCAATGACGACGGCGAAGGGTCGTTGCGCTGGGCATTCCAACAATACAAAAACGACCCTCTGACGATTGTTTTCGCTGTATCGGGAGAAATCGTCCTGAAATCGGAAATGAAAGTCAACCGGAAGAACTGGACATTGGCCGGACAAACCGCACCCGGCGACGGTATCGTCATTACTCACAACAAAGTGAACTTTGGAAGCTCTGAAAATTTCATTGTACGCAATATCCGATTCCGTATCGGACAAAAAGACGTCAACGGTAATATCATTGCCGAGAACGCCTGCGGGGCAGAAAACTGTACCAACTTCATCTTCGACCATTGCACATTCGGCTGGTCGGTAGAGGAAAACATGAATGTATTCGATTCGCACTTCCATACCGTACAATATTGTATCATACACGAAGGTCTTTACAATGCCGGACATTCCAAAGGAGCTCGCGGATATGGTTGCCAATGGGGAGGTTCACCAGCTACCTACCATCACAACCTGCTGGCTCATAACAACAGCCGGAGTTGCCGTTTCAACGGTGCTCGCGGGGAAGACTATGTCGTATATATCGAATACTTCAACAACGTCAACTATAACTGGGGAAGCCGGTTGGGCTGTTATGGTGGCGAAAACACGGCCAATATTACCGAATACAATGGACTGAACGCTGCTCATGAATGCAACTTCGTCAATAACTATTACCGCCCGGGTAAAAACACCACGAGCCAGACTTTTGTCGCACCTTCTTACAAACGCGACGGAGCTACATCTTGGGGACCGTCGCAATGGTACATCTCAGGAAATATCATGCACGGCAACTCATCTGTTACCTCCAATAACTGGAACGGAGTTTCTCCCGATGAAAATTCTTATACAAAAGCTCAACTCCGTGTCGATACCCTCATCATTCCGAAACTCAATTACTACAAATGGACTCTTCCCATGCGTTACGGCGAGTACGACTTCGATACTTACGCTTATGCTGCCGGCGATTATGAAACAGCACAAGAGGCTTATGAAACAGTTCTTGCCCAAGCGGGAACAATAAACCGCGACGCCGTGGAACGCCGTATCGTGGAAGAGGTAAGATCGGGTACGACAACCAATAACAGCGGAAGTAAAGGTAACGGTATCATCGACTCGGAAAACGACGCCGAAGGGTTCTTCTCCTACTCGACCGATTATGTAGTTCCGGCAGATAGCGACGGAGACGGAATGCCTGACGAATGGGAAAAGGCCCACGGTCTCAACCCGAATGTCGCCGACAATAATTACGTGAATGCCGACGGCTATACGGCTCTCGAAGTCTACCTCAACAGTCTCATGGGCGAAGTGATGGACGACCAATTTACCAGCGCCATACCGCAAACGACAACCGAAAAATTCCCCGTCTGGTACAGCGACGGAATACTGCACACAGGTAACTGCACAGGCAATCGTATTACGATATACAATACTGCCGGGCAGATAATCAGGGAAATGATAGCCGACAAAGAAGCGGTGCAGATCGATAATTTACCTACCGGGATTTTCTTCGTGAAAGCTCAGAATCCGGACACGGCGACTCCTACCGTTATCAAAATTATTCGGTAGGGAAACCTTGATACACAAACAAAAGGCTATTCAATATGAATAGCCTTTTGTTTTATACCGTGTCGGAGCAACCATCTTTCCGCATCGTACAAAATGTTGCGAAAATTCCAACTTCTTCTATAAGGAAAAGCGAGAAAACCTCTTCCATTAATAATATGGAGATTCCTCGCATACGCTCGGAATGA
>ERZ827088.4441-NODE-4441-length-11638-cov-5.519123_pt1 | contig 11638 bp, 5 predicted proteins | sample MGYA00519922_ERZ827088 | MGnify/ENA primary metagenome ERZ827088 (study PRJEB31778, sample SAMEA3449254) | human gut metagenome | biome: human gut; feature: human-associated habitat; material: faeces | place: United Kingdom | collected 2010/2012 ... | reverse complement strand
GGAAATCAATACCAAGGTCTGCGATCATCTTGCATTCCTTAGGATCTGCGCATTCGCCCATTCCTACAACACCGTCTTCTTCACCACCGATGGAGCCAACTTCTGCTTCCAGAGACATTCCGTGTTCAGCAACGATCTTAACCAGTTCTTTAGTTTTTGCAACGTTTTCTTCGATCGGGTAATGAGATCCGTCGAACATGATGGATGAGAATCCTGCTTCAACGCATTTTAAGCATCCTTCATAGCTGCCGTGGTCAAGGTGAAGAGCTACAGGAACAGTGATGTTCAGTTCTTCCATCATTCCGTTAACCATACCAACAACTGTTTTATAACCTGTCATATATTTACCAGCACCTTCGGATACACCAAGGATTACAGGAGAGTTCAGTTCCTGAGCTGTTAAAAGAATAGCCTTTGTCCACTCAAGGTTGTTGATGTTGAACTGTCCAACTGCATAATGACCTGCTTTTGCTTTTTTCAGCATTTCTGTTGCATTTACTAACATGATAAATTCCTCCTAATCTGTAGTAACTGTGTTCATTCTCAGTTACCCTAATCAATCTCCGATATGGAATTACATCTATATCCAGATATGGTTATATTACCAGATTTCTGCTTTTTCGTCTACTCTTTTGCCAAAAAAATAACAAACAAAATTCCCCGGAAGATATGCAAAAAAGTCCGGCAATACACAATATATAATAATTTTCTGCAATTTATAAAAAAGTGCTTGCATTATTTAAATATTTCATATATAATAAGTTTCGGTTTAAGGATGGATTCCCGAGTGGCCAAAGGGGGCAGACTGTAAATCTGTTAGCAACGCTTTCGAAGGTTCGAATCCTTCTCCATCCATCAAAAGGTTCAGACATTTGTCTGGATCTTTTTTTGTTATATTATAAAGCGGCAGCCCCTTCTTCCGCAAGAGGCTGCCGTCCGGGTCAGGCGGATAAGATCATCCGCTTCGCATTTTGTTAATTTTTATGATGTAAGACCACTGCGCCAAATGCCGGCATTGTGATCTTCAGAATTCCGGCTGCTGCTGTGTATTCTTTACATTCTTCCGTAAATCCCACTGCAGATGTCATGACAACACGTTTCAGCTTTGTATCTTCCAGACGGCTGATTCCTGCCTGTCCTAACCGTATCTCCACTTCCCTGCCTTCTTCCTGATTATTTACGATCACAATTATCTGTTCATCATGAGAAAATCTCGCATAACAAAGTCCCTGATAATCATTCCAGAGAAATCCCAGTGATCCCGTTTTTAACACTTCATATTTCTTATGGATACGGATCATTACCCTGTGGAAGTCGATCATCTGATAATCCTCACGTCCCCAGGGATAAGTACGTCTGTTATCCGGATCTGTGAATCCACAGAGTCCTGCCTCATCTCCGTAATATACAGTCGGTGCGCCCGGCCAGGTCATCTGCATGACAACACCCTGGCGGAAAATACCATAGCTGATGCCTTCCTCCGCTGCTTTTGCACGCTTTTCCGCTTCTTCAATTTCTTCTTTTGCCTTCCTTTTCACCTCATCAACTTCCTTTTTCGCTTTCCGCTTCGTCTCGTTCAGTTCTTCTTCCATCTCATCGATCATCAGCTTTACTGTATTTCGATCCATAATTTCCAGTTCTTTTGAAAACATCTCCATCATCCCTTCCATATTCAGGCACAGAGTGTAGATTTCTTCATAAATTTTCTGAAATTCAGGATTCCTGTCCAACAGTTTCATAATCATATCCGGATCATCCTGACTTAGAAATACCAACCACTCTTCCAATTTATTCTCTATCTTTTTATCTTTATTGTGGATGATGTTATTAAAAATGTCAAGACATACAAACGTATACTCCTGTAATAGATTGATCTCCACGCCGGTATCGCTTGTCTGTCGGAATCGATGCAGGTACAGCTCTGCTGAAAATTTTCTGAATTCACTGCCGCTCTTTTCAAATAAGACGATTGTGTATACTTTTTTTATATTTTTATAACTGAATGTTGCACCCAGTTCCTCCCTTGCTCTTTTGTACTGTCTCAGCAGCAGATCTGCCGAATAGCACGCACTTCTCTCTCCTGGGAACAGATACCCGATCTTCTGAACCTCTACATTTGCAATACTTCCGTCCTCCAACTGCACTACAACATCCATCACCAGCAGCGAACTTTCAGCCGCAATCCTGGCAGACTCATTTGGCAGTACCTTTAACACTTTCACTTTCTGTCCCAGCATCTCTGATATAAAATCATTAAACCGATCCGGTCGGGTATCAGGATTCATAATGGCTTTAAAATAAGTATCATATAATAATTTGATCCCCTTCACTCCCGTACATAGATCGAGATATTCTTGCTGACAGGTTTCTTTCCATCCACAAAAAGTTTTCCACAACTCTTTATTTTCTCTTAATTCTTCAAGCACCTCCCCTCTTGTCCTTATGATCGGAAAATAAGTTTGCAGTTTGTTCTTCATAGGCAATTCCTTTCTACTGATGATTCTTTTCTGACTGTTCTCTGCCGGTCTTCATTTTGACCATTCATTTTAATTACATTGGATCGATGCTTTGAATAAAAGCAGTTGACCTTGTTCTGAATTCAGATGTTCCATGAATTGGAGTAATTACAGAATACATGACAGATACTGGAATTGCAATTTGTATTTTGTTCATAACTCATCTTTTTTGTTGATAAAATTGTGGATAATTTTTTTGGGGGGAGGATAACAAAAGAGTCCGGACATACATTTTCTGTATATCCAGACTCTTTTCTTTTTAACAAAGCTTTTCGCAGCTCAGTTCATTTTCATCCTGTCTGCATTTCTTAAGCTCTGCGTTTCTTTTTAAATGCAATTACGATCACTGCACCTGCTGCAAGCAATGTCATTCCGAAGAATGGAATTACATTGGCTGCATCTCCGGTCTTCACTGTAGTAGTCTTAACGGCATCTGCCTTCTTATCAGAATCATTCTTATTTAAGTCATTCTTATTTGAATCATCTTTATTTGAATCATCTTTCTTTGAATCATTCTTCTTATCATCGTCAGCTGCCGGTTTCTTTTTCAGACCATCCAGTGCCTTCTCGATTGCTGCTGCCATTGCGTCAACTTTATCCTGTTCGGATTCTTTCAGACCCTTTTCTACCGCTGCGACTGCATCATCCAAAGCCTTCAGACTTTCTTCTGTATACTTACTTCTGTCAATCTTATCTGCTTTTGCAATTGCTGCATTCACTGCTGTATAGTCTGCATCCTCTTCTACAGCCGGTTTTTCAACCAGTGCTGCATACGCATTATTGATTGCTGCTGCCATTGCATCGACTCTGCTCTGCTCGGATTTCTTCAGTCCTTCTACTACCGCTGCAACTGCATCATCCAGTGCTTTCAGACTCTCATCTGTATATCTGCTTCTGTCTACTCCTGCAGCTTTTTCTTTTGCTGCATTTACTGCTGTATAATCTGCATCTTCTTCTACAACCGGTCCGTCATTTTTTGCCAGTGCTGCTACGGCTGCCTCAAGAGCTGCCTTCGCATTGGCTACTTCAGACCAGGACTTATCCGGCTGATTTCCTGCATTGATCGCTGCATCAAGTTCTGTGATCAGTGCTTCAGATGCTGTGATCTGCTCATTCAGGGCTGCTACAGATTCTGCTGTATAAATATCCTTTGCCGCCTCTGTCTTTGCTTCTTTTAATACCTTCCGGTATTCTGTCAGATCGTATGGATCTGCATCTGCCGCTCTTCCATTTATCTGGATCTCTACGATATGGTTCTCATGTCCGCTTGTAGTATTACTTCCAACTTTACCCATTGCGTACAGACGTACATATCTTCCTGTCACAGCTTCTCCGCTGTATAATGCTTTTCCTGCTGAAGTTTCTGCATATAATGTATCTGTCGGATCCACACCTAAATTATATACATCAGAATCTCCACTGTAATAGAGAACTGTCTTCTTCGCAAAATCTGCTGTATCAGATACTACCAGTGCGGTTGCCTTATAAGTTCTTCCATCAGTCCAGTAACGCCATAAGTTTACATTGTTGATCCTGCACTGCTGTCCGAGATCAATTGTAATGTAAGAACCTTTATCTTTTCCGTCTTTTCCGTAAATTGCATAGCTGTCAGAATCATTATTAAGACCATCTACTGCCTTGGAAAGCGGACTTCTTGTATTGGTCATATCTGTTGTCTCATTTGCATCTACCCATGCAGCTGTTACATTTTTCTGATATGCCAGATTTTCTACTACTTTCGGCACAAGTGTTGCATAACCTGCTGTCAGTGCCTCTTTTGCTGCCTGGATCGCTGAAGCATCTCCACCTGAGATGGCACTCGTTGCATTGGAAAGAAGCGTATCCATATTGGCTGCTGTCCAGGACTCTGTTGTCCAGTTATTTTTTTCTGCTGTGATCTTCTTCACAGTCTCTGCCAGTCCTGATGTCGGAACTTCATCGTAACCAAGACTTCTGTCATAAACTGCTACATTTGTCACAGCTCCGTTTACACCGTTACCAACGATCTTTGCTGCCGGAACTGCGAACTCTTTGTTCTCTGCATTATATACAGACGCACTTATCTGTCCGTCTACATAAATACGAACCAGTCCGTTATTTTCTTTTACACCAACGATCATAGATTCTGTTGCATCGGAAATAACTGCATCAGCTGTTGCTGTCACACCGTTTACCGTGAAATACGGATGTCCTTCCGCATTGATTCCGAGTTCATAAGCATCTCCCTGCTTTACAAGGACAACGCTTCTGTCTGCTGTCTGAACCTGTGCTGCTACTGTGAATCCGTTGGTTCCTTCTACGCTGCGGTCTTTTCCACTGATCTCGCTGTTGCTTCCCTCTACAGTTTCTTTCTCTGCAATCTTATTCTCTGCATAGTATGGAGCTGAGATCTTTCCTGTAATCTGATTTCCGGCTGCATCTGCTCCACTCTCTGCGGATACTTCTACAACATCGCCATCATTCAGTGCTGTAGCAAATGTCAGTTTAAATGTACGCAGGTCTGCATACTCTGAAACTGTCACATTATCAACAACTTCATTATTTACTTTGACCTTCAGGATTGCATTTCCTTTGATCTTTTCACTTAACTGTACCCGAAGCTCTGTTCCTGAAACACTTGTCAGACTCTTGAATGTCGGTGCAGTTGTATCTGCATCCTGGCTCAGAGACCATACCTGTACTTCACCCGGCTGAAGTGTAACGGATACTTCTTCACCCTTTGTATAAGTATCTTTTGCTGTCGCAATCGTTCCATTCGGAGAATAAGTATGTACTGTACTCATGTGGTAAGTACCGGCTTTTGTAACTCCGATTGCATCATTCAGTGTAAATGTGATCGTCTTCTCTGTTGCAGACGGGTTTCTCATGGAAATGATTCCTGCATTTCCATCGAAGCATGCAAATCCATATGGATTCTGTACTTCACCGCTGCTCATTCCACCATTTCTGTAAGTGCTGAGTCTTGTTGCACTGGATGGATGGCTACCGATCATCTTCGCATTCTTCAGCTTGGAGAAATTTTCTTCCTCCCACTCAAGGAACTCTGCATTTACAAGATATTTATCCTTGTCCAGCAGTGAATCAGAGTAATAAAGCTCCCAGAATGCAGTTCCTCTTGTTCCCATCATATACAGGTAATTCTTGAACTGTTCTGCTGTCATGGAGTCAGCTACGATTCCTGTTCCTTCACTTCCGTAGATCGGGTCGTGGTTATAAAGATTTGCCAATGGGAACTGAAACTGGTGTACCTGAACAAACTCATAGTAGTTCGCATCACGGTAAGTCAGCATATTGTCCATCTTATTATTCAGCGTACCATTACTGATCTCTCCACGGTCTCCTGCACACTGTAACCATACAGAGTTTGCCCACTGTAAGAACCATGGACTTGGGTTGACATAACAGGTCAGGGAAATCCACAAGTTCTTAATATTATAATCTTTCTCAGCCTGACGGATATTCTCCATCAGCACGATCCATTTCTCCCAAAGGTCTGTCACATGGTACATCTGATTCTGTCCACCATACATATGGCGGTGTTCCTCACTGTATCCTACAACACCTTCTCCTGACGGGAATGCATTATACTGTGCAACATCTGCAAATCCATCCCACTTCCAGTAGTTCACTCCATAGTCGTGCATCCAGTTGATCGCCATTTCTTCAAACTTCTGAACATAAGTTGCATCTGCAACATCAATGGAACCACCGGATTTACTTCCTGTTCCGCTCTTTGTCAGGATATCTGCCAGAGAACCGAAGAAGTTGTATCCTCCTCTTGGTCCAATCCATACACCGAAATCAGATCCCAGTTTATTTACCAGGGAACTGGATGTCGTCAGTCCATTCGGGAACTTGGAGTTAAACTCCCAGAATCCTGTTGTATTCAGGGTCGTTCCTGAACGTACGGAATCTACAACCGATGTATCATTGTAGTTGTTCCATCCATCATCCACTACATAGGAATCCATCGGGCGAACTCCGGTCTGTGTCAGTTCCTTCTCGATTTCAATGAATGAGGAAAGGATATTATCATCATCAATTCTCATCATGTTGTCGAACCAGGAGTTGTACTGCAGACGGAAATCTGACGGAGTTGCAATACTATCGATATAATCATAAAAATCACTTTGGATGACTCCCTGATCACTTCCGTCACTATGGCTTGCACCAACAACGGTCTGCCAGGAAATATACTTTCCATCCTCAGTCAGCTGTCCGTCTCTCTCAAAATCTGTAAAATTCTTTCCTGTATAGTAGCGTACATGTCCCAAACCTGATTCAATCTGTGTATCAGTTTCCGGGAATTCTGATCCCACAAACATTCCATCAATATAGATCGGCTGTCCGAGATTTGCCTTATATTCGCTCATCTCTACAACACCGCCGACTCCCTTCGGAACAGTCCATGTCTTATCGCTGTCTGTGACTGTCAGATGCTCGCCATCGATATAATCCATGCGGACATCCTTATCTTCACTGTCAATCTCCAGGAACTTACGCATGAAATGATCCCCATCATACATGACAATCTTTTCTGTAATATTGGCTTCGCCTGTTCCCATCTGAACCGGATCAAATTCAAAAGTAATCATCTTACCGGTCTTATTGACATCATTGATCACTGCTGTTGTATCATCAATCGAAGTCGATTTCAGTGTCAGTTCACTGGATTTGATTTCTTTTCCGGCAATCTGTGTACCTTTGTCAAGAACAGTTGTTCCGGCTGTATCCTGCACATCCAGTTCTCCGACATTCATAAACTTATTCCGGTTTGCATCCTGCCAGTGGTAGGACTCAATACCAACCAGTTTGATCTTGGATGTCGTCACTGTTTCATCCAGCTCGATCGCATCCGGCTTTGTATTTGCATCGGTTGTCAGTGAAATTTCTGCATTTCCACCAACCGTTGCATCCTGCCATGCACTGCCATCCCAGTACTGGATCTTCAGTTTGGTCAGACGTCCGGTACAGTTATACTTCGCACTATTATCATAACGCGGTGTATAAACCACTTTTTTTACTTCTTTTTCTGATCCAAAATTTACTACCAGTTTCATATCATCCGAATTAGAACACCAGAAATTGCCTGTTGTATCGGTAATCCCGTCTAATATCTGACTGCTATTTCCCTCACTGGTCGTATATTCTTCCAATGAAACTGCCCCGTTACTTGTCTCATCCAGCGTCTTAATCACAAATTCTTCTGAATTTTCTCCCGGTGTGAACACTGAATTTCCAAGCAGGTTCTCAATTTTTGTCGTGGAAAGCCTGTCATCAGAAATACTGAACTCACGGCTGAGCTTATCATTTCCAATGGTCACAATATTTCCACTCTTCGTAGCACTGACTGCATCCTGTGCGGCTTCTACTTCAGTCACTGCAAGCGGTGAAATCTGCACACAGCTTAATGCTGTCACAAGTGCAACCGCTTTTTTTAGTTTCCCTTTCATCATAGAAACTTATCTCCTTCCTCCCATTTTCGTGAGTATCTTATTTATATTAAGATACATCCTACTTTATTGTATCTCTTTTTTCCTCTCAAATCTTGTCACCCCCCCCACATTTTTTTGCTGTTTTTTGTCTGATTCGGAACTATTCGGATCTGTCTCGCATCCGTTTAGTGAAAGGGATTTGATTAGACTGGTATATTAATAAAGGTGCTTATGACCTGATATCCTATGCATCGGATTATCTGAGACAGGTCATAAACACCTTACTTTATTATTAGAAATGATGAAAAACTATTTTCAGTTATTATCCCAGCATTTCCCGGAGCATTTTGTTGACCATTCCCGGATTTGCCTTTCCTTTCATGGCTTTCATCGTCTGTCCGACCAATGCACCGAGTGCTTTTTCTTTTCCTCCTCTGTAATCAGCGACTGCCTGTGGATTGTCAGCAATGACTTTCTCCAGCGTCGTTCTGAGTGCATCTGCATCATTGACTGTCTTCAGTCCATGCTCTTCTACATATACATCCGGATCAATATCATTCAGGAAGATCTGTTCAAATACTTCTTTTGCCACAGAACTGTTTACGGTACCGGCATCAGCCAGCTCGATCAGTTTCGCCAGATTCACCGGTGAGAACTTCAGGTCTTCTGCTTCCATGCTGTGTTCCTTCATCAGACGCATCGTCTCTACCATCAGCCAGTTGGATACTTTTTTCGGCTTATTGCAGATTGCAGTTGTCGCTTCAAAAAGATCTGCCATATGCTTGGATTCTGTAATGATCTCTGCATCATATTCCGGGATGTCAAATTCTTTTTTGTAACGCTCCAGCTTCTCTGTCCGAAGTTCCGGCTGCTGTGCCCTGATTTTTTCGATCCATTCGTCACTGATCACGATCGGAACAAGATCCGGTTCAGGGAAGTAACGGTAATCCTGTGCATCTTCTTTGGAACGCATTGCATAGGAATGTTCTTTATTATCATCCCATCTTCTTGTCTCCTGGGTCACTGCTTTTCCTTCTTCCAGCAGCTCGATCTGTCTCTGACGCTCTCCCTCAATTGCATGAGCGATTGCTTTAAAGGAGTTCAGGTTTTTCATTTCCGTTCTTGTACCAAATGTATCCGAACCAACTTCCCGAACAGAAAGGTTTACATCCGCACGCATAGATCCTTCCTGCAGCTTGCAGTCCGATGCTCCCAGATACTGTACGATCATACGGAGTTTCTCAAGATATGCGATCACTTCCTCAGCGGAACGCATATCCGGCTCTGATACAATCTCTACCAGCGGAACTCCGCTTCGGTTATAATCAACCAGTGATGTATCATCCCATTCATCGTGAACGAGCTTTCCTGCATCTTCCTCCATATGCATTTCATGGATCCGCACTTTTTTCTTTCCGCTTCCGCTTTCAATCTCTACATATCCATCTCGTGCGATTGGAAGATAAAGCTGGGAAATCTGATAGTTCTGCGGATTATCAGGATAAAAATAGTTCTTGCGGTCAAATTTACATACCTGCGTGATCTTACAGTTTGTTGCAAGTCCGATCGCCATCGCATATTCTACAACCTGCTTATTCAATACCGGAAGCGACCCAGGCATACCGGTGCAGACCGGGCAGGTATGCGTATTCGGTGCCCCACCAAATTCGGTACTGCATCCACAGAAAATCTTTGTCTTTGTTGCCAGTTCGATATGAACTTCCAGTCCGATCACTGTCTCATACTGCTTTGCCATGATTACTGTACCTCCTTTTCCGCTGTCCGTCCGATCTGTGCAGGAACTTCATGCACTTTCTTTGTCGCACATTCATAAGTATATGCGGCACGGATCAGCGTCTTTTCGTCGAATACATTTCCTATGAGCTGCATTCCCACCGGCAGCCCTTTGCTGTCTTTTCCTACCGGCACACTCATGCCCGGAAGTCCGGCAAGATTGACAGAGATCGTATAAATATCTCCCAAATACATTTTCATCGGGTCATCCAGACTCTTTCCAAGCTCCGGTGCTGTTGTCGGGGCAGCAGGTCCCAAGATCAGATCGTATTTTTCAAATACACGGTCAAACTCCCTCTTGATCAGGGCTTTTGTTCTCAACGCTTTCAGATAATAGGCATCATAATATCCTGAACTTAATACGAAAGATCCCAGCATGATCCTTCTCTTTACCTCTGCTCCGAATCCTTCGGAACGGGTCTTTTTATACATATTGTGAAGTCCCTCATACTCTTTGGTACGATATCCATATTTTACTCCGTCGAAACGTTCCAGGTTGGAACTTGCCTCTGCTGCTGCGATCGTATAGTATGCCGGAATCGCATATTTTACGAGTCCCAGGTCAAACACCTCTACCATTGCACCTTTTTCCTCAAGCACTTTCGCTGCCTGCATGACTGCCTGATTTACTTCGGGATCCAGTCCTTCGCCCATATAATCTCTCGGGATTCCGATCCTGAGTCCTTTTACATCTTCCACCAGTGCTTCTGTAAAATCACAGTCATCCCGTTCGATCGACGTACTGTCTTTCTCATCGTGGGATGCGATCACTTCCAGGATTGCTGCACAGTCTGCCACATCCTTTGCCACCGGTCCGATCTGATCCAGTGAAGAACCATATGCCACCAGTCCATAACGGGAAACTGTACCGTACGTCGGTTTCAGTCCCACTACTCCGCAAAAGGAACTTGGCTGACGGATCGATCCACCGGTATCAGAACCAAGTGCATAATAACATTCGCACGCAGCCACTGCCGCACAGGATCCACCGGAAGAACCTCCCGGAACATGTGCTGTATTATGAGGGTTTTTCGTTGGTCCATAATAAGAAGTCTCCGTCGTACTTCCCATGGCAAACTCATCCATATTCGTCTTTCCGAGAATGACGGCTCCTGCATTCTTCAGGTTTTCAACCGCCTGTGCTGTATAAGTCGGCTTAAAACCGGAAAGAATTTTGGAACTGCATGTTGTAAGCTGTCCTTCAATACACATATTATCTTTGATCGCCACAGGAACTCCTGCCAGCGGACCGGTCAGTTCTCCTGCATCAATCTTTTTCTGAATTTCATCTGCCTGTGCATAGGCCCCTTCTTCATCCAGTGTCACATAACTGTTGATTGTTGGCTCTACTTCTTTTGCCTGCTCGATTACTGCCCGGACTGCTTCTCTGACTGTCACCTCACCGGCTTTTATTTTTCTGCCCAGTTCAAGGGCTGTAAGTTTTAATAAATCCATCTTCATCTCACTCCCTTTAACCTATCGTCTTCGGCACTTCAAAGCTGTCTTCTTTCCGAAGCGGTGCATTTGCCAGCGTCTTCTCTTTATTATCACCATTTGTTACAACATCTTCCCTGAATACATTCTGCACCGGAAATACATGAGACATCGGTTCAATCCCGGTGGTATCCAGTTCATTTAAGGTATCTATATAATCCAGCATCTGCTCCATATCGCTTTTGGCGGCTTCTTTCTCTTCCGCCGAAAGCTCCAGTTTTGCAAGGATTCCAACATATTCTATCGTTTCGTCTGAGATTTTATTTGCCAATTCTGTCACCCTTTCTCACTTCATTTTCTGATACCAGGGTCAAAAGGTCTGACACCACGTGTGCTCGCACACGAGTGGTAGAATGACCTTGTGACCCGCCCCAATATGAGCATAAAAGTGGGGCGTAA